>OLVR01002056.1_pt1 | contig 16497 bp, 9 predicted proteins | sample 1673261 | NCBI WGS metagenome assembly OLVR01 (sample SAMEA3178938, study PRJEB25190) | human gut metagenome | biome: human gut; feature: human-associated habitat; material: faeces | place: Austria | collected 2013 | reverse complement strand
CACGTATCAGAAGATTATCAGTCGTTATGAAGAGAAGTCTTCTGACGAGAGGCTATTTGTGTTTGATGTGACGATGCAGAATCATGGCGGATATACCGATACCTATATGAATCTGACGAATGATATCCAGTCACAGTATGCCAGCGAACCGCTCAATCAGTACCTGACACTGATCCACAAGACCGATCAGGCACTCGAAAATCTGATTGATTATTTTTCCAAAGTGGATGACAGGACGATCATCGTATTTTTCGGGGATCATCAGCCGAATGATACAGTGGCTTCTGTCGTGGAAAACGGGGCACAGGCAGAGACACAAAAACGTTATCTCGTACCTTATCTGGTGTGGAGTAATTATGGGATCGAGGGAGCGAAAGATAAAAATACGAGTCTGAATTATCTTGCGGCGCAGGTACTTACCGCAGCAGGAGTGCCGACGAATGCATACCAGAATTACCTCTTAAGTCTGAGCAAAACTTACCCGGTGATCTCTGCAGCGGGGCAGACAAAAGGGATCGGAGCCGATGAAAAACAGCTTCAGACTTACAAGAAGCTTCAGTATTATCAGTTGTTTGAAAAAAACAAGGAAAAGGATGAGTAAGAACATGAAAAAAATGATTTCGCGGATGGTGTCGCACCGGTCATTTCCTTATGTGATGGCATTTCTTATGCCATTTATAATCTGTGTGGTCATCTGTATCGGAAACGGGGTATATCCTTTCGGGGATAACTGTATTCTGCATATCGATATGTATCATCAGTACTGTCCGTTTTTTACAGAGTTTCTTCATAAATTAAGAACCGGTGGAAGTCTGCAGTATTCCTGGAATCTGGGACTGGGATCGGATTTTGTTTCCCTGTATGCCTATTATCTGGCGAGTCCGCTTAATTTTCTGATCGTGCTCTGCCCGAAACATTATGTGATCGAGTTTATGACGATACTGGTGCTGGCAAAGATTGCCCTGTGCGGACTGACTTTTTTCTTATTCTTAAAATATCATTTTCATCTGATTGGAAAAGACTCAAAACTCCATAAAAATCAGGTGATTCCGGCACTTGTATTTTCTACGGCATATGCATTGTCCGGATTTGTGGCAGCCTACAGCTGGGATATCATGTGGATGGACTGCATCCTTCTTTTTCCTCTGATCATGGTGGGACTGGAAAAACTGGTACGGGAGCAGAAACCGGGACTGTATTTTGTGACACTTGCATTGTCGGTGTTTGCAAATTATTACATTTCCATCATGATCTGGTGTTTTATTTTATTCTTCTCTTTTTTACGCAGAAAGGAGGAAAACTGAAAGCATTTTTACGGTTTGCATGGTATTCCCTGCTGGCAGGGTCTGTCTCGATGGTACTGCTATTGCCGGAGATCGCCGTGCTTTCTGCTTCCGGGTCTGCTGAAGACAGCTTTCCGAAAACGCTGGAGTGGTATTTTTCTGTTATTGCGGAGCTGGGGCGTGCGGCAGCCGTCACTACAAGTTATACGGGAAATGATCACTGGCCGAATCTGTATGCCGGGGCATTTACCCTGGTACTGGTATGGCTGTATGTGCTGAATCGCAGAATCTCCTGGAAGGAAAAAGTTCCGCGTATGCTGATGCTTGTCTTTTTCCTTGTGAGCTTTGCGGATAATCAGCTGGATTATATCTGGCATGGTATGCATTTTCCACAGGCGTTGCCGGGCAGACAGTCGTTCCTTTATATTTTTATGCTTCTGGTCATGGGATTTGCAACGATCCGCAAATGGAAAGGAACCAGGCGCTGGCATATCATCATAGCAGTGCTTGCCGCACTGACACTGATGGTTCTCTCTGGATATGACGGGGATGAACTGGTGACGGAGTACATGGCAGTTGTGATTACCATGCTGTTTATCCTAGTTTATGGAATCCTGCTTCTTTTGCTTAAAATTGCCCCGAAGAAAATGCGGATAGCCCTGCGGGAAGCTGCCTTTTGTGTTGCCATTGCAGAACTGGCAGTCAATATGGCGGTAACCGGGCTTGGCGTTACCAGCCGCGTGGCATATACGGATAAACAGGGGTACTACGAAGATCTGCTGCAACAGGCAAAAGAGGATAACGGAAATGACGGATTTTACCGGGTGGAGGACAGTGGGCGGAAAACCAAAAACGATGACAGCCTGTACAGATACCGTTCGGCAACCATATTTTCTTCCCTGATGAATCTGGATGTCAGCCATCTCTTCCAGAGCCTGTATATGGAGGGCGGAAAAAATTTCTACTGTTACAATGGTGCTTCCCCGCTTCCGTCAGCCATGTTTTCGGTGAAGTATATGCTTTCCTCTAATCCGGTGGATGAAAGTCCACTGCGGACACTTGTGGGAAGCAGCAATGGAAATTATCTTTATCGGAATAACTACTGCCTGCCACTTGGCTATATGATGAGCGAGAAGGCAATAAAAGGCTGGGAATCTTCCATGCTTGATAGGATCGGTTCCCTGAATTCCCTGGCACAGCAGCTGGGAGCAAAAGGAGACATGCTTTATCCGGCAACCTGTACACAGTCGCAGGCAGCCGGGGATACGACAATTGATATTTCCGAGGATGGATATTATTATGCGGATTATGTGACCTGCAATGCGGATTCCCTGACAGTATCAAGAGATGACGGATGGACGCAGCAGTATGGAAAGACCACCCACCGCTATCTGCTGGATCTGGGAGAGTGCAAAGCCGGAACAAAGATCCATATTACCAATCTCAATGCAGAAACGATCGAATACCATGTGTACCGCCTGAATTTCAAGGCCATGTGCACTGCGTATGAGACGCTCAGCGAACAGACCATGTCACTCGAAAAAATGACAGATCGCAGGATCGTTGGAAGTATCGATGTCAGGCAGGCGGGAAGACTGATTCTGTCAGTGCCGGCAGATGAGGGCTGGAGTCTGTATGTAGACGGTAAAAAGACGAAAATAAAGCCTTTCGCGGATGCACTCATTGGTGTACACTTAAAAGAAGGAACGCATAAAATCGAGCTGCGTTATACCACACCGGGCGTACAGATCGGAGCTGCCATCAGCATAGTTGCGCTTCTGTTATTCCTGTTTAGTATGTGGATAAGGTATAAGACAAGGGGGAAATATGGGGAAAAAATGCATCAGCATCGTCGTACCGATGTACAATGAGCAGGAATCTCTGCAGATTTTGTACCGGGAATTAAACCGCGTGACACGGGAAATGGGCGATTATGATTTTGAATATGTATTTGTCAATGACGGATCGAAGGATGCAACACTGCAAAAGATCCGGGAACTTGCAGCAGAAGATGAGCGCGTGCACTATCTTTCTTTTTCCCGCAATTTTGGAAAAGAAGCGGCGCTGCTGGCAGGATTGTCCTGTGCAAAGGGGGATTATGTGACGACGATGGATGCGGATCTGCAGGATCCGCCATCGCTCTTGCCACGGATGGCTGCGATGTTAGAAGCCGGAGACTGTGACAATGTGGCAACCCGGCGGGTGAACCGGCAGGGAGAGCCAAAGATCCGTTCGTTTTTTGCACGCATGTTTTATAAAATTATGCGGAAACTTTCCCACATTGAGATTGCAGATGGGGCAAGGGATTACCGTCTGATGAACCGTGCAATGGTAGATTCCATTCTTTCCGTCAGCGAATACAACCGGTTTTCCAAGGGAATCTTTGCCTGGGTCGGATATGATACCAAATGGCTGGAATTTCAAAATGTAGAACGGTCTGCGGGAGAAACCAAGTGGAGTTTCTGGAAACTTGTGCGTTATTCGTTTGATGGGATTATCAATTTTTCGGATGTTCCGCTGAAGATTTCCTCGTATCTGGGGCTGGTGCTCACCGTGGTTTCTTTTATTGCAATCATCGCGGAAATCGTACGCGCATTGGTATTCGGGGATCCGGTTGCCGGCTGGCCGTCGCTGGTATGTATCGTGACATGCATTGGCGGAATCCAGCTGTTTTGTATGGGAATTATGGGACAGTATATTGCAAAAACCTATATGGAAGTCAAAAGACGTCCGCATTATATCATAAAGGAGAGTAACTGTACCCGGAACAAAAAGAACAACGCACAGAATTGACGCAGATATGCTTTTTCTATATAATGATACAGAAAGACTGCACTGCATTTGGGATGCCGCGCAGTCAGATCATAACAGGTGAGGAAGAATATGCGAAAGATAAAACGCTTTTTGAGTGCCCTGCTTTGTGGGGCAATTCTTATAACAGGAACACTTGCCGGAGTCAGTGTGCGTACAGATGCAGCAGCCAGCAGTTATGCCGTGCAGCTGCGTGCGGCAGGATTTCCGGATAGTTACATCAGTGCACTTTCCGCGCTTCACACAGCATATCCGCAGTGGCAGTTTCAGGCGGTTAAGACCGGGCTTGATTGGAATACCGTGGTCAGCAAAGAGAGCGTAAACGGAGTCAATCTTGTTCCGAAGACTGGAAATGACGCAACCAAATCCACCGCAGACGGTGCATATGACTGGACCACCAATGTGTGGACGGTCTATGACGGATCTTCGTGGGTCGGTGCTGATGCAGACTATATCGCTTATTATTTAGATCCACGGAATTTTCTCAATGAAACCGATATTTTTCAATTTGAAAGTTTAAGTTTCAGCAAGGTGCAGACCAGACAGGGAGTTTCTTCTATCCTGAAAGGAACCTTTATGGAGAATATGGTTGAGGACAGCGACGGATCTGAGCTGGATTATGCGCAGGCATTTATGGATATCGGTGAGGAAACCGGGGTCAGCCCGTATCATCTTGCATCGAGAGTGCGTCAGGAGCAGGGGTTAAAAGGAACCAGTTCCCTGATTTCCGGAACTTATAGCGGTTATGAGGGTTACTATAACTATTTTAATGTGGGGGCAGCGGGCATTACCTCCACACTGGTCATCAAAAACGGACTGGCATATGCAAAAAAAGCGGGATGGAATACCCGTTATGCAGCGCTCGAAGGAGGAGCGAAAATTCTGGCGAAAAACTATATTGGCGTGGGCCAGGATACGTTGTATTTCCAGAAGTTTAATGTAGTGAATCAGAAGAATCTGTACAGCCACCAGTATATGGCAAACCTTGCGGCTGCTTACAACGAGGGCAGAAAGCTAGGACAGGGGTATGCGGACAAGCAGCAGGCATTTGTATTCCGTATTCCGGTTTATTCCGGTATGCCGGCATCTGCAGTGACATTTACAGCCAGTGGAAATCCGAATAACTATCTGAAATCGCTCAGCGTAACCGGACAGACACTGACACCGGTATTTCGCGGAGATACTACTTCGTATTCCCTCGTCGTGGACAGCAAAGTTTCCTCCGTTACCATAAGTGCATCACCGGTAGCTGCGAAATCTTCTGTGACGGGAACCGGCACCAAAAAACTTCAGACGGGAACCAATACATGTAAAGTTACCTGCAAATCGGAGAGCGGAGCATCCAAAACCTATACGCTTACCATTGTAAAGAAAGCTGGTGCAGCGGCAGAGACCGAGAAGACTTCCGTGACTTCGAAAACATATCAGTTGAAAAACAAAATGGTTACGGGGATTGCGCCGGGAACAAAGGCGGCAACATTTTTGAAAAAACTTAAAGTGACCGCGGGAACGGTCAAACTGTTTAGTGCATCCAAAAAGAGTGTTACCGGAATCGTTTCAACCGGCAATGTTCTGCAGGTGTATGACAGCAAAAACAAGAAAGTTTCTTCCTATACGCTTGTGATTTATGGAGATGTAAACGGAGATGGAAAGATCAACAAAACAGATCTGAACCGTTTGAACAGGCATCTGAATGGTACCCAAAAGCTTACCGGATGTTATCTTAAGGCCGCAGATACAAACCGCAAAAAAGACGGGGTCAATGTGCTTGATCTGGTATATCTGAACAAACATCTTCAGGGGAAGATCACCATTCAGCAGTAAAAGAAAGGCAGAACATATGAGACAAAAAAGCAAAGCAAAAGGAAAACGGATACTGGGAGTGGTACTGGCACTGGTATTTCTGATCAGTTGTATCATGACACCGGATGTGCATGCACAGGCGGAGAGCATGATCATTGCTTTAAGCGCCAGATCCGTGAAAATAGGAGATACTCTGGCAGTGACAGTGACACTTCCGGCAGGGGTGACGGGAACGGTAAATCTGACATATTCCAAAGATCTTTTTACTTATCAGTCAGCAACAGCGGAAACCAGTGTAAATGCAGGCACGGTTTCTATGACTCTGGGAAGTTACGGTTCTGGAAACAAACGTGCAAGCGGAACTGTTAAATTTAAAGCAGATGCGGCGGGAACTGCAAGTTTTGCCGCATCCGCACCATCTGCGGGCAATCAGGAAGGGGACCGCGTGGATGTGGGAGGTGCAAGTGTATCTGTAGCTGTTGAAAATTCGGCAGCGGCAGCAGATGACAAATCAAAAGACAATACGCTGGCATCCCTGACGATTTCCGAAGGAACCCTTTCTCCGGAATTTCAGTCGAAAGTTACCGAATATCAGGCAAAAGTGGGAGATCAGGTGACATCGCTGGCAGTCAGCGCACAGCCAAATGATGCTAAGGCATCTGTGATCTCGGTCAGTGGGGCAGACAAACTGAAAACCGGTGTAAATAAAGTACAGATCGTCGTGCAGGCGGAAAATGGTGTGAAAAAGACCTATACCATTCAGGTGACCAGAGGAGCTGCGCAGCAGGAATCACAGGATACACAGCAAAAAGGAGAGACACAGGCTCCGGCAGACGGGCAGCAGTATTTTACGATTGACGGAACAAATCTCTATCTGACAGACAGTATTCCGGATCGCTATGTTTTGGATGGCTTTGTCAAAGATACAGTGACTTTGTGGGAAAATAAATATCCGTGCATGCGCAAAGACGGAATAGACACACCGCTGAGACTTTTGTATCTGGTGGATGAAAACGGACAAAACGGTGCTTTGTATATGCTGGATCTGGATGATCCGGAAGAAATTTATCCGTTTGTATGTATGAACTATAACCAGTATAAGCATACCATAGGGGAAGAGACAACATCTGCAGAAGCTTCTACCCAGGAAGGGGAAACGGGCCTGTTCCAGAGTACGGAAAGCCAGATGCGGCTGATTCTCTGTGCGTTCGTTGTGGTTGTACTGATTCTTCTGATTATCATAGTGGTTCTGATCGTCAAAAGAAAAAAAGATGATGACGATCCTTATGATGATTTTTATGACGATGATGATGACGACGATGAGGATTACGATGATCCGGACGATGAAAAACTGTATGAAACGGATGATCCGGATGATACCGGGATATCCAAGCGTTACGGAAAGGAAACATTCCGCAAAAAAGGCGGATTTATGCATAAACTGTTAGAGGGTATTGAGGATGATCTGGAGGATGATCTGGATGATCTGGAGGATGACCTGGATGATCCGGAAGAAGATACCGATGACAGGGAAAAAGAGCGGGAGAAGCGAAAGGACCATTACCGGGATGCAGATGATGAAGATATCATGCTGCAGAAAGAACTGGCAGAAGAAGTTCGAAGCTCCATGCTCGGAAGAAAGAAGAAAACAACCCAAAAAGATACCGATGACGATATCGAATTTATTGATTTGTAGAATTGTAACAGGAGGTATAAATTTTGATTCCATATACAGATAAGGCGAAAAAAGCTCTGAATTATGCGAACCGCCTTTCCCGTTCGTCCGGCTGCAACTATGTCGGAACCGAACATATTCTGGCGGGGCTGCTCAAGGAAGGAACCGGTGTAGCAGCAGAAGTACTGACAGCCAATAATGTGGAACTGGAAGCGCTGCTTAAGCTGATTGATGAACTGGTTGCGGCAGGTGAGGAGGTGACGGTGGCAGACCGTGACGGATATTCTCCGCGTACCCAGATGGTGCTGGATCGTGCCAGGGAGATGGCAGACCGTTTTGACAGTGAACGGATCGGAACCGAACACCTGCTGCTTGCCATCATAAAAGAGGGGGATTGTGCAGCTTCCCGGCTTTTAAATACAATGGGAGCCAACCCACAGAAACTTTTTGTGGATATTCTTGCTGCGATGGGAGAGGACCCGGCACAGTACCGGGAAGAAATCCAGCGTGGAAGAAATGAGGAGGCAACACTTACCCCTACGCTCGATCAGTATTCCCGCGATCTGACAGCTATGGCGCGGGCCGGACGGTTAGACCCGGTAATTGGCAGGGAAAAGGAAACCGAACGGGTGATCCAGATCCTGTGCCGCAGAGGCAAAAATAATCCGTGTCTGATCGGAGAGCCGGGTGTCGGTAAGACAGCGATCGTTGAAGGAATTGCACAGAGTCTGGTAAACGGAAACGTACCGGATATTGTGGCAGATAAACGTCTGGTATCTCTGGACATGTCCGGACTCGTTGCAAAATCCAAATACCGCGGGGAATTTGAAGACCGTATTAAAAAAGTGATAAATGAAGTGGAAACGGCTGGGAACGTGCTGCTGTTTATTGATGAACTGCACACGATTATTGGCGCAGGTGGAGCAGAAGGTGCACTGGATGCGTCCAATATTTTAAAACCGGCACTTGCACGCGGAGATGTGCAGGTGATCGGTGCAACCACGATCGAAGAGTATCGCAAGTATATTGAAAAAGACGCAGCACTCGAGCGGCGGTTCCAGCCGGTACAGGTGGAGGAACCGACAGAGGAAGAATCCATTGAGATTTTAAAAGGGCTGCGAAAGCTGTATGAAAAGCATCATCATGTGCAGATTACGGATGAGGGAGTGGAAGCATCCGTGCGTTTATCTGCCCGTTATGTCAATGACCGTTTTCTGCCGGATAAGGCGATTGATTTGGTGGATGAAGCCTGTGCAATGGTCCGTACGGAAATCGACTCCATGCCGACGGAACTGGATGAAAGCCGCCGCCGTATGCTTCAGCTCCAGATTGAGGAACAGGCCCCTTCCAAAGAAGAAGATAAGCAGTCGGCTGACCGTCTCGAAAAGATCCGTGAGGAACTGAAAGAGATGAAAGCAAAGAACGATAAGATGACAGCTCGCTGGCAGGAAGAAAAGGCTGGCATTGCCAAGGTTCGCCAGGTCAAAAAAGCCATTGACCAGGTGAAGAAGGACATGGAAACGGCCGAGCACGACTATGATCTCAACAAGCTTGCCGAACTCAAGTATGGCCGTCTGCCGGAACTGCAGAAACAGCTCCAGGAACTGGAAAAAGAAGAGCATGCAGAAGACCGTCTTCTCAAGGAAGAAGTCGACGAAGACGATATCGCCAAAGTCGTCAGCACCTGGACGGGGATCCCTGTGAGCCGCCTTATGGAAGGCGAAAAGAAGAAACTGGCTCACCTGGATGAAATCCTCCATCAGCGGGTCATCGGTCAGGATGAAGCTGTGAAGGCTGTCTCCGAAGCCGTTATCCGCGCTCGTGCTGGTATCAAGGATCCCAATAAGCCCATTGGTTCCTTTATCTTCCTGGGCCCAACGGGCGTCGGCAAGACGGAACTTGCCAAGAGCCTTGCCGAAGTGCTCTTCAACGATGAAAAGAGCATCATCCGCATCGATATGAGTGAATATATGGAAAAGCATACCGTAAGCCGCTTGATTGGTGCGCCTCCGGGATATGTAGGCTATGAAGAAGGGGGTCAGCTCACGGAAGCCGTGCGCCGTCATCCTTATTCGGTTATCCTTTTTGATGAAATCGAAAAAGCTCATGCCGACGTCTTCAACGTGCTCCTCCAGGTCCTTGATGATGGCCGCCTGACTGATGGCCAGGGCCGTGTCATCGACTTCAAGAATACCCTCATCATCATGACGAGCAACCTTGGATCCCATGAAATCATGGAACATAAAGGTGAAATCAGCCATGAAGAAGTGCGCAGTATGCTGATGAAGTTCTTCCGTCCGGAATTCCTGAACCGTGTGGATGACATTGTTGTCTTCAAACCGCTCGGCGAGGATCAGATCCGCAGCATTGTCCGCCTCATTCTGGGTCAGCTGGGCAAACGCCTGCAAAGTCAGATGGAACTCACCCTTGAGGCCACTGATGAAGCTGTCGATGCCCTTGCCAAGGAAGGCTTCGATCCTGCCTTTGGCGCTCGTCCGTTAAAGCGCCTCATCGTTCATAGTGTGGAAACCATCGTCAGCCAGAAGATTGTCCAAGGAGACATTGTAAGCGGCGATCATCTGAAAGTCGTCTTGAAAAACGGTAAAATTGACGTGGTAAAGGCGTAAGCCTTGACTGCTGGGAAGGACCCCTTCTTCCCAGCATTTTTACGTTTATTGGGATTTTTTGGGAAAAACCTTTGTGAACTCGTCGTAAATGAGTTCACAGAGTAGGGGTTCCGTTGTATAATAAGAAGGAATTTGATGAATCGCCAAGGAGGATTTCCATGAAAAAATTACTCACCCTTGTCACGCTTCTTATGACGCTCCTTGCCGTTCCTTTTACGGCAAGTGCTGAGCGCAGCGGCGCCAAAGCAAGCGGCGTTCCTTTCAATAAGACCAAGGTTGTCTATCTAAAAAGTCTCGAAAAGACTGATGGGGAATTTGTTAAGAATAACCCCCAATTCAGACGCGATGAGGATGCGGTCCGCCTCACCTATCTTGGGCTCCAGAAATCCTTGAAGGATGAAGGGGTGACGCTTTATAACAATCCAGTCATGCTGCCCGACCGTTACCTGAGAAAGACCCTGACCATGCAGGTCGTTGTCAATTTTGCAGGGACTGTGCCCCTCGAAGGAGAAGCGGCTCAGGAAGCCATCAAGGACAAACGGGAACCGGTGGAATCCCTTGTCTCCCTTTCCTTCCTTGTCACCAAAGGAGAGGCACCGGTCTACCGTATGACCGACGTGCGTACGAGTAAGGAAAAGAACTTGGAAAAACTCATCCGGGATATGACAAAAGATGTAGCAAATGAAATCACGAATAATCGTATGAAACTAAAAGATGTAAAATAAGAACGCCGAGAGGCTGTGAGAAATGAGTACATCATTTCTCACAGCCTCTTTTTGTATGGCTTGGGAGTGGGGGATTATGATGTTCAGGTGGTGTGATGCTGTGATGCAGGGCCGCACTGCTGTTCTGCCACTAAAATCGGTGCAGCCGAATCTTTTGTCTTTGGAATTTGAATCCATCAAAAGACTGTACAGCCGACCCTAAACCGTTCCTTCTTTAAAGGGGGAGGGACCGAATCCATTCGCCCGGAAACATGGCCCTGCGCCCTTGTGCTTTGCCCCAATGCGGGCTTGGGACTCGGGCATATTTGCCTTGCTAGCTGCTTGCAAGGAAACGTCGCTGCGGTTTCTCATCCACCACCGAAATCGGGAAATCCGAATTGGATAACCGTATGGATATTTCCCACACAACATGAGTGCTAATAAATTATATTATCGGCCCCGTCGTACACGAAAACGGTTCCTTTACCTCCGCAGCTGCAATGGATTTATACTGGTGCGGCTGTCAAAGGCGGGGTATCGTTTTCGAGTCAATGCGGAAGATGGCTATAGAGGATCAGCCGTATCATGTTCCGTCTTTTTGACTACGCAGATGGGCCGATATGGGCTTCAGGCGAATCATGTTTCCTTTAAAAACCGAAAAAATTCCAAGAAGTGGCCCATCCGCCGAAGGCATTTTTTTGGGCGTCTTAAAAATGAGATTGTGGTACGTACCTTCTTGCGACGGGGCATGTCATCATCGGCATCAGATCAATCTTTTTAAAGCCAATGACGACACGTAGCCGCATCGAATCGGCGCGATTTCCGCGCCGAGTAAAACTACAGACCTCTACCCTTGCGACAAACCCATTTAAAAGATATAATTCTATGAGTATCATCGTGAGACCAGCCCGGTTATCCGCCCTGTGTCCCCCTTGAGGAAAGGATGGACGATATCTATGCCGATACCTCTTGCTCTTTGGGCTGCTGCCGGAATCGGAGCAGCGGGCATGAAGCTCTACATGAACCTGAACAGTCCTGAAACCGTCGTGCGCAATGCAACGGAGCGTTATAACGAAGAACGCTATAAATTCTATAAACAAATGGAAAGGCTCGTTCCCCTCATCGAGGAATTGGGCCGTTTGAAGTTATCTACGTGGTCCAAGTATACCGCGATGTTTGACACGCTGGATAAGCTCATCAACCTCCCCGGTCATTATACCTATAAGAGCCACAAGAACCTCCACATGCTGCCCCAGGATGTGCGCAAGCTGCGGAAGGTGGCAGACGTCGTAAAACGAATCCATACGGATCATCTTGATATTGAAGGGACAGGGATGCTGACTATTGTTGCCCTTCAAGGCGGGGCGGCCAGTGATTACAGCCAGACGGCCCTGGCCGAAGGGGAGTCGCGCCTCATTCTCGAACAAATCATGGAGCAGCCCCTTTATACGTCAGAATGCGGCGTCCTTGACGAAGAGCAGGTCCTGTGCGCCGTCATGGATTTTCCCAAAGTCATGCCCCGTGGTTATTTCAAGGACCGTCATGGCAGAAAGCGGGAACGCAAGGTTTCCAAACGGGCGGCCCGCCGCTACAAGGAATTGACGGATAAGGAATCGGTCCGTCTTGCTGACGCGACGGCGCGGGCTGATCGCCTTTTTCATGTTGTGACCCATGTCCTGGGCTATATGAAGCCGCTCAAAAAGGAACATGATGAACAGCTTGATTTTTTTACGGCCCTCATCAAGAAAAACAACGATTACGATCAGTTTACGCTCGAACAGAAGGATCGTCTCAATTTTGGCGTTACCTTAGGATTTGTCCTGCGTGAACTGGCCCGGACCGATATCATCATCAAGAACGGGAATGTTCCCATCATCAATACTTCGGCCCTGCGGGCGGTTTATGCCCGGGCCAAAGATTTGATGCCTGCGGAAGAAATGCCCTATCAGATATAAGAAAGGAAGAATTCTATGATCAGTACAAAAGGTTTCAAAGCCTATGATATCCGCGGCGTCGTTCCCAGCGATGTCAATGAGGAACTTGCTTACGCCTTGGGCCGCAGTCTTGCCTTTTACCTCAAGGCAAAGACCCTTGTCATAGGTCACGACATCCGTCTGAGCGGGCCCAGCCTGCGCGACGCCGCTGTACGTGGGATGCGTGACATGGGGACACATGTCATCGATCTTGGTCAGTGCGGTACGGAAATGATTTATTTTGCGGTTGCCCATCTTAAGGCTGATGGCGGCATGATGATTACAGCAAGCCATAATCCTGCCGAATATAACGGGATGAAGCTTGTCCGCAGCGAGTCCCGGCCCATTTCGGGAGACACGGGATTAAAGGACCTTGCGGCCATGGTCACAGATCCTGATTTTGAAACAAAATATCCCAAAGCCGCACGGCAGGGAAGCTATGAGCAGGTGGACATTGTCCCAAGTTATGTGGATCATCTCCTTAGCTATATCGACACTAAAGAGATTGCTCCCCTAAACATCGTGGCTAACCCCGGAAATGGCGGAGCCGGTCCCATTGTAAAGGAACTGGCAAAACACCTGCCCTGTCACTTTACGTATCTTAATGACACGCCGGACGGACATTTCCCCAATGGAGTTCCTAATCCGCTCCTTGTTGAAAACCGTGATGCCACCAGCGACGCTGTCCGCCGGGAAGGGGCCGATCTTGGCATTGCCTGGGACGGGGATTTTGACCGCTGCTTCTTCTTTGATGAAAATGGACGCTTCATCGAAGGGTATTATCTTGTCGGTCTTTTTGCCTCTTACTTCCTCAAGAAGCATCCCGGTGCCAAGATCCTCTTTGACCCGCGCTTGATCTGGAATACAGAGGACATCATTGCCCGTGAAGGGGGCTATCCTGTCCGCTGCAAGAGCGGTCATGCCTTCATCAAGGAATGTATGCGTCGGGAACATGTTCTTTATGGCGGAGAAATGAGTGCCCATCACTATTTCGCCGATTTTTCCTACTGCGACAGCGGGATGATTCCTTGGCTTCTTGTCATTTCTCTCATGTCGACATCAGGCCTTAGTCTTGCTGAAATGGTGGACGCTCGCATCCGCGAATATCCCTGCAGCGGAGAAATCAACCGCAAAGTGGGGAATGCCGATGCCATCATGGAATCCCTGTCGACGCGCTTTAAATCCGGCATCCAGGACCGTATGGACGGGCTTAGCGTCGTCTATGATGAATGGCGCTTCAACCTTCGTAAATCCAATACGGAACCTGTGGTGCGTCTCAATGTTGAAACAAGAGGAGATCGGGAACTTCTCGAACAAAAGACCCGTGAACTTCTGGACCTTATCCAGGGCGAGAAAGCATAAGGAGGCAGCAGTATGAACGTTCTTGTTACGGGCGGGGCCGGTTACATCGGTTCCCATGTCATTGATGATCTCATCAAATCTGGTTATACACCGATTGTTTATGATAATTTCAGTACCAGTCATGCCGAAGCGGTTCCCGAAACGGTACAGCTTATCCAAGGGGACCTTCACGATTTCACCTTCTTGAAGCATATCATGGGCCAATATGAAATCGATGCCGTCCTGCACTTTGCTGCAAGTTCCCAGGTCGGCGAGTCCATGGTCGATCCGGGAAAATATTACTATAACAATGTGGCTGGTACTTTGGGTCTTCTTGACGCCATGCGGGAAAGCGGCGTCGAGTATATCGTCTTTTCGTCGACGGCGGCCGTTTACGGGGAACCGGACCAGGTTCCTATTACGGAAGACATGCCCCTTCATCCAACGAATTCCTATGGCCGGACAAAACTCATGATTGAAAACATGCTGCGTGACTACAGCATGGCCTACGGCCTTCATTATGTAGCCCTGCGCTACTTCAATGCTGCTGGCGCGTCCCTTTTGGGAAATATCGGGGAAGACCATAATCCGGAAACCCATCTCATTCCCCTGACCATCCAAGCCGCTCTGGGTAAGCGCGATGCTATTTCCATCTTTGGTACGGACTACGACACCCCTGACGGCACGTGCCTCAGGGACTACATCCATGTGAAGGACCTGGCCTCCGCTCATATCCTTGCCCTGAACCATCTTGTCAAGGGCGGTGCAAGTCGGGTCTATAATCTGGGAACCAAGACGGGACTTTCTGTCCGGGAAATCATCAATGCCGTCAAGGAAGTAACGGGCCGTGACTTCATGGTAAAGGAAGAAAAACGCCGTGCTGGCGATCCTGCGCGGCTCATTGCCTCCAGCGAAAAAATTGCAAAGGAACTCCATTGGAAGCCCGAACACAGCAGCGTCAAGGAAATTGTGGAGACGGCATGGCGCTGGCATAGCGGCCACCCCAATGGATATCGCTGAGCCTTATGGATATCCTGGTAACCGTCGATCATCTCGCCAAAAGCTTTGGCGCTCATGATATCTTTGACAAGGTGAGCTTTACCATTCGCCAAGGGGAAAAGCTAGGCCTTGTCGGTGTCAACGGCAGCGGCAAGACGACGCTCCTGCGCTGCCTCATGGATCCCTCCTTTGCCGATAAGGGAACCGTCCAATATGCAGGGGAAATTCGCGTTGGCTATGTGGAACAGGGGTTTGACAATATCGAAGACGAAACCATCTGGGAGTTCATGCTCCGTTCCTGCCCGGATATTCTTTCCCTCCGGGAAACGATGAAGGAACTTGAGCGGGAAAGCGGCGAAATGACAGGTGATGCCCTAAAGGATGTCCTGGACCGTTATGGTCGGGTGGAAACCCGCTATGCCCACTTGGACGGTTATCACTACGAAAATAACATCAAGCGGGTCCTGATGGGACTGGGCTATCCAGAATCCACCTGGGAGCACAACGCCCTGGCCCTTTCGGGCGGACAGAAAACGCGCCTTCAGCTGGCGGCGGCTCTTGTCAATTCGCCGGATCTGCTCATCCTCGACGAACCGACGAACCACCTGGATATTGTCATGAGTGAATGGCTGGAAAAATATCTTCGTGAGTTCCGCGGTGGTGTCCTCATCATCTCTCATGATCGGGCCTTCCTTGATGCCGTTGTGGAAGGCATCCTTGAAATGGAAGGGGGGACCCTGCACCGCTATAAAGGAAACTATTCCCGCTATGTGGAGCAAAAAGAGCTCCAGGTTCTCTCCCAGACCCGGGCTTATGAAGCGCAGCAGGAAACCATCCGACGCACGGAAGAGTATATCCGGCGCTACAAGGCCGGCATCAAAAGCAAGATGGCTCGGGGACGTCAGTCCCAGCTGGACCGGATGGAACGCATTGACGCACCCGTAAAGGAAGAATCTTTTACGCTGCGTCTGCCCCATGCCGCTGAATCCGCGGAAAAGGTCATCATGTTGGAACACCTTTCCGTTGGCTATGAAGGAAACGCCCTTTTAAGCGACATTGACCTGGTCCTGCGCCGCGGGGAAAAGGTGGCCATCATCGGGCCCAATGGGAGCGGCAAGTCAACCCTCCTAAAAACCATCCTTCAGGAAATCCCGCCCCTTCACGGCGAAGCAAAGATTGGAAACCGCGTGAAGATTGGCTACTTTTCCCAAAGCTATGAGCGCCTTGATTCCCAGCAGACCATTCTTGACAACTTCCTTACGGAGTATGGCATGACGGACG
>OLVR01002055.1_pt1 | contig 16497 bp, 5 predicted proteins | sample 1673261 | NCBI WGS metagenome assembly OLVR01 (sample SAMEA3178938, study PRJEB25190) | human gut metagenome | biome: human gut; feature: human-associated habitat; material: faeces | place: Austria | collected 2013 | reverse complement strand
TGCTTGGCGCGGGCGGCGTGGTGCTGTTGCTGGCGATGGTCATAGGCGCGGCTGCAGCGGTGATTGGCTCACCGATGGGCATCTTGTTTGCCGATGAATCCGGCGACCACAACAGCATCCGCATTGCCGAAATCGTTGCCGAAACCAATGCTGACTTCGGCACGGCGATCAATGACATTGTGTCGGCGCACCCGGAATGCAGCGAAACCACGATGGAATACAACTACGAGGACGGTCACACTTGGGCAAGTTACTGGCCCGAAGTGCTGGCCGTCTTTGCTGTGCAGAACAACCTGAACAACGACGGCGATGTGGTCGTCATAGATGAAGGCAAGAAGCAGTTGATTCAGGACACCTTTTGGGCGATGCACGAAATAAGCGCCGAGGTGGAGGAAGTAACCACCACACCAGAACCGACCGAGGACGAACCCGACCCGGAGCCGGTCACGGAGTACATTCTGCACATCACGGTCAGCAGCAAATCGGTGGACGCGCTGGCGGATCTGTACCGCTTTACGCAGGACCAGCGGGACATTTTGCACCAGCTGCTATCCGAGGAAATGTGCCCCAGCCTGCTTGCTCTGTGCGGCGGGATTGCTGTTGCCGATGGCGAATTGTGCTGGCCGCTGCCGAGTCACACCTATATATCCTGCCACTTCGGGGAAGCAGACGCCTTCGGCAATGCCGGGCATCGCGGCACGGACATTCCCGCGCCGGAGGGTACCCCCATCTTGGCAGCCCACAGCGGCACCGTGATGATTTCCGGCTGGAACAACAGCTATGGCAATCAGGTGCTGCTGGATAACGGCGAGGGTCTTTCAACGCGGTACGCCCACATGACGCAAACTGCCGTTACCGCAGGAGAAGCGGTAACGGCAGGGCAGGTTATAGGTTATGTAGGCAGTACCGGTGACAGCACCGGCAACCACCTGCATTTTGAGGTAATGCAGAATGGTGTGCGTGTGAATCCTATGGATATGGTTTCCGTGCGCTGATATAGGCCGGTACCAATTTTTTTACTTGCGATTGTCTTTCCTGCGCAGTACGAAAATTGCCGCCAGCGCGGAGCCGCTGACAATCAGCAGCGCAAACCACAATGGGGGGTTGGCGGTGTCGCCGGTGCTCGGAATCGGGGAAACAGGCTGCACCGTCGGCTGCGGTTGCGCTGTAGGCTGCGGGGTCACAGTAGGCTGCGGAGTTGTCGTTTCAGTCGGCTTTGCCTTGACGGTGAACTTAGCCGTAGCCGTACCGCTTTTAGAAACGATCGAAAGCGTATGCTCACCCACGGAAAGTGTAGCAACAAAATCACGGTTCAGCGTGATTATCGTGCTGCCCTCCTTCTTCGTATAGTTCTTTTCGTCCAGCGTAGTGCCATCAAGCTCTACACGAAGGAAATCGGCGAAGGATGCGTCAGAAGTGAAAGACAGCTCCTTTTTCTCGCCCTGTGTGACCGTTGCACCATCACCGGCCGTGATTTTCGGGGGCAGCTTTGCCGTTACGGTTTGAGCCTTGGTGATTTCCTGTGTTGCTTTGGCGTCCTTGTAATACTTGTTGCAGCCGTCGCAGTACCAGTATTCGATATTGCCCTCAGAAGTCTTTGTTGCCGCCTTTGCATCTATATGCTTGAGGTTGGCGTGGTTGTTCGGGGCAAGCTTTCCGTAGCTCTCGCCGCAGACCTCGCACTTTGCCTTATCCTTGCAGGTAGCCGTGCCGCCGGTGTGCTCGTTTTGAATGGTAACCTTCTTTTCGGCAGAGAACGCAAAGCCGTCAGCGGTCTTTGCACTCACGATCAGCTTAAAGCTGTTTTCTGTCGCCGGATATGTGGATGCTTTTATGATACCGCTGTACAAACCATTCTCAACGGTCGGCGTAAGAGGACCACCGCCAAGTCCGATAAACTCATACCCACAGGCTGCATCCGTCGCTCCTTCCGGCAAAGTAAAGCTGAATTTGTAATCCTGCGTCCGGCAAACCTTGTCGGCACCGCTGATGTTAATGGTCGGAATATCCTTTTTCGCAGTTTCGTGATTGCAGAATTTGCACTTCTGCCAATACTGTCCGTTTTCGCTCTGCCACTCGTAGGTATGGCCGTTATTTACGGTCACGGTAACCCTTGTCTCGTTGCCTGCCTTATCGGTCACAACAATCGTTTGCTTGCCGCTTGCGGGGGAAAGAGCAAATTGACTGTTTCTATCAAGGCTGACTTCCGTGCCGTTCACCTTCACGGTGCCGATATACTTTTCGTCAACGGTAATAGTCTGTGCTGCGCAATAGGTTTTGCCGGCTTCAATGCCGGAGATAACGGGGACTGTTGCGTCCAGCACGATGCCGTTTGTGTTAATGTAGGCAACGTTTCCGCTGGTATCGGTCAGTTTTGCATAAATAACATACTCGTTATCGGGATTGATACTGAACGGTGCGGAATATGCCGTGAAAGTCATGCCCGCAAGTTCCGATTCGGTAAGCGCCTTATCGCTCAGCAGGTATTCGATCTTAACCGCTTTGCCGCTGTTGTCCGCGGCGGTAACGGTTACCGTCTGCGTATCCTTAAAGAACAAACGGAAGGTGATGGTGTTGAGGAAAGACTTCCAGCCGTTTTCGGCAATCTTGATTTCGCCTGTAGGCACTGCAATATCACGCCACTGAGCCGTGATCGTCAAATCCTCGGCGGGCATGGTCGCGGGAATCGCTTTATCCCAGCCGATAAAGGTGTAGCCTTCTCTTGTCGGGTCGGCAGGGGCGGTGATTGCCGTGCCGTAGTCCTGTGTGATGGGTGCAATTTCGCTGCCGCCGTTGGAGTCAAAGGTAATTGTGTATTGATTTACCTTCCACTTTGCCGTGATAGTCATATTTTCGGCAGGCATGGTCGCGGGAATCGCCTTATCCCAGCCGATGAAGGTGTAGCCTTCTCTTGTCGGGTTGGCGGGAGCGGTAATTGCCGTGCCGTAATCCTGTGTAATGGGTGTAATCTCACTTCCACCGTTTGTATCAAAGGTGATGGTGTATTGATTTACCTTCCACTTCGCCGTGACAGTCATATTTTCGGCAGGCATGGTCGCGGGAATATCCCTGTCCCAACCTGTAAAGGTGTAGCCCTCTCTTGTCGGGTCGGCAGGGGCGGCAATCGCTGTGCCGTAGTCCTGTGTGATGGTAATATCCGCTTCGCCGTTTTCGGGTTTGACTGTGACGGTATATTGATTGATCTCCCACTTCGCCCAATATTCCTTGTTGCCCGTTTCGGTGTCGCCGATTGCCGTCACAGGATCGCCGATCAAGCCTTCGTTATCATACCAGCCCTTGAAGGTGTACCCGGTGCGCGTCACATCTGTCGGGAGTGTTGCACCCACGCCGTAGGTGTAGGAGGTGACATTGCCGCTGTTGATAGTGCCGTCGCCCGCGTTCAGCGTGACGGTATAGGTCGGGGCTGTCCACTGCACCGTCAGTCCCGTCACATCAGCAGGAACACTGGCACCGGGGGCGTAGGAATTGCCATTGCTGTCAAGCCACATAAAGTAACTGCCTGTATCTCCGGCCGGGCGGGTCAAACCGCCGGATGCAGGCGCGGTAAACTTGCTGCCGTTTTTCACGATGATGTGAATAGCATCGGAGCTGCCGCCCAGCTTGCCGCCGCCAAGGGCAAGGGTAACGGCCTTCAGTCCGTCAGAGCCCAGTGTGTCAGGGTTCAGGACTTCAAGGACGGGACGGAAACCGAGGGACGAGTTGGAGCCCGTAGCAGAGTTGCTGTACCAGTAGCGGGCCGAAAGGTACCCGCGACGCGCCCGGGACGACGCGTCGCCAGAAACAGTATCCTGTCCCCACAAATACATTTTATTCCAGTTTTGGATATATCCGCTGTTCTTATTCAGCATCGTGTCCCATTCGTTGCTTTTGGGCGTGCCGCGTTCTGAATTACCTGAGCCTGTATAACTACTTCCCACGGACGGCGCACGCAGGGTATAGCCCACGCCGCCGGCGACATAGTCCTTGCCGAAAATCAGACTTTTCGTATTTAAGTCATCCCAGCTTACCTTACGCGTTACGGCATAGTCCGCCACAAACAGGCTGTGGGGATATTTGTTCTGCTGTGCATATGCCTCAGTCGTTGCCATCTCCGACATGAGCTTGTAGGCGTCCACCGTCCCTGCGTAGGTAAAGGGCACATAATGCATTGTTTTGTCCGGCAAAGCGTCATTCACCGTTCCGGGTACGTTCACGCCGGAGAGGTCAAAATAATATCTGCCGCCGGGGGTGAGGGAAAACTGTTCTGATAAAGCAAACTGCGCCGTGAGCTTGGTAACGTCCGCCGGAACACTGGCACCGGGCGCGTAGAGCTTACCGTCGCTGCCAAGCCACATAAAGTAACTGCCTGTATCTCCATTGGGGCGGGTCATGCCGTCGGATGCAGGCGCGGTAAACTCGCTGCCGGTTTTCACGATGATTTGAATATCCTCGGAGCTATTACCCAGCGTGCCGCCGCCAAGGTCAAGGGTAACGACCTTCAGTCCGTCAGAACCCAGTGTGTCAGGGTTCAGGATTTCAAGCACGGGGCGGAAAACGACATTCGGGTCGGAGCTCGCAGCATTGTCGATGCCCCAGAGGCGGGCCGAAATGAACCCGCGAACCGCACGGAACGACGAGTTGTATCTTGTTGTGTCCTGCCCCCACGAATATATGCCATTCCAGTTTTTGATGTAGCCGCTGTTCTTGTTCAGCATTGTGTCCCATTCGTTGCTTTGGGGCACGCCGCGTTGGGAATCGCCCGAACCTGTAGCGTTACTTCCCACAGACGGTGCGCGCAGGGTATAGTCCACGCCGCCGCTGGCATAATTTTTGCCGAAAATCAGACCTTCGTCATTCAGGCCATTCCAGCTTACCGTATGCGTTACGGCATAGTCCGCCACAAACAGGCTGTGGGGATATTTGTTCTGCTGTGCATACTCCTCGGTGGTTGCCATCGCAGACGTGAGTTTGTAGGCTTCTATCGTTCCCGCATAAGTAAAGGGAACATAGTGCAGGGTGCTGTCCGGCAGACTGCCGTTTGCCGTTCCGGGGATGTTTGCGCTGGAGAGGTCAAAGTAATAGGTGCCGCCCGGTTTGAGGGAAAACTGCTCGTTAGGCGAATCATTAGCCAATAGCATTGGCGCAGCCAGCGCCCCCAATTCAGCGGCAGCTTCCGCATACCGGGTCATATCCAGCTCATCGATTTCCTCGTCGGAGAGCGTCTCCTTCGCCTCGTCGATGGCCTCAAGCTGCGCCTTGACTTCTTCGGCGTTATCTTCAGTGATTTCTTCTGCGTTCGGTAAACCGTCGATCATGGCCTGTACCTGATCTGCGGCACTCAGCTCTATGGAACCATTCGGATCATCGGCTCTCTCGGTGCTGCCGTTTTCGCCGGTTCTGTCCTCAACAGGGATGTATTGACCGCAGTTCTGCGGTATGGCATTCTCCGCTCCACAGACAGGGCATTCCTTGTTCATGTTGTCCGTCGTGCAGGCCGTTTCACAGCTGCAAACGGGCGGGGTTTCCGTGCTTTCCTCCGCAAAAGCCGCTGTCGGCATAAGGCACAGCAGCATACACAGGGCAAGCAGGGTGCTTACGATTTGCTTTTTCATCTTGTCTCCTTAGCTCTTTGCTGTCCGCTGACAGCACCACACTAATTATATAAATTATGGGGGTGAACTGCTCGAATTGTCAAGTGCTTTTTTTCGGGAGAATATATCGTAAAGCCGAAGATAAGCGTGCCGCACGACCCCTTCAAAAGGACCAAATCTCATACTTTGGGATGATTTACTTTTCCCCTTCGGATGGTATAATTAGACTATTATACTATAGCATTTCCCACGTCCTTCACCAAAAAGGAGTCAAAATTGACCGGAAATATTCTGATAAAACCATCTGTGCAGCAAAAATTTGACAGCGTTATGCAAAGCGGTCGCATCCTTTTTTTCAGTGCGCCCTGCGGCTTTGGCAAAACGGCGCTGGCCAATGCGCTGCTGCGCGGGCATCGGACGCTGCGGCTGTGTGCCGATGCGCCGGATTTTACGCTGCGCACACTGCCGAAAAACTGGGATGTCCTTTTGATCGACGACTTTCAGCTTTTGCAGGAGCAGGAAACCGCGCAGACGCTCTGTGAGCTGATCCGTGCCAACCCAGCACGCCGGTTTGTGTTCCTCTCCCGCGGGGTGCCGCCGTCGTACTTGACGGCCTTCCAGTACACGGGTCTTATGACCACGCTGGAGCCGGACGACCTTCTTTTTGACCGCGAGGATATACGCGGCTTTTTTGCCGCCCGCAAGGCAGCTGTGACGGAAAGCGAAATCAACGGCATCCTGAAAGAATCCATCGGCTACCCGCTGGGCGTCGCTGTTACGGCGCGGTGTATGTCCGGCGGCAAGCCGTTCGCCCCGGAAATCGTAGCGCAGGCTTACCGGGAGGTGTTCAGCTACTTCGAGGATGCCATCTATCGCCGGTTCGATCTTCCGGTGCGGCATTTTTTGCTGGATCTTGCCCCCTTTGAGCGCTTTGATCTGGAAATGGCGCGGATGGTCAGCGGCGACCCCCGCGCCGGGAATCTGCTGGACTGGCTGCTGCACAACACAACGATGCTGCGTTATGACGATGTGCGGCACTTCCACTTCTGGCCGCAGTTCCGCGCCTTCCTTCTCTGGGAGATGGAAAAGGAATGCAGCGAGGAAAAGCGCCGCGCCGTTTTCAGCCGCGGGGCGCTTTACTACGAGCTGAAAGAGGATTACGCCCACGCGCTGGAATGCTACACCAAAAGCGGGGATCACGCCAAAATATCCGAGCTGCTGATCCGCAATTCCGAGCAGCACCCCGGCATGGGGCATTACAGCGAGATGGAAAAGTATTACCACGCTCTGCCGGAAAGCGAAATCTTGGCTTCGCCTTCCCTGATGCAGGGAATGAGTATGCTTTGCGCCTTGGCAATGGACTATGAAGGCTCGGAACGGTGGTACGGGGCGCTGAAAAACTTTGCCGACTGCCGCAAAAAACAGGACCCTGCCGCCAGACAAGCTCGCAGCCGCCTTGCATGGCTGGATATTTCGCTGCCGCAGCGCGGTGTGGAGGGGATGATAAAAACATTCCCGGCCGTGTTCCGGCTGCTGACCGATAAAGAAATAACGCTGCCGTCTTTTTCCGTGACCAGCACCTTGCCCAGCATTATGAACGGCGGCAAGGATTTTTCAGAGTGGAGCAAAAAGGACGACCTTTTGTATCGGACGCTTCGCACCCCGGTAGAGGCTGTGCTGAAAAAAGACGGCGTGGGGCTGGCGGACTGCGCCGTTGCCGAAAGCAAATTTGAAAAGGGCGAAAACATCACCGAGCGTATGCTTGCGCTTATCCCGCAGGTGAGTGAGATTCAGCAAAAGGGAACGCCGGATATAGAGTTTGCCGTGAACGGGCTGCTGGCGCGCTGCCAGCTGTCCAAGGGGCAAGCGGCAGATGCCCGCCGCACGATCGAAACGCTGCGCGCCCGGTTTGAAGCGCAGGGTCAGACCCGCTTTTTGCCGAATATGGACGCGATGCTCTGCCGGATGGCACTGCACTGTGACGATCAGGACAGTGCCGACGAGTGGTACCGCACAAAAGCGCCCCGCGACCCCATGCACCTGAATGTAATGAAGCGGTACCAATACCTGACGCAAGCCATGGTTGAAATTGCGCAGAACCGCCCGGACGCCGCCCTGCTGACGCTTTCGCCGCTGGAACGTTACATACAGGGCTGCGGGCGGCATATTGACGGCATCCACCTGAACATTCTGTGCGCCCTTGCCCTGTACCGGAAAAAGGACGACGCATGGCGGGCGCGGCTTACGGCAGCGCTGGATACGGCGGCAGAGTACAGCTTTATCACGCCCGTCAGCGTGTACAGCGCCGCCGTGCTGCCCCTTTTGGAAAAGCTGAACCGGAACGACGATACAAAATGGTACAAGCGCCTTATGGCCGCCGTGCGGACACAGGCGACCTATTATCCGCACTTTCTCGCCCCGCGCATGACGGCGGCGGAGGAGCTTACCCCTACGGAATTACAGATACTACACTTGCTATGCGCGGACAAAAGCAATGCTGAGATCGCGCAGATCATGAATATAAAGCTGCCCACGGTAAAGACCCATGTGAGCCACATTTTAGAAAAACTGGATGTAAAGCGGCGCAGCGAAGCCAAAACCGCAGCCAAAAGCTGTGGCTTATTTCCAACCACTGATGTCAAACGGAGGAAAACCTGATGAAAAAACGTGTATTGAGCCTGTTTCTGGCGATTACCCTCTGCCTGACCCTGACCCCCACCGGGGCGCTGGCAGCAGAGGGACAGCCGCCGAAACAGATGGTCACTGCAACGCAGGAAGCGGAAACCGGCGCGGGTGAGAATGCCTCGCCCGCGAAACCCGAAGAAAACCCGACAGAGGATGCGCCTGCGGCTGCCGAGAAGAATACCGCAGACGAAGAAACCGGCAAAGAAGCCGGGCAGAATGAGCCGACTGCGGAGGGGAAAAACGAACCCCTCGCCCTTGGCCTTGACGATGCGGGGCAGAACGGCGAAGGCGGCGGGATCTATGTAGCCCCCGGAAGCCCGACAGAAGGGGGCGGCGGCACGTATATCTCCGGAGAAGACACGCGGACGGAGATTTGGTGCGTCAGCAAGCCCGATTCCATTGGCCGCGGCTATGACGGCACGACGGACGGCGGCACGATTCCAATCGACTTGACGTTTACAGACGGCACAAATGAAATCAAACTCACGGAAAAAACGGACTTTACCGCCAAGAAGACGTTCGATTCCGCGGACGCGGGATGGCATACCGTCACTGTGGAAATCGCGCTAATCGGCGAAGCCGCGGTAAAGTACAAGCTCAAGGCGGGCGAAGAAACGTTTACGATCGGCGGCAACATCAACAAGGCCTATCCCAAGCTGACCGTATCTCTTTCCCAGACGGCTTGCACGGCGGGCGAAAAGCTTCTTCCGCTTCTGTCTGTCAAGGGTGCTCCGGAAGACGCCGAGGTGACATATTATTATCTGGCTTCCGAGTTAAAAAGCTGGGCGGGCTCTTCTGACGTAGAGGGTAGCGATGCCATGCCCAAGATTGACGAGAACACTGCAATCAGCGACCCTGGCACATATTACGTTTATGCCAAGTCCGGCGAGACAAAGAACTACGAGGAGGAACGGTCAGCAACCGTGGCACTCACGGTCACCGAACCTGCGGCTGTTTCGGTGACGAGAGCCGATGGCACGGATGGCGGTACATACACAACCCTCCCGGCGGCGCTGAACGCGGCGCAGAACGGCGATACCGTCACACTGCTAAGCGACGTAGACCTGGGCGAGACATATGTGACCATCAGCAAGAGCATCACCTTCGACCTGAACGGCAAAACGCTGTCCAGCTCCAAGACGTGGTCATCTGACGGCGTTCTGCTGGTCAAAGATGCCGCCGTAACGGTGAAGAACGGTACAGTAAAAGCCACAGGAATCGGCAGCTGCGCCATCCGCGCGTACAGATCCGGTGCGAGCATGACGCTGGAAGACGTGACCGCCACAGTAACGAGCAATAAAAGCAGTGTAATGGTGGGCGACTTCGGCTCGGCTGTCATCAAAAGCGGCGACTATCAGGGACTGTACGTAGGTGCAAAAAGTCAAGTCACACTGGAAGGCGGTACGTTCCGCCCCTACATGGATACCACAACAAACGAGAATGTCAAAAGCATTTTCTGGAAGGTGAACGAGACCACCGACGCCACCAGCCGCGACTGCATGGAACTTCTGGGAGATGGCTGTGTCTATGTGGATGAGAACAGAACACAGGTGCGCACCGGCGGCGGCTTCAACACGGTCGTGACCGTTCAGCAGGGTACGGCCATAGATGCGCCGGTTGCAAAGATCGGAAATGTGGAATACGCTTCTCTGTCGAAGGCGATCGATGCCGTCCAGAACGGCGGGACCATCACGCTGCTGGATGATCTTGATCTGGGCAACGGCGCGGTGCTACAGGTAGGTTCTTCCCAAAAGAACTTCACCATTGATTTGGACAACCATACCCTGAGTGCCGACGGTGCCTGCCTGATCATGCTGCACAACGGAAGCCAGCTGACGCTGAAAAACGGCACGCTGGATGGCAGCAGATGCACGAGCTATGAGGGCGTTCTTTACATCTCATCCAATAGCGGCCCGAAGCTGACACTGGAAAATGTGACCGCAAAGAGCGGAACTGTACCGGATACCTTGAATGGTCAACGGTCCGTCTTGCTGGCATATGTGACCTATGGCACGGTGGAGTTTGACGGCGGCACGTACACCGGCGGTGTGCTGTTAAAAACAGATGGCAACGCCGTGCTGAAAAGCGGCACGTTCCGGAAGGGCACTAACAACTACAGCATCAAAACAGAGGATAGCGGCAAGCATCTTTCCGACTATCTGGACGAAAGCCTGTTCTGGAATGGTGACACAGTGCTCGATCTGAGCAGCGAGACCCAAACGGCAGACGAAGTGACCGTGCGCCCGTGCGAGCACAACTGGGAAAACGGCAAGTGTACCGTCTGCCAGAAGGTCTGCGATCACGGCTCGGCAGATGGAAAATCCATGACGGAGGATCCCTGCCACACCTGTGGGATGAAAGCCGCAGCACAGGTCGATATCACCGGTTCGGCCACGAAGTATTTCCCGAGCTTCACCGATGCGCTCGTTTACGCGACCAAAAACAACGGCTGCACACTGAAGCTGCTGGCGGACGTGACCGGAACGACAGTGATGATCAATAATCCGTTCATCTTTGATCTGAACGGTCACAGCGTCGATGCACTGAGCGTGGATGCCAAAGCGACGATCAAGGACTCCGGTACGACGAAGGGCAGAATTGGTAAGGTGACGGTTTCCAATGAAAAGGTGACCGATCTGACCCTCGGTAGTCTGCTGGAGGAGGACTATGCCTTCAAGTACGGAAACGGTTACTGGGCGAATGACAGTTACCTCCAAACAACAGAGGGGTCGTTTGTCACCGTTGAGAAGGCTCCTATCCAGAGCGTCAATGTGTACGCAAAGGACAAGAACAATCAGGAAATCTTGACCATAGCATATGGTGCGACGGGAGAGGTAACACTGGTCTCAAGCTGCAAACTGAGCGAAACGAGCGGAGAAAACCTCAGCTGCGCGTGGTATAAACTTACGGACGATACGGCGATCCCCCCGCTGGAAGGGGCGGCTGGCACGAGTTATAAGTTACCCGCCGATCTTCCTGCCGGGACGTACACCTACCGCGTCACCTTCACCAGCGACTACTATTCCAAGAGCGCCGAGATCACCATCACCGTTACGCCGATCAGCCTTGAGGGCGCGACGGTAACAGTCAGTAACCTGACCTACAACGGCAACCCACAGGAGCCGACGGTCACGGTCAAGCTCGGTGATGAAACGCTGAGTAGAGATAACGACTACACCGTGCAGGTCACCAAGCAGACCGACGCGGGCCGCTACAAGTTGACCATCAAGGGTGGGGGCAACTATTCCGGCGAGATCAAAGACGTGGAGTGGAAGATCGAGCCGATGAAGATCGACAGCGTCATGGTTTCCTCTGGCATTTCCAAGACCTATGACGGCACGGCGACAGTCACTAAGACTGCGGAAGAATGGGCAAAGGTTCTGACATTCAAAACGCTTTCTGCTTCTGGCGTCGTCGATGTTCCGAGTGAAGCCTACACCATTTCGGATGCGTACTTTGTTGAGAAGAGCGGTGAAGAAACCATCCATTCGCCGGATGCCGGTGAGAAGTATGGGATCACCTTTAAGATAGCGCTTAAGAGCAGCAACTATGTGCTTCAAAACTACTATGACGAAGAACCGGCTGCGACGAAGGAAATCACACAATCCGGCGGCGCAAACTTCACCATCACGCAAGCCACTGTGACCTCACCGGACGAGATCACGCAGTATGTTTACAACGATCTGGCAAAGACCTACACGCTCGATCTGGCCGCGCTCCTGCCGGAGCTGTCTGAGGGCTGCGAGTATGGCGATATCCAGTATCAAGGGCACAATTACAATTTTACGGATAATGCCTACCTCGACGGCAACGACGCTGTATCCGTGTCAAAGGAAGGCGTTCTGACCCTGAGCACCGTGGCCGCAAGCACGGCAAAGGTTGGCGACCAAATCGGTACGATAACCGTCCCGGTTGTGACCACGAACTATCAGAAGTTCGAGTTTACCATCAAGGTCTACATTAGCGAAAGGATCCCCCTCAATGCATCGGGCGTCACCGTCAGCGCGTCGGATATCACCTACGGCCAGATGCTGAACAAAAGTAAGCTTACGGCCACCGGCACGATGAAACACCCCGGCACCGGAGAAGAGGTCAAGGGCACGTTCGCGTGGACGAACCCTGAAGCCAAACCCGGCGCAGCTGGCGACTATACGGCTTCGTGGACGTTCACCCCGGCTGCGGGCTACGAGGAATACGCCCCCGCGACCGGAACTGTGACCATCAAGGTGAACAAGGCTACCCCCACCTTCACCGCTCCCACGGCGCAGGAAAATCTGACCTATACCGGACAGGAGCAGGCGCTGATTACTGCGGGCATGACGGACCATGGCACCATGCTGTACAGCCTGACCGAGAGCGGCACATACAGCCAGGACATCCCTACCGGCACCGATGCCGGAGCATATACCGTGTGGTATCGGGTGATTGGCGATGCAAACCACAACGATACCGAACCCGCCAGCGTGGCGGTCCGCATTGGGCAGAAGCCGCTGACGATCACCGGGGTAACGGCTGCGTCCAAGCCTTATGATGGCACGACAAACGCGGACATTACCAGCGTAACCTTCGACAACGTGACCTTGAACCGAGGCACAGACTACACCGTGACCGCCAGCTTTGACGATGCCGGTGTGGACAGCGGCAAGAACGTCACTGCCACAGTGACCCTGATCGGACCGGCAGCGAAGAATTACGCCTTGGAGCAGAGCAGCTTCACCACTACTGGCAGCATCACCAAGGCCGCTGCGCCCGGTTCCGGTCTCCGCCCTGCGGTGACAGTCATCAACGATCTGGCAAAAACCTATGAAATGGTACTGTCCAACGACTACTTGCCTAAGCTGAGTTCTCCCTGTGAGTATGGAAACGTCAGCTATTCGTTGAGGGGTACCTACCTGACGGACGGCTACAAGGACACCGTTCAGGTCAAGGTTATGGAGGAAAATGGTCAGTATAAGCTGAAGCTGACCGTTCCGGCAGTGGATTACAATAAGGTAAGTTCTGTCGGCACGATTGATGTCCGCGTCACCTCGGATAACTATCGAGATTTTTACTTAACCATCGGGGTGAAAACCAAAAACAAGGATGTTCCTGTGCCGGACGGCACCATCAGCGCAAGCGATATTACCTATGGTCAAGCGCTGAATGACAGTAAAATCGCAGGTAAGATGAAAGCTGGCGGCAAGGCGATTGACGGTACATTCACATGGACGAATGGCACGTTCAAGCCAGCTGCAGGCGACTATCCGGCTTCGTGGACGTTCACCCCTGCCAAGGGCTACGAAGAATATGCAACTGCGACCGGCACTGCAACCGTTACGGTCGACCCCAAGGCGGTTACTGTGAGCATCACGCCCAACGGCGGTAGTTACGGCGAGACCATTACCCCTGCCACCGCTACGGCAAACGATGTTGTGGGCGAGGATAACCCGGAAATCACGCTGACCTACACCGGCACAGCCAGCGATGGCACCAAGTACACCGGCACCACGCCGCCTACCAAGGCCGGCACTTACACCATCAAAGCGTCCACTACAAACGCCAACTACACATTGGTTGCCAACACCGCTACCGCCACATTCACTGTTGCCAAGCGCGGCGCCACCGTCACCCCGGACAACAAGTCCAAGGTATATCAGGAAAAAGACCCCGACCTGACTTACAAAGTCGACGGCGTTTTGGACGGTGAAACGCTGAAAGGTATCACGCTGACACGCGCCGAGGGCGAAAACGCGGGCGAGTATGACATCACCGGCACCGCTGATGCTGGCGCAAACCCGAACTACGATGTGACGTTTGCCAAGGGTACGTTTACCATCAAGCCGAAGTCCATCCAGAGCGCAGCAGTTGTGCTGGGCAAGGGTCTTGCCGCCAACGGCGCGGAACAGACCCAAACGGTCGAGAAAGTCCTGCTGGACGGCAAAGAACTCCCCGCAAATTCCTACACCGTGGCGGGCAACACCGCCACTGCCCCCGGCAGCCACACACTGACCATCACCGCCAAGGGCAACTATACCGGCACTGTTGAACAGACCTACGTGATTATCCCCGCCAAGGCGGAGGATGCCCCCGGCGAGGAGATTGCGATTGGCAGCGGCGAGGTGAAAGTGGTTGTCAAGTCTGAGGGCACTGTGCCGCCAGCCACCCTGCTGACCAACAAAGCCGAATTGCTTGCCATGCTGGTGGACAGCGGCGACATTACCGCCGACGAGCTGGCACAGATCGCCGACGGCGCAAGCGTGGACATTGCGCTGACCGTGAAAGAGGCCAATGTTTCCGCTGAAATCAAAACGGCGATGGCACAGGCCGCCAAGGGCTGCACCATCGGGCAGTATCTCGACATCAGTCTGTTCAAGTACATGACCGTGAACGGCAAACAGCAGGATGGTGTTGCCCTGCACACGACCAAAAACGCATTGACGATCTCTGTTGCGGTGCCGGAAGCGCTCATCAATACGAACAGCGCGGTCAACCGCACCTACTGCATTGTGCGCAACCATGAAGGCACGATTACTGTGCTGGATGCCGCGTTTGACGCAGCCAGCAAGACGCTGACCTTTAAGACCGACCGCTTCTCCGACTACGCGATTGCCTATAAGGACACCGCCGTGCCGAGCAGCGGCAGCAATCCGAGCAGCAACAACAGTTCAAACGACAGCGAAACCAAGAAGAATGAAGTTGCTGCTCCCACACCGGCCCCCACCCCGGCAAGCACTTCAAAGCCGTCCACCATAACGGCAATGCCGCAAACGGGCGATACCTCCAATCCCACGCTGTACGTCGTGCTTCTGGTGGCATCTCTGCTCGGACTTGCAGTTGTATTTGTCTGCAAGAAAAGAAACGATAAGTAATCGGTTATAAAGACAATTACAGATTGTTTTTGGCCCGACAGCCACAACGGCTGTCGGGCCTTTTTTTGCGTTCGCTTAATGTAAGATGCGCTGCCGTAATTCTTACCCGCCCCGCGCGCCTCCGAATTTTGAGGTCTATTCAATGAAACCCAAAATTCAGGAGGTTTACGATGGCAAAGAAAAATAAGCTATGGTTTAGTGGTGAGGACGCGCAACTGGCTGCACGCTTTACAAAGTTCATGACCAAGGTGTTGTATGCCCGGCGCGCTTCTTACATTCGTGCACTGATGGTTAAGGCAAAGCATGAGATTTCCATTGAGGAATGCCGTGACGAGGTAGACACAGTGTACAGGCGGCTGATGAACCCGATTGAGGAAAGCGTCGAGTCCAAGCTGATGTGGGAAGGAATCAAAAAGTATCTGCACAAGCTGACGCAGAAAGAGTGCGAGGTTATGATTTCCTTATATGTAGATCATCTTTCCGTGCGGGAGACCGCAGCCAAGTTGAAGGTAGATGATAGTACCGTAAGCACGCATCACAAGAATGCCCGCGACAAAATTCGCAATGCGATGGAGGAATAATACTATGGAAGGTTTCAAGGATTTGCTTCTGCGCGCAAAGCGCGGTGATGAGGACGCTGTGGAAAAGTTGTTTGTTCGGTATGAATCGCTCCTGAACAAATGCAGCCGCGTGAACGGTCGCGTGGATGAAGATCTCTATCAGGTCTTGCTGATTGAGTTCTGGAGAGCAATTTCAGAATTCAAGGTCTAAGCATTTTGGGCGGTGGAGCTTGTTCTCCACCGCTTTTTTGCACCATTCCAAAAGAATTGCGCTTTGGTTATTGCTAACCAGCAAGTGACGCAGAGATGACGGAGGCAGGATGAATTGAGGGAGACAATCTTTGGAGTGTTAATGAACCACTGTCTCCGCAACAGATATTAATCTGACAATACGAACATGCCTCACACGTAGTCTTCGACACCGAATATCAGCCAGTACACATATGAGGACGGAAAATGTAGCAGCTTTTGAAAAAATTGCTTTTTTCTGCTCAAAGTGCTATTATCGGAATATACCGAATACAAAGGGAGGAAAGCTCCCATGCCAAGACCGCCACGGTGCCGTCGAATTTGTGGCGTACCACAGGTCGATACATTCTGTCCCAACGGGTGCGAGAATACCGAGCCGATCCTGCTGACGCTGGACGAATACGAGGTCATTCGGCTGGTTGACTTGGAGCAGCAAACCCACGAGCAGTGTGCCGCTCAAATGGACATTTCCCGCTCTACCGTGCAGGAGATTTACGAAAGCGCACGGAGCAAGATCGCAGCGTGTCTTGTCCACGGGAAACCGCTGCACATCACCGGGGGAAA
>OLVR01002045.1_pt1 | contig 16609 bp, 15 predicted proteins | sample 1673261 | NCBI WGS metagenome assembly OLVR01 (sample SAMEA3178938, study PRJEB25190) | human gut metagenome | biome: human gut; feature: human-associated habitat; material: faeces | place: Austria | collected 2013 | reverse complement strand
AACCAGCTGCATTGCACAGTTATCAACTAACATGTGGCTTACTTCTACTTCCGGATAATCCTTTGCAACTTCATTTACAACCTTACGCCATAAACGGGAAGTGTCTAACACATTTGCCTTATCAACACTTACCAGCTTTTTGCGGCGCTTCATAGCGATCTCAAAACCTTTGATTGCAATACGGCGGATCTCATGCTCGCTGTATGGCATGGAGTCTACTGCGTACAGTTCTCCGTCCTTTTCCTCGGTGCTTCTTGCTCCGAAGTAAACACCGCCGGTCAGTTCACGCATAATGACCATATCAAAGCCGTTTCCAATGATCTCTCTCTTTAACGGGCATGCATCTGCCAGCTGCTCAAAAAGATAAGCTGGACGAATATTTGCAAACAGATTCAAGCCTTTGCGGATCTTTAAAAGTCCTGCTTCCGGTCTTAACTCAGGTGCTACATCATACCATCTGGAGTTGCCAACATCACCGCCTACAGCTCCTAACAGCACTGCATCTGAATTTCTGGCTGTTTCCAGGGCTTCATCTGTCAGCGGAACACCATATGCATCAATGGAGCAGCCGCCCATTAAAATATCTGTATAATTGAACTTATGTCCGTAAACTTCTCCTACTTTATCTAATACCTTTTTAGCCTCTCTTACGATCTCAGGGCCAATACCATCTCCTGGAATTGCAACGATATTATAATTCATAATTATTATCCCCTCTGTTTATTATTCCTTTTGGTTATACATTATGTAATAACTGTAATTTCTATCAATCATATCTCATTTGGGGCTTCATTTCAACTGTTCCAGGTCATTTTCCCTATGACAAAATATACATGTTTGGAATTGCCGGTATAACTTTAAATCATATTTCTACTGGATCTCACGGATCAGGCAGTACTGTTTTAAATCAAAATGCTTCTGGACAATGCCAAAAAGTTTAAAGCCGAAATGCTCATACATAGGCACATTATCCGGATTATGAGTCTCTAAGGAAATCATAAGATGATGCTCCTGAGCATAGCGGATCACCTCTTCCATAAGGATGGCCGCCAGACCATGATGCTGCATGTCCGGGTCTACTGCCAGATAGATCACATGAAGTCTCTCTTCCTGGTGAAGCTGGTCGGTCCAACGTGAATTTAAGTAATCACGGCCTCTCATAAAATTCCACAAGGTCTTAAGGCTTGGGTCCTCTTTGATCAGATATTCATCTGTTTTCAAGCTGGCCCAGGCTTCTGTCAGATAAAAGGTAAGGGGATTATAAGGCTCTGACTCATCCGATACCACCAACAGGGAATTCATTTCCTCGCTGTCAGAATAGATCTCACAGGTTTCAATAAATTCCGTAAGATCACACTTAAAAAGCTCCGGCAGCAGCCGCTCCCTGGTCTCTTTTTCCGGTATCAGCTTGCAGTATAAAGGGTCATGGGCGAAACATTTCACCAACAGCTTTTCCAGTTTTGGCAGGTCTTCTTTCTTTACTCTGTATAACGTCTGACTTTCCATACTATATGTCTATTCTCCTTACTGTTTTTGAACGCAGCCTTCCATGGCAGCTAAAAGCTTCTCCACAGAAGATGCCATATAATCAATATCATCCCGGTAGCACTGCTCCTGGGCATTTGCCGCCTGGAGCAGGATCTTGTACTCTTCTTCCAGATCCGGTCTTTCTCCTGCTTTCTGCAGTTTATTCTTTTCCTTTAAGCTTACTACCAGATCATACAGGTTTTCGTGGTGGATAATACGGCCATAGCCCCATTTTAACCGGTCTGCCGGCTGGTTTAATACATACTCTGTAAAATAACGGAATACTTCCCGGTCAAACAGGAAGGCATACCGGTTGTTGTCGATCTCATAAACGGCTTCCAAAGCGCCTTCCGGGTCATCCTCTTTTAAGCAGCCGAGAGCCTTGTAAATGACTTTCAGGTTTTCCCCTACTCCCTGCTGAGGGAACAGTACATCATCATGCCAGTTTAAGCGTACAAAATAGTCCTGTTCCTTGCGGAAGATATAAAGGAGGGAGCTGTTTAAGGCTGCATATTCGGCTGCCATGGCCTTTGCTTCTTCATATTTTCCTGCTTCCAGAAGGTTTTTGTAAGTTTCATTGATCTTCTGGATCTGGTCGTATAACTGATGTCCCAGCTCTTTTGCTTTTTTCAGGCGTTCTAAAAGGTTCGTTTCATTTGCCTGTGTTTTTTCGCACAGTGCTTTTTCTACACTGTCCTCCACTGCTGCAAACAGCCGTTCAAAATCCATAGGTACTACTGCTGTATGATCAAATGCCAGCACCAGTTTTCCATAAAGGTTGTGATGGAAGCGGTAAACCGGCTCATCATAGAAATCTTCATTGTCAAACTGGGAATGATAATGGGTCTCCATAAACTCTCCATCGCTAAACTCATTTACAGAGGATGGAATACCTGCAATGGCAATGGAAAAATCATCGGACCAGGTCTGGATGGGGAAGTGGACTTCCAGGCCTTCCGGGTATGCCTCTTTAGACGGTTGGATATGTTCGGTTGCCTTCTTCATAAAGGAAGCGTATTCATAGGTACAGCGGACTGCATCCTTCTTTCCATGGGCATGGGCCGGAAGCTCGAAGTTAAAGTCTGCGATCACCTTTCCCTGCCACTCCGGATGGGCGGTAAATACCTGTTCGTAGGCACCGGTGGACCAGTCATATTTGGAGTCTACCACACCCCACTCTTCTGCTGCCATAGCACAGAATACAAGAGTTTTTCTTGGCTTATATCCCATATCGATAAAGGTCCTTGCAATTCCAAGCATCATGGCAACAGCTGCGTTATCATCCTGGAAACCAGTAAAATAAGAGTCATAATGGGCAGACAGCATGATCATCTGCTCCGGCTCTTCTCCCGGGATCATACCGGTAATGTTATAAGACTCCCGGTCACGGATCACTGTAGACTGGGCATCAAATAATACCTGGATCTCCTTAAAATCTCCTGTATAATTTCCAGTTTTTTCCATATTTCCCATGTCTTCTTTTAAAATAGCTGCATCTGCCTGGGAAATGGAGAAAGCAGCCGCTTCTTTGGGACCTGCAATGTCCTGGGCATTTAAGGAAGTATCATGGATCTCCCCATATCCCTGATCCTGGACAGCGATCAGCGCAGCTGCTCCCTTTAAATGAGCCTGGTAAACAGGGAAATTGATCCACCATTCTTCTCTCTGGTTGATATCGATGAGCACCAGTTTGCCTTTTACATCTATATTTTCATAATTTTCCGCTGTGCCCCGTCCTAAGTAGACCATAGAAAATTCCTGAAAACCTTCTGTATGGAAATCGGTCTGGTAGGCACCTAACTGAAATTCGTATTCTTTTCCTTCTTTATCACGGTAACGAAGGACTGCGTGATGAAAGTCCCAGCTGTCCACTTTGATCTTGTCCTTCTGAACATTCTGAAGGCCCATTTCCTGCATTTCTTTTAAAAGTAGTTCTCCTGTCTCCCACTCTGCTTTAGAGCCGGCTGTGCGGTATCCAAGCACCGGATTGGTCTTTGGTCCTTCCATTCTTTTTGCAAGATCGTAAGATTTTTTTACATCAACAGCCTGTTCAAAGGCTTCTTCCCATTCCCTTAAACTGTTCATTCTTCTGTCCTCTTTCTTCTATGTACTCTTCTAATCTCTGTATGAGAACACATCTATCTCAAATGCTGCATTTATAATAACACAAAATAAGCCGCTGCAAAATGTCTTTTTACACTTTGCAGCGGCTTAAACTTCTTAAATAATATGTTTTCCCGAAAACTTACTGGGCGATCCAAGCTCCGTCTTCACCTACCAGATAATTGTCCGGTGTCATGCAGTTGGTGAGCATATCACCGTTTTCAGAGCAGTAGTAGCTCTTTCCTTCCCAGTCGATCCAGCCGGTCTTCATATAACCGTTTTCATCAAAGAAGTACCACTTTCCGCCTAATTCTTCCCACTTATTTGCAGGATAGGTGCCGTCTGCTCTGCGATACCACCATCTTCCATCCGCTTCCTGTTTCCATTCACCGGTAGTACCGGAAGCTGTATTTACATTGGATGCATTGGGATCTGCCTTAAACTGTGCTACTTTTTCTCCACTGATATAAACGCTGTTTGACTCAGTCCAGTCACCTTTTACAGTAGGATCGTACTTATTGACCGCACGTACCTTTACCATATAGGTTTCATTTGGTTTCATCATACGTTCCCTGCAGTTAGCGGAATTGGTATTGGTCTCCAAAGAAGTTCCTACGATCTTTCCTTCTCTGTATACACGAACCTCATAACTTCCTGCTGTACTGATAGCCGGCCATGTAGCAATTCCATTATCTGATAAAGTAATTCCTTCCATATCTTTCAAGCTGTTCTGGAGAGAAGAAAAGGTAACATCCAACAGCAAAACAGAGCTGAATTGCTGTCTGGTGGACTTTTTAAATTCCGCGCCGCCCTTTAATGTAACTTTATCCTTTGTAAGGGCTGTAAAATAATAATCATCATCTGCTGTCAGGGTGATCCGGATCTCCGGTGTCATATCTTCTGTCCAGTAAAATCCTTCATTTAAGATCTCGTAACCATCCACACTATAGCGGTTGCTGCTGCTTTCGATCTCAATGATCTCCTGTCCAAAATCAGTCTCCGGTTCAATATCCGCTTTAATGCTCACTGATACAGATGTGATCTTTTTTCTGCTGGCTGCATAACCTGGAAAAGCACTCATCATTGCAAGTACGCCTGCCATTGCAGCAGCGATCAGTCTTTTTTTGCTGTATGCCATTTTTATTCCTCCTTTTTCTCACAAACCATCTATGCATCAAAACAAATTTTTAATGCACACACCTGTTCAAACAGGTTTCTCTCTCTACTCTAAGGGTATCTGTTTTCCCTTATACTGTCAATAAAGTTTTCCTTACGATTTTATCAGAAAGTTTAAAGGAAATGGGGTTAAAAAAAGCTCCATCGCAATGATGAAGCTTTTTCATATGATTTTTACTTAGCATAGTCCGTTACTCTGGATTCACGGATCACATTGACTTTGATCTGTCCCGGATATTCCAGTTCGTCTTCAATACGTTTGGAAATATCTCTTGCCAGCAATACCATATCGTCATCGCTGACCTGTTCAGGAATAACCATAATACGGACTTCCCGTCCTGCCTGAATAGCAAAAGACTTATCTACGCCCTTGAAGGAATTTGTAATATCTTCAAGCTGTTTCAATCTGTTTGTATATGTTTCCAGTGTTTCTCTTCTTGCACCAGGTCTTGCAGCAGAGATCGTATCTGCAGCCTGAACGATGCAGGAAATAAGATTGGTTGGTTCTGTGTCTCCATGGTGAGACTCTACAGCGTTGATAACAACTGCAGACTCCTTGTACTTTCTACAAAGATCTGCACCCAGCTGTACATGAGTACCTTCCATGTCATGGTCAACAGACTTTCCAATATCATGGAGTAAGCCGGCACGTTTTGCCAGACGTACATCCACACCCAGCTCAGAAGCTAAAAGCCCTGATAACTGTGCTACTTCGATCGAATGCTTTAATGCATTCTGACCATAGCTTGTTCTGAACTTCATCCGTCCTAACAGTTTTACCAGTTCTGGATGGATGCCATGGATACCAACTTCGAGGCAGGCAGCTTCGCCCTCTTCCCTCATATTGTTCTCCACTTCTTTCTGCGCTTTTTCTACCATCTCTTCGATTCTTGCCGGATGGATACGGCCGTCCACGATCAGACGTTCCAGTGCAATTCTTGCTACTTCCCTGCGGATCGGATCAAATCCGGATAAAACAACCGCTTCAGGAGTATCATCAATGATCAGTTCCACACCCGTTAAAGTCTCAAGAGTACGGATATTACGTCCCTCACGACCAATGATGCGTCCCTTCATCTCATCATTTGGAAGCTGTACTACAGATACAGTCGTCTCAGCCACATGATCTGCTGCACACCGCTGGATGGCAGTTACAACTAAATCTCTGGCTTTCTTATCAGCTTCTTCTTTTGCCTTGTTCTCAAGTTCTTTGATCAGCTTTGCTGTATCATGCTTTACGTCTTCTTCAACAGATTTTAAAAGATATTCTTTTGCCTGTTCGGAGGTAAGACCGGAAATTCGTTCCAGTTCCTGTATTCCCTGCTCATACTGGGCTTCCACTTCTGCGGTACGTTCACCGAGAATGTTTTCCCTTCTGACCAGATCAGCCTCCTTCTTTTCAAGGGCATCTGCCTTTTTTTCAACGTTTTCTTCTTTGCTTAATACACGCTTCTCGTAACGCTGAAGTTCTGCTCTTCTTTCCTTGGTTTCTTTTTCCAACTCATTTTTTGTCTTTAAAGATTCTTCCTTGGCTTCCAGGAGAGCTTCTCGCTTCTTTGTTTCTGCAGTCTTTAATGCTTCATCTATTATCTCTCTGGCTTTTTCTTCTGCACTTCCTACTTTACTGTCATACTGCTTGCGCTCATAGGAACGGCCTGCAGAATGTGCAATAAAACCAGCAATAATAGCCGCGATCACCGCGCCGATCAAAACAGGAATTATGATCTGCAACACAGGAGCACCTCCTTATATTTAGTTTTCATTGTACGAAATACAACATATTAATTTTATACTTTTTTCAGAATTGTGTCAAGTATATTCCTCTTATTTTCCCGTTGTACCGACAACATAAACAAAAGACAGCCGGGTCTTCTTTAATAATCTGCCACATCCCTCAAAACTCGACTGATCACCTCAAAGGAGAAGCCTTTCCGTCCTAAAAAAGCTGCCAGCTTCTGTATCTCTTTTTTATCTTCCGGGATTCTTCCCCCGGTCTTCTTTTTTAAAAGGGCACGGACTGTTTCTTCCTCGTCTACAGGATTTTCTTCTAACATCTGGCGGATCTGATCCCGGTCTACTCCCTTTTGCTGCAGTTCATAGGTGATCTGCCGTTTGCTCTTTCTTCCTTTATTTACATGGATATAATTTTCTGTATAGGCATTGTCATCAATAAAGTGGTATTCCTGAAGAAATGAAAGTACACGCTCCGTAACTGACTGTGGATAACCGTCATCTTTTAATTTCTTTATCATCTCCGCCTGTGTACGGCCCTGTGACTGAAGAAGATATAATGCCCGGTCCCTGGCTCTTTTAAGAAGTATTTCTTCTTCGATCATTTCATATGTTTTTGCAGGAAGATCATTTCCCTCTTCTATATGAAAGCGGGCTGCTTCGCTTTTATATAAAACAAATGCAAAGTCTCCCTCCAGGAAGACTTTGCATTTTCTCTTATCTACAGGCACAACTGCCTTAACGATCATTCTTCTTCAGCCTCACCAGCCATCAGCTCTTCTTCTGTGCCTTCCGGAAGAATGGAACCGGTCAGTTCTTCCTCTTTCTTAGCTGCCTCTCTTGCCTGTGCCTCTGCTTCTTCAGCACCTGGCAGATTGTACTTTACACGTACCTGGGCTTCGATCTCTTCACAGATCGCAGGATGAGAAAGAAGGTACTGCTTTGCGTTCTCACGTCCCTGTCCGATCTTATTCTCATTGTAAGCAAACCACGCACCGCTCTTTTCTACAATATTCTCTTTTACAGCAAGATCTAAGATATCGCCTTCCTTGGAAATTCCCTTACCAAACATAATATCAAATTCTGCCTCTTTAAATGGCGGAGCGATCTTATTCTTTACAACCTTTACGCGGACACGGTTTCCTACTACTTCGCCGCCCTGCTTTAATGTCTCGATCCTGCGCACATCCATACGGACGGAAGAATAGAACTTAAGGGCACGACCACCAGTAGTAACTTCCGGATTTCCGAACATAACGCCTACTTTTTCACGCAGCTGGTTGATAAAGATAACGATACAGTTGGACTTGCTGATGATGGCAGTCAGTTTTCTTAATGCCTGGGACATGAGACGGGCCTGAAGACCTACGTGGGAGTCACCCATCTCACCATCGATCTCAGCTTTTGGAACCAGGGCTGCTACAGAGTCCACGATCACAATATCTACTGCACCGGAACGTACCATAGTCTCTGTGATCTCCAGCGCCTGCTCTCCGTTATCCGGCTGTGAAATATAAAGGTTGTCGATATCAACACCTATACTCTTGGCATAAACAGGATCAAGAGCATGCTCCGCATCGATAAATCCTGCGATTCCGCCTCTCTTCTGCACTTCAGCGACCATATGTAAGGCTACCGTTGTCTTACCGGAAGACTCAGGACCGTACACTTCAATAATCCTTCCCTTTGGAACACCTCCCAGTCCTAATGCAATATCAAGACTGATGGAACCGGTAGGAACTGTTTCAATATTCATATTTACACCGGACTCACCTAATTTCATAACGGAGCCCTTGCCGTATGCCTTTTCAATCTGAGTCAAAGCAGCATCTAATGCTTTTAACTTTTCCTCTTTATTCATATCTCTATTCACGCTCATCTTTTCTTCTTTGCCCATGTTTTCCTGCTACTAAAAACATATACACCTGTGTATATGCTAGATGATCCGCTACAATCTCACGATTTGTAGTTACTGCTTCAATGTGTATGCTTTGGCGGTCGCAAGCAACACGCTACTCACAAGTTCTTGTACACTCCACAGTCGTAAATTCCCAACTAAGCCATTGGTACATACCTATCAATTCATTTCATTGATAGATATAGGTTTCATCTATATAGCTTTTCCTTTCCTAGTTTTTATTTGTTTATCACTTGGTTTTTGTGGATTTTAAACCATTACTCAATTACAGCCAACAAGGTTCTACCCTATAGTTAGCAAGACATTTCTTAATACATCTTCCCGAGAAAATAAATGCGAACAAGTGTTCTGTCGTGTACCATAATCATAGTACAGTTATTAAAAATTGTCAACCTGCTTTTCGATTTCTTCTTTGTAATGTAATTTCTTCTTTGTAAAGTTACTTTGTAAATCCTTTTGGTAAAAGCGGGCGAATGCCCCTGGAAGGGAGTTTTTAATGTCTTTGCAGTGTGAATACCTGCGGGAGTTGGTTTTACAATAACATATTTATTTTCTGTTTGCAAGATGCATTAAAAGGGTTTAAAAAGGCCGCAGCCCGGAAAAGATCCCGGACCACGGCTATATGAAAAAACAACTGAGCGAAATAAAAGAATTGTATAACAAAATTACTGTGCAATAAAGTCTTCCAGAGCCTTTGCATCCAGTTCTGCTGCTGCGTCAGACTGCATCTGATCCCATAAGCCTTCTGCCTTAATATCAGAGAAGAAGCCATTGCACCAGTTTGCAAAATCTTCATTTCCGTACGCCATACACAGACCACAGCCTTTATCAAATTCATCCGTTGGTTCCCATGTAAGCTTATCCACTACTACCAGATCATCATTAGCAGCTACAGACATTGCTGCCGAAACTGCATTCATACAAGCCAGATCTGCTTTTCCGTTCTTAACAGCCAGAAGCATGTTCGGAGTATTATCTAATTCCTGGATCTCAGCATCTGGATAGAGATATTTTGTCATTGTAATATCAATGGATCCCATCTGTCCCGCAACCTTAACACCTTTTAATGTTCCGGTAAACATATCACTGTTTTCATTGTCCTTCTTTGCAACATAACATTCATCAGATTTATGATATACATCTGTAAACAGCCAGGTCTTCTTGCGCTCATCAGTAGGAGACAGACGTGTTACAAAATATACCTGGTTTGCCTGCAGTGCGGACATACAGCCTGTAAAATCACTTTCATAAAAATCAACTGTCACTTCACGCCCCAGGTAATCACTGAGACGTTTTGCCATCTCATACATTCCTTCTACTTCAAATCCCACCAGCTCATCTTTGCCATCTTTAACTGTGTGGAAACAGAATGTAGGATTATTTCCAATGATTCCCACTTTTAATTTTCCGTTTTTGATGATATCTTCAAAGATCGGACCATGCTCCTGTTTTGCAAATTCTTCCGGAGAAACAGAACCTGAGGAAGCTCCTGATGTGGTTTCCTGGGCTTTTTCTTCTGCTGTAGTCTGTGCAGCAGTCTCTGCCTGAGTTTCCGCAGGCGCAGCTGCAGTCGTTTCCTTGGCACCGCCAGAACATGCTGCAAGAGAGAGTGCCATCATGCCCGCCATACAAAGAGCCGCCATTTTTTTCATTTTCCTCATAGTCATTTCCTCCTTAAATAATATCTTGTCATAATATTTTCTTTATCTTTATAACATCTTGCTTAAAAATTCCTTCGTCCTTTTATGCTGTGGATTTGTGATCACATCTTTAGGATTACCTTCCTCTACAATATATCCTCCATCCATAAATACCAGCCGGTCACCTACTTCTCTGGCAAATCCCATCTCATGGGTCACTACTACCATAGTCATGCCATTTTCCGCAAGCTGGCGCATGATTTTCAAAACTTCTCCTACCATTTCCGGATCCAGCGCAGAAGTTGCTTCATCAAAAAGGATAACTTCCGGATCCATTGCCAGTGTTCTTGCAATGGCTACTCGCTGCTTCTGGCCACCGGAAAGTTTGGATGGATACACATCTGCCTTGCTTTCCAGGCCTACCTGCTTTAAAAGCTCCATAGCCTTTTTTCAGCTTGTTCCTTGGGAATTTTTTTTACTTTTCGCAGACCGATGGTCACATTGTCCAGTACACTTAAATTTTCAAACAGATTAAATAGCTGGAACACCATTCCAAATTTTTCACGATACTCATCTAACTTCAGATCTTTTCTTAAAATAGACTGTCCGTGAAACAGGATATCACCGCCTGTAGGTGTTTCTAAAAGGTTTAAGCAGCGCAGCAATGTGGATTTTCCGGAGCCGGACGGACCGATCACTACCACTGCTTCCCCTTTCAGAACCTTCATATCTACGCCTTTTAACACTTCAAGACTTCCAAAATTTTTCTTTAATCCTTTTACCTGGATCACGGCTTCTCTCTGATCAGTCATGTGCACGCAGCCTCCTCTCCAGTATTCCTACCAGTTTCTTTAAGACATAGGTGATCACAAAATAAATAAAGGCAGTTACGATCAACGGCTCAAATGCCAGGAACGTATTAGCACGTACTGAATTTGATGTATAGGTCAGCTCATGAAGTGCAATAACGGATACAATGGACGTATTTTTAATAAGAAGGATGAATTCATTACACAGGGACGGGAGTACATTTTTAATTGCCTGTGGAATGATGATGTAAAAGTTCGCCTGTAGTTTGGACATTCCAATACATCTGGCAGCTTCCATCTGGCCTTTGTTTACCGCCTGCATTCCGGCTCTTGTATGTTCTGCAATGTACACAGAACTATTAACTGTCAAAGATACAACTGCCGCCCAGAACTGTGGAAGCGACGTTGCGATCCCGTAGTACACAATGAATATCTGTACCATAATAGGAACACCGCGGATAAAATTAATCCACCAGTCAATGATCGTACTTATGATTTTATAGTTCTGCACACGGATCATGCCCATGATCACACCAACTATACTGGAAAGGATCAAAGTCCAGAATGCCAGCTGAAGCGTTACTTTTAAGCCGTCCATATAATAGAACCAATATTTTGATAAAAATGTAAAATTCAGTCCAAAGATCATATTGGTCACTCCTTACAAAAATGCTATTCCCCCATTACCTCAATGAAATAATGACGGATCTGTAAACCATCCAGTTCCGCAAAATATATGTTCTGTTCTCCGCCCGTCATCATTTTCCCGTCAATCACCGGGAAAATACAGTGATTTCCTACCAGCATGGACTTTAAATGACCCGGGGCATTTCCTGAACAGGTTCCATAAGTTGGAAGCATATGGGTATGTACGTAAGGAAAATCTTTTGGAACAATGCGTTCCAGCTGCATTTCTATATCTTTTTCTACACAAGGAAGTGCTTCGTTGATCATAATTCCGGTAGTTGTATGTTTGGTGATAACAGCAACCATTCCGTTTTTGATTCCGCTGTCTGCTACAGCTTTTTTCACTTCATTTGTGATGTTGATCATATCAAATTCATGTTTTGTCACAACTTCGTTTTCATACAGTTTTACCATGTTAATCCTCCAGTCCTAAAAAGCGAATTGCATTTTCTCCAAGAATAGCTTTTTTTACATCTTCACGAAGCGGCAGGTTCAGGATACCATCCAGACTTCTTACATGGCGGAAACGTGGATTGTTGGAACCAAACATAACCTTATCCTGGAAGCAGTTCTGAAGCCAGTTTAAATTCATATTAACAGAAAACAGATGACTATAATAATTCCTTGGAGAATCCATATAGACCATAGAAGTATCCGCATATACATTTGGATATTTCATTAACATCATGATGGTCTCTTCCCACCATGGCCATCCCATGTGAGCCAGACAGAAGCGAAGGTTAGGATAATTGACTGCTACATCTTCAAAAAGGATCGGTTCTGAATACTTGGAAGGAGTATCCGGTTCCCAACTGTAACCAGCGTGGAACATGATTGGTTTGTTATGCTCCTCACAAACTTCATAAAGCGGTGCCAGCAGCGGATCGTCTGCATACATGTGAAGGCGTGAAAGATTTAACTTAAGTCCGGAAAGCTTCTGTGTTTCAAAAGCATATGTTAATTTTTCTTTTGCCTTTGGATCTCTTGGATCTATACTTGCAAATCCGATAAAACGTTCTGGACAGGAAGCTACGATCTTTTCCATCTCTTCATTGCTGACAATGGGTCTTCCCATCTGAGTGGAATAGTCTTCCGGAAGCCATACAACTTTATCAATCCTTGCATCATCAATTAAAAGTTTCTCAAATTCAATAGGATTACGTCCTGATTTGAATACTCCAAATTGCTGCTTACGAAAGCTCAAATCTTCCGGATCTTCATTAATTACATCAAGCAGAACAGGATGGGCATGAATATCAATAATCATAAATTTATACTCCTTTTCATATTTTTTACAGATATGGATTAAATGTAGAAATCACTTTTGCGGATTGTTCAGCGCCTCTTCTCATACATTCCTGTATACTCTTTCCGTCTATTATGCCGCTTATAAATCCTGCAAAATAAGAATCACCTGCACCTACCGTATTTACAACATGTTCCACGGGAACGATCTCGCCTTTATAAAATGTTGAACCGTCATAGGCAATAGAACCAAGCTTTCCAAATGTAGCGATCATCAGTTTTACACCTTTTGAATGTGCATACTTAAGAAATGCTTTTCCTTCTTCAAAGTCATTCCCAAAAGATACCAGACCACAGTCAATATTTTGAATCACCTCTTCCAAATCAGGATGTTTCAGATTATTCCCAAGATCAAAAAATACTTTTGTACCACTTTTTCGTATATCTCCCAACCTGTGATTTAAACGTCCCGTAAAATCACTGTGCATCATATCATGGCGGCAGATATATTCCAGAGTTTCTTCTGAAAACTCATAATCCTGCATGATCCCCCGTACAGGAGTTCCGTGTACCCGGTCATTGTCCACCAAATGTAAAGGTACTCTTGGTGTCATACCTCCTGGTATTACTTCCAGATGAGAGCAATCGATATTTCTTTCGTGGAACATTTTTACCGCTTCTTTTCCGTATTCATCATCAGATACAGCGGAAATAATGGATGCTTCCATATCTTTTCCTTTTTTTATGTCCAGCAGATTGAATAGCACATCTACCCCATTACCCGTTATGTAATAACGATTGTTAAAATCCGGATAATAATCAACGCATACATAACCTGCTGCTGCAAATTTTACCATATTACCCTCACTTTCTTTTTATAACATCTTGTTTCTGTTCTAGATACATCTCGTATCAGCTTGATGTCATTATATAACGTTATTTAATGTTTGGCAATAGCGCTTTTACATTTTTGTGATTTTTGTGGTATTTAATTATTATTTTTTGTGCATTTTGCAGTGTCAAGGTATAAAAAAAGATACCGTAAAGTTATCAATTTTGTAACTTACGATATCTATTCCTTTTACTTTACTAAATTCACCTTTATTTTTATTTTATAAAGATCACATTATAATTGTTAATTTATACCGTTCCGGATTGATTACCAACTTTGTATAATGAATCGCATCCCCATTTTGATCAAATGCCATATCTTTCTGTAAAATCAATGCCTGACGTTCACGCACTTCCAGCTTTTGTGCCTCGAACTTTGTAGCATAGCAAATATCCATAATTTTACTAAAATGGCTTGGTTCCGTCCCGTGTCGACGGAATATTTCAAACGTAGAACCACAAAGATCTTCGCTCATCAAATAAGAAAAACGTTTCGGAAAATAACCATCTTCCACCATCACAGGTACCCCATCACATTTGCGTACACGAAGCACTCTTAAAATCGGTTCTTCCTCTGGGACATGAAGGTGATGGCTGATAGACGGCAAATTACTGACCCATCCTGCAGATATCAATTCTGAAGACGGTACCTTACCATCCTTAATACACATTTCTGTAAATCCTCTCATCTGCCCTTCGTTAAAATTATTTAATTTCCTGGCTGAAACGAAAGTTCCGATTCCCTGACGTTTTGTTACATAGCCTTCGTCTGCCAAGATCTCGAATGCTTTACGCACCGTGATACGGCTGACATTATATTCTCTGCTGATATCCTGCTCTGAGCCTAAACGGTCATCTTCTTTTAAAATGCCATCTCTAATCTGTGCTTTTACTGAATCCACAAGCTGCTGATACAATGGAGTAGAATATTCTTTATTAATAGCCATATCATTCCCTCATTTCTGTCCTTGTAACAAGAACATAGTTGTTATAATACATCTTATACTGATTTTAACATATTCATAAAAAAAGTACAACCTTTCATCTTTCTTATATAAAAAATTTATCATCAATGCACAATATCAGGCATTTTACTGTCCGCGGCCGCCGGAAAGAATTTCATAAATTCCGGGAACTGTATGTTTTAACAGCTCTCCCAGGACCTTGCTTATACCAAGGATCAGAAAAGGCATAGTCAGGAAAAATACTGCTGCAGCCCCCTGATTTCCTTTAAAAAGTACAGCTCCGGCTTTGTTAAAGAAACGGGCCCATGGAAAATGGATGGCATAAAGGAAAAAGCTGTTTTTTACTGTAGAAGTGGCTGGTCTGAAGGGTATTTCTTTTAAAATACTGTAGAAAATAAGCACTCCCAGTAAACGGGTCAGAACAGTATGGACCGGTGTAAAATGTAAAGTTGCTCCAGGTCTTCCAAGAAACCATAGGGTAAGCCAGCAAAGAATAAGAATGGCAAACCAGATTTTTTTCCCGGAAGATGTATTTTCTCCTTCCACCTTTTCAGAAAAAAGCACAGCATACCCGGCTGCACTGTAGTAGAACAGAGCATCCAGATTTAAGATGGGTAAACTTACATTTTTCCACAGAGCAGTTATAAGAAGGAGCAACCATAACAGACCGCTCCATTTCCGGCAGATGATCCAGTACAGAAAAGGCGCCAGAACCACTAAAAGCAGCAGCTGGAACAGATACCAGAACACGGGATTATATTTATAATATGCTACCGCCTGAAACAGTTCTTTTAAACCAAAAGCAACCGGCTCTTTTCCAATGATCTTTTTCACAAAAGAAAGCCTTGTGACTACAACGTAACCCAGATAATAAAGAATATTCCACAAAACATAAGGAAGAAGAAGGCTTTTGCACCGGCTCTTCCATTTGGAAACTGTTTTTGAAAACTGGAAATTTCTGTAAAAAAGATAGGCAGAGATCATGAAAAAGCCGGGAACTGCGATCTGTCCTAAGGTCTGAGCGAAAAAGAACTCCAGCCTGTAAACCAGGCTTTCCCTTCCTATTTCACCTAAAAACAGATCAACATTTTCTGAATGGACCCATACAACCATCAGGCTGAGGATAAAACTCATCCACCAGATATGTTCCCGAAACCATTTTTCCCTCATATCTTTTTTCCAACTTTCTGCCAAAAGGGGCCATGCAAAACAGCTTGTTTCCTGCTATTTTGTCACAGCCCCTGTAAACTTATATGTTATATAACTGGATCAGCGCTCCTGGTTAAGCATTATTTTCGCTGTTTTTAGCTGCCTGCTGCTCTTTATATCTTTCAAGAAGCTTGTTGATCCTCTTGGTAGGTGTCAGCAGATCGCTTAAGGATGCGTCATGGTTCAGGTTATCAATGATAAGGGCAATGTACTTGCTCATATCTACATCAATATAGTATGGTCTGCTTAACAGATCTGGTGTCTGGTATACCAGGTTGGTAGTAAGGATACGGTCAATGAGACCATCCTGATAATACTGGTCAAACTTTGCAAGTCCGCCGGTGAACAGACCGAAAGTAGCACAGATAAATACTTTTCTTGCTTTTCTGCGCTTTAATTCCTTTGCAACATCTAACATGCTCTCGCCGGAAGAGATCATATCATCAATGATCAGTACGTCTTTTCCTTCTACGCTGGAACCTAAGAACTCATGAGCAACGATCGGGTTTCTGCCGTTTACGATCTTGGTGTAATCACGGCGCTTATAGAACATACCCATATCCAGTCCCAGCATATTTGCGAAGTAGATGGCACGGCTGGTACCGCCTTCATCCGGGCTGATGACCATCATGTGGTCGCTGTCGATCTGCAGGTCCTTTTCATGCTTTAACAGATGCTTGATGAACTGGTAAATGGGCTGCACCGTCT
>OLVR01002040.1_pt1 | contig 16630 bp, 14 predicted proteins | sample 1673261 | NCBI WGS metagenome assembly OLVR01 (sample SAMEA3178938, study PRJEB25190) | human gut metagenome | biome: human gut; feature: human-associated habitat; material: faeces | place: Austria | collected 2013 | reverse complement strand
GGGGTAAGGGCGGTTGGAGGTGTGGTTGTCGCACCGGGTCACGGCGCAGTCGATGCAGGAGCGGCAGATCTCGTCCTTCATCGGGTTCCCTCCTTGGCCCGGTCCCGGCGGATGAGTTCCTTCACCGCCTCAACGGCCAGTTTCACAGAGAGGGTCACGTCCTCATTCTCCTTCTGGTCCAGGCCGGCCTTCTCCCGCTCCTGGTTCCAGATCACGTGGAAGGCGGACCCGCACCGCACCCCCAGGGCAGAGGCAGCGGTGAAAAGGGCGGCAGACTCCATCTCGCTGGCCTTCACCCCCAGGCGCTTCCAAGCTTCCCACTTCTGCAAAAGCTCCCAGGACACCGGCATTCTCTCAGGGCAGTGCTGTCCGTAAAAAGCGTCCTTACACTGGACCACGCCGGTGTGGGTCCGAAAACCCAAATGGGCGCTGGCCTGGCGCAAAGCGGCAGTCACGTCAAAATCCGCCACAGCGGGGAACTCCATGGGAGCATACTCCAGGGAGGTGTGCTCAAAGCGAATGGCGCCCGTGGCCACCACCACATCCCCTGGCTCCACAGCCAGGTCGATGCCCCCGCAGGTCCCCACCCGGATGAAGGTGTCCGCGCCGATATTGTGCAGCTCCTCCATGGCGATGGAGGCCGAGGGGCCACCGATACCGGTGGAGCAGACGGAGACCTTCTCCCCCAGCAGAGTACCGGTGTAGATGGTGTACTCCCGATTCTGGGCCACGAAGTGTGCGTTGTCAAACAGGGCGGCGATTTTTTCGCAGCGGCCGGGGTCGCCGGGCAGGATCACATACCGGCCCACGTCGCCCTCCACACAGTGGATATGAAATTGCTTCTCCAGTTTTTGCATGAGAAATGCCTCCTGTCATTTTTTCATGGAATGCTCTTTGATTATACTTCATTCTGCGGCACGGCGCAACCGTTTTGTCCGCAGGCAGGGGAACAGTCACCACACCTCCACGGTGTACTTCTTCAGCTGCGTCACCGGGTGCAGATCCCGCTTGGCCTTCCGCAGGCCCAGATCCCCCATGTCCTCCTCCCGGTTCACATACGCAAGACCGTCGGCATAGGCGGTGCAGAACTGGCGGCACAGCATCTGATAGGCGCCGGGGTAGTCCCGATCCGCCTTCTCAATGTGGATATACAGAGTGTCCCGCAGCACCTCCCCCAGCGTGAAGCCCACGATGGCCCCGTCGGCCCGGAGGACGCCGCCCACCAGACCGTACTGATCCAGATGCTCCAGCACCTCCTGCACCTTATGGTTTTCCTCCGCCGCCTCGCCGGGGGTGTAGTTGAGCTTCTTGTTCAGGGTGTGGAAAAAAGTCTCCACCTCCGCTGCGTCGGTGTTGTCCAGCGGCTCGAAGCTCCAGCTCTGGCAGGTACGGAGGAAACGGCTGATGTGGTTGCGCTGGCCACTGAACTTCTTGCCGGACAGCTGGATCATCTCCTCAGCGGAGTATAGGTAGTCGGCAAAATTCTCCTCCTCCGTGATCTCCACCCGGCCCGGCAGCTCCTGGAACAGGGGCAGATCCGCCTCCGGGATGGTGCAGAACCGCACCGGCCGCTCCGGATGGCGGGCCAGACACTGCCGCAGTCCGGCGGGGATGTCCTCCCCCAGGGGCAGGTTGTAATAGAGATTTCCGTCCTCACCGGTGAGGGTGGAGTACAGCACGCCGTCCTCCACCTGCCACGCCATGTGGAAGTAGTCCCGCCACATGAACATCCCGCCTACGGTGAAGTCGCAGGTGTTGGTGGTGACGAAGCGGAAGTATGGTGCGATCACCGGAATATCATCGATGGTCATTTTCTGAAAAGGCATATGGTATCACTCGCTTTCTGACCTCTCCGCCGGGGAAAAATCCCAGATATTATACCAGACCCCGCCGCCGGAATCAAGGGGAAGCCCCTGCCGTGGCTGCGGCTCATTCTTCCGTCATTACAAGGCCGCTTTGCAAATGTGTCGTATTTTGCCTCCGGCGGGTGGCGTTTTCTTTTTGCCTCCGACGGGTAACTTTCTGCCAATAGCAGCAGAAAGTTACCAAAGAATGCCGCTTGAAACCTTAGGTTTCAAGACTTCCCCTTTTCTGTGCAAGAGTTACTTCCTAAATCCCGCCAAAACAGGGAATCGATTTCCTCCTACTCACGCTGCCGCTTTATTGGGTGGTTGAAGAAGCTTGCTGCTCTACCGTGGGGGACGGATCGCCGCAGCCAGTGTGCATACTGGCTTGGCAATGACGCAACAAGAAACCGGATGACACGACGGTGAGCATTAGGCGCAGACTGGTCGTAGGAATCCGTATCCCCAAGCCGGTAGACGCACACGCCTCCTTCGCCTGAACGGCCTCCTCCCCCCCACACATCAAATTTTTACAAATTCTTCATATTTCTCCGGTTTTGTCAAAATTTCTTGATAGAAAATGCCAGTGTCTGGATGCAAAATCAAATATTTTTGACAAAATACAACTCATTGCTTTTACCGTCCCCCAAAATCCCCGAAAAATCGCCGTTTCTCAGACTGGCACGTCACTTGCTATTACTATGGGCAGACGGTCCACGGACCGCAGAATTTATGTTTCACTCTTCGAGTGAGGAAAGGACGACATATGGAGTTTTCACCTACCCTATTGGCCATCGTTCCCCCTCTGCTGGCCATTGTCCTGGCGGTCATCACGCGCCAGGTCGTGCTGTCTCTGTTCATTGCCGTGTTCGTCGGCGCCGTGATGCTGTGCGGCGGTAATCTGTGGGAGGGCTTTTACAGCACCTTCTTCGATTACATCCTCCCCGGCTTCGAGGATACCGACCACCAGCGCATCCTGGCGCTGACCACCTTCTGCGGTGGTTTGTCGCTGCTGCTGGAAAAGAACGGAGGTGCTCAAGCCTTCGCCAATGCCGTCAGCCACGGCGCCGGCAAGACCCGCCGGGGCGCTCAGGTGCTGACTTGGCTGGGCGGCGTGTTCGTCTGGTTCTCCGATTCCACCAACCCCGTGCTGGTGGGCCCCATCTGCCGCAGCTTTACCGATAAGGTAAAGGTCTCCCGCGAGAAGCTGGCCTACATCGTGGACTCCACCACGGCGGCCGTCCCCACTCTGTTCCCCATCTCTGCCTGGGGCGCTTACATCATCGGCCTCATCGCCACCTTCTACACCTCCACCGGCTATAACGGCAATCCTCAGGTAGACTTCGCGGCCGGTATCCCCTATCAGTACTACACCATCGGCTCCATCCTCATGGTGCTCATCATCGCCGTCACCGGCTGGGACTACGGCCCCATGAAGAAGGCCGAGGACCGTGCGCTGCTCACCGGCAAGCTGTACCGTGACGGCGCCGAGATCCGCCGTGAGATCGAGCAGGAGGAGCTTCCGGAAGGTGCCAAGCCCTCCATCTGGAATATGCTGGTTCCCGTCATCGTGCTGCTGGTGTTCATCTTCGTGGGCCTGTTCTACACCGGTGACATCAAGACCAATGGCTTCTTTGGTGCGCTGGCCAACGGCAGCTCCCTGCGGGCGCTGGATACCGCCTTCATTCTGGCCTCCATCGCCGCCATCATCATGGGCATGATCAGCAAGGTCTGGAACTTCAAGAAGGCCCTGAGCACCTTCATCGAGGGCTGCACGGGCATGATGGAGGTCCTGATGATCCTCATGCTGGCCTGGGGCATCGGCAGCATCTGCTCCGCCTGCGGCACTTCCACTTGGATCGTCAGCACCTGCGAGAGCTTCCTGACCCCCACCTCTATGTGCGCTATCATCTTCATCGCTACCTGCCTGACCTCCTTCTCCACCGGCAGCTCCTGGAGCGTATTCGCCATCTTCATCCCCATCGCCGTGCCTCTGGCCATCTCCATCGGTGCCCCCGTAGGCATGGCCATCGGCGTGGTGCTGTCCGGCGGTATCTTCGGCGACCACTGCTCCCCCATCTCCGACACCACCGTCATGTCCTCCATGGGCTCCTCCTGCGACCACATCGACCACGTGCGCACGCAGCTGCCCTATGCTCTGACGGTTGCCGGATCGTCTCTGGTTGGCTATATCGTCAGCGGCCTGATGAAAGGCGGTGCCTTCGTGGGACTTGCCATCACGCTGGTGCTCATCTGCCTGGTGTCCTTCCTGCTGAACAAGCACGTGGGCCGTGGTAAGGATGCCAAGGCCTCTCAGGACGCCGCCTGATCCCATCCAACTTTTGGACACGAATAGGAGGATATAACCGTGAAAATTATCGACGCGAAGCTGCAGGTGGTGGAAGTCCCCCTGCCCCATCCCTTCCCCTCCACCTGGAACCCCGGCAATCCGGAGACCAAGCTGTTCGTTACCATTGCTGAGATCATCACCGACGACGGTATCCACGGCTACGGTGCCGCCTGCGACTCCTCCCAGCTGCTGGCGGGTATCTGGGACACCCACATCCGCCCGCTGGTCATCGGCAAGGAGATCACGCAGGTAGAGGCCATCAACACCGGCCTCGTCAACGCCTCCCTGTACGCCTACCGCCCCTGGTGCGTGGAGGTAGCCGTGTGGGATGCACTGGGCAAGTACGCCAACCTCCCCATCTATAAGATGCTGGGCGGCGTGCAGGACAAGGTTCTGGCCTACGCCAGCACCGGCTCCCTGAAGTCCGTGGAGGAGCGTGTGGAGGACGCCGAGCGGTTTATTGCCGAGGGCTTCAAGATGATGAAGCTGCGTGCTCACCACGACGATCCCTTTGAGGACGTCCGTATCATCGCCGAGATCAAAAAGCGGGTAGGCGACAAGCTGAAGATCGCCGTGGACGCCAATCAGGGCTGGTTCTTCACCGGCAAGCGGGCCGTGGCCAAGTGGGATCTGAAGAAGGCCCTGAACGTGTGCCGTGCCTTCGAGGAGATCGGCATCGAGTGGATCGAGGAGCCGCTGTACGGCTACGACTTCGAGGGTCTGGCAGAACTGCGCAAGCGCACCACCCTCCATGTGGCCGGCGGCGAGCTGAACGCTCAGGTCCACGAGTACCGTGACCTCATCAAGCACAACTGCTTCGACATCTATCAGATGGACGTGGTGCTCTCCGGCGGCTTCGTGCAGAACCGGAAGGTAGCGGCCATGGCGGAGGCGGAGAACAAGATCTACACCCCCCACACCTGGACTCATGGTATGGGTATGGCCGCCGCCCTGCATATGGCGGGCGCCGTCAGCAACTGCCCCTTCATCGAGTACTGCTACGATCCCCCCTATTGGCCCTACGAGGTGCGTGACATGATGCTCACGGAGCCTCTGGTGGTGGATAAGGACGGCTACATCGCTGTGCCCCAGAAGCCGGGCCTCGGCGTGGAGATCAACCACGAGCTTATGGACAAGTACACCGTGCTGCGGAAGTGATCCAATCCCACTCTCACAGGTGAAAGCAGAAGCGGGGAGCCGAATGGCTCCCCGCTTCTGCTTGAAAAAATAAGCTTATGCTGTTACTCCCGGCGGCCCGCCGTGCCGGGGATGCCCAACTCCTCCCGGTACTTGGCCACGGTGCGCCGGGACAGGACGCAGCCCTTCTGCTCCAGCAGACACCGCAGCTTTTCATCCGACAGGGGATGAGCCTTGTCCTCCCCGTCGATCAGCTCCCGCAGCTGCAGCAGCACCGCCCGGCGGCTGACATCGCTGCCGTCCGGGGCCGGAGCGGAGAAAAAGTAGCTCAGGGGGAACACCCCCTGCCGGCACTGGAGGTACTTATCCTTCACCGCACGGCTGACGGTGGACAGATGCACGTCCAGCGCCTGTGCCGCCTCCGTCATGTACATGGGCCGCAGGGCACGGGGGCCGTCTCGGAAAAAGGCCTGCTGCCCCGCCGCCACGAACCGGGCGCAGCGCAGCATGGTGCTCTCCCGCTGCCGCAGGGCAAACAACACGTTCTCCGCCTGCACCAGCTTCTCCGCCAGATACTTTTTGACCTCCGGATCATCCGTCTGGCGGTACAGATCCTGATAATACCGGTTCAGGTGCAGCATGGGAGCCGGACGCCGGTGGTCGTCGCAGACGAACTCCCCCTCCTGCTCCACCACAAACACATCCGGGTACACCATGGGGGCCGGCTCCGGCGGGCTGAACTGTCGCCCCGGTCGGGGATCCAGCTGCCGGATGCGCTGCTGGGCCCGGCGCACCTCCTCCTGCGAGATGTGCAGGGTCTGTGCGATCTGGTGATAGCGGTTCCTGGCCAGTGCCTCCAGATGATGCAGCACGATCTGGGTGGCGGGGCCGTCATCTCCGATGCGCTGCAGCTGCAGGTACAGGCACTGGCTCAGATCCGCAGCCCCAACTCCTGCCGGCTCCAGCGTCTGCAGCCGTGCGATGCTGCGGCGCAGCTCCTCCTCCGGCACACCGGCTCCGACAGCCAGCTCCTCCGGCGGTGTGGTGAGATACCCGCTGTCCTCCAGACAGCCCACCAGATAGTAAAGCAGCTGCCGCTGCCTCTCCGGCACCTCCAGTCCGGCGATCTGGCGGCACAGAAAACTCTCCAACGTCTCCGCCAGACCTCCATCGGTGCCGATGCGGTTCATGGGGGAATCCTCTTCCTCCTGATTGGGCCGCTCATAGTAGCTGTTCTGGCGGTCGTTTTCCTCCAGCCAGCGCCAGCGGTCCAGCCAGCGCTCGGCCTGTCTGGTCAGGGGCTCCTCCTCGTGGGGCAGCTCCAGCTCCACCGTGGGGTTCTCCTGTGCCACGCTCTCCAGATACTCCCGCATCTCCAGCCGCCCCATTTGCAGCAGCCGCAGGCTGTGCAGCTGCCGCATGGACAGCTGTTGCTCCTGCCTCAGCTCCAGCTCCACTGTGCTTCCCTCCCCGATTTCCCTGCACGGGATTTTTTTATTATTATAGTGCATCCACCGCCCCGGTGCAAGCCGTTTTTTCGCAGGGAGACCGCAGCGGCGCCGTGTTCTGCGTCCGCTGCGGTCTCCTACTTGAGGGGGTGTAGAGAGCAAATTAGTAAAAATATTTTTACGCCGTATCCGGTTTCACTGACTTTTCTGTAAAAAAACTTGCATTTCCCCTTAGTATCTCTTACAATAGGGGCAAGTACCTCAGAACTTCACGAAGGGCGAGAAGTCGAAGGGCTTGGCCTCCGGCAGCTCCGTCTCCGCCCGCAGCAGGGAGTTGACGATGTGAATGGCGTGGCCGAATTTGGGCGGGCCCAGCTTCACCGCCGCCGCTCCGCCGGCGATGCCCATGTCCGCCACAGGGTCGTCGCTGACGCCGCCCGCCCGGATGGAGGGGATGGAGAACATTCCGTGCTCCACGGCATACCGCTGGGCCTCCATGGCCTCCGTAACGGTTCCCACCTGATTGGGCTTAAAGACGAAGGCCCCGCAGGCCCCCATGTCCAGCGCCTTGCGAAGATAGTCAATGTTGGTGACGGTGAGGTCATCGCCGCAGAGGGTGGTACGATTCAGCGCCTTGGCGGCCTTCACCCAGCCCTCCCAGTCGTTCTCGTCCACCGGATCCTCGATGTAGAGGAAGTTATACTTCTCCGTGGCCTGCTTCAGGATGCCGATGATCTCGTCCAGATCCACCTCCCGGCCGCAGTAGTGATAGGTTCCCCGCTTGGCGTCGTAAATCTCGCTGAAAGCGCAGTCCATATGGAAGGCGATCTTCTCCTCGCAGTGGCAGCGCTTGGCCGTCTCATAGAGGATATCCAGACAGTCCATGAAATCGGTGCTGGGAGCCATATACTCCGACATAGCGCCGATCTCCGGACGGCGCCCCCCCTGAAACTCCCGGATGACCTCCGGCAGCTTCTTATAGACCTTGCAGAGGATCTCCGTGGCCTCAGCGATGGAGGATGCCTTATAGGGAACAATGGTGGTCTCCTGCACCGGCATGGTGTCGTCCTCATAGCTGCCTCCGGCGAACATATCCGAGGTGGGCAGGGGGATGGTGCGAATGTCACCGGGGTTCAGATAGCGGTACTGGGACACATGGCGCAGCTGGCATCCGGCCCGCATGACCGCCAGCGACGTGCTGTACGTGACATTGCCCCCCAGACGGGACTTATTGGTGGTGCCGTCCAGCTCCATGAGACGGCGGTCCAGCGCCTGCTGGTCCAGCACGTCCATGCCCTGGATAGCAGGCAGGACCACCTTCTCCGCCATCTCCACGGCCTTGCGGACGCCGTTGCCGTCATAACGGCTCCGGTCACCGTCCCGCAGCACCATAGCCTCGTGTTCCCCGGCGGAGATGCCGGAGGGGGACGCTGCCCGGCCCATGGTGCCGTCCTCGGTGATGATATCCACCTCCAGCAGAGGCTTTCCCTTGCAGTCGATGATCTCTCTGGCTCGCAAATCCTGAATTTTCATAATAGTTCCTCCTTACTCCTGTGTACCGATGTACAGCACATTAAAATCGCACAAATTGGTTCCCGTGTTCCCGGTGAGCACCGTATCCCCCAGCGGCTCCAGCGCCTCATAGGCGGCGTGCTCCCGCAGCGCCTTCCGCAGGTCGATGCCCTGTTCTGCGGCAGCAGTCCCGGTGGTGCCGTCGGTCAGGCCGCCTGCCACCGGGGTGGTGCCGTCGGTACCCTCGCTGTCCATGGACAGCAGGCACACATTCTTCAACCCCTCCGCTGCCACGGCAAAGGCCGCCGTCATTTCCTGTGACGGGCCGCCATGACCCCGGATGAGGCTGCTGTCAGGAATGGCGGTGGTCGTCTCCCCGGCGGAGAACAGGAAGCAGGGCGCCCGGAAGGGCCGTTCGTTCTTCACCACCTCATGGGCCAGCGAGGCCATAAAGGTGCCGTAGTCCCGGCTCTCCCCCTCGGCGTAGGTGGTCAGCACATGGGCGGGGATTCCCATCTCCTCCGCCGCCTCCAGCGCCGCCTGGCAGGAGTCCGGCAGGGTATTGACGATATAGTAATCCACATCGTTGGTCATGGCCTGGGGCGTCTCCTGCGCCGGGTCATAGTCCAGCAGATACCGGGCCACGTTGCGGGGCAGCTTGTCCTCGATGTGGTATTTGCGGAGGATGGCCCCGATGTCCTCGAAGGTCACAGTGTCGTAGCCCACAGGGGTTCCCATAATGGGTACCGGCTCCGTGTAATCGGTGATATCGTCCAGCCCCACGGCGTCCCAGATCTCGAAGCAGAGGATCTTGGCCCCGTGAATATGCTGCCCCAGCCTTCCCCGGCTCATGCGGGACAGATGCCCCCGGATGTCGTTGATGTCCATGACCCACATCCCGGCCTTCAGCATCACATCCGTGGCCTCCTGCAGATCCTCCAGTGTGGTTCCCTCCACCGGGTAGCCCATCAGCGCCGAGCACCCGCCGGTAAGGCCCAGCAGCAGCAGGTCGTCCGGCCCCATCTGCTCTGCGATGTCGATCATCCGCTGGCAGCCCCGGATGCCCTCCTCATTGGGCAGGGGATGCCCGCCCACATAGACCTCCGTCTTTCGATAGACGTCCTCCTCATCCCGGATCTTGATGATGGTGACGCCCAGCGTCAGATACTCCCCCAGCAGATCCTCGAAGGCCCGTGCCATGTGATTGCCCGCCTTGCCGGAGGAAAAAGCGTACACATGACGGTACCGGCTCAGATCGTGGCGGCGGCTGCCGATGACCAGCTCGCTGCCCTCCCGGTGCATCATCTCATGGAGCCGCTTCCGGGCATCCAGTCGGTGCAGCACCCGCTCCGTCAGCTCCAGCACCTGTGCCTTGGCCCCGGCGTCGCCGTGGGACAGCAGGATCTCCCTATTCTTGATTTTATAATCGCTCATGGTATCTCCTCACATATCAGGTTGATGCCAAACTAAATAGCAACTCCCGTGCCAGCATGACAGCTTCCACGGTTATTCCGCAAGTTTCTCTCCTCGTCCAGCGGTTTTCACAAGATTTTTCCGGAAAACTCGGCGTTTTCGCCAAATAGTCACCCGATCCGGCAGTGCAGCCACCTTTCACTTCCGCTCTTGCTCTGCGCCGTGTCAAGATTTTTTGTCTCGCCCCTTCCCCATTCTTTTTCTCAGGAGGTATGAACTATGAACAAGAACTTTGAACAAATGCTCCGTCTGGTGGACTATGTGGACGGCCTGATGGTGGTGGACAAAAACTGCATCATCCGCCACTACTACACCGCCTATCCCGATCTGGTAAACCTGCGGCAGGACGAGCCTCTGAACCGCAGTCTCTTTGAAATTTATCCCACCCTGAAGCGAGAGGACAGCTACATCTGCCGGGCGCTGAAAACAGGAGAGAGCTTCATCAACTACGAGCAGACCTATATCAACTACAAGGGGGACTCTATGGAGGCCAACTGCAGTGCCGTCCCCATTAAGGAGCACGGCGAAGTGGTGGGCGTCATCGACATGGTCATCTACAAGGACGCCCACGTCACCGAGCGGCGGCTAAGCTTCGACATCAGCCTCATCAGCGCCCTCACCAAAAGCTACAATACCTCCGACCAGTCGCTGGAGGACATCGTCCCGCAGGATGGCGAGATGATCCGCATCAAGGAGAAGATCTTGCAGACCGCCGACAGCGATGCCCATGTGCTGGTCTACGGCAAGACCGGCACCGGCAAGGAGCTCATCGTCAACGCCATCCAGAAAACCAGCCGCCGCAAGGATGCCCCCTTCATCAAGCAGAACTGCGCCTCCATCCCCAGCACCCTGCTGGAGAGCATCCTCTTCGGCACCACCAAGGGCAGCTACACCGGGGCTAAGGATACGCCGGGTCTGTTCGAGCTGGCCGACGGCGGCACTCTGTTCCTCGACGAGATCAACTCCATGGAGCTGACGGCGCAGGCCAAGCTGCTGCGGGTGCTGGAGGACAACTGCATCCGCCGCATCGGCGCCAAGGAGGAAAAGCAGGTGAACGTGCGGATCATCGCCGCCGTCAACGAGGACCCGGAGGGCTGCGTAGAGCGGAATAAGATCCGGGAGGATATCTTCTACCGCCTGTGCGTGCTGCGGTACGATATCCCGGAGCTGTACCGGCGGAAGGGGGATATCCCCCTGCTGATGGAATATTTCCGCAAGCACTACAACAAGAAATTCCACAAGCAGATCATGGCATACAGCAGCGAGGTACAGGATATCTTCCTGGCCTATAACTGGCCCGGCAACGTCCGGGAGCTGAAAAACGTCATCGAATCCGCCTTCCACAACAATCACACCGCCATCCTCACCCGCAACGATATCCCCAACTACATCCTCTCCCGGCTGGCGGTGGACACCATGCACGCCGAGGACGTCCGAGGCCCGCCCCTCCATGAGATGCTGGCTCGGTACGAGGTCCTCCTCATCGAGGACGCCTACCGCCGCAACGGCGGCAGCCTCACCAAAACGGCGGCGGAGCTGCAGGTCAGCAAGCAGAACCTCGCCTATAAGATGAAAAAGTACAATATCCGGTGAAAAACGTGTGCTGTCCTTCGACAGCGCACGCTATCAGGGCATAACAGCAGGAAGGACACCCTTGCGGGGTGTCCTTCCTCCCTCTGGCTGCCCATAGCTTTTGCTGTCCCTGCGATCAGCGGTATGTGACCGAGACCCAAGGGTATTTCTCCTGAAGGTCACAGAAAATCTCCTGCATCGGAGCGGCGTACGCCCGCAGCCCCTGTGGCATGGCGTCAAAGCCCTCCACCACAATGTGCCTTTGCACCGGCTGCAAGAATACATCCGTCAGGCAATCCCACATGGCATCCCAGTTTTCCCCGTAATAGTCCGGAAGCCCAAATGTCTTGCGGATGCGCTGGTGTAACCCGCCCCAGTCCTTGCAGCCGTCCAGATTCAGCAGGACGGGGTCAGTTGTGATGGGCATATAACCATAGTAATTCATAACGAAATTCCTTTCTGTCAAACAATCTCGACAAATGTGGCGTAATGGTCGTAAGTTGCAAAGATCAATCCGTCACTGGAGTAGAGAATTCGTTCTCCGCCCCGGAAACCGAAGGAATAATTGATATCAGCCTCGTACCATATTCGTTCCGGTACATCGGGGAGTCGCTTATCTCTGTTTTTGTAGACTCCCTTTGTCAGCATTTTACCAGGTGCAACAATGGAAAGATTTGCTAAAATCGGAATCCATCCTAACTGAGTAGCTTCACTCTCGGTTATGTAGTATCCGGGGAGCCGCCGAAAAGTTTTCAGCCACCAATCGGCCCCCCGCAGGCCAATCTTTGTCGCTGTGCCAGCCGTTTTTGCCTCTAAGCGTTGAACAGAGCAGCGACAATTAGGATGGAGCGGTGGTTCTTCTGGAATAATATCGTAGAGCAAGTAAACCTTTCCTTGCTGCTTTTTGCACTCCATACATCTTCGAAAATCAAAGACGGATTTCCAATATTTATACTTTAGGCTGCGCACAAACTTCTTCCTTTCTACTATAACAGATTAGGCCATCCATGAAAAGCCTCTTATATTACTGTGTCAGGCAGTAGTTTGTTGCCCTTGTGTATGCAGCCCTTATAAAATTTTTATGAAAATGTCGCAGCAATTCCCATAGTGCAAATCCCGCAAATCCTTGTGGCACAACGGCTTACAAGCAAAAGGAAAAGGACTTCAAGATTTCTCTTGAAGTCCTTTTTTGGAGCAGGGTACGGGAATCGAACCCGCCTCCTCGGCTTGGGAAGCCGATGTACTACCGATGTACTAACCCTGCAGCTCGGATACCTGCTCATTATAGCAGATATCCCCCGGCTTTGCAACCGGAAATTTTGTCGACGGCGGCATGAAAATCTCACCGCCGCATATGCTGGAAACAAAACGGAACGGAGGGCTGCATATGAGGCGGATGGCGGGCTTATGGGCGGCGCTCCTGCTGGTGCTGGCGCTGACGCCGGTACAGGCCGGAGCGGTAGAGCTGCCGATACAGGCGGAGGCGGCGCTGCTGATGGAGAAAGAGACGGGACAGGTGCTGTACGCCCAAAATGAGCACGAGGCGCTGGAGCCGGCCAGCGTCACCAAGGTGATGACGCTGCTTTTGACCATGGAGGCCATCGAAAAGGGCAGCCTCCACTACGACGATGTGGTAACGGTCAGCGCCTACGCCGCCTCTATGGGCGGCAGCCATGTCTACCTGTCGGAGGGTGAGCAGATCACCGTAGACGATCTTTTGAAGGCGGTGTGCGTGGCCAGCGGCAACGACGCCGCCGTGGCGCTGGCGGAGTGCGTGGCCGGGGTGACGGAGCTGTTTGTGGAGCAGATGAACACACGGGCCAAGGAGCTGGGCATGACGGACACCCACTTCGTCAACTGCACCGGCCTTCCGGCGGAGGGACACGTCACCAGTGCATGGGACATTGCCCTCATGAGCCGGGAGCTCATAGAAAAGCACCCGGACATCCGCCGCTACACCACCATCTGGATGGATACCCTGCGGGACGGCACCTTCCAGCTGGCCAACACCAACAAGCTGATCCGGTTCTACGACGGGGCCACGGGCCTGAAAACCGGCTCCACCGACAGCGCCAAATACTGCCTGTCCGCCACGGCGGAGCGGGAGGGCATGGAGCTCATCGCCGTGGTGCTGAAGTCCCCCACCGGCCAGCAGCGGTTCGAGGATGCCAAGGCCCTGCTGAACTACGGCTTCTCCACCTATGCCCTGCTGCACACGGTGCCGGAGGAACCTTTCCCCGCCATCCCGGTGGTGCTGGGGGAGACGGAGACGGTGCAGCCCTGCATCGACCCGCAGGAAGCGGTGGCGCTGCTGCAGAAAAGTCAGGCCGGGGGTCTGTCCCAGTCCGTCACACTGGCGGAACAGGTGGAGGCCCCGGTGTCCACCGGACAGGAACTGGGGACTCTGACGCTGACGGATGCCGCCGGCGAGACGGTGCAGTCCATCCCCATCCGGGCGGCGCAGAGCGTGGAGCGCCTTACCTTCGGTACCATGCTGCGCCGGATGCTGTCGGCGGCATTTTTTGCCGGCTGAAAGCCGCTTTTGGGTAGGTTTCCTCTTGTATTCCACGGGAAAACGTTGTATGATAAACCAAATTGCACAGAGGAGGCATCTGATATGATACAGATGGATCTGTCCCATATCCGGCAGTTTATCCCGCTGCCCTACGAGGAGGCCCGTGCCGCCCAGCTGCGGCTGGCCCACAGCCATTTGCAGCACGGTGACGGCGCAGGCGGCGAGTTCACCGGCTGGGTGCAGCTGCCCCGGCAGTATGACCGGGAGGAGTTCGCCCGCATTCAGGCGGCGGCCCGAAAAATTCAGCAGGACTCTCAGGCGCTGGTAGTCATCGGCATCGGTGGCTCCTATCTGGGCGCACGGGGCGTCATCGAGTGCCTGTGCTCCCCCAACTATAACCTGAAAAAGAAGGACACCCCCAACATCTACTTCACCGGCAACGGCCTGTCCTCCGACCAGATGGCGGAGCTTATGGACCTGCTGGAGGGGGTGGACTTCTCCGTCAACGTCATCTCCAAGTCCGGCACCACCACGGAGCCTGCGGTGGCCTTCCGTTTCTTCCGGAAGCTGCTGGAGGAGCGGTACGGCCCAGAGGAGGCGGCCCGGCGCATCTACGCCACCACCGACCGCCGCAAGGGGGCGCTGAAGGCTCTGGCGGATCAAGCGGGCTATGAGACCTTCGTGGTGCCTGACGACATCGGCGGCCGGTACAGTGTCCTCACCGCTGTGGGTCTGCTGCCCATCGCCGTGGCGGGGGTGGATATCTGCCAGCTGATGGAGGGTGCCGAGACTATGATGGAGGTCTGCGCCAAGACGGACATGGCGGAAAACCCCGCCTGGCAGTATGCCGCCGCCCGGTATGAGCTGTACCGCACCGGCAAAAAGATCGAGGTGCTGGCGGCCTACGAGCCCAGCTTCCGGTTCATGGCGGAGTGGTGGAAGCAGCTGTACGGCGAGTCCGAGGGCAAGGAGCACAAGGGTCTCTTCCCCGCCAGCGTGGAGTTCACGGCGGACCTGCACTCCATGGGTCAGTACATCCAGCAGGGGGAGCGTTCCCTGTTCGAGACGGTGGTGCGCTTCGGCGCTTCCCACCGGCCGCAGGTGGTGCCGCTGGATGAGACCGACGGCGACGGCCTGAACTTTCTGGCCGGGAAGGACGTGGATTTCATCCGCACGCAGGCCATGGACGGCACCCTGCTGGCCCATGTGGAGGGCGGCGTCCCCAACATCATCCTCCGCACCGGCCAGATCAATGCCTTCACGCTGGGTGAGCTCATCTACTTCTTCGAGTACGCCTGCGGCCTGTCCGGCTACCTGCTGGACGTGAATCCCTTCGACCAGCCGGGGGTGGAGGCGTATAAGAAGAATATGTTTGCCCTGCTGGGAAAGCCCGGCTACGAGGCCCTGCGGCAGGAACTGGCGGAAAAACTGCACAGAGCTTGACCGCCTCTTTACACCATTTCTACAAATCTGTAAAATAGCGTTTTTTCCATTGCCATTTGGTCGGCAATATGGTATCTTAATGACAGGGAATAACCATCCCGATCTTATCAAGAGGAGTGATACTTATGGTTAGATTGATCATGGGCGCAAACGGGGCCGGTAAGACCAAGCAGCTCATCGACCTGATCCACAACGCCGTGGAGGCGGAGAACGGCAGCGTCGTCTGCATGGAACCCAGCGCCGACATGACCTATAACATCAGCTATAACGTTCGTTTGGTGAACGCCAGCGAATATTCCGTGGATTCTTTTGAGTGCCTGCGTGGCTTTATCAGCGGTCTGTATGCGGGCAATTACGATATTTCCCACGTTTTCGTGGACAACCTGTGCAAGATCGCCGGCACTAGTGACCTGATGGCGGTGGAGAAGTTCCTGAACTGGCTGGAGCGCTTCAGTGAGAAGAACAGCGTCAAGTTCACCGTGACCATCACGGCGGACGAATCTCTGGCCACCGAGGGTATGCGGAACTATCTGTAAGCATTTTCGTAAGAGCATCGGCTCCCTGCCTGTGGGCAGGGAGCCGGTTTCTTTCCCGGAAAAGGAGCATCATATGACACAACAGGAACAGATCTGGCAGGACGTCATGGAGCTTGCCAACCGCCCCGGCACCTTCACCCACGGGCTGGGGCTCCACGTCACCGGCATTGGTGACGGCTGGGCCGAGGGGGAGCTGACGGCAGGCGACGGGATGCTGAACCCGCTGGGCATCGTCCACGGCGGGGTCTACGCCGCCATGATGGATCATGTGGCGGGAACGGCGGCCTGCAGCCGTGGCAGCACCTGCCGGACGGTGAACTACGACCTGCATTATCTGGCCCCGGCCCAGCCGGGACTGCTGCGCTGCCGGGCGGAGAGCGTCCGCATGGGGCAGCAGATCGTGGTGATGCAGGTCTGGGTGGAGGACGCCCAGGGCGTCCGCTGCGCCGAGGGCTGCTACACCTTCCGCTGCAAGCCCGCCGAACACAAGGACTGATCCCTCCCCGACCGATAAAGGCCACCCTGCGCCGATGGCGCAGGGTGGCCTTTGTGCTGAGACTTTCAGGTAAATCAGGGAAAGAAGAGGTCCCTCCGGTCACATGGCCGGAGGGACCTTTTCAACTATTAAGGAGTCTTGTCAGCGCTTAGCCGTTCTGCTTCTTGCTGCGCTTGGTGACAAGCAGCACCACCAGAGCGATGATGCCCAGGCCAGCCACAGCCAGCACCACCCACAGGGCGGTCATGTTGCTGCTGTCGCCGGTGGCGGGGGTATCCGGCGTGGTGGGCTTCTCCGGCTGCTG
>OLVR01002009.1_pt1 | contig 16813 bp, 8 predicted proteins | sample 1673261 | NCBI WGS metagenome assembly OLVR01 (sample SAMEA3178938, study PRJEB25190) | human gut metagenome | biome: human gut; feature: human-associated habitat; material: faeces | place: Austria | collected 2013 | reverse complement strand
GGGAAGATGCAGAAAAGTGTATGGAAGCAGGAATGAACGCACATCTTGCAAAGCCGTTGGATGATGAAAAAATTAAGCAGACCATAAGCGAAGAGTTGAGAAAGCAAAATGCCTGTCATGAATGATTATGAGGCAACCGCAGCAATCAGGAGCCTTCCAGATGCATGGGAAAAGCAGACAGGAAACAGAGGATGTGCATCGGAGAAACTGTATCAGTTTTGTGATACAATGGCTGCATCTGAATACTGCTCGCTGATCCGTCCATTTCTGGATATCTCTACACTTTCAGCAAGATTGAAGGCGGAAGAATGCATTTCCACAGAATTCAGTATGTGTGATGGCAGTTGGCACAGGATGCTTTTTACTGTAAAAAAGGGATGAGTCTGGAAATGTAACCCATGTTTGCAAAATACGTGAAGAGTTGAGACGTTTTTGTATTAAATTAAAATTAGATAAAAGGCATGTGAAATACGATGATGAAAAATAACTATATAAAACAAAAAAGAAAAGATCAAAATCCGGTAAATCATTGGAAAATTTTTGAGGGACGGTTGGTATTCCTTCTGGCAATGGTGATTTTGGTTGTTGTTGCATATACTTTTATTTTACAACAAGCATATACCAAAACTGCTCTGAAAACAGAAATTGAACGAGATATTTCCAGTGCAGATGCGGTTCATAAGCTGGTAAATGACAGACTGGGACGAAAAGATTTTAATGAAATAAAAAGTAAAGCTGATGAGAATACAGAACTATTCAAGAATATGTCGACATATATGAATGAAATCAGAACGCTGAATTCTACGAGATATATTTACACAGCAACCAGAAATGAAGACGGTAGATTGATTTACGTTGTAGACGGACTGGATCCATCGGCTGGTGACGTCAGACATCCAGGAGATCCGATTGAAAAGGAGATGGTTCCTTATATAGAAAAAGCACTTTCTGGAAAAACAGTATATTCTCAGGATATTGTTGATACAACATGGGGACCTATTTTTACAGCCTGTTATCCTGTGACAGCGGAAGATGAATCTAATGAAGTGATAGGTGCTTTCTGCATAGAAATGGATATGCAGAAAGCGTATGGAATGGTTGAGAAGACGAATAAGTTAAGTATTGTACTGGGATGCATTACAGCGTGTATTTTGTTAATATTATGTACCTGTGGATATTCTGTATATAAGAAGCAAAAAGAAAATGAGCAGAAACAGCAAAAACTGTTGCAGGAAGCTGCAAGACTGGCCGATTCAGCTAATAAAGCAAAATCAACATTTCTGTTTAATATGTCTCATGATATTCGTACCCCTATGAATGCAATCATTGGATATGCAGAATTGGGAGAGAAACATTTAAAGGAGCCAACTATATTAGAGGATTACTTTGAAAAAATATTATTGTGCGGAAAGAAAATGCTGCATTTGATTGATAACATTCTTGAATTAGCACGAATCGAAAACAACCAAGCAACGCTGGATGAAACAATAACAGATGTTTCTAAAAACTTTGATTTATGTATTGATATGTTTAGGAAACCGATAGAAGAAAAACATCAAACACTGAAAGTCAATAAGAACATTCGATATCCATACCTGTATATGGATGATGCAAGATCATCTGAAATTACGATTAACATTTTGAGTAATGCTGTGAAATACACGGGTGAAGGCGGTAACATAAGCTGTACATTGAACCAATATCCCGGCGAAAAAGAAGGTTGGAGTGTATTAGAGCTTATCATAGCAGACAACGGAATCGGAATGTCAGAAGAATTCCAAAAACATATTTTTGAATCATTTTCACAGGAACGATCTTCGTCAGACAGCGGAATAGAAGGTAGCGGACTTGGCATGGGAATCGTGAAGAAACTGGTGGATTTAATGAATGGCAAGATCACAGTTCAGAGCAAACCGGGAGCAGGTTCTACTTTTACAATCACGCTTCCATTAAAAATAGCAAATGAGGAAGAAAGGAATCCGAAACATGCAGACGGTCAGTTGAATATCAAAAAACTGGAAGGAAAAAGGGTTCTTCTGGTAGAAGATAATGACTTGAACGCAGAAATTGCAACGGAACTTTTGACGGAAGAGGGAATCATGATAGAAAGAGCGGAGAACGGCGTTGCATGTATTGATATGTTTAACAAAGCAAAGCAAAATTACTACAGTCTGATTCTGATGGATATTCAGATGCCGATTATGAACGGATATGAAGCATCCAGGAGAATTCGAGAACTGAAAGACGGTAACAAATCGCAGATTCCAATTGTTGCAATGACAGCAAATGCGTTTGAAGAAGATAAGAAGATGGCTTTGGCAAGTGGCATGAATGATCATGTTGCAAAACCAATAGATATGAATGTATTATTGCCGACTATTATGAAATATATGTAAAGGAAGAAAGAAGGACACTGATTTTGCAGTCAGTGTTCTTTTTACATATCAGTCGACTAAAGAAAAACATTTTATAGTTGTACATTATCTCGTTGAGAAGGGTAAATCTGTAAACTTTGTTCACTAAGCAGAGCAGTGAAATTTTGACGAATGATATTTAAAGTCTTTTGCTTTTTCAGTAATTCTTGTTTCTCCCGGACAGTAGCAGCCTGTTTAGATTCAAGGTTTTCAATCCGTTTCTGGATTTTTTTAGAGCTAGGGATTTTGGTAACGCCCAGATCCTAAAGCTCTTTTTTTAGCGAATCGTAGAGCTGGTATTCTGCCTGATGTTTGGTTCGGTATGCTTAAGCCGGAGAGAGGAGCTGATTTTGGTGTGAGATAATTGAAAAAGGAATGGAAGTTACTGTTTTGGTAGCTTCCATTCCTTTTTTGATGTGAGAGAAGAGTTATTTTTGATTAAATAGATTGTTACATTCGTCTATAATATAGCTTCAACTGTGCGTACCTGTGATGGTGTGAGCTTGCGGAGCTTATCTGAGAGAATCAACAGATCCTTATCTATAATTTCACCAGTGAGCAAATAGTCGGCACTTAATTCTAAAGCAGAGGAGATTTTTAACAGATTTTCAGGTCTCATTGCCCGTTTTCCTGATTCCGCATAAGAAACAAACTGGGTAGTGACTTCCCCTTTTTCTGCAAGTGCTTCTTGAGTGAGTCCCAGCTTTTTTCGACGATCCATAATTCTTTTTCCGATTTCCTGTAAACATAATTCGCTATCCGACATTAGTATAAAACATCTCCTCTCGTATTGTTAAATTATATCCACAATAGATGATAAAAATAAGCGTCTACTGTTGACTAAAATCAACAATACGATATATAATCGGAGATAAATATTGAAAAATCTTGGATGTATAACAAGTAGAAAAAGTAGTGTATGGGAATATGAAAAAGCGAACAGCTATAATGAAAGAAAATGAATTCTCAGGAGGACTATGATTATGGAACAGATGGATTTTTCAATAGAGCTATCAGAAAGTGAGATAGAAAAATTTGCAGATTATCTATACCAGAAAGAAAATGCAAAAGCAACAATCAATAAATATATGGCAGATATAAAAAAGTTTTTATCTTTTTTGGCAGATGATAAGCGGATCAATAAAAAAGTATTGTTGCAATATAAAGAATGGCTTGTTCAAAAATATGCTGTCAATAGTGTTAATTCGATGCTTGCCGCATTGAATCAGTTCCTGGAATTTTTGAATGTAGGAAAGCTGAAAGTGAAAAGAATAAAAGTGCAGAAGCAGCCTTTTTTACAGGATCAGAAAGAATTGACAGAAAAAGAATGCAGGAAATTGATTGCAACAGCTATGGCAGAAGGAAAAGAACAGCTTGCATTGTGTATTGAAACAATAGCATGTACAGGAATTCGGATCAGCGAAATAAAATATTTTACAGTGGAGCGTGTAAAATCTGGAAAGATAGAGATTTATAATAAAGGAAAGTATAGAAGGATTTTTTTGCCGAAGGTATTGCAAAGGAAACTTCTTTCCTATTGCCATAATAACCAAATAGCAGAAGGTTGGATATTTGTCACGAAAAATGGGAAGTTAAAAGACAGAAGTAATATTTGGAGAGAAATGAAACGATTAAAAGAAAAGGCAGGAGTAGCAGAATCAAAAATATTCCCGCATAATTTTCGACATCTATTTGCAAGAATTTATTATAAAGTGACAAAAGATATTACAGGTCTTGCTGATTTACTTGGACATAGCAGTATCAATGTAACGAGAATATATACAGCAACTACAGAAACAGTGTTCCAAAAGAAGCTGGATAAGATTGTCGAACAGGAAATATTGGAATGTACAACATAATATCTGTTATGTTGTTTATGGACAGATTACTTTTCGTACGATATAATGTTAAATAGCACCATGTTATCTGTTATGCTGTTCATATTACATAGTTCCTTTCTGATTTTTTGGTAGCTGTGCCCTATTTAAGTACCGCTCTTGGTAAATTGGCTATAATCTTTATTATTTTTATTGCTTAAAGTTATCTTTTAGAGGAAATGAATGACTTGCAGAAAGAGGGTAGAACAGGTTAATAGAGGCACTGTACAACATAACAGATATTATGTTGTATTGATTTTGCAATGGATAAGGAGTAACGATGGCATATACTGTAAGAAAATTACTTGAATCAGAACAATTTCCAAAAATGAAGCTGCTTTGCGGTGAAAAAGGTCTAGATTTGGAAGTGAAAGGCATTCGAATAATCGAAATTGAAGATATGGAGCGATACCTGACGGGTGGTGAAATACTCATGACCAGTTTTCAGGTATATTTATCATGCAGTGATCGAGAAGTAGAGCAGCATTTTGAAGATTTAGTTAAAAGTGACATAAGTGGATTCATTGTAAAGAAAAGAAAAGAATATGATCCTACAGGACGCAGATTGAGTTTATTAGAAAAACACTGCAAAAAATATGAAATTCCTCTGGTAGAAATTTCAGAAGATTCATATTACTGGGGAATTATCCGCTATGTTATGATACAGGTATTCGATAAAGACACTGCACGCTTAAAGTATTTTAAGATTACACATGATAGTTTTAATACGTTTATTTTAAAAAATAATGGATCAAGTAATACAGCAAGTGATATTATCAAATTTTTAAGTATCATGATCGAGAATCCTGTTGTATTGTATTATGGTAATCTTAATTGTATGGTTTCAACAAACTCGGACAACTCCAAGTTAATATTGTCAGATGAAATTCAGCCATATAAACCCAATATTATTACGAAATTTCAATATATGAAGCAGATGAAAGGAAGCTGTGTTCAATATGTAGTGAAATTTGCCATATTGAGTGAGGTGGAAATATATATAACAATAACAGAAGAAAATAGAGAACTGACAGAACTTGATTATATGGCAATCGAAAATGCGATTATTAACTTGCAGTATGGATTTTTGAGTGAATTTGCACAGGATGAAGTGAAAAAGAAGTATCAGAGAGATATTGTCCATAATATTCTGAATGGATTACTGAGTTCGAAAGAAATGACTGAAGCGGCATTACAGCTCGGAATGAAAGAAAGCGATACTTACAGGGTTGTTGATTTTCATACCATCAAAAAAAATGTACAAAGAAAATATACAAAAGAACAGCTTCACGAAGTAGGTGTTATCGAGGGTGAATTGATGCATCTTTTGCCGGATGCGCTTATTTACAGAAATATGGATCAGATTGTTATGATTCAACAGGTAGATTCCAATCAGACAGAACTGGAGTATCAAAAAGAGATGGAAGAAGTAGAGGATGTTATCCAGCGAAGCATCCTTTATAGAAAGAAAGATACAGACTTTCAGATTGGTATAGGAAAAAGTGTGGAAGGGTATCAACGATTGAAAGAATCTTATTACGAAGCAAGTCAGGCTATCAAGTATATTGAGATTATCCGCCAGGTGACTGGTGATAAGAATAAGTCAGTAGTACAGTATTCGAACCTTGGATTTTTCCAGATATTCGGCAAAGTTGATGATATGACGGAATTGGAAAGATGCATTCCGGAAACATTAAAGAAATTATATTTATATGATGATGAACATAAGGGAGAATTGATTACAACCTTGCAGATGTATCTTAGAAATAACCAAAGCATCAAGAAAACTGCAGACGCAATGTTTGTTCATTATAGAACGATATCTTACAGGCTTGAAAAAATAAAACAAATTTCCGGAATTAATTTTGACAATGCAAATGAAGTACTGGCAGTCAGTAATGGTCTGATTATTTATAAAATGTTAAAAGAAATAGAATAGAAAAAGAAAGAGAAATCGTGTTGAGGCATGGTTTCTTTTTTTTGAACGAAGTTCATAAAAAAGTATTATATGGAAGAGTATCGATACGATGGAACAGATTTTACAAAAAAATAAAAAAACTTTTCCTGTTTGGAACATTATAAAAAAAATTAAAATGGTATATAATTCAGAAACGATGATGAGAAACATTCTCTGATTCAAATAGACAATGAGAAAAAATTATATTGAAAAGCCATCATCGCATTACTATATGTTGCGATATTATTATTTATAGAATTCTAGATCTTATATCTGATGATAGAGTAGAACGACCCCCATATCTTGATGAAATTGATGGAAATTTTTGAATAATCAATTTCATCGTCCGACAGGAACCCACCAATTTTTTAGGACGAACTAATACCTGAAATAGTTTAGCTAAGGAAAGGGGTAAAACCATGCAGCTTACAAGTACAACGGATTATGCTATCAGAATCGTATGTTATCTGGCAGCACAAAGGCAGATGATCTCTACATCAGAATTATCTCAGGAACTAAGTGTTCCATCCAGTTATATTCCAAAAATAACAAAAAAATTAAAACAAGCAGGAATCATAAAAGCCTGTGAAGGGATAAAGGGTGGATATCAGATTGCAAAACAGCCAGAGAATATATCTTTAAGGGATGTGATATCGTGTACAGAATCCACCATGGCAATTAGCAGGTGCCTGGAAAAAGAGGAAGGTTGCTCCAAAAATTATATAGCCTGCTGTAAAGTACATCAGATTCTGCTGGATCTGCAAAATATATACAATAACCGCTTGGAAAGCGTAAAGATATCAGACATTATCCGTCCTGGTAAGGATGAATATCTTGGAAAATTTTATGTGATTATAAAAGTTAATCTGAGAGAAAAAGATTATGAATGTATTTATTCTCATAATCATGATGTCTATGAACAAGTAAAAACAGCAGAATCATATGATGACTTTATAAAAAAATATGCGGAAAAATATATTTGTGAAGCAGACTGGGTAAATGTCCAGAAATGTCTTGCAGGTGAGAATTTAACAGAACATCTTGTAGATGGATGTGTGGAAGAAGAAATTTTCTATCGCGGAATCATCGAAAATAACGGTACATCGTATGTATGGATGAAAGCTAGTAAGTATGTGGATGTAAAGGAAAATACAGCAATTATTACATTTCATAATACAAAAGTGATTCCGAATACGATTGTAACAATGGAACAGGAGCTAAGAAAAAAAGAACAGGATGTTTGTATGGAACTCGAAAATGCGACTATTAACTTACAGGATGGATTTTTGAGTGAATTTGCACAGGATGAAGAAAAAAAGACGTATCAGAGAGATATTATCCATAATATTCTGAATGGATTACTGAGTTCGAAAGAAATGACGGAAGCGGCAGCACAGCTCGGAATGAAAGAAAGCGATACTTACAGGGTTGTTGATTTTCATACCATCAAAAAAAATGTACAAAGAAAATATACAAAAGAACAGCTTCACGAAGTAGGTGTTATCGAGGGTGAATTGATGCATCTTTTGCCGGATGCGCTTATTTACAGAAATATGGATCAGATTGTTATGATTCAACAGGTAGATTCCAATCAGACAGAACTGGAGTATCAAAAAGAGATGGAAGAAGTAGAGGATGTTATCCAGCGAAGCATCCTTTATAGAAAGAAAGATACAGACTTTCAGATTGGTATAGGAAAAAGTGTGGAAGGGTATCAACGATTGAAAGAATCTTATTACGAAGCAAGTCAGGCTATCAAGTATATTGAGATTATCCGCCAGGTGACTGGTGATAAGAATAAGTCAGTAGTACAGTATTCGAACCTTGGATTTTTCCAGATATTCGGCAAAGTTGATGATATGACGGAATTGGAAAGATGCATTCCGGAAACATTAAAGAAATTATATTTATATGATGATGAACATAAGGGAGAATTGATTACAACCTTGCAGATGTATCTTAGAAATAACCAAAGCATCAAGAAAACTGCAGACGCAATGTTTGTTCATTATAGAACGATATCTTACAGGCTTGAAAAAATAAAACAAATTTCCGGAATTAATTTTGACAATGCAAATGAAGTACTGGCAGTCAGTAATGGTCTGATTATTTATAAAATGTTAAAAGAAATAGAATAGAAAAAGAAAGAGAAATCGTGTTGAGGCATGGTTTCTTTTTTTTGAACGAAGTTCATAAAAAAGTATTATATGGAAGAGTATCGATACGATGGAACAGATTTTACAAAAAAATAAAAAAACTTTTCCTGTTTGGAACATTATAAAAAAAATTAAAATGGTATATAATTCAGAAACGATGATGAGAAACATTCTCTGATTCAAATAGACAATGAGAAAAAATTATATTGAAAAGCCATCATCGCATTACTATATGTTGCGATATTATTATTTATAGAATTCTAGATCTTATATCTGATGATAGAGTAGAACGACCCCCATATCTTGATGAAATTGATGGAAATTTTTGAATAATCAATTTCATCGTCCGACAGGAACCCACCAATTTTTTAGGACGAACTAATACCTGAAATAGTTTAGCTAAGGAAAGGGGTAAAACCATGCAGCTTACAAGTACAACGGATTATGCTATCAGAATCGTATGTTATCTGGCAGCACAAAGGCAGATGATCTCTACATCAGAATTATCTCAGGAACTAAGTGTTCCATCCAGTTATATTCCAAAAATAACAAAAAAGTTAAAGCAAGCAGGAATCATAAAAGCCTGTGAAGGTACAAATGGTGGCTATATGCTGGCAAAACAACCGGAGAATATTTCTCTGATGAAAATTATATCGTGTGTAGAGGAAACAATGGCAATTAATCGTTGTTTGGAAGAAGATCGTTTTTGCTCAAGAAATTTAGAAGATACCTGCAAGATACATAAAATATTGTTGAGTTTGCAGAATACATACAATAATAAATTAGAGAGCGTAAAAGTTTCAGATGTTATCCGCCCTGGAGAAGATGAATATTTTGGACGATTTTATGTTGTGTTAAAACTGAACTTGAAGGATAAAAACTACGAGTGTGTGTACTCACATATCCGTGAAGTGTATGAGAAAGTAAGAAATACAGAAAGCTATGAAGAGTTCATAAGCCAGTATGTAGAAAGATATGTGTATGTTTCTGATAAAAAAATGGTTCATGGTTTCTTATCAAGTGAAGGATTAGAAGAAAACCTGGTTGATGGATGTATGGAAAAAGATCTTCCATATCGCAGAATTACGGGAAAAGATAAGAATGAATATGTTTGGATGGAAGCAAAAAAATATATAGATGCAAATGAGAATACTGCAATTATTACATTACATAATGAGACGATTGTCCAGAACACAGTTATAAGAATGGAACAGGAACTCGTAAAGAAAGAACAGGATTTGGCAAAGCAGTATTGGGATATGGTATCACTTTTAACTACTGTATTGAATCATAATCAGATAGTTGAATCAGGGTATCAAGATGATATCAGTTTCTATACGAAACAGGTATATCTTCAATTGCAGAAGAATTATCCGGAATATGGGATTACAGATGAAGAAATTTCGTCAGTAGCGCATTTAGCGCCGATTCATGATATTGGAAAGATAAAAGTGCCAATTGAAATTTTAAATAAGAATGGAAAATTGACAGATGAAGAAATGAATGTAGTAAAACAACATCCATTAGTAGGTGCGGCGATGACCCAGAGATTCCCAGAGGGGATAACAACGGAAAAGCTGAACAAATATAGCTATGAAATATGCAGACACCACCATGAAAGATATGATGGATCAGGATATCCAGACGGTTTAAAAGGGAATGCGATTCCGATGTGCGCACAGGTCGTTGGGATTGTTGATGCTTACGATGCATTGATCAATGATCGACCATACAAAAGAAAATATGAACATGAAGAAGCGATACGGATGATTTCAAATGGTGAATGCGGAGCGTTTTCTAATCAGCTGATGCAATGCTTTCAGGAGGCAGCAAAGCAGCAAAACTGGTTAAAGAGGCAAAATTAAAGTAACAAGTGAAGGCAAAAGATTAGAGGTCCAGATATGAAGAAAAAAAGAAGGATAGAGAACAGAATTATCGCAGTCATACTATGTATGGCTATCTTATTTTCTCAAGTGAATATTGCGGATGCAGCAGATCTGAATCCATCAGGTACCAACACGAGTCAAGTGGTCCTTTCTGATGAAACCAATATGAGCAATGATGAAGCATCAACCGAATCCACAGTTTCAGATGAAATAAATGGCACCATGGAATCCGAATCTAAGATATCGGAGGAAACAAATGAAAACTCAAAGAATAACGAATCGGAATCTTCCGGTGAAAATGTTAAAGCGGAATCAACAGATAATATAGAGGCTTATTATAAGGATAGTAAAATCTGCATTTATAATTATGAACAGTTAAAACAGATTGGTTCAGATGCTTATGTTTACACGGGTGATAAGGACGGAAAGATTGGTTCTGGAGATGTAGTAAAGAGTGAAGGCACAGAGCTGAAATACGGATCAGATGCCCAATACATTTTGATGAATGACATCCAGATGAACTTGGAACAGATGTGGTCAGTGCCGGATTCCTTTACCGGAACTATCACGGGTACGGAAATAGAAGAAAATGAAACACCGACTCTCTATGACAAAGAAACGGACACCATCTACATTTATAACCCATATCAGTTAATGGTGCTTGCACAGGAAGAATCTGAAACGGAACCAGTTATGTCATTGGATTATGATGCACCACAGTTTGGTATGGGGCAGATGATTTATCCGGATGGAGAAGATAAGGAGTATCTGACTTATAGTAAGTCTCATAATTATGTGTTATCGCAGAAGTTTAATTCGGATAAGCCGGAATTGGTTGCAGATCAATTGACAGAAAAATCGGCGAATGGAGTTCAGTGGCTAGATGATGAACATGCAGATGGAAGAACAAAACCGGGGCAGTTATATGTTGAAGTTTCTGGAAAGAAATATATTCTGATTGGAAATGAGTCACAGCTGCGGGCGATTGGAAGCAATAAGAGTGTAACCCCAAGACTGTATGTTTATTACAAACCGGGCTTGGTAAGTGGTCTGGTTGGTAGCAATCCTTTTTACAGTCCTTATTATCCGGGAGATGCGGACCTTGGCTTGGATGCTGTAGCAAAAGAAGGTGCAACTACCCACGGTCTTATAAGTCAAAAGCCGGACAATGTCAAAGGAGAAAACTCATATCTATATTATAAAGATAATGGTAAATATAAGCTGGCAGATGTCGATTTGACAAGCGATGATATTGTTACGGGTCTACTGAATGGAGTAGGCGGACTGTTAGGGTCTTTATTGGGTGGTCTTACAGTAGGAACTGGTAGTTTATGTGGCGTTAACGACCAGGGGTTGCCTGACAATAAAACAGCGAGTCTGACGAAGTTAAAGCAAGAATATGGTGGTTTAAAATATTCATCCAATGCAAATTACATCATTTTCCGAGATATTGACTTATCAAAGGATGGTGTGAACTCAAATCAAGAAGATGATCTTTGGACACCACTTATGGTATCGGGGGATATCAAAGGTGCAAAGTTAGCAGATGGACAAACAATGATTACGGATGGAAACACTATTCTGGCAACTGGAAAACCTGTAATTTCTAATGTGAATGTGAACCAGGCAGATGCAATGGATGGATCTAAGTACATAGGAATTGGTTTTTTTGGAACAGTTACGAATGAGGTTAATGTAAACAATATTGGTGTCAGTGCCGGAACGGTCTCTGTATCAAACCTAGAATTACAAAATGTAAACGTACAAAATAACACGAATGAACATAAAAACACTCAGACCATAATAAGTGGACTCACATCAGGACTTGGATGGCTTGTAGGTGGTGTAGTTGATTTATTAGTAGGAGTTTTAACATTTGGAAACGTAAACCTGAATTTGAAAGATACATTATCAGCACTTTTAAATGCAAGAGCAAAGGATCCGACGATTTATGCAACAGGTGCATTTGCCGGAAGGCTAGTGGGAGATGTTTCCATTGAAAACTGTGATGTGACAGGAAAGGTCAGTGTTTCGAACATTAATGATCGCACTGGTGGGTTTGTTGGTTATACAGAAGGTGTAACAGAGTATGACGGATTGTCGAAAGCTCTTGGAGTAACGGTGAATGCATTATCATCATTGTTAAATGCAATTCCGGGACTTGGACTTGGAGATTTGATCACAATTCTTCTGGACAAGGCATTGCCGGTTGGTAGTTTAATTCCTACTGGATACAAAAATGTAAATATTAAAAACTGTCATGTAGAGAATCTGGCAGGAACTATCGGAGCTGCCGGTAAAGATTATACTGGTGGTTTTGTAGGACAGCAGGTAGGAACAAGAATCTTTGACTGCTCCGTGAAAAACAGTAGTTATTCTGTAACCGCAAAAGAATACGGCGGAGGTTTTGCAGGAATCAGCAGAGATGCGGAAATCCGTGGCTTGTTAAGTGATGTAGGTGTTGAACTTATCCGAGTAATGCAGCCACAGAGTATCTTGTTAAATTGCAATCTGACAGGATGCAATGTCTCAGTATCTGGTGAAAATTATCAAGGCGGTATCGTAGGAGCACAGGCAAACAGTTATGCGGTCAACTGCGGAGCGAGCGGAAGCATTGCAGTTAATGCAAGCGGAAGTTATGCCGGCGGTGTGAGCGGTATTTCAACAGTTGGCTGGATTACAAACCTTGGAAATAAAGAAGTCAAGGATGCAAGCCTTTTAACAACAGTGAAAAAATTATTGACAGGACTCTTGTCCAGTGATCCGAAAAAAGCGGGTATGCTCTTGTCACTCGTAGGAATTGCACCATCAGCAATCCTGGGATGTAACATGAATTGTTCATCAGTTTCAGTTGAGGCTGGCAAGAGTTATTCCGGTGGTATTCTTGGTGGTGGTGATGGCGTCTATATTGCAGAATCCAGTCCAGAATATTTAAATAAACTTCCGTACTGGAAACATGGCGTAGGGGATGTGAGCAGTGTAGCCCAAAGAGATAATGTGCTCACAGGATTAAAAACAGTTACGGCAAGTGAAAATCGTGCTGGAGGTATTGCCGGAAGTGTAACAACAGCAAATGTCACAGGACTTTTAAATAATACGCTTGGAATCGGAAACTTCCTTGGATTTACTGTGCATCATGTAACGGTGACGGGAGTAAATGATGGATATACAGTTGAAGCAAAAGAAAATTATGCCGGCGGAGCGATTGGCGAGGCTGTTGGTGGAGATGTGGATACTGTAACATTGAATCAGGTAAAATCTGTTACAGCAAAAAACAGAGTCGGTGGTTTTATCGGTTGTGCAGGTCCGGGAGATCTGGCAGGTGGAAACGGGCTGACTTTGAATCTGTTAGGACTGAACAACTTGCTGAAAGTTGAAAATCTGCTTTCTGTGGCAGAAGGTGTCAGAGTTAAAATCAACGAAGCTCATGTAAATGGCATCGCAGGAGGCATGACTGTAGAAGCAACAGGCACAAATTCCAACGGCGAAGTAGTGGATTATACAGCTGGTGGTTTCATCGGAAAAAGTAACAGCTGTGAGATCATTAAGTCCGATGTGAAAAATTTAAAAGAAGTAACAGCAAATGATAAAGACGGTTTTGCCGGAGGATTTGTAGGTTCCTCACAGACCGGAGGTCTTGCAGATGTAGCTGGTGAAGCGGATGTCAAAGCTTTGTTAAATGTAAATAAGTTGTTAGGTGCTGTCAAGTACTTGCTTCCTTCTTATACAGAGTGCACGGTTACTTATGTTGATAAAGGCGGAGTTGCTGCAGATACAGCAGGCGGTTTTGCCGGAAACTTCCAGAGTGGAACGGTTAACAACCAGGATGCAGGAAAAGGTAACTATTATTCTGTATATAATCTGGATCATGTAAATGGGCAATCTTATGCCGGAGGCTTTGGCGGAAATGTTTACTCCGGAGCATTGGCAGATGCTGGAGGTGGAATCAGCATTCTCGGAGGAATCAAAGGTCTGAATATAAATGTTGGAGATCTGCTTAATCTGATCAATGCCTACATTCCATATGTGCAGTATGCCGGAGTCAAGTCAGACAACGGATTTAATGTTACTGCCAACAAGACGAAATCAGAGGACAGTCATTCCGGAAGTGCCGGAGGATTTATCGGTTACGGAAGCGGTGTACAGGTAAGCTACTGTGATGTTACGAATCTGAAGCACACTACTGTAAAGGAACCGAAGGATCTGGAAGCAGATGAAGCACCAACATACTATGATGAAAATGAAAGCACATATGCAGTAACTGGTGCCAGATATGCAGGTGGATATATCGGATATATGGATATCGGTTCTGCAGCTTCCGTTGGAAAAGGTTTGAGTGTACTTGGCAACTCGATAGAAATCAATCATGTGCTGGATGCATTGAATGTTGTTGTTTCTACAATAGAACATTCGAATGTTACAGGAAATGTTGGCGGTTTTGCAGTAAAAGCGACCTGGAAAAATACAGCATCTGATGCATCGGCAAATGACATACTTGGTGATGCAGGAGGATTTGCCGGAAAGATTTCCGGTGGACACATTCAGGATTCCAACGCAAATAACTTCTCATATATCATTGGACAGATTACGGCTGGTGGTTATGTGGGAGATCTGGAACCAGGAAATGTGGCAAATGTTCTTGGCGATACGGGTATCTTAGGTGGTCTTGTTGATGTGTCAGATACATTGGCATCATTGGCGGAGGACTTTGTGCCGACAATCAGAAACAGCTCTACGACTTGTGTTCCTTGTGGTGGTGCAGTTCGTGCGGATGCGGATTCAACAACACAAGTACAACGAGGTATGGCCGGAGGGTATGCAGGGCATAATGAAGGCGGTCATATCTGGGGAAACAATACAAAGAATTGGAAAGGTAAAGATTATACTGGACCAACAAGTGTCTGCAAAGCAGTCCGGATCCGATCTGTATACGGAGAAGAAATTGCCGGTGGTTTTACAGGACTTATGGAGTCAGCAGATACTGCAAGCACCGGAAACCTGTCCTTATTATGGGGATTGGTAAAGGTAGATAACATCCTGGGAGCACTTAGCGTTGTTTATCCGACAGAAGAAAATACGGCAGTTTACGGACCACTTGCCTTGATGGATTATGAAACCTGGAATAAATGGGTGGAGTTTGTCGGAAAAAAGGGTGGTTACGGAAGTGATCTTGCGGAGCATGGAACAGTAAGGAATCAGGCTGAACTGGATGCAATCATCGGAAAGTATGCTTACGGATACAATGTTGTAGCAGGAAGAGTCAATTACCGAGATGAGACAAAACTGGCAAATGGCGGAGCAGCCGGTGGCTATGTCGGATCAATGCAGACCGGAACTATTACAAATGGACAGGCTTATCAGGCGAAGACAATTAAAGGGCTTCGATGCGCCGGCGGTTTTGCAGGTGAAATGATAAACGGCGGAGCAGCAAAGCTTGGAGGAGTTGATATCCTCGGTCTTAATCTGCAATTAGGACAAATGCTGCAGGTACTTAATGTCTTTGTGCCAGTAATCAAGAAATCTTCGGTAGATGGTTATCAGAGTGGACTGATTGTCCAGTCAGAAGGTGTAGATGACAAGGATACCTGTGGTTATGCCGGAGGTTATGTAGGAAAACTGATCGGTGGGCAGATCTGGGGCGAAAATGATGCACGCTGCAAGGTCACAAAGCTAAGACGAGTTGAAGGAAGAAGCTATGTTGGTGGATTCGTCGGAAGCTCAAGACCAGGAAGTGTAGCAACAGTGGATCCTACTGCCGGAGAAGGATTACTTAGCCAGCTTCTGAACAAACTGTTAAGTAAACCGGCAGATTTGATAAAAGTATTAAATGCCACAGTCGCAACTATCCGTTATGCAGATGTGGAAGCCTGGGATGACTGGGGAATCATCGTAAATGGTGCTTATGCAAGTGGAAGAAATAACACTTCTTATGCAAAAGCAGCCGGAGGATTTGCCGGAAATCTGGAAGGAACGGTACTCGGCAAGAAGGATACGGAAGAGGCAGGAGTTTCTGTACAGAATATCCGTTCCGTAGTCGCAGGTGAATATGCCGGAGGATGCTTCGGTGTTGCTGATGTAGCCGGAGTTGCCAATATCAGTGCAGGAAGTGAAACATCTCTTTTGGATAAACTTTTGCAGCTTGGTAGAACCGATGTGTTGGATGCGTTTAGAAGTTACGTATATTACGGAACTGTAAACGGAAGTAAAGATGCTGGCTTAAGTGTCAGCGCAAACACAGCAATAAAATCTGGACAGAACAATCAGGTTACATATAGCGGAACGGCCGGAGGATTTGGTGGATCGCTGTTAAATGGTTCTGTAAAAAACAGCAAAGTAACGAGCTTAAGTAATGTAAGAGGTTTAAATAGTGTCGGTGGATTTGTTGGCTATTCTGGAAAGAGTGGAGTGGTTAAGGCAGATAAGATTGACGTTCTTGGAAATAATAAAGGACAGTTGCTCGGTGGAGCACTTGGAGTTATGGACATTTTTGGTTCTCACATTGATGACTGTGCAGTTACAGGAA
>OLVR01002003.1_pt1 | contig 16902 bp, 21 predicted proteins | sample 1673261 | NCBI WGS metagenome assembly OLVR01 (sample SAMEA3178938, study PRJEB25190) | human gut metagenome | biome: human gut; feature: human-associated habitat; material: faeces | place: Austria | collected 2013 | reverse complement strand
GAACAGCGTAAAGCTGCTGGAGAAGGGCGTCACCTACGAGCCTGCCGACGCCATGGATCTGGTCGTGAAGACCGCTTCCGCCAAGTTTGACGAGACCGTGGAGCTGCACGTCCGGCTGGGCGTTGACTCCCGTCACGCGGATCAGCAGGTCCGCGGCGCCATCGTCCTGCCCAACGGCACCGGCAAGAGCGTCCGGGTGCTGGTGTTCGCCAAGGGCGACAAGGCCGACGCCGCCCGTGAGGCCGGCGCTGACTATGTGGGCGATATGGACCTGGTGGAGAAGATCCAGAAGGAAAACTGGTTTGAGTTCGACGTGGTCATCGCCACTCCCGACATGATGGGTGTGGTGGGCCGCCTGGGTAAGGTGCTGGGCCCCAAGGGCCTGATGCCCTCCCCCAAGTCCGGCACCGTCACCCCTGACGCCGCCAAGGCGGTTCAGGAGGCCAAGGCCGGTAAGATCGAGTACCGCCTGGACAAGACCAACATCATCCACTGCCCCATCGGCAAGGTGTCCTTCGGCGCTGACAAGCTGTATGAGAACTATTCTGCTCTCATTGGCGCCATCATCAAGGCCAAGCCCGCCGCTGCCAAGGGCCAGTATATCAAGTCCTGCGTGGCTGCCGCCACCATGGGCCCCGGCGTGAAGATGAACGCCAACAAGCAGATCTGACGCTGCACCGGGCCGATTCGACCCGAAACGCTTCAATATCTTCGGTAGGGTGCTTGACAAAGCGCCCGGCCGCTGGTATAATATTTGATGCGTTCCAAAGACAGCAGGTGGCGCAAGCCGTAAGTCCTGCCGAGGATGGCAAATCGATTTTGATTGCTTACACCGTCCTTGTGTCCTTGGATACAGGGACGGTTTCCTTTTTTGAACGCACCGACAATTTTTCCGGAGGTGAAATCAAAGAATGCCCAACGCAAAAGTTCTGTCTGAGAAGCAGGCCGTCGTGGCGGCGCTGACCGAGAAGCTGCAGAACGCAGCTGCCGGTGTCATCGTTGATTACAAGGGCATCACGGTGGCAGAGGATACCACTCTGCGTACCCAGTGCCGTGAGAACAACATCGACTACGCTGTCGTCAAGAACACCCTGCTGCGCTTTGCTTTCAACAATGTGGGCCTGAACGAGCTGGACGATCAGCTCAACGGCGCCACGTCTCTGGCCGTGTGCATGGACGACCCCGTCGCTCCGGCCCGTGTGATCGCAGAGTTCGCAAAGAAACTCAACGGCAAGTTCGAGATCAAGGGCGGCTTCATGGATGGCAAGGTCGTCTCCCTGGAGACCGTCAATGCTCTGGCTGCCATCCCCGCTCTGCCCGTGCTGCAGGCTCAGGTCTTGGGTACCATGCTGGCTCCCATTTCCGCTCTGGCCTGCGTGCTGAAGCAAATTGCAGAGAAGCAGGGCGCTCCCGCTGAGGAAGCCGCTGCCGAGTAATGAGACGTTTCGTCTCGACCCCTATCTAAAAAAACATCTTACAATTAGGAGGCTTATCAAAATGTCCGAGAAAGTTACTGCTATGATCGAAGAAATCAAGGGCCTGACCGTTCTGGAGCTCAGCGAGCTGGTTCACGCTCTGGAGGAGGAGTTCGGCGTTTCCGCCGCTGCCATGGCTGCTCCTGCTGCCGGCGCTGCTGCTCCCGCTGCTGAGGAGAAGACCGACTTCGACGTCATTCTGACCGGCTTCGATGCCGCTCAGAAGATCAAGGTCATCAAGGTCATCCGTGAGGTCATGGGTCTGGGTCTGGCCGAGGCCAAGGCTGCCGTCGAGGGCGCTCCCACCACCATGAAGGAGGGTCTGTCCAAGGAGGATGCCGAGGCTCTGAAGAAGCAGGTCGAGGAAGTCGGCGGCAAGGTCGAGCTGAAGTAAGTAATTCTTCATATGGAAAAGAGCGTTCCGCAGGGAACGCTCTTTTTTTGTCGCCTCGCTCCGGTTTGGCCTGAGCTGCACGGAGCATCGGCCCGACGTTCCACAGATGAAGTTTTTTCAAAAAAATTTTACAAAAAACGACATAAAAACCCTGAAACTAACTATTATTTACAATAATTCGGAAAAACGATTGCATTGCTTAAGAAATGGGAATAAAAAAACAGATTATATACTTAATTTTTCGTTAAGCAATTTTTTCCACGCTGACTATCCAACGCTCCGCCACATTGGGGCGTGTTTTCGTGTGGAGAGATGGCTGACATCGGGGAATAAAAGGAGCCTGCATGGAGTTTTTCACGAATTTTTTGATGCTGCGGGGGGAGTATTATGCGCTGGTACTGGTGGCCTGCGCCGAGCTGGTGGCGGCTGTTCTGCTGCTGAGCCTTCGGCCCCGCAAGCGGGTGCGCCATGCTCTTTGAACGGCTCTACGAGGACAATGTAGCGGGAAAGATCGACGATGCCCGGTTTGCTAGGATGTCAAAGCGGTATGAACAGGAGCAGGGTGAAATCAGCGCAAAGGTCAAGGCCCTGCGGCTGGAACTGAAAAAGGCCGAGGGACAGCAGATGGATATGGAGGGCTTTCTGGAAACGGTGCGGCGGTATACCCATGTGACGAAAATCACCCAGCGGATGGTGTCTGAGCTGATTGACCACATTGATGTGTACCACGCCGAAAAGCAGGACGGTGTGACCAATCAGCAGGTAGTTATCCACTACAACTGCATCGGGGCCTTTGAAGTGCCGGATCGTCGGAAGATCCCGGAGGCCGACATTATCATGGAAACGAGAAAAGGCGTAGCAGTCAGCTACGCCCCGGCACAGATTGCAGTATGAACTTTGCGAGAAATAAAAATGCGGAGTGTCCGTTACAGGATACTCAAATCCTATAAGGACACTCCGCATGGTCGGAGTGGGGGGACTTGAACCCCCGGCCTCTTGGTCCCGAACCAAGCGCGCTACCAGCTGCGCTACACCCCGTCAGCCTAACTATTATACGGTGCAGAAACGTTTCTGTCAAGAGGGAAATTTCCCTCCGCCCCGGAGGTTCTGCCCTGCCCGAAGGGCGCATACACTGAACGCAAAAGGAGGGGATGGCATGACCGAGACAAAGCACCGCCGGCCCGCCCGCCGCACACTGGCACACGGGCAGCCTCTGCGCCGCCCGATGGCCCGCCGCACACCGCAGCGCAGGCCCACTGCAGGCCGGAGGCCCCGTCCCGCCGTGGGCCGCCTGTGGCAACTGGTGGTGTGCGGAGCGCTGCTGCTGGGGGTGGTGGCCATAAAGCTGACGGCCCCGGACACGCTGGAGCCTTACCGTCAGAGACTCTTGACACTGATGGGCGGCGACACAGATTTTACGGCGGCCTTTTCGGCCGTAGGTCACGCCTTTGACGGCTCTCTGGCCGGAGCACTGGACGACGCCTACACGGCGGTGTTCGGCCCCCGGCAGGCGCAGCCCGCCGCAGCCACCTACACGGCGGAGAACACCCCAGAGGACGTCTGCCTGACCCAGCAGGTGCTGGGCTTTGCCTACGCCGCCCCGGTGCAGGGGACCGTCACCGACGGCTTCGGATGGCGGGAGAACGCCTTCCACTACGGCACGGACATCGCCGCCGACGCCGGGACCGTCATCTCCAGCTTCGCTGACGGCACCGTCACGGCGGTGGGGGACAGCAGCCAACTGGGCAACTATGTGACCGTGTCCCACGCCGGGGCCTTTACCACCCTGTATGCCCATTGCAGCCGCATTACTGCCTCCTCCGGCCAGCAGGTGGCGCTGGGCGATCCCATTGCCGAGGTGGGGGAGACCGGCAACGCCACCGGCCCGCACCTCCACTTCGCCATCCAGAAGGACACCGTCTATCTGGATCCCGCCTACTATGGCATTGGCTGAGCGCCTGCGGATCTCGCCGGGGGTGCCGCTGCTGCTGGCGGCCTTCGTGTGGCTGGCCTCCCCACTGCTGCTGGGGGCTATCCTGTCGGCGGCGGTGTGCCATGAGCTGGGCCACTGGCTGGTGCTGCGAAGGGTAGGAGGCCGGATCCAAAGACTGCATATCACCGTGTTCGGCGCCGAGATGCAGGTGGATGACCGCCGCATCTCCTACGGCGGCGAGCTGCTGACCGCCGCCGCAGGCCCGGTGAGCAATCTGCTGCTGGCGGCGGCACTGGGCCTTCTGGGCCGGTGGTGGGAGCCGATGTATCTCTTTGCCGGGGCGCAGCTGGTACTGGGAGCCTTCAACCTGCTGCCTGCCCTGCCGCTGGATGGCGGCCGTATCCTGTGGCTGGCGCTGGCGTGGCTGACAGAACCCTATACCGCCCAGCGGGTACTGTCGGCGGTGAGCCTTGCGGTGTCGCTGGCTCTGCTGTTGGGGGGAGGGGGGCTCATCTGGCGGCTGGGGGGCAGCCCCTTTTTGCTGGTGGGGGCCGTGGGGCTGACCGGATGGAATCTGCGGGAAATAAAGCTTGCCAAAGGGGGATAAAACGGGTAAAATAAGATGTTAAACCAAAGAATACAGGAGAGATACCGTGGATAAACGATTGGAACGTATTCTGCCGCGAGTGCAGAAGCCTGCCCGCTATGTGGGTGGGGAATATAACGCCGTGAAGAAGGACCCGGCGCAGGTGGATACCCGCATTGCCTTCTGCTTCCCGGACACCTATGAGATCGGGATGTCCAATCTGGGAATGCGGATCCTCTACGGCGTCATGAACAACATGGACGGCGTGTGGTGCCAGCGGGTCTTTGCCCCTTGGGGGGACATGGAAGAGGAGCTGCGCCGGGCCGGGATGCCCCTGTTTGCTCTGGAGTCCGGAGAGCCTATCACGGACTTTGACATCGTGGCCTTCTCCGTGGGCTATGAGATGGCCTTTCCCGCCATTCTGAATATGCTGGATCTGGCGGGTATCCCCATCCACAGCGCAGAGCGCACCGGCCTGACGCCGCTGGTCATCGCCGGCGGTACCGCCATGTATAACGCCGAGCCCATTGCCGACTTCATCGATCTGGTGAGTCTGGGGGAGGGGGAGGACATCACCGTGGAGTTAGTGGAGCTGCACCGCAAGGCCCGCCGGGAGGGCTGGAGCAAGATGCAGTTTCTCCGTGCGGCGGCCCAGCTGCCGGGCATCTACGTCCCCAGTCTGTACGAGGTGACGCATCATGACGACGGCACCGTGGCGGAGATCACGCCGCTGGAGGGCGCTCCGGCGGTGGTCACCAAGCGTATCGTCCACGATATGGACAAGTCCTTTTTCCCCACTCAGACCATCGTCCCCTCCACGGAGATCGTGCAGGATCGGGTGATGCTGGAGCTGTTCCGGGGCTGCATCCGGGGCTGCCGGTTCTGTCAGGCGGGGTATGTGTACCGCCCGGTCCGCAACCGCAGCGAGGCCCTGTGCGTCCAGTACGCCGTGGAGAGCTGCGACGGCTCCGGGTATCAGGAGGTGACGCTGTCCAGCCTCTCCACCAGCGACTACCCGCCCCTGACCCAGCTGTGTGACCAGCTGGAGGACTTCTGTCAGCAGCGCCATGTGAATCTGTCCCTGCCCAGTCTGCGGGCGGACAACTTCTCCATGAACCTGATGGAGCGGCTGGCCAAGGGCCGCAAGAGCGGCCTGACCTTCGCCCCGGAGGCCGGTACCCAGCGGCTGCGGGATGTCATCAATAAAAATGTCACTCAGGAGGATCTGCTTCAGTCCTGCCGCACGGCCTTTGCCGGGGGCTACAATGCCGTGAAGCTGTACTTCATGCTGGGCCTGCCCACGGAGACCGACGAGGACGTGCTGGGCATTGCCGATCTGGCGGCCCGTGTCATGCATACATGGCGGGAGAGTGCCAGCAATAAAAACCGGGGCGTCCGCATCACCGTCTCCACATCGTGGTTCGTTCCCAAGCCCCATACGGCCTTTCAGTGGGAGCCGCAGATCCCCAAGGAGGAGTACGAGCGCCGCGTGAAGCTGCTGCGCGAGAATATGCTGACGAAATCCGTCACCTACAACTGGCACGATTCCGACACGAGCTTTCTGGAGGCTGTGCTGGCCCGTGGCGACCGCCGGATGTGCAAGGTGTTGGAGACGGCGTGGCGCAAGGGCTCCAAGCTGGATGCATGGGAGGAGTATTTCTCGCTGGACCGTTGGCTGGAGGCCTTTGAGGAGTGCGGGCTGGATCCCCACTTCTACGCCAACCGTACCCGTTCACTGGATGAAAAGATGCCCTGGGACATGATCTCCAGCGGCGTTACCACGGCATACCTCCGCCGGGAGCGGGAGCGTGCCTTTGCCGGGGTCACCACCCCGGATTGCCGCACCCACTGCAACGGCTGCGGCGCCAATCGACTGGTAGGGGGGAAGTGCGATGTCTAAGCTGCGGCTTCTGTTTGTGAAGGAGGGGACGGCGGCCTATATCTCCCATTTGGATCTGCTGCGGACGGTGCAGCGGGCCTTTCCCCGGACGGAGCTGGAGATCAAGCACTCTCAGGGCTTCCACCCCCATCCCATCATCTCCATTGTGCTGCCCCTGCCGGTGGCCCAGTCCAGCGACTGCGAGCTGCTGGACTTCGAGGTGACGCAGGATACCGACGGCAGCGGCATTGCCGAAAAGCTCAACGAGGGCCTGCCGGAGGGGCTGCGGGTGCTGGATTGCTACGAGGCCAAGCGCCCGGTGCGGGAGCTGGCGTATCTGCGGGCGGATATGGAGCTGGAGTACGACCACGGTGTGCCGGAGGGTGCCGCACAGGCGCTGACGGAGCTGTTTCACCGCCCGGAGCTGCTGATCGAAAAGCGCACCAAGCGCAAGCAGCTGGCGGAGGTGGATATTGCCCCCATGATCCGGAGCATCGCCTTTGCGGAGGAGGAGAATCTTCTCCGGGCGGCGGTAACGGTCCGGGCGCAGAACCCCGGCCTGAACCCCCAGCTGCTGGAAAAGGCTATCGGCCGGACCTGTCCCCGGACTTTGTTCGGGTCCGCCGCCGGGAACTGCTGGACGAGGCGGGAGAAATTTTCCGGTAGAAAAGCTGTACCACCCGGAGGGATGCTTTTTCCCTCCGGGCGTGATCTTGCCCGTAAAAATGGACGGATTGCGGACATATAACGGACGCATCAGTGGACGTTTTGATGGACAGCTCCGGTACTTTTTGGTACAATGGGGACAGAGAAACAAAGGAGGATGCCCTGATGAAGCGACTGCCCTTAGTTTTGCTGTCCCTGACGACATTGGCCACCGTTGTATTCTGCCTCCTGTGGCAAGGAGCACGGCGGGACCATTCAGACCTTGTGACGCTGGCCCGCTCCGGAGCAGCGGAGACCTGTACCCGCTTTTCGGATTATCAGTCCCACGGGGATGATGGCGATTACTGGGGCGGCGTGGCTGCTTTCCGAACCTTCCGGCAGGCCTGCGCCCTTTTGCCGGGTCAAGGGGGCGATGACCGTGCCGTATGCAGCGCCGTTTACGGGCAGCTGCTGCTATATCCTGACCGGGCCAAGGCCCATCTGCCGGAGATCATCGCCGTGATGGAGCCTCTGGCCCAAGACCCCACGGACGCATCCGCCCGGCTGCGGCTGTATGAGCTGCGGGATCTTTTGCAGGAGGACGCGTGATTTTCGACCGTATCATGCTGGCGTACACCGTATCATGCTGGCGTACATGGATGAACAAGGGGAAATGGGCTTGTTGGAGCCTATTTCGATACTTTTTTTGTCAAAACAGGAAATAATGCTTGCATTTGGCGGACATCTGTGATATTCTATCATGGCATGAAAAGGGCGGTCCTCTGTCGCCGGTGTCCCGAAAAAGGTGGGGCGCCACGGAAATGACGGCATGAACGCCTATAATTTAGGAGGAAAAATCCATGGATCTCATCAAAGCACTGAATGAAAAGCAGCTGCAGAATGACGTGCCTCAGGTGGAAGTGGGCGATACTGTCCGTGTCCACGTGAAGGTCAAGGAAGGCGCCCGTGAGCGTGTTCAGGTGTTCGAGGGTACCGTCATTGCCAAGAAGCACGGCGGCATCGAGGAGACCTTCACCGTCCGTCGTATCTCCTACGGCGTGGGCGTGGAGAAGGTGTTCCCCGTTCACTCTCCCTCTATCGTGAAGGTGGAGACCGTGTGCCACGGCTATGTCCGTCGTGCCAAGCTCTACTACCTGCGTGACCGTGTCGGCAAGGCCGCCAAGGTTCGGGAGAAGCTGTAAGCCATTTTGCGATCCAAGGCCGGGGCATCCCGGCGTGAAAAAGAGACGCACCCGCAGGTGCGTCTCTTTTTTATGCAGTTACGTTTTTGCGCCGACACACTTCGATGCCGTCATATTTTTATGCAGTACGATTTTGTGCCATTTATACGGCCACATTCTTATGCGGCTGCGCTTTTTATGCAGCCATGCTTTTACGCTGTACTGGATGGAAATGGTTCTCAGGGGAACGGACCTGAGGGCGGAAGTTGGGAGCCTTGGGGATGGCCCTGCCCCTGTGCGGCGCTATGGGTCAGTCGTCCCAGCCGGCCCGCTCCTCTCCCGGCAGGCCGAAGGAGATGGAACCCCGGCCGTATTTTCCACGGATGGCGTCCATGGTGTGTTCCAGCTTCTCCTGCTTTTCCTGCTGCCGGGAAACCACCGGGGCCTCCAACAGATCCAGCTGCTGGAAGGAGTCGGCGCTGTCGGTGATATACAGGGCGGTGACGGTGAGCATCCGTACCGGCTCCGGGGCCTTCCACAGCCGCCGGGTCAGTTCCATGGCCGCCTGCCAGATGTCCTTCATCAAGTGGGTGGGGGCCGGGAGCCGCATCTGCCGGGACACGGTGCGGAACTGGGCGTTCCGCAGGGACACGGACACGCCGCCGCAGTACAGCCCCTGCTGCCGCAGCCGCATGGCCACACTGTCGGACAGCACCGCCAGACCACGCTGCACCTCCTCCCAGCGGGTGAGGTTTTTGGGGAAGGTGGTGCCGTTGCCCACGGATTTCACCGGCTCCTGCTGGCCCGCCGGGCGGACGGGGCTGCCGCCCAGCCCGTTGGCGTACTCGTGGAGCTGGAGACCCAGCTTTCCCAGCAGCGTCTCCAGCATCTGGGGGGAGCAGGCCGCCAGCTGGCCGATGGTCTCCACGCCGTATTGGTGCAGCACCCGTCCGGCGGCCCGGCCCACGAACAGCAGGTCCCCCACCGGAAGGGGCCAGACGATATCCTGCCAGTTTTCCCGGCTGATGACGGTGGTGGCGTCGGGCTTTTTATAGTCGCTGCCCAGCTTGGCGAACACCTTGTTGAAGGACACACCCACGGAGATGGTCAGCCCCAGCTCCTGCCGCAGCCGCCGGCGCAGGGCGTCGGCAATGGCCTTGGGGTCGCCGCCGAAGAGGTGCATACTGCCGGTGATGTCCAGCCAGCTCTCGTCGATGCCGAAGGGCTCCACCAGATCGGTATACTGCTCATAGATGGTGTTGACCCGCCGGGAGTACTCCCGGTACAGGCCGTGGTGGGGCGGCAGCAGCACCAGGCCGGGACACTTCTTCTTGGCCTGCCAGATGGTCTCCGCCGTCTGGATGCCCAGCCGCTTGGCAGGCTCATTCTTGGCCAGAATGATGCCGTGGCGGGAGGCAGGGTCGCCGCAGACAGCGGTGGGGATGTCCCGCAGATCGGGGTGGCTCAGCAACTCCACCGAGGCAAAAAAGCAGTTCAGATCACAGTGCAAAATCACCCGATCACCCATGCGGCACACCTCCTCAAAGTCAATCATATGTTCTATTATACCACGGCCTGCGCCGCTGCACAAGAGAAAAACGCAGTCCCCTGAGAGAACGGAGGACTGCGTTTCGGGCTTACGGATGTTATTTGTGCAGCAGGGGGGACAGGGGCTTGTAGATGAGGAAGCAGATGCCCACATCCAGCAGGCCCTTGAACAGGGTAAAGGGGACGTTGAACACCAGCAGGCAGTTGAAGAGGGAATTGCCGGTGGGGACGTGGGCGATGGAGCCCATGATGGCCTCATACATCCCGATGATGCCCGTCATGGGCAGACCGTAGAGGACCTCGTAGGCCGGGTACACCACGAAATAGTTGGAAGGCAGGCTCACCAGCGCCATCAGCACGGCGCCCAGCAGGGAGCCCCACAGGGCCGATTTGCGGCTCTTATGCCGCCGGTACACAAGGCCCGCCACCAGCACGAACACGCTGCCCAGCAGGAAGTTGCTGAGCTCACCTACGCCGGCGCTGGAGCCGAAGGGCAGGTGCAGCAGATTCTTCACCAACTGGATCACCACGCCGTACACAGGTCCCAGCGAGAAGGTACCCAGCAGGGCAGGCAGATCCGACAGGTCCAGCTTTACGAAGGAGGGGATCAGGGGGATGGAAAACTCGATGAACTGGAGGACAAAGGCCACGGCGCACAGCATGGCGGCCACGGCGATGTGATGGGTCTTTTGCTTTTGAGTCATAAAAAAATACTCCCTTTTGATGTAGTAAACCCCCGGAAAGGCTTGCCTTCCAAGGTGTACGCATCAAAAAAGAGCATCACGAAAATGCCATACACGCCTTCTCTCATCCAGACTATACTGTCGGTACCGGGATCGCACCGGTTCATGCAGCTTGCGCCGCTTGCGGACTATACCGCCGGTGGGGAATCACACCCCGCCTCGAAGACAGCTATTCGGTTGTTTCTAAAGGATAGTATACGCCATCCTGCGGCAAAATGCAACCCCCTGATTTGCAGATTAGATAAACAGAAAATATTTATTGTAAAACGATAAAAAATAGTTGACAAACAGAAATGATGCTGCTATGATAGGTACAACAACGAAAGGAGTGAGCCTTATGAAAACCAAAACCATGACCACCCTGCTGCGGGCGGTGCTGCTGGCGGCAGCGGTGCTGTGCGGGATATTTTTCTTCCTGTTTCTGCCTTCTTATGGCAAGGGGATCGTGCAGGCGGATCCGGAGTTTGCGTGGGCCTACTGGCCGTGCCTGGTGTGGGCGTGGCTGTTCGCCCTGCCCATCTTCGGGGCCATGCTCCCCTGCTGGCGCATCTTCGGCAGCATCAGCGCCCCGGAGGGGGCTTTCACCCGGCGGAATGCACGGGATATGCGGAGCATCTCCCGTCTGGCCTTTGCCGATGCGCTGATCTTTCCGGCGGGGATGTTCGTGCTGGCCTTTATGGGGGCCGGCAGCGCTCCGCTGACCATTATCATCACCCCCATGGTCATCTTCTGCTGCGTGGCGGTGGGGGTCGTGTGCTATGTACTCAGCCGTCTCATCGGGGACGCCGCCGCTCTCCGTGAGGAGAACGACATGACCATTTAAGGAGGGCGGAGCATGATCGTATTCAACATTGACGTAATGCTGGCCCGGCGGAAAATGAGTCTGACGGAGCTGTCGGAGCGGGTGGGCATCACCATGGCCAATCTCTCCATTCTGAAAACCGGCAAGGCCAAGGCGGTGCGGGTGGAGACGCTGAACAAGCTCTGCCACGCTTTGGACTGTCAGCCCGGCGATCTGTTGGAGTACCGGCCGGACGAGGAAGCCTGAAGAAAGTGAAAAGGGACAGGCGCTGCTGTGCAGCGCCTGTCCCTTTTTTGGCGGAATGAGGATCATTTTCCCAACAAATGCTGCTCCACGCCGCCATAGAGATATTGGTAATTCCTGTGCATCATATTCTTGAAGAACGGCACCAGCAGCACCAGATCCGCCGCCAGCCACGCCAGAGGATCGGCGGCGCACAGGGCGTAGAAGGCCAGCTCAGGGGACTGGGCGCTGACCACGCCGCCGGACAGCAGGGCCGGGAGGGTCAGGCAGATGGCCACACGGGCGATCAGCTCGGATGCTCCGGCCCACAGCACGAAGGGGGCTCGCTGGATGCCCTGCACGCAGTTGCGGACCACGAACAGGAAGCACAGCAGCAGGTACATGGAGAAGTCCACATACAGAAAGTGGTTGCCGAAGCGGATGGTGTCGGCGGTGACCTTGTCGGCGCTGAGGAAGATGTGGAGATATGCGCCGTCGATGGTCAGGAGCAGACCCAGCCCTACGGAGCAGACGCCGATGATGGCGGCCATGACCAGACCCTGCAGGATGCCCTTGCGGATGCGGTGGGTGTACCCGGCACCCAGATTCTGGGCGGTGAAGCTGGTCATGGCGGCGCCAAGGCCGTTCACCGGGGTCATGATGAGGTTATTGAGCTTGTTGGCGGCGCCGAAGCCGTTCTGGGCGGCGTGGGACACCATCTGGCCGTCGATCATATCGAACTTCACCACCACGCTCTGCATGACGATGATGCCGATGGCCAGCACGGAGAACTGGAGGCCCAGCGGCACGCCCTGAACAATATGACGCTTCAGGTCCAGTCCGGTGATGTGCCAGTCCTCCTTGTGGAGCCGCAGGTCCGGGTACTTGGAAAAGGCATAGGCAAAGCAAGCCACGGTGCTGATGAGCTGGGCGGTGACGGTGGCTCCAGCGGCTCCGGCCACGCCCCAGTGCAGCACCAGAATGAACAGCAGATCCAGCGCCACATTCAGCACCGTGGAGCCCAGCAGGAACAGCAGCGGCGTTACGGAGTCGCCCATGCTCCGCAGGAAGGAGCAGATGAAGTTATAAAACAGCTGGGCGCCGATGCCGGCGAAGATGATGCCGCAGTAGGTGTAGGCGGCCCGGTATACCTCCGGGTTCTCCGGCGTCACGTTGATCCAGGCCAGCATGGGGTTCAGCAGTACCAGCGCCAGAGCTGTCAGCAGCACCGTCAGCCCCGCCGACAGCACCAGCTGGGCGGCCATGGAGCGGCGCACACCGGCCTGATCCCGGCAGCCCACGCAGCAGGAGGTGATGACGCAGAACCCGGCGCTGACGCCGAAGGCGAATTGCAGGAAGATGAACACCAGCGAGGTGGTGTCGTTGACGCCGGCCACCTCCTGCGCCGTCAGGGTTTGACCCACGATGGCGGCGTCGCTGATGGTATACACCTGCTGCAGCAGGTACGACAGGATCACCGGCAGGGAAAACTGCAAAATGGTGCGCCAGCAGGTGCCGTGGGTCAGGTCCACCGGGTGGAACAGGTCACGAAGGACCTGAAAAGGTTTTCTATTCTGAGATTTTTCCATAGTTTACGCTCTTTTCTCTCGCTTTTTCTACGACGGCAAATTATAGCCTGTTGGGCGGCGGAAGTCAAGTGGAGAAGGGATTGCAAACTCCACAAACTGCGTCATTTTAACCTAAAAAGAGGTATACAAATTGACGAAATGCACAAATAAGGCGGGCGGCATACTTGGGTCGGGACGAGCATATAGTGGAGCATCACAGAGGAAAGGGCGTGGAGCGTGTGGACGAGGCATACGCCATCCGGCGGTATCAGCAGGCGGCGGCTCTGCTGCCGCTGCGATGGCAGCGGCTGTGCCGTCAGGTGCCGGAGGAGCAGCAGGCGGAGGCGGAGGAGCTGCGGCTACGGGCCGGGCAGACGTTGACGCTGCTGCTGCAGGGAGGGGAGGTGCCGGCGGCACGGGAGCGGCCCTACCCGGTGGTGACTCAAACGGAGCTGGAGCAGCTGTGCGACGGGGTGACGGACTACTCCCGGTATGCGGCGGCGGATACCCTGAGCCGGGGGTATCTCACGGCACGGGGCGGCTTCCGCATCGGCGTGTGCGGTACGGCGGTGCTGCGGGACGGGGTCAACACCAATCTGCGGGATATCTCCTCCGTCACCATCCGTATCGCACGGGAACAGCCGGGGCTTTCGACGGAGGTGCTGCCCCAGCTGTTCCGGGAGGGCAGCTTTTGCAGCACCCTTCTTCTGGCCCCACCGGGACTGGGCAAGACCACTCTGCTGCGGGATCTGATCCGGGGACTGTCCGACGGTGCAGAGGGCGTGTCGCCCCATCGGGTGGCGGTGGTGGACGAGCGGGGGGAGATCGCCGTCATGTTTCAGGGCATCCCCCAGATGGCGCTGGGCAGCCACACCGATGTGCTGGACGCCTGTCCTAAGGCGCTGGGCATCCCCATTCTGCTGCGGTCGGCCAACCCGCAGGTCATAGCCGTGGACGAGATTACTGTTCGGGAGGACCTGATGGCCATGTCCGCTGCCGCCAACTGTGGGGTGCGGTTTCTGGCCACCATCCATGCTGCTGACCGGCGGGAGCTGGGGCGAAGGCCGCTGTTTTCCCATCTGCTGAAGGAGAAGGTCTTTGAAAAGCTGGTGACCATCCGGCGGGAGGAGGGGCAGCGGCAGTATCTGGTGGAGGAGCTGTGGTAAGGGACGTGCTGGGGAGCCTTCTGCTGCTGGGAGGCGCCCTGTGGCTGTGGCTGGGACTGGTACAGGCCCAGCGGCGGCAGCTGCGGCTGCTGGAGGAGCTGGCGGCGTCGCTGGAGCAGATGGCCTCCGCCATTCGCTTCCGGCGGGAGACGCTGCTGCGGCTGCTGGCGGCTCAGCGGCAGCGCCCATTGGCGGGACCGTACTATGGAGCGGTGCTGGCGGCGCTGGAGGAGGGCATCTCTTTTCCGGCGGCATGGCGGCAGGGCTTTGCGGCTCTCTCCGGAGAGGGTGGTCGTATCCTGCGGCGGCTGGAGCCGGAGGGGGACGAGCAGAGGATATTGGGTGAGCTGACATGGGCCGCCGGGGAACTGACGGAACTGCGGAGAGGACTGGAGCAGGAGAGCCGCCAGCGGGAAAAGCTCTGGTTTGCGGGGCTGTTTTCCGGGGCGGGCCTGCTGCTGATCCTGCTGATTTGAGGACGAGCAATGGATGTGGACCTGATTTTCAAGATCGCAGCGGTGGGGATCCTGGTGGCGGTGCTGAACCTGCTGTTGGTACGCAGCGGCCGGGAGGAGCAGGCTATGATGACCACGCTGGCCGGTCTGGTGGTGGTACTGATGATGCTGGTGCAGCAGATCAGCGACCTGTTCCAGCTGGTCAAGACGCTGTTTGGGTTATAAGAGATGGAGGCTGTATGGCAGATCGTGGCGTTGGGGCTGCTGGGCGCCGTGCTGGCCGCTTTGCTGAAAAAGCATACGCCGGAGCTGGCGCTGCTGCTGGCCGTGGCGGTATGCGGGGCGGCGGCGCTGGCAGCCGTCCGTGGTGTGCGGGAGGTATGGGCCTTTCTGGAGGACCTGCTGGCGGCGGTGGAGATCTCCTCCACGCTGTTTCTCCCCCTGCTGAAAACGGCGGGCATTGCCGTAGTGACCCGCATCGGCGCAGATCTGTGCCGGGATGCCGGGGAGAGCGCCGTGGCTTCGGCGGTGGAGATGGCCGGGGCCATGGGGGCGCTGCTGGCGGTGCTGCCCCTGATGCAGGCAGCGTGGGAGGTGCTGCGGTCGCTGCTGTAAGGGCGGTGTGGCTGATGTGCCTGCTGCTTCTGGCGATGGTACCTGCGTGGGCGGCGGACCTGCCGCAGGAGGTGACGGACGCCGCTCCCCCGGCGGCGGAGGAGCTGGAGGGAAAGGACTTCTCCGGCGGCATCGCCGCTCTGCTGGAGCAGGGGACGACTCTTCTGGGGGAAGCTCTGCGGGAGAACCTGCGGGGAGCGGTGCTGATCTTAGGGGTGGTGCTGCTGTGCGGGGCGGCGGATGCCGTGCTTCGCACCCCGGAGAGCCCCATGCGCCGTTTTTTGCCCATGGCCGGGGCGGCGGCCATTGCGGTGCTGTCGCTGGGCAGCATGAAGAGCCTGCTGGGGCTGGGGACCCAGACCATCGAGGAATTGGACGTGTTCTCCAAGGCGCTGCTGCCGACGCTGGCCGCCGCTGTGGCCGCCGGAGGGGGCGCTGTTACCGCCGGAACGGGACAGGTCATCGCCGTGTGCTTTGCCGATGCCCTCATTACCCTCATCCGGGGACTGCTGCTGCCTATGACGTACTTTTTGGCGGCGGCGGCCACGGCGGATGCCATGCTGCCCCGGCACGGGCTGGGGACCGTCGCCAAGGCGGCCAGCCGGGTGGTGACGTGGCTTTTGACGGGCTCACTGGTGCTGTTTACCGGCTACCTGACCCTGTCCGGGGCCGTCAGCACCTCGGCGGACGCCCTGACGGTGCAGGTGACCCGCTCCGCCGTAGGGGCCATGCCGGTGGTGGGACGCATCCTCTCCGATGCGGCGGGCAGTGTGCTGGCCGGGGCGGGCGTGGTGAAAAACGCCATCGGCGTATTCGGCCTGCTGGGGGTGCTGGCGGCGTGTCTGGGGCCATTTGTGCGCTTGGGGGTGCAGTATCTTTTGTACAAGCTGACGGCGTTTCTGGCGGGGATGACCGCCGCTCCGGAGCTGGCGAAGCTCATCGATGCGCTGGGTGGCGTGTTCGGCCTGATGCTGGGTATGACCGGCAGCTGCGCCCTGCTGCTGCTCATCTCCATCTCCTCGGCCATTCTGGTGGTGACACCATGATGGAAACGCTGCGAGGGTGGCTGCTGGGCCTGACCGCTGCGGCACTGGCGGTGTCCCTGCTGACGGCGATGCTGCCCAAGGGGGAGACCATCCGCCGCATCGCCGGGCTGGCGGGAGGACTGATCCTGCTGCTGGCGGTGGTGCAGCCACTGCTGCGGGTGCGGTGGGAGGAACTGACGTGGCGGTACGAGACGTATCAGCGGGAGATGGACCGGCAGACAGAGGCGTATCAGGCGGCCTATGCCAATAGCCTGTCCGGGGACATAGCCGACCGCACCGCCGCATATATATCGGAAAAAGCGGCGTCGCTGGGCATCGACTGCCGGGTGCAGGTGGAGGTTCGCACGGAGGATGGCCTGCCCCTGCCCTATGGGGCGTCGCTGGACGTGGAAAGGGATCAGGTGCTGTCGGACTACATGGCGCAGGAGCTGGGTATCCCGGCCTCCCGCCAGAGCTGGCAGCCGGAGGAGTGAGGTATGGACAGGGAAAAGCTAAGGGATATCTTCCGGAAATACCGGGCCGTGGGGCTGGTGCTGCTGGCGGGCCTTTTGCTGCTGCTTCTGCCCACGGGCAAGAGCAGCGGACAGGAGCGGCAGACGAGCGACGATACCCAGCTCTATTCGCTGGAGGAGACGGAGCGGCGC
>OLVR01002002.1_pt1 | contig 16902 bp, 11 predicted proteins | sample 1673261 | NCBI WGS metagenome assembly OLVR01 (sample SAMEA3178938, study PRJEB25190) | human gut metagenome | biome: human gut; feature: human-associated habitat; material: faeces | place: Austria | collected 2013 | reverse complement strand
GTATCCGACAACGGATGCTCTTGTTTGCTATACCAATTTTCACCACCTTAAAATTTCTCTCGAAAATTTTGTTTTGGGGCTTGACTTTTAATAGTTAGTCTTTTCATATATAATATATTGAAATATAGTTAAGCTATCGGCGCTTTTTATGTGATTGCTTTAATTTTGTCCGTCCACGTTGGCTGATAGGATTTTTCATATACTTGGACTTTTTTAGAATCCCAATCAGTGAAACAAATTCTTCCTTCGTGAGGGCGTCATAGTCAAGGCTGATGGTCGCAAGGTATGCACGAATTTTCTTTTTCTCAGAACTGCCCTCAAAGTTCATCGCATCCTGCAACTGCCCCTGTACGGTTGCGACAAGGGATGTTTTATCTGCCGTCATGGCATCGGGGCGATGTTCATTCCGAATATCACGGAGAATACCTTTCAGGTCATCTGCAATCAGGCTTCCGAAATACTCGTCCTCTCTGATCTGCGCGACTTCCAATGTCCGCAGGTGCAGATCATTTTCCTCGCCGCCGTTTTTCATCAGCGCCATCTGCCGGACGGCTTCCAGCACGGCGTTCATGTCGTTGACCCGCATATCTGCGATCCGGTCAACGTAAATCTCAACATCCAGCATAAAGCATTGGAAATGGCGAAATAGCTTTCTATCTTGTGTGGTTATCTGCACGGAACAGAGTGCTATCCAACAGCGAATGGTATTTGCCGTTCAGAATGATGTCTCGCCGTTTCACGCAAAGATACACCAAACGGCAAAAGCGGAAGGTGCCGTCTGTGACCAACGTATCATCGGCGGCATTTCCATCAAAAAGTCGTGTATCAAAAATCAGCACCCTATGGCGAACGGGTGTCACGATTTGACAAACCCATTATACCATAGAGCGCACCAAAAAAACAGGAGGAAAGTTTGAATATGAGAAAATCTGAAACCTATCGCAACGAGATCAAGTCCTACATCGTCCGCACCGGCATGACCATGAGCTACTTCTCCCTGCTGCGCGTCCACTGCGACGAGAATAAGTGCATCCATTGCGGCAAATGCCTGCGGGTCTGTCCTATGAACGTAGGGGCCAACAAGAAATCCCGCAAACGGAAAAACGGTACAGAGTGCATCCTCTGTTACGAGTGCACGAAGGTCTGCCCCACAAAAGCGCTGCATTAGGCCACATTCCACGCAAATTCTAACGCCGGGGGATGGTTTCTTCCCCGGCGTTGCGCTATGCTCAAAGCATCTTCTACAGGAGGGGGCATCCGCATCACCTCCTTGCCCGCAGCCCGGTTTGCAAATTTACTTTTGAAAATAGAAAAACGCCCGACATCTCCCGAACTGTTCGCTTTCGGGGCGATTTTGGACGTTTTTATTTGATATGGCTTTACGGTGGTGGGGAAGCCCTCTATTTGCTGCTTTGGGGCAATAGAAAAGCGCCACATCGCTGCGGCGCTTTTGCTTTGCCCGGAAGATGGAGCGAGGGGGCTGTTCAGTTATCTGTTGTGCTTTTTCTTGCTGGCAACAACGGCTGTTCCAATGGCTGCACTACCACTGACAAGCATAAGGACAACCAGCAAAGCAGGGTTGCTGGTGTCGCCGGTCTGCGGAATGGTGTACTGAGGTGTGGCTGTTGCAGCAGGTGCCGGAGTGGCCGTGGCGGCAGGTGCCGGGGTGGTCTTGTCGGTGTCCTTGTATTGCAGGGCGGCAAGGGCATCTTCGATAGCCTTTGCCATGGCATCTACTTCGTCCTGTTCGGTAATGTTTTTACCACGGACAACGGCATTGACAGCAGATTCTACTGCGGAGAAGTCTTTGTAATCATCCTTCTTCAAAGCATTTGCCTTGGCGAGGGCTGCATCGACCTTGGTGTAGTCGGCGTCCTTGTATTGCAGGGCAGCAATCGCATCTTCAATAGCCTTTGCCATAGCGTCAACCTCTGCCTGCTGGGTAATGTTCTTGTCACGGACAACAGCATTGACGGCAGCTTCCACGGCGGTGAAGTCCTTGTAGTTGTCCTTGTTCAGTGCATTTGCCTTTGCAATGGCATCGTCGACCTTAGTGTAGTCGGCAGGTAAATATGTCATTGCAACCGTCTGCGTATGCGTTGCCGGATCGGCGGTGATCGTTATATTGCCGGTGTATGCTTTGCAGTCATCGGCTGTTACTTCAACAGGGTAAGTTCCTGCTTCCAAACTGACAGAGCCGGTAACCTCCTGACCATTCACTTTAACAACAACATTGGTCAGACCGACTGGCGTTACAACGAAAGAAACCGGATAGACAGCCTTTGTGATAAAATGAACATTTTTATAAAGTGCAAAGTACTGAGTACCGCTGGAAAGCAGGTCGATTACTGTTCCTTCCGAGTCTACAGCTTTTGCATAGTTCAGATGATAGCCATCGGCAATCACAGGCACACATTCATCGAAAATTGCAGGGATATTATTCTCATTCGTATTCTTTGCATCAATCTCTGCTTCTTCTACGGTAAAAGTACCGTTACCGCCCATCGGGAATTTACTGTCAGTGGTTACTTTGGCGCCGCCTTTGATCAGAATATTGCCTTTTGTCCATATTGCGCCGTCCGCAGTAGAGGTGCATTTTACCTCGCCGCCGTTAACCGTCAGATTGCCCTCGGTAAACAAAGCGGGATAATAGCTTGTTGCTTCCACCTTGGAGTTGATAATCTCGATTTTGCCCGCGCCGTTTTCATCGCCCATATACGCTGCGTTAAAGCGATCCTCGCTTGCGATCAAAACAACCTCACTGTTGTTTTTGATTTCCAGTTCCTTGGCGTTTGCAGCAGAGTAATAGGAAGAAACCGCAACCTTTGCGCCGTCAATGGAAAGTATTCCTTTATTATAAGAAATAATTCCGCAGCCCTCGGCAGAAGTTATATCAAGCTGTGCACCTTCGGATATGCTGATGTTGCCATTAAGCGTATAGAGTGCATCCGCTTTTACATTGATTGTAAGCTTACCGTTACCGATAATATTGTAATTATCACTGCTACCGTCTGCAAAAATTCCGCCGCCGTTATCTAAAGTAATGCTGTTTGTGCCGGAAAGTTTGATCGTTAAATCGGTGTCTCCGACTACTCTGATACCGTACTTAGGACTTTCATCACTTTTGCCGCCGTTTGTAATTGCGGCATTGTTAAGCGTAAGGGTCTTTGTATTCGGGTCATAGCTTGCGGTTCCTTCTCCACAAGCGATAGAGAGCTTTTCGCTTGTGAACTGTTCGCCGTTTACATACAGATTGTAGTTTTCCGCAGCAAAGGCTACGGTCGGTAGCAATCCAGCTACCATTACAATGCTGAGTAGGATTGCAAATAGTTTTTTCTTCATAACAGTTCCTCCATTTTTTAATTGTCCGCTATTTACTTCCTCCGACAGCGGACACGCCGGAGAAGGCAGAAGGTTTAACCGGAAAAGATTGATTTGCCGGTCGTGGTTAGGACTTCAATATCAAACCACCATCCTTCCGGCAAACGCAAAAAGCCGAAGCCAAGGCATAATGCGCCCTGTCTCCGGCAACTGGTTCGTTATAAATTGTATGAAATAGGACTTGACACGCTGAAAAAACGGCGCTATGCTCCTGCCGAGCCGAGCCGAGCCGAGCCGAGCCGAGCCGAGCCGACAATAATTGTCGCATTTCCGTTTGCCATAGTCAAGTCCTCCTTCCATAATTTCTAAGACAAAAAGGATATAAATTCCCCTACCCCATAGATATACAGCAGCATTATAGCAGATTTTTCCCGAAATCTCAAGTAGTTTTTAGAATATTACTCTCTTTTTTCTCAAAGCATTGCCTTCTTCCATTACTCACGGAACTTTATGACTTCTTGAATACTTCCCGAAAAAGAAAAGCCGCCGTCTGCGACAGCAGCCTTTCCGATAGCTTGTTATGCGTAAATCAAATCGTTTGAAACAATCTCCATAGCGGTGTTGCGAATGCTATTCATTTTCTGCACCCACAGCATTAGGTTTTCTGCTTTGAGTGCTTCCGTTACGCCCTCCTTTTCGGCAAGCTGTTTTACCAGCCGAGAGAGCATTTCCTCTGCCCGCTCGTTTATGTCGGCAAGGTAATCGTTCAGCTTGCCGCTTGTCAGCAGTTCGGAATAGAGTCCCTTGCGGTGCTGTTTCAGATACCGCAAATGCCACTGTCCCCATACGCCGATATACGCCGTTCTTTCTTCGGACAGTTTCAGGCGGGGAAGATAATAATCACCCTGCGCTTCATACCAAAGCCCGTTTTTCTCGTTATAAATGTACTTGTCCATCTTGTAATCCTCCAATAGGATTGATTTTACCTACAATCCAATCATTCCGGCCGATTACAAAAGCAAAGGGAGAGGACTTCCTTACGAAGCCTCTCCCTTGGGACAGTCCTTGCTTTTTATGTAAACTCTCGCTTACTTGTTGCTCAGATACTCGTCGATGGACTTGGCGCCCAGCTTACCGGCACCCATAGCCAGAATGACGGTGGCAGCACCGGTAACGGCATCGCCGCCGGCATACACGCCCTGACGGGAGGTCAGGCCATCCTCGTTGACGATGATACCGCCCTTCTTGTTGACCTCCAGACCCTTGGTGGTGGACTTGATCAGGGGGTTGGGGGTGGTACCCAGAGACATGATGACAGCGTCCACATCCAGCTCGAACTCGCTGCCCTTCTTCTCCACGGGACGACGGCGGCCGGAGGCATCGGGCTCACCCAGCTCCATCTCCACGCAGGTCATGGACTTGACGCAGTCCTGCTCGTCGCCGTTGATCTGAACGGGGTTATTGAGGGTCTTGAAGATCACGCCCTCCTCGATGGCGTGCTCCACCTCCTCGTGACGGGCGGGCAGCTCCTCCATGCCACGGCGGTACACCACGTACACATCAGCACCCAGGCGTTTGGAGCAGCGGGCGGCGTCCATAGCCACGTTGCCGCCGCCTACCACGGCCACCTTCTTGCCCTTCAGATCCATGATGGGGGTATCGGAATCCTCACGATAGGCCTTCATCAGGTTGATACGGGTCAGGAACTCGTTGGCGGAATACACACCCTTCAGGTTCTCACCGGGAATGTGCATGAACATGGGCAGACCGGCGCCGGAGCCAACGAACACGGCCTCGAAGCCGTTCTCCTCCATCAGCTCATCGATGGTGATGGTGCGGCCTACCACGATGTTGGTCTCCACCTTCACACCCATGGCCTTCAGGCCGTCCACTTCCTTCTGCACGATGCTCTTGGGCAGACGGAACTCAGGGATGCCGTACACCAGCACGCCGCCGGCCAGATGCAGAGCCTCATACACGGTGACCTCATAGCCTTTCTTGGCCAGATCGCCGGCGCAGGTCAGGCCCGCAGGGCCGGAGCCAACCACGGCCACCTTGTGACCGTTGGACTGGGGCTTTTCAGGAGCCTCGGTGCTGTGGGCGTTGTGCCAGTCGGCCACAAAGCGCTCCAGCCGGCCGATGCCCACGGGATCGCCCTTCTTGCCACGGACGCAGTGCATCTCGCACTGGCTCTCCTGCGGACAGACACGGCCGCAGACGGCGGGAAGGGAACTGGTCTGATGGATCACCTGATAGGCGCCCTCATAGTCCCGCTCCACGATCTTGGCGATGAACTCCGGGATGCGGACGTTGACGGGGCAGCCGTTGACGCAGGGATGGTTCTTGCAGTTCAGGCAGCGGGCCGCCTCGTCCAGAGCCTGCTCCTCGGTGTAGCCCAGAGCCACCTCGAGGAAATTCTTATTCCGGACATTGGGGTCCTGAGAGGGCATTTCGTTCTTATCCAAACGCATATTGATCTTTGCAGCCATCTTACTTTACCTCCTGCTTGAACAGATTGCAGACTTCCTCGTGCTTATGCACCTCGAAATCATGATACATCTGGTTGCGCTTGACAGCCAGATCCCAGTCCACCAGCTGACCGTCGAAGTCAGGGCCATCCACGCAGGCGAACTTGGTCTCGCCGCCCACGGTCAGACGGCAGCCGCCGCACATACCGGTACCGTCGATCATGATGGGGCTCATGGAGACGGTGGTGGGTACGCCGTAGGGGGCCGTGGTCTTGCAGACGAACTTCATCATGACCATGGGGCCGATGGCAAAGATCTCATCATACTGATTGCCGGCGTCCAGCAGCTCCTTCAGTGCCTCGGTCACAAGACCCTTCTGGCCATAGGAGCCGTCGTCGGTGCAGACCTTCATCACGGAGGATACGGCCTTGAACTTATCCTCCAAGATCACCACGTCCTTGCTCTTGAAGCCCACTACCGCGTGGACCTCAGCGCCGCAGTCGTGGAACTTCTTCAGAACGGGGTAGGCAATGGCGCAGCCCACGCCGCCGCCGACAACGCAGACCTTTTTCTTACCCTCGGTCTCGGTGGGCTTGCCCAGAGGACCCACAAAGTCATGCAGATAATCGCCCTGCTGCTTGTGGCTCAGCTTCTCGGTGGTTGCGCCCACGGTCTGCACGATGATGGTGACGGTCCCCTTCTCACGGTCATAGTCGTGGATCGTGATGGGGATACGCTCGCCGTTCTCGTCCACACGCAGAATGATGAACTGACCGGGCTGGGCCTTCTTGGCCACCATGGGTGCCTCGATCTCGTACAGGATCACAGTGGGCTTCAGCGCTTCCTTCGTTACGATACGATACATGGATGTTCCTTCTTTCCTCAAAAGTCATGGCTTGCTACGTTCCATGGGCACACACGGAACTCCTCACCCGTGTGTGCTCACCTTATCTTATCACATCCGCCCATGGTTCGTCAAATATTTCCTTGCACTTTCCCTTTTTCATGCAAGGGCATGGTGCAGCGTCACCTGTCCCCGGTCGATATCCACCAGATGCTCCTCCTTCATTTTCCGCAGCTCCCGCATCATGGCACTGCGGTCGGCGGAGATATAGTCCGCCAGAGCACTGAGGGTAAAGGGCAGATGAAAGCTGCCGCAGTCGTCGCCGCCGGTCTGAAGGCCGAAGTAGCACAGCAGTTTCTCCCGGATGCTGCGGCGGCTCAGAACCTCCACCCGCTCGGAGAGGGCGGCGGCCTTGCCGGTCATGATATGGAACATATTCTCCACCAGTCGGCTGTGATGGGTGCAGGCCTTTTCGCATCGCCGGGTCAGATGCTCGGCGCTCATGAACCACACCCGGCACGACTCCGCCGCCACCACCGTGATGCTGTCCCCGGCCACATTTTCGAACATCAGCATCTCTCCGAACACGCTGCCGGTGGGCAGATGCTCCAGAATGGTGCGTCCCCCCTGCCGGTCGATGCGCTGGATGACGGCGCTGCCGGCGGTCAGAAGCCCCAACTCTCCCCGGCCCTCGCTGATGTCATAAATCACGGTGTCGGCCCGGAAGCGCTCCTCCCGGACGCCGAAGCACACCCGCATCTGCTCTACCTCATCGGGGCTGATGCCCTCAAGGATCGGTATGTTCTCCACAGGGGACCTCCTTTCCCGCTGCCGCCATGCGGCGATCCCGCCGCCCGCCGATGATCGTATAGATGATGACATAGGCGATGGCGCCCACCACCAGGGCCGCCACCACATCGATGAAGGCGTGCTGCTTGACAAAGAGTGTGGAGCAGATGATGATGACGCCCCATATGTCTGCGAAAGTGCGCCATCCGGTGCGCCGCAGTCCCGGCGTCCGGTGAACGGCATAGAGGGCGTCCAGCACCCCCAGCACATGGACGCTGGGCAGCACATTGGTGTTGGTGTCCAGATTGTAGGTGTTCTGGAGGAGCCACGTGCAGAAGTTGTGGTGCTCCATCACCGCCGGGCGCAGGTCCTGTCCGTTGGGTACCAGCGCACAGAAGATGGTGGCAAACCCGAAGGTCAGCATGATGCTCCACATATACCGCCGGAAGCCCTCGGCATCCTTGACGATCAGGTAAAGGCCCAGCGCCAGCAGAAGAAAGCCCCATGAGTCATAGGGAATGACAAAGTACTCGCAGAAGGGGATGTATTCATCGATAAAGGTCTGGGTGGCCCAATAGTTGTCGGTGATGAAGTGCTCAATAAGGAAAAAGCCCCCCAGATACACCGGCAGATACAGGCCCCACCACATATGGGGGTGGTCCTTGATGAAGGTCTTGATGGTCTGCATAAGAATCCTCCTGATTTCAACAATTTTTCCGTGAGGGGCATTATAGCATAGCCCCGCCCAAAAAGGAAGTGTTCCTGTGATATAAGTCACAATTATTTTACAAATCCATTTCCCGGTTGCGGCGGCGGCAGATTTCGAGTATAATAGATATGTTATAAATGAAAAGATATGGAGGAATCCCCATGATCCTGCAAAAGAAAGAGGAGCTGGCTAACCGCCAGCTGCGCCTGACCATCACCGTGGAGCGTGATGCGTGGGAGAAGGCTCTGAACGACGCCTATCAGGAGGTCAAGGCCCTGTACCCTGTGGAGGGCTACGCCGTGGGCAAGGCTCCCCGTGAGGCGCTGGAAAAGGCATACAGCCACGATCTGTTCTATCAGGAGGCGGTGAACGAGACCTTCCCCGCCGCACTGGTGGAGGCCATCGCTTCCGAGGACATCCAGATCGCCGCCCCTCCCGCCCTGAACGTGGAGACCATCGGCCCAGACGGCTACACCTTCACCGCCCTCATCGACCTGTATCCGGAGGTGAAGCTGGGCCAGTACAAGGGCCTGTCCGCCCCGTGGGAGAATGCCGAGCTCTCCGACGATGACACCAACGAGGCCATCCAGCGCTTCCTGACGGAGCATCTGGTGGAGCAGGAGCAGGACCGGGCCGCCATGGGCGACGAGGTCACTCTGGACTTCGAGGGCTTCGTGGACGGCGTCCCCTTCGAGGGTGGCAAGGGGGAAGGCTATCCCCTGCTGCTGGGCAGCGGGATGTTCATCCCCGGCTTCGAGGAGCAGGTGGCGGGCATTCGCCCGGAGGAGGAGCGGGATGTCCACGTCACCTTCCCCACCCAGTACGTGCCGGAGCTGGCGGGCAAGGATGCCACCTTCCACGTCAAAGCCCACCGCATCGTCCGGCGGAGCCTGCCCCAGCTGACGGACGCCTTTGCACAGGAGCAGGGCTTCGAGGACGTGTCCCATCTGCGCCGCAGCATCATGGAGCAGGCCATCCTGCAAAAGCAGCAGGCCGCCTCCAATGCCTTTGCCGAGGCCCTGATGCAGCAGGTGGTGGCGGGCATGGAGGTACAGCTGCCCGACTCCATGGTGGAGAGCCAGCTCACCGGCATCCTTCAGGAGCTTCAGCAGCATCTGGAGAGTCAGGGTGCCTCTCTGTCTGACTACCTGCAAGCGGCGCAGCTGACCATGGACGACCTGCGGGACCACGCCCGTGAAAACGCCGTGGCCGCTGCCCGGTATGAGCTGGCCATGACGGAGATCGCCCGTCAGGAGGGCATCACCGTCACCGAGGAGGAGCTGGAGGAGAAGTATCGGGAGATGGCCGCCCTCTACGGCATGACCGTTCCCCAGCTGCGGGAGCAGGTGCCTCCCGCCCGGCTCCAGCACGATCTGAAGCTGGCCAAGGCCCGTGCCGTTGTTGTGGACTCCGCCCTGCGGAAGTAACTCCCCTGCAAAGCCTTCTCCCGCAGAAGCCCCCATAGAGTAAAAAAGTACTCCCGGAGGATGCAAACGCGTCCTCCGGGAGTGCTTTTTTCAGTTCCGGTGCTTACTTCTTATACGGTACGTGCCAGATGGTATCGGCATAGTCCGCCACCGACCGGTCGGCGGAGAAAATTCCGCTGCGGGCGATGTTGTGCAGGCTCATGCTGTTCCACCTCTCCCGATCCCGGTAGGTGTCCGTCACCCGCTGGGAGGCGGCGCAGTAGGAGGCAAAGTCCGCCAGCAGCAGATACTGATCCGCCGGGCAGTCCACGCCGAACAGCAGCCGCTGGTACAGATCCTCATAGCTGACGCCGTCCCGGAACCCGGCCTTCAGCTGATCCAGCACCCGGCGCAGCACCGGGTCACGTGTATACAGCAGATACGGGTCGTAGCCCCGGCTCATGTGGGAGGCCTCCTCCGCCGTCAGGCCAAAGAGGAACATATTCTCGTCCCCCAGCACCTCGTGCATCTCCACGTTGGCACCGTCCAGCGTGCCGATGGTCAGTGCGCCGTTCATCATGAACTTCATGTTGCCGGTGCCGCTGGCCTCCTTGCCGGCGGTGGAGATCTGCTGACTCACCTCGCTGGCGGGCATCAGCATCTCCGCCATGGAGACCCGGTAATTCTCCAGAAATACCACCTGCAGCTTCCCCTTGCAGATGGGGTCGTTGTTCACCTGATCCGCCAGAGAGTTGATGAGACGGATGATGCGCTTGGCTACGGCATAGCCGGGAGCGGCCTTGGCGCCAAAGAGGAAGGTCTGTGGTGGGAAGTCCATGTCCGGGTCGTCCTGCAGCTGCTGGTACAGGGCGATGATGTGCAGTACGTTCAGAAGCTGTCGCTTATACTCATGGAGCCGCTTCACCTGCACGTTGAAGATAGCGTCCGTGTTCAGCTGTACCCCTTGCTGTCGGCGGGCCCACCGGGCAAAGGTCTCCTTGTTGCAGCGCTTGATCTCCTCCAGCCGGGCCAGCACCGCCCCATCCTCAGCATAGGGGTCCAGTTCCTGCAAATGGCCCGCATGGGTCAGATAACCGTCCCCGATGAGCTCCCGGATCAACCCGTCCAGACCGGGGTTGATCTGGCTGAGCCAGCGGCGATGATCCACGCCGTTGGTGACGTTCTTAAACTTCTCCGGCTCCATTTGGCAGGCGTCCCGGAACACATCATGGCGCAGGATATCCGAGTGCAGAGCGGACACGCCGTTGATGGCCATACCGCCGGCGATGCAGAGGTTGGCCATCCGCACCACGCCGTCCCAGATGACCGCCATCTTGGCGGTCTTTTCGGGGTCGTGATAGAAGCTCTTCACCTTCTCCTGCCAGCGGCGGGCGATCTCCTGCAGGATCTGCCACACACGGGGCAGCAGCGTCTCGAACAGCTGCTGGGGCCAGCACTCCAGCGCCTCCGCCAGTACCGTGTGGTTGGTGTAGGCCACGGAGCAGGTGGTAATGTGCCACGCCTCGTCCCAGGAAAGGCCCGCATCGTCCACCAGAATACGCATCAGCTCCGGGATCACCAGCGCCGGATGGGTGTCGTTGATCTGGATGACGTTCTTCTCGTGGAAGTTTTTCAGGGTGCCGTAGGTCTGAATGTGCCGCCGTGTGATGGACTGCATGGTGGCCGAAACGAAGAAATACTGCTGCTTCAACCGCAGGGACTTGCCCTCATAGTGTTTGTCCTCCGGATACAGCACCTTGGAGATGACGTCCGCCATGGCCCGCTCCTCCCCGGCCCGCAGGTACTGCCCCTCGCTGAACAGCTTCATGTCGATGGGCTTGGGACTCTTGGCGTCCCACAGCCGGAGGGTGTTCACCTGCTGGGTGTCGTACCCGGCGATCTCCATGTCGCACGGCACCGCCAGCACACGGGTATAGTCCTCATGCACCACCATCAGGTGGCCGTTGTCCCACCGGGTGCGGACCTTGCCGCCGAAGTGGACCTCCTCCGTCTCCTGCGGCTTGGGCATGAGCCACGCATCGCCCAGATTCTTCCAGTCGTCGGGCAGCTCCACCTGCTGGCCGTCCACGATCTTCTGCTTGAAGATACCCAGCTCGTAGCAGATGGAGTAGCCGGTGGCGGGGATCTCCAGCGTGGTCATGCTGTCCAGATAGCAGGCCGCCAGACGGCCCAGACCGCCGTTGCCGAGACCGGCATCCGGTTCCATGTCGAAGATGTCCGCCGCCTTGAAGCCCAGCGCCTCCACGGCCTGCGTCAGCGGCTCCAGCAGCTCCAGATTGTAGGCATTCTTCATCAGGCTGCGTCCCATGAGAAACTCCATGGACATATAGTGGACCTTCCGCTTCTCCTGACTGTCCACCTCCTCACGGGTACGCACCCCCCGCTCGGCCATGATATCCCGCAGCACCAGAGCGCAGGCCTTCATGATCTCTCCGTCGGAGGCCTGCTTCTCCGTGCAGCCGTAGTTCAGCCGCAGCTTCTGCACGATGGCCTCCTGCAATGTTTCCTTCGTATAAGTCATAGATATCCTCCTGTATTGCATCCGGGGCTTACCGCCCCAGCAGCTTTCCATAAATATTCCGGTAGGCCCCGGCGCTGCGATCCCAGCTGAAATCGCCCTCCATGCCCCGCCGCCGCACCATGCGGAAGCCCTCTGCATCGCCGTGGTACAGGCCCACCGCCTGCCCGATGGTGTCCAGCATGGCCCCGGCGTCGTAGGCGGCAAAGACATAGCCGTTGCCGTCGGGCTGCCCCACCTGACAGGACCGGACGGTGTCGTTGAGGCCGCCGGTCTGCCGGACGATGGGTACAGCACCATAGCGCATGGCGATCATCTGCGACAGGCCGCAAGGCTCGCTCTTAGAGGGCATCAGAAACAGGTCGCTGCCGGCATAGATGCGGCGGGATAAGCCCTCGTTGTAGCCGATCCAGGCACACAGCCGTCCCGGATAGCGGTTCTGAGCGTGGCGGAAGAAATTCTCATATCCACCGTCACCGCTGCCCAGCACCACCAGCTGACAGCCGGTGGCCATGATGCCATCCAGCGCCTGACACACCAGATCCACGCCCTTGTGTCCCACCAGCCGGGTCACCATAGAGAGGACCGGCGTCCCCTCCTCCTGAGCAAGGCCCAGCTCCTGCTGAAGTGCCGCCTTGCATAAGGTCTTCCCCTCCGACTCCGCCGCCGTGTATCGGGCGGGCAGATCGGGGTCGCACTCCGGGTCATAGCTCACCATATCGATGCCGTTGAGCACGCCGGAGAATTTCCACTGGATGCTGCGCACCACGCTGTCCAGTCCGGCGGCATAGGCGCTCTCCCGCAGCTGGGCAGCGTAGGTGGGGCTGACAGTGGTCACGGCGTCCGCCGTCACCATGGCCCCCTTCATGAGGTTCACGCACCCATCCATCTGTAGAACGCCGCTCTCGTACCAGTCTCCCCGGTTCAGGCCGAAAAGATCCTCCACCGTGTCGGCGCCGTACTTGCCCTGATACTCGATGTTGTGAATGGTGAACACGGTGGAAACGTTTTCAGCCACAGTTTTCAAGTAAATCGGCACCAGTGCAGTCTGCCAGTCGTTGCAGTGGATCACCTCCGGCCGCCACTCCAGCATGGGAAGCACCGACACCACCGCCTTGGAAAAGAAGGCAAACCGCTCTCCGTCGTCCATCTGGCCATACAGCGCCCCACGGCGGAAGTACCGCTCGTTATCCAGAAAATACCAGACGACGCCCCGATACTCCAGCGAGAACAGGCCGCAGTACTCATGCCGCCACGCCAGGTCCACATAGGTATAGCCGTGCCAGCGCATTTTCTCTCTCCATGCGTCCGAAACTTGCCCGTACAGCGGCAGGATCACCGCCGCACGATCCCCACCGGCAGCCACCGCCGGCGGGAGACTTCCCAGCACATCCGCAAGACCTCCGGTCTTGCAGAAGGGAGCCGCCTCGCTGGTCACATATAAGATATCCATGCCGTTACCTCCTTGTGTCCCCTCCCCGCAGCCTGCGGGGAGGGACGTGATTCGTTTATACGGTAGCGTTGCGGGCCACCACCACAGGATAGCTCTCGTCTCCAATGAGGGTGCGTCCCTCCCGGATGGTCACAGCCTTGTCGGCAATGACGCAGCGCAGGGTGGCATCCTTTTTCACCACCGTGCCCTTAAAGAGCACGCAGTTCTCCACCTGCGCTCCCTTCTCTACCCGGACACCCCGAAACAGAATGCAGTTTTTCACGCTGCCCTGAATATCGCAGCCATCGGCAATGAGGGAATTCTCGCACACCCCGGCAGGGTCCAGATACGCCGGAGGCGCATCGTTCTCCTTGGCCAGAATGGGTCGCCGGGGATCAAACAGCAGCCGCCGCTGCGCCGGGTCCAGCAGCTCCATGCTGCGGCGGTAGTAGGTCTGCACCGTGTCGATGCGGGCGGCATATCCCTGCCACACATAGGCGTGCAGATGCAGCCGATCCTTCTGATCCTGTAAAATGTGGTGGCGGAAGCTGTACCGGTTGTGGGCCATGCACTCCTCCACCAGCTGCACCAGCAGCTCCCGCCGCAGGATGCACACGTTCAGGCAGCGGTAACCCGCCGGGGTGTGGACGTCGTAGGCCACATCCACGATGCGGCCCTGTTCATCCATCTCCAGATAGGTATCGCTGGGGTCGCCGGGCTCCGCCGTACAAACCTCCGTCAGGTCGGCCCCGGAGGCGATGTGCTCCTGCAATACCTGCTCCAGCGGCAGATTGATGACCAGATCGCTGTCCGCCAGCACCACATACTCCTGCCTGATCTCCCGTAGGTACTCCAGCACGCAGCCCAGCGCCTCCACCTTCCCCCGGAAGCGTCCGGCGGAGGTGTGGCTCTCGGCATAGGCGAAGGCTGGCAGCAGCGTCAGCCCGCCCCGATTGCGGCTCAGATCCCAGCTGCGGCCGTTGCCCAGATGATCCAGCATACTCTGGCACTTGCCGTGCATGATGACGCCCACATCGTGGATCCCGGCGTTGACCATGCTGGAGAGCATAAAGTCCACCACCCGGTAGTTGCCGCCAAAGGGCATGGAGCCGGGGATGCGGTGGGCGATCAGGTCCCCCAGCCCCGTGGGCTTTCCGTAAGAAAAGATGATGCCGTGCATGGTGTGGTTCATGCCTTCACCTCCCCGTGATGCCGGTCCAGCAGAGTCTTGGCGGAGACGATCTCCCCGTTCCCTATCACGGTACCGGGTCCCAGCACCGCCACGCCCCAGTCATCCGGATCCTGTGCCGTCTCCGGCGGAGCGCCCACCTGAGCGTCCCTGCCGATGCGGCAGTTCTCACCCACGATGGCGTACTGCACCACGGCTCCCGACTCCACCACGGCGCCGGGCATCAGCACGGAGTAAGAGACGACGGCCCCCTCCCCCACCTGGGTGTTGTAGCTGAGGACGCTGTTCTTCACCTCGCCCAGCACCTCGCAGCCCTTGGCCACGGCGCTGTTGCCGATGTCCGCCTTGGATCCCACATAGGCCGGGGGACAGGAGGGCGTGCGGCTGTAAATGGGCCACCGGCGATCCAGCAGGTTCAGTCCGGAGCCGGGACTCAGCATATCCATGTTGGCGTCCCACAGGGACACCAGCGTCCCCACGTCCTTCCAGTAGCCGTCAAAGCGCCATGCGGTCATCCGCTCCCCCGCCGCCAGCATGGCGGGGATGATGTTCTTGCCGAAGTCGTTTTCCGAGGTGGGATCCGCCTCGTCGGCCACCAGATACTCCCGCAGCTTGCTCCATGTGAAGATATAAATACCCATCGACGCCAGATTGCTCTTGGGTTCCCTGGGCTTTTCGGCAAACTCCGTGATGCGGTCCTCCCCGTCCACCGACATGATGCCGAAGCGGCTGGCCTCCGCCCACGGCACCTCCATCACGGCGATGGTGCAGACAGCCCCGGTCTCCTTGTGGCGGCGCAGCATCACGGCATAGTCCATCTTATAGATGTGGTCGCCGGAGAGCACCGCCACATACTCCGGATCGTACAGATCCACGAAGCCGATGTTCTGATAGATGGCGTTGGCCGTCCCCTTGTACCAGCTGGCGCCGGTGGCGCTCTGGTAGGGCGGCAGAATGTGAACGCCGCCGTCCAGCCGGTCCAGCTCCCACGGCTGACCGTTGCCGATGTAGCTGTTGAGCTCCAGCGGCCGGTACTGGGTCAGCACGCCCACGGTGTCGATACCGGAGTTGGCGCAGTTGGACAGGGGAAAATCAATGATGCGGAACTTCCCGCCAAAGGGTACCGCAGGCTTTGCCATGTCGCCGGTAAGCACATACAGCCGGCTCCCCTGTCCGCCGGCCAGAAGCATGGCGACACATTCTTTTTTCATGTCCGTCCCTCCGTTCCGTTTTTCGGTTCTGCGGGCCGCCTGGACCGGCCCTTGAGGATCACCCCGCCCAGCGGCGGGATCCTGACCCTCAGGGACCTTTCCCGCCCGTGGGAGGGAATGTCCTCCACGGTCAGCAGCCCCTCATTGCACACACCGGAGCCGCCCCACTGGAGGCTGTCGGTGTTGAACACCTCTTCATAATACCGCTTGCCCCCCGGCACGCCGAAGCGGTAGTTCTCCCACGCCTCCGGGGAGAAATTCACTGCGCAGACCAGCTCATGGCCTGCCCGATCCCGCCGCAGGAACACGATGACGTTGTTGTGGTTGTCGTCGGCCACCAGCCACTCGAAGCCATTCCAGTCGCTGTCGTTCTCCCACAGGGGCCGGTTTTTCCGATAAAAGCGGTTCAGCTCCCGGATACATTCATGAGTCCGGCGGCAGTCCTCCTGCTCCAGCAGATACCAGTCCAGCTGTCCGGCGAAATCCCACTCGTGCCATTGGGCCAGTTCCGTTCCCATGAAGGTCAGCTTCTTGCCGGGGTGCGCCAGCAGGTACAGGTAAAAGCCCCGCACCCCCGCCAGCTGCCGCCAGTCGTCGCCGGGCATCTTCCCCCGGAGGGAGCCCTTCATGTGGACCACCTCGTCGTGGGACACCGGCAGCACGAACCGCTCCGAGAAGGCGTACACCATGGAGAAGGTCACATCCTTGTGGTGGTACTGGCGGAACCACGGATCCATTTTCAGATAGTGGCAGATGTCGTTCATCCACCCCATGTTCCACTTGAGGTCGAAGCCCAGACCTCCCTCCTCTACGGGCCATGTGACCTTGGGCCACGCCGTGGACTCCTCCGCCGCCGTCAGGGCCGGCGGATCCATGGCGGCGGCCATCCGGTTCAGATCCTGCAAAAAGGAGATAGCCTCCAGATTCTCATGGCCGCCGTAGACATTGGGCCGCCACTCCTGCCGGTCATAGTCCAGATACAGCATAGACGCCA
>OLVR01001996.1_pt1 | contig 16973 bp, 15 predicted proteins | sample 1673261 | NCBI WGS metagenome assembly OLVR01 (sample SAMEA3178938, study PRJEB25190) | human gut metagenome | biome: human gut; feature: human-associated habitat; material: faeces | place: Austria | collected 2013 | reverse complement strand
GCGGGCGCTGGGCGCCGATATCCGGGAGCGCCGGTAGACGTCCGGCCGGCGGACAATGAAGACAAAGGAGATCTGTTATGGGTCAATATCAGAGAAAACACCAGCGCAAAACCCGCCGGGTCCGGTTTACCTGGCTCTACGGCGTGATCTCGGCCCTGCTGATTCTGGCAGCAGTGGTGGGCGGATGCATTGTGTTTTTCCGGGGGGATACGATCAATGTACAGGGCAATTCCCGCTACACCCAGGAGGAAATCGTGGCGGCCTCCGGCATAGAGCAGGGAGACAACATGTTCCTGATCAACAAGTTTCAGGTCATAGATCAGATGATCTCTCAGCTCACCTATCTGGACGACGTGACCATTCGCCGGGGGCTGCCCTCCACCCTGAATGTCACCGTGACCGAGTGCACGGTGGCGGGGGCGGTGCGCAACGGGGAGAACGGCGAGTGGTGGCTGGTCAGCAGCGGCGGCAAGCTGCTGGAGCGGCAGGAGGAGAGCGGCGATTACCTGCAGGTGACCGGCCTGACCCTGTCCGCCCCCAGCGAGGGCACCTCCCTGGCGGTGGCCGAGGAGCAGCAGTCCCAGCGCCAGGCGCTGGTGGACCTGCTGAGCGCCCTGGAGGAGCGGGAGATGCTCAGCCAGGCTCAGGCCATCGACCTGACTTCCTCCAGCACGGTAACCATGCAGTATGCCGGCCGGCTGACCGTCAGGATGAAGCTGTCCGCGGATTTCGACTATGACATGCGGGTGCTGGCCACCGTGATGGCGGAATACGTCGAAAGCAAATGGTCTGCGGAGGATACCGGCACGCTGGACATGACCCTGGACGACGGGCTGCCCCACCTGATCCGGGACGCTTCGGAAAATTAACATAAAATTGATAATTTCCCGTGGGTTTCTCTTGACCCGGACTGAATAACAGTTTAAAATAATCTAGAGTATTCTCTTGATAATTCAAATAATTAATTTTGCAAATGATAATACAGGAGGAATTGGTTATGGCCTTTGGAGTCGAACCGATGGCGGATACCGTTGTCAGTCTGAAAGTAATTGGTGTCGGCGGTGCCGGCAATAACGTGGTCAACCGCATGGTCATCAGCGGAACCACCGGCGTGGATTTTATCGCCGTCAATACAGACAAGCAGGCGCTGGCCAAGTCGGCGGCCACTTATAAGATTCAGATCGGCGAGAAGCTGACCCACGGCCAGGGCGCCGGCGCCAACCCCGAGGTGGGCCGCAAGTCCGCCGAGGAGAACCGCAGCTCCATCGCCAAGGCGCTGGAGGGCACCGACATGGTGTTCGTCACCTGCGGCATGGGCGGCGGCACCGGTACCGGCGGCAGCCCCATTGTGGCCGACGTGGCCCGGGAGATGGGCATCCTCACCGTGGGCGTGGTCACCAAGCCCTTCAGCTTTGAGGGCGCCCGCCGTATGCGCCAGGCCGAGGCCGGCATCGAGGAGCTGCGCACCAAGGTGGACTCCCTGGTCATCATCCCCAACGACCGGCTCAAGCTGGCCACCGATCAGAAGATCACCTTTGCCAACGCCTTCCAGATTGCCGACGACGTGCTGAAGCAGGCGGTGGAATCCATTTCCGACCTGATCAAGAACACCGGCTTCATCAACCTGGACTTTGCTGACGTCACCTCCATCATGAAGGACGCCGGCCTTGCCCACATGGGCGTGGGCCGGGCTGCGGGCAAGAACAAGGCCGAGGAGGCCGCCCGTATGGCCATCTCCTCCCCGCTGCTGGAGACCAGCATCGACGGCGCTCACGGCGTGCTGGTCAACGTCACCGGCTCCATGGACATCGGCCTGGAGGAAGTGGAGGTCGCCGCCGGCCTGGTGCAGCAGGCGGCCAACCCCGACGCCAACATCATCTTCGGCGCCGCCTTCGATCCCGAGATGGAGGACGAGATCCGGGTCACCGTCATCGCCACCGGCTTTGACAAGGGCGAGGAGGCCCCCGCTGCTGAGGAGGCCGCCAAAGAGGAGGAGAAGAAAGAGGAGGAGCCCGCCAAGGATCCCTTTGACGACATCTTCGCCATCTTCAACAAGTAAGATTGACCCTTTTCAGGGGATGCCCGCGGGGCATCCCCTGTTTTTACAACATTGCCAAGGAGAGTGACAGCTATGCCCCAGAGAATCACCGGGCACACCGAGCTCATCGGTCTGATCGCCACCCCCATCCGCCACAGCAAGTCCCCTATGATGCACAACACCGCCTTTGAGGCGCTGGGGCTGGACTACGCCTATCTGGCCTTTGACTTCCCGCCGGAGCGGCTGGAGGACGCGGTCAAGGGGCTGAAGGCCCTGGGGGCCAAGGGGTGGAATGTGTCCATGCCCTACAAGGCGGACATCATCCCCCTGCTGGACGAGATCAGTGAGGTCAGCCGCCTCTGCAACAGCGTCAACACCGTCATCAACCGGGACGGCAGGCTCTACGGCACCGTCACCGACGGCACCGGCTACATGCGCTCCCTGGCGGACCGGGGCTTTGACGTGAAGGGCAAAAAGATGACCGTACTGGGCTGCGGCGGGGCGGCCACCGCCATCTGCATCCAGGCCGCTCTGGACGGGGTGCGGGAGATCAGCATTTTCAACGCCAACGACGCCTTTTTCCACCGGGCGGAGGAGAATGCCGAGAAGATCAACGCCAACACCGGCTGTGTGGCCCATGCCTATCCCCTGGAGGACAAGGCGCGGCTGCGCGCCGAGATCGCGGACAGCGCCCTGCTGGCCAACGCCACCAGCGTGGGCATGGGCAAACTGGAGGGCATCAGCCTGATCGACGATGCCTCCATGCTCCGGCCCGAGCTGATCTGCACCGACGTCATCTATTCTCCGGAGGAGACCGCCTTCCTGAAGCTGGCCCGCCAGGCGGGCTGCCCCACCATGAACGGGCTGGGCATGGTGCTCTTCCAGGGGGCCGAGTCCTTCCGGCTGTGGACGGGCATGGAGATGCCCATCGACGCGGTGAAGGCGGTGCTCTGAGGGCTCCGCAGGAGAACAGACACCACAGAACAGTTGGGTGCCAACAGGACGCCCCCGGGAGTGCAACTCCCGGGGGCGGTTTTTCATGCCCGGCGCAGGCGCTGCGGCGCGGTTTTTCAACCTGCAGTTCATTTTTAGGGGCTGAAACCGGCGCTTTGCGCCATTGTCCCGGGGCCGGCGCTCTGGTATGATGGAGTAAAAGAAAAGGGGGAAGAGCTGTGAAAATCAATCAGATCATCCGGGAAAAGCGCAAGGCCCTGTCCCTGACCCAGGAACAGGTGGCCGAATATCTGGGGGTGTCCGCTTCGGCGGTGTATAAGTGGGAGAAGGGAGTTTCCCAAAGTTAAAGATACTATATACCCAAACCCACGCTTACACGACTTCAACCTTGTAACAGAATACTAATAATAGAAGCACCAGTGCCATCACCTATCGTGTAGCACTGGTGTTTTGCTTTTGCAATAAGTGGGTGCTATTTTGAAATAAATAATTTTGGGCAAAAAACAATGCGTTCACATAATTTTTCTCGCTTTTGGCATTGAAATATGCTATAATAAAATCGTATTTTGCAACTATGTGGTATTGAAGAAGAGGTGCAAAAAATGGCAGTATCCTATAAGAAGCTATTCAAGATTCTCATTGACCGAGATATGAAGAAGAAAGAGTTCCGTGATTTCGTCGGCATCAGCTATTCTACAATGAGCAAACTGGAAAAAGGCGAGAATACGACTGTTGAAGTGCTAGAAAAAATATGCCTCAAGCTCGGCTGCGGAATCAATGACATTATGGAGATTCTTCCTGACGATCCCGAAAATGGAATAGAAAACGATGTAGAGTAGTGCTAAGGAGGAACAATCGGCAGAATGGAAAGAAAAGAATACAGCGCGGGCGCAGTGAAGCTGTCCTTCTGGTTTGTAGAGTTCCGTAAGGTTGTAGAGCTTCTTAGCGAAGGAAAAAGCACCGATCAGATAAAGGACCTCGCAATGAACGAAAATCTATTTGCTGCTCCAACCGCTCTGCGATCCAATCAAATTTATCATACCGTTACAGGCCGCATTAAATCTCTGGACAGGAGCTTCATCCCTCTTTTCACGCGCAGCGACCTTGCTACGCAAAAGCTCTTTGCCCTGATTGCCGCTATGGCGTATGACACGCTTTTCTTTGATTTTGTCTACGAGGTGATCCGGGAAAAGATGATCCTCGGCACCTATGAGCTTGCGGACAGCGACGTGCGCGTCTTCTTCAAAGATAAGCAGCAGCAAAATGAAAAAGTGGCCGGATGGACGGATGCCACTTTGGTACGGCTCGGCCGCTGCTATAAAACGATGCTGTATGAGGCCGGGGTAATTGATAAAACAAAAACGGTTCGAAAAATACTGCGCCCCATTTTAGATCCGGAGCTGGTGCACTGGTTGGAACAGAATGATATGGGCGTTTATGTCAAGGCGCTTGCGGGGGTAAGGTAATGGATTTAACAGAAAGACTGGATGTGATGGAGGCGGCAATCCGAAAACCGTCATTCCGTCAGAGCAGCGGAAAAGCCAACGAGGTCAACTACTGGATTTTCGACTATCCGCCTGAAAGAGAGCTGGAAGTCCGAGAGCGCATTGAATATATGAAGCACAAAAACTCAAAGGGAACGGACGGGTTTGAGCTTGCCGTGTTCGATCTCTATGACATTATCATTGACTTCCTTGAGGGGAAGAACTTCATAGAAAAGTGCTGTGAATTTGAGAAAAAACGCGGCATACAAAGGATTGTCAAAGCAGTCAGCAACTCGATGAAAGTGAGCGAGGACGACAGCCTGATTGTGCGATATATCCTTGACCATACCCCGGAGAATGCCATTGTCTTTTTAACCGGTGTTGGCAAGAGCTATCCGCTTCTCCGCTCGCATAATGTGCTGAACAATCTCCACCAGTCCTACCTTCGTGCACCGGTGGTAATGTTCTTTCCCGGCACTTATAACGAACAGGAACTGATCCTCTTTAATGAGATCAAAGACGATAATTATTACAGAGCTTTTCGGCTTGTGAAGTGATGGAGGCAGCACAATGAAGATAAAGGATATGTTCGCCAAGAAGATTGACCGTGAAATTCAAGGCGTAATTATCGTAGGTCAGGGCGAGGACGCAAATGTCTCTCAGGAGCTTGAGGAATATGTCGTTACCCGCGAGCTTCAAAAGCACTTTGCCGATTTCTACTCGGCCTATAAAAAGGGGATTGTGGGAACAACACCAAAGATGGGCGTGTGGATTTCCGGCTTCTTTGGAAGCGGTAAATCGCACTTCCTGAAAATCCTGTCCTACCTTCTGGAAAACCGTCAGGTCGGGGACAGAAAGGCGATGGACTACTTTGTCGAGGATAAAAAGATCGTAGACCCAATGGTACTTGCCGACATGAAGCTGGCGGCTGACACCCCTACGGATGTAATCCTCTTCAACATCGACTCCAAGAGCGAAACAAACGGCAAGCAGAACAAAGATGCCATCGTCAATGTATTCCTCAAAGTCTTCAATCAGATGCAGGGCTTCTGCGGTTCCATCCCCCATGTTGCCGATCTGGAACGGAGGCTTTCCGAGGAAGGCCGCTACGATGAGTTTAAGGCTACTTTTGAGGAAGAATACGGCGACCCGTGGGAGGACTCCCGGCAAGACTTCGACTTCATCCAGGACAGCGTGGTAGATGCCCTTGTTTCGATGGATTTCATGAGCGAGGCAGCGGCAAGGAACTGGTGCGAAAAGGCGGTGGAGCCTTATACCATCAGCATCGAGGACTTCGCCAAGCGCGTCAAGAGCTATATCGAGCGCAAGGGGAACAACCACCATGTTGTATTTCTGGTGGATGAAATCGGGCAGTACATCGGCGATGATTCCAAGTTGATGCTCAATCTCCAAACCGTTACCGAGGAACTTGGTAAGGAGTGCATGGGCAAAGCTTGGGTCATCGTGACCAGCCAGCAGGACATCGACTCCATCACCAAGGTCAAGGGCAACGACTTCTCCAAAATTCAGGGTCGGTTTGATACCCGTCTCTCCCTCTCTTCTGCAAATGTGGATGCCGTTATCAAGAAGAGAATCCTTGAAAAGACGGAACCGGCTGCGCAGGCGCTCCGACTGCTTTATGAGCAGAAGGCAACGATTATCAAGAACCTGATTGTATTCAATGACACGGCAGAAAAGAAGCTGTATGCGAGCGCCGAAGACTTTGCCGAGGTCTACCCCTTTGTACCGTATCAGTTCAATCTGTTGTCCAGCGTACTGACTTCCATTCGTACCCACGGAGCTTCCGGCAAGCACCTTTCCGGTGGCGAGCGGTCCATGTTGGCGCTCTTCAAGGAGTCCGCTGTCAACGTCATGAATGAAGAGGCAGGGGTCATTGTACCCTTCCATCGCTTTTATGACGCACTGGAAAACTTTCTGGATCACAGCCATAGCGGGGTGATCATCCGGGCTTATGACAACAGCTACATCAACCCGGAGAAGAAGGACAAGGATGTCTTCGCTATCAATGTCCTCAAGACCCTCTTCATGGTCAAGTATGTGCTGGAAATTGAGGCGAATATCGACAACATCACCAGCCTGATGATTGAAAATATCGATGATGACCGGATTGAGTTGAAAGGCCGCGTGGAGGAAGCGCTGAAGGTCCTGATGCGGCAGATGCTGATTCAGAAAAACGGCAGCATCTATGTCTTCCTGACCGATGAGGAACAGGAAGTCAACAACGAGATCGAAAAGGAAAATGTCGAAACGCCGGAAATCATCACCAAGGTCGCGGAGATGATTTTTGAGGACATTTTCCCCGGCAAACGCTACACCTATCCTGTCTTCAATGGTCGCTATGCCTTTGGCTTCAACCAGTTTGTAGATGATCGTCCATACAAAGCAAATCAAAACTATGACATCGGCCTTCGTGTCCTGACACCGTGGTATGACGGCAGCACGGACGATGGTACACTTCGGATGATGTCCGGTCAAGGCAGAGAAGTCCTTGTCGTTCTCCCCAATGATGCTGAGTTCCTAACGGAAATCCAAGCCTACCTGAAAATCGAAGGCTTCCTTCGGAAAAACACTTCCACACAGCTTGCCAAGTACGAGACGATCAAAGAGGCAAAGCGTGTGGAAATGCGGGAGCGCAACCAAAACGCCAAGCTCTACCTGACCGAAGCACTGAAAGAAGCAACCATCTATGTGAACGGCGATGTTGTCCGCGTAAACGGGAAAGAAGTCAGCAGCCGGATCAATGAAGCCATTGGGCGGTTGGTGCAGACGGTTTACCACAAGCTTTCCTACATTGACGCACCGATGGGCGAGGCGGAGATCCGCAAGATGCTCCATCAGAGCAACCAGCTTGCCCTTTCTCTGGAAGGCGGCACAGAGAGCAATGCCCATGCGCTGGATGATGTACAGGGCTTTATCGCCATGAATACGCGCAACCACATGAAAACTTCCATGAAGACGGTGAAGGATCGCTTCATGAAGGCTCCTTACGGCTTTGTGGAGGACGATGTGAATTGGCTGGTAGCGCGGCTCTTTAAGCGCGGCGACCTGTCTTTCACCGTCAACGGTGCTGCGGTCAGCCTGAATAACAAGACCGAGGAAGAGATCATCGGGTTTATCACCAAAAAAGCGTTTGCAGAAAAGCTCCTGATGGAAGAGCGCGTCCGTGTCAGCGATAAGGACAAAAAAGCGGTCCGGGATGTGATGAAGGAAACCTTCGGCGCGGCCACTGCGGCGGAAGACGAAGATACTATCATGAAGAACTTCCAGCGTTACGCGCAAAACACGATTTATGAAATCGAGCGTCTGGAAGTGAATTATAAACAGTACCCTTATCCGGGGAAAAAGGTTTTGTCCAGCGGAAAGACTTTGATGCAGTCCGTCGTTCAGATTCAGTCTGCATTGGACTTCTTTACAACTGTTTCCAAGAAGCGGGATGATTTCTTCGACTTTGCAGAGGACTACGAACCAGTCAAAACCTTCTTTGAGGGTGAGCAATCCACCATCTTTGCCCGTGCGCTGGATATGCTTGCAATCTATGATGACAGCAAGACCTATATCGTCAATGACGAGCTGGAAAACATCGTCGCGCAGATGCGCTCCATCACCCGGCAGGAAAAGCCGTATGCCAACATCCCGAAGCTTCCTGAGCTGCGGGAGCGGTTCATGTCTTGCTATGTGAAGATTTTGCAGCAGGAGTCCGCCCCTGTCATTGATTCGATCGATCAGGCGTGGAAGCGTGTTTTGGAGGTGCTTTCCACCAAGGAGTACAACGATCAGAAGAGAACGGCTTACTTTGAGAAGTTCCAAGAAATTCGGGATGGTGCCACTCGCTGCAACAATGTCTCTACGCTGAGAAGCTATGCAGATAAGGCCGATGCTCTGAAACTTCGGCTGCTCAATGAAATGGATGACCTCGATAACAAGCTGGCAAAGCAAAAGGCTGCGGAAGAGGCGCGCCGCAAGGCAGAGGAAGCCAAGCAGAGCGGGAAACCCACATCGGAAGTGACCGTTGCCCCTGCACCGGTGAAAATCCGCAAGACGAAGAATGTCTCCATCAAGATGATGACGGGAACGGCCTCTTGGCGTCTGGAAAGCAAGGAGGACATTGACCGCTACATGGACAGCCTTCGGAAATCGCTGGAAGCGCAACTGGACGAAGACACGATTGTCAATGTGGAGTTCTAAGGTAAGGAAGGAGCTGAGCAAATCACAAACATGAAATTCACGATTGGAACAGTTTCAAACTCGTTGGATTTGGCAGAGGATTTGAAATTGATAAAAAGCTCAATTCTTTACGCAGATGAAATCGAACTGATTGGAATGGCTGAATACGCACTATATAAATACCTTCCAAATTGTGTCTTTGACGCTCAGGATATAGATGCAATGATCCCGGCACTCAGATCATTTTTACAGTCCTTGAAGCCTGCCGGTAGTGAAGAACTTTTAGGACAACTGGATTACGCCGACGCACAGCTTCAAATACTTACTCCATATTTGAAGAGAAAAAAGCACAGATCTAAGCAAGAAATAATTGCGCAGATGAAATTCAAACAGCTTGAGGTACAGTGCCGAGAACAGTTGAAAAACGGAATGCAGCAGCTTTATATTCATCCCGGGACGCAGGAAATAAAAAACTATGTGGATAGAAAGATCGTTTCGGTTTATGATTATAATTTTGATGGGTTTGATGCTAACGAGCTTTCAGGAGGATATTTTGCCAACCTGATGAATGCCATGTACAATGGCACAGCCTATCCGCTCTTCGATAAGGCAAGCAGCGGATTGATAGAATCTGTTATTAAATCAAAGCTGCTTGACATCGGAAGGTTGGACGAAAATGTCTTACGCCACGCTGGAATCGCGTCCGAGATACTTATGACCTTGCCAACCTTGGAATCTGCTTCTGTGGATGAATTGCTTTCTCTCAAGAATGAAAACCAAGTTCCGCTTACTAATTTTCGGAAAGCAATTTACGATTTTTCCATGCAGATTCACTCTCTTCCTTGGGATGATAATTTCCAGTATGATTGTCTGCAACTATACAACACTCAAGTTTTGCCGAAGGTGCAGGAAATCAACGAAACCTTAACGCAGACAAGTGTATTGCGGAACTTGGGAAAACGAGCTTTAGCAGACGAGGAACTGAGGAAAAAAGCTGGATATGCTGCTGCGGGTTTAACGACAGCAATTACAACCTCAACAGACCTGTTTGGCGTTTTTAATTCCATAAAGGATTTTATGCCGATGAAAAAGAAGATGGCAAACATAACTCCCATGACGATAAGAATCAGTGTTTTCGTGTATGAAGCACTGTGAAAAGGAAGCAGATCCAGTCCAAACAAGATCAGAAGAATAAAACCGGCAACGCTTACGATGGTGAATGTGTAGGCGGTAGATGTGACGTCTTCTTTTTTTGTTTTCTTCGATACATACGCGTGAGACGGTGCGAAATCGCTCTCGGCTGTACTGCTAAAATCAAATGGTTCCTGTGACATGGTTTTCCTCATTTCCAGATGTATGAACATCTATTGTTTTTCAAGTAATTTTAGTATAAATTATAATGTAGATGCATGCAAGCGGATTTGCTAGAATGACTATTAACAGTTCGCTGCATAATTCCGGAAACAATATAATTTTTATTTAAAATGTGAGGAACTATGAAAATTACAATTTTATGTGTCGGGAAGATCAAAGAAAAGTTTTACAGGGATGCAATTGCAGAATACAGCAAACGATTAAGCCGTTACTGTAAATTAGACATCATAGAAGTCGCTGACGAAAAGACACCGGAAAATGCAAGTGATACGGTAGAAAACCAGATCAGAGAAAAAGAAGCAGAGCGTATCCTGACGCGTCTCGATAAAGAAGCAAAAGAGGGTGCATATATCTTTGCCCTTGCAATCGATGGTAAGGAGTTAGATTCCGTGGAGTTATCAAAAAAGATTGAAAATCTCGGAACTTCCGGGATCAGCCAGATCATTTTTCTGATCGGCGGATCGCTCGGTATGTCTGAAAACCTGCTAAAACGTGCTGATTTTAAACTCAGTTTTTCGAAAATGACGTTTCCGCATCAGCTTATGCGTGTGGTCCTGCTAGAGCAGATTTACCGCAGTTACCGGATTATGAATGGCGAACCGTATCATAAATAATGCAGTCAGCGGGAGTGTCTTTGAAATGAGCAGCCTGCCCTAAACTGCTGTCAAAGGAGAGGTAAACATGAAAGTACAAAATCCAGTTGTCCGGGGGTTTTACCCGGATCCAAGTATCTGCAGTGCAAACGGCAAATATTATCTTGCCTGCAGTTCGTTTGAATATTTTCCGGGGGTTCCATTATTTGAAAGCGATGATCTGTTAAACTGGAAACCGATCGGACATTGTCTTACAAGGAAAAGCCAGGTGAATCTGTATCAGGTTCCTGGATCAGGCGGAGTATTTGCACCGACGCTCCGGTTTCATGACGGACGGTTTTATATGGTCACCAACAACAATACCTATCAGAAAAATTTTTATGTCTATACGGACGATATCTATGGAGAATGGTCAGACCCTGTTTTTGTGGATCAGGGAGGCATTGATCCATCTTTATATTTTGAGGGAGATAAAGTTTATTTTATCAGCAATGGAACTGACGAATCAGATGGAAGAGGCTGTATTTTCCAGTGTGAGATCGATATCGCAACCGGAAAACGATTGACGGAAAGCAGACCGATCTGGAAGGGCAGCGGCGGACGATACATCGAATCCCCGCACATGTATCATTTCGGTGATTGGTATTATCTGATGGTTGCAGAAGGTGGTACGGAATACGGACATATGGTGACTTATGCAAGATCGAAAGATCCTTACGGACCATTTGAGGCGTATGCGGAGAATCCGGTACTTACAAACCGAAATTTAGGCGGCAATGAAAATCATATACAGGGAATCGGTCATGGTGATCTTATCACCACACCTTATGGGGAAACCTTTATGGTATGTCTGGGATTCCGGATCCAGAGCGACTGGATGCCGTTCCATCATTTAGGACGTGAGGTATTTTTAGTTCCGGTTACCTGGGATAACGATGGATGGTTCACTACAGTTGTAAATGGAACCGTGGAATCTGTGATGGATATGCCGTTAAATGCCACGGCACAGGAAATAAACGGACGTTATGATGTTTCTTTTGAGACATTAAAAAATGAGCCGCAGCGTTTTTGCCATCTACGTGAGTACCACAAGGAATGTTATGCGTTTGCCAAAAACAGTGTGACACTTTTGGGCAATCGTTTTACCTTAAATGATGCAGAAACACCAACATTTTTAGGCGTCCGCCAGTCGGAGTTTGACACAGAACTTACCGTCGGACTTTCCGGGAATTCGCCAGAAGCGGGTATCACATTTTATCTGTCCGAGGAACATCATTATGATCTGGCTGTTTTATGTGATGAGAAGAAGCACACATTGATCTTACGTCTGCGCATAGGGGATGCGATTATGGTGGTAAAAGAAATAGAACTGCCGGATGATGCAGAGGTTACCTTAAAAGTGGTATCTGATCCGGCGCAGTATCATTTTTATGGCGTGATGGACGGAAAAGAAATTCTGCTTGGAAGCGCACGTGCAAAATACTTATCTTCTGAAGTTGCAGGAGGTTTTACCGGTGTTGTGATGGGAATGTATGCGGTAAACCCGGAGGAAGCTGAAGATTGTAAGGCCCTGTTTATGAATTTATGCTGGAAACAGGGGAAAAACAGAGGTTAAAGCGTAAACCTTAGTGTTTTATCATGAAAAAAACAGGGATTACATGTTACTATAGTATGTAATCCCCGTTTTTTAGATGTATTCGATCGAAATAAAATAAATCTTTTTTAAAATCTGTTATACACTCTCAAACTCATCAACGATCTCCTGTGAAGGTGGTGCAGTCAAAAGACTGACAACAACGATCGCAGCTGCAGAACATAAAAATGCCGGAAGCAGTTCATAAATTCCAAACAGGCCTCCAAGTGGGGCAATCAGATATTTCCATATAAATACCATAACGCCACCGACAATCATTCCGGCAAGTGCACCATTTCGATTGGTACGTTTCCAGAATAATGAAAACAGCATGACAGCACCGAAAGTCGCACCAAATCCTGCCCAGGCGAAAGATACGATGCGGAATACAGAACTGTTTGGGTTTCTGGCAAGGAAAACACCGATAATGGCGATCACAACAACTGTAAGTCTTGCCATAAGCATGGAAGATTTTTTGGAAAGCTTTAATCCCATGCAATCACAGAACAGGTTTTGTGAAACACATGAGGATGCAGCCAAAAGCTGTGAATCCGAAGTTGACATGGTACTTGCAAGGATTCCGGCAAGAATAAGTCCAGCCATGATAACGGATAAAACACCGTGATTACTTAAAAGGACAGCTGTTCTGACAATCAGTGTCTCAGACTGAGCCGAATTCTCAAATAACGCAAGGGCACCGGCTTTGGTCATTGCAGAACCGATAATACCGATAAAAATGGCAACAAACATGGAAATAACAACCCATACGGATGCAATCCTTCTGGAGGTTTTTAATTTGTTCTCATCCTCGATTCCCATAAAACGAAGCAGGATATGCGGCATGCCAAAATATCCGAGTCCCCATGCAAGGGTTGATGCAATGGTAAGACTTTTGTATGGAACGGATGCGCCGGCTGCAGGGTCATAGGAAGAAAAAAGACTTAAATATCCGTTCATGGATTTTGCGTTCGCAATAACGGCATCAAATCCTCCGGCAGTGTGGATACCGAAAATTACAACGATAAAGAGTGCAATTGTCATGATGATACTCTGAATCAGATCCGTCATGCTTGCGGCAAGGAATCCACCAAGAGTGGTGTACAAAACAATGACGATCGCGCTGATAATCATTGCCGGAAGATAGGAAACACCAAACAGTGTAGAAAACAATTTACCACATGCAGCAAAACCGGAAGCGGTATACGGCACAAAGAAAATCACGATCATAATTGCAGAAATTGCCATCAGTGCATGGCTTTTATCACGGTATCTGTTTTCGAAAAAAGCCGGCAGCGTGATGGAATTGTTTGCTTTGTGGGTATAACGGCGCAGGCGTTTTGCAACGATCAGCCAGTTGAGATAGGTACCGATTGCAAGCCCGATCGCAGTCCAGCCGGCCTCAGCACAACCGGAAAGATACGCAACACCGGGCAGTCCCATCAAAAGCCAGCTGCTCATGTCAGATGCTTCCGCACTCATTGCAGTTACAATCGGCCCGAGTTTACGGCCACCCAGATAAAAATCAGAAACATCATTGTTCTTTTTGGAATAGAGTACACCAATGCCAACCATCAGGATCAGATAAATGATCATGACGAGAAGCAGTCCTATTGTCTGTCCTGTCATAACAAAACTCTCCTTTGTCTGTTCATATAAATTTTTGCAAGTATATCATGAATGAAACATTACTGCAATACTGTATCACAATAAAGTTGTAATGTAAAATATTTTTTATTGACATAGCGCGAAAGATATGATATTTTACAGAAAAAAAGTATGAAACGGGAATGAGGTTCTCCCACGATTAATTCGAAACCGCTAAATTTAGCTGATGACTTCTGTGTAGACTGCACGGGGGTATCAGCTTTTTTTGTGATTTCGAAAAATAATCAGATAAAGAAAGGATGTTTGTGCAAAAAAATTGCACAGCGAAGGATTAAACGGATGGAAAACAAATCACAAACGATTGTTTTATCTCTGAAATATGTATTGCTTGCCATTTTAACCGGTGTACTGGTTGGAATCATTGATACAGTATTTGGCAGAGGACTACTGACAATTTCTGATTTTCGGACAGGCCATTATTTGTATCTGATACCGTTTCTGCCGTTTGCTGGTCTTTTGATCACATGGCTGTATTATCATTTCAGCGAGACAAGCTTAAAGGGGATGACATTAGTATTTGAGACGGGACAGAAAAAAAGAGAGGATATTCCGTTGTTGTTAATTCCTCTGGTCATGTCTGGAACCTGGATCACGCATTTATTCGGAGGAAGTGCCGGCCGCGAAGGCGTCGCCGTGCAGATCGGTGCAGTGTTATCACATGTACTTGGGCGCAGATTTCATCTTCCAAAAGACAGCCGCGTTATGCTGATTACCGGTATGGCGGCGGGGTTCGGTGGTTTGTTTCAGACGCCGCTTACAGCCGTATTTTTTTCCATGGAAGTGATCGTTGCAGGAAAAATACAGTATGAAGCACTGCTGCCGGCACTGATTGCTTCATATACAGCTGCTTATACTTCCCATACACTGGGGCTGGAAAAATTATATGTGCCGCTTAAGGATACACTTGAGATATCAGATGCTGGTATGGCTGTCCGGCTCATTGTGCTTGGAATCATTTTTGGACTGACCGGACGGCTGTTTTCGTTTCTGCTTGCAAAATCAAAAAAGTTTTTCGGAGAAAAAATCAAAAATCCATATTTCAGGATAGGTGTTATTTCCATCCCGTTAGCACTGATTTTGTTTCTGCTTTACAACGGAAGATACAGCGGACTTGGAACCAATCTGATCTCGGCAGCATTTTCTGGCGGAATGATTTATTCTTATGACTGGATCTTAAAACTGCTGCTGACAATTTTAACTCTTGCAATCGGATATCAGGGTGGGGAGGTTACACCGTTATTTTCCATTGGTGCATCGCTTGGAATTGTTTTAGGGGGAATTCTTTCCATTTCGCCGGTTCACTGTGCGGCACTCGGATACGCAGCTGTATTTGCAGGTGCAACGAACACACTGCTTGCGCCGGTGTTGATCGGACTTGAAGTATTTGGAGCAAATGATATGGTGCCGTTTCTGATCGTATGCATTTTTGCTTATCTGGTGAACGGGGATAAATCTATTTATGGAGCGCAGGAAGTGAGAAAGTAATTTTGGCCAGTATTGCTTTCATTGTTTCAGGTAAGGTTTTATGATAGAATATCAGGTATCACAAGCTTGGTGCCTGCGCTAAAACTTGTGATACCTGAAAACAGACAAGAATAACGCTTAAAATAAATGTGTTTAAGGGAATATATTTTGTAATAAGACAATAAGGAAGTGAGGCTAACCATGAGAAAGAAAGAACTTGCCAAAGAAGTGATCGAGCGTCTGAAAAAAGAATACCCGGATGCCGGATGCAGTCTCGAATATGACCAGGCGTGGAAACTTCTGGTCAGTGTCCGCTTGGCGGCACAGTGTACCGATGCAAGGGTAAATATCGTTGTAGAAAAATTATATGAAAAATTTCCGGATGTGAAAGCACTTGCCGAAGCACCGGTGGAAGAAATTGAAGAAATTGTAAGACCGTGCGGACTTGGAAAAAGCAAGGCACGGGATATCAGTGCATGTATGAAGATTTTATGGGAGCAGTACGGTGGAAATGTGCCGGAAGATTTTGACGCCCTTTTAAAACTTCCGGGTGTGGGAAGAAAGAGTGCGAACCTGATCATGGGGGATGTGTTCGGCAAACCGGCGATTGTTACGGATACGCATTGCATCAGACTCTGTAACCGGATCGGTCTGGTAGATGGAATCAAGGAACCGAAGAAAGTAGAGATGGAACTTTGGAAGATCATCCCGCCGGAAGAAGGCAGTGATTTCTGCCACAGGCTGGTATATCACGGAAGAGACGTCTGTACAGCGAGGACGAAGCCGCATTGTGAGAAATGTTGTCTGGCGGATATCTGTTGTAAACAGATTTGAGAAAATATAGCATGCCATGAAAATAAGGCTTGCGTAAGTAAAATGAAATTTATATAATAGTTCTAAGGACGAGGGAGTAGCATAGAAAGTGTGTTACTCTCTTTTTATATACTAAAGTATGCACTAGAAGAGAGGAAATTTGTTATGTCGGACGTAGTAAGTATATTAGACGAATTACAAAACAAGGCACTAAAAGACGAAAAGTTAAAACAACAGCTTCTCGCAACCAGAACAGAAGCAGACCCATTGTCTGCATTCTGCAGGACCTGCCGGGAACTTGGTTATGAACTATATGAAATGGAATTAATTGCGGCAGGAGAAGAATTCCATGCCGCAATGAAAAGAAGCACCAATGGCGGAGGGGAGAACTCGCCGATGATCGAGGCTGAAGATGATTTCTATGAATTGTTCTTCGCAAATCTTGAAGATCATTAACCAAGGATTTTCTTCATATCCTCTTCCACAGTACTGATCTTCTGAATATTATAATTCTCCACCAGTATCTTCCATACATTTTCAGAGACGAATGCAGGAAGTGTTGGACCAAGCAGGATATTTTTCACACCGAGAGATAATAACGTAAGCAGGATACATACGGCCTTCTGTTCATACCAGGAAAGAACCAGGGTGAGCGGGAGGTCGTTTACGGTACAGTCAAAGACTTCTGCAAGTGCAAGAGCAACTTTAATAGCGCTATAAGCATCATTACATTGCCCCATGTCCAAGATCCTTGGAATACCGTCGATGGA
>OLVR01001974.1_pt1 | contig 17115 bp, 13 predicted proteins | sample 1673261 | NCBI WGS metagenome assembly OLVR01 (sample SAMEA3178938, study PRJEB25190) | human gut metagenome | biome: human gut; feature: human-associated habitat; material: faeces | place: Austria | collected 2013 | reverse complement strand
CAAGTGGTAAGGCAGAGGTCTGCAAAACCTTTATTCCCCAGTTCAAATCTGGGTGGCGCCTCCAATAAGGAAGATGCTGCGGCTTAAGAATATACTTAGGTCGCAGCATTTTTTATATAAAATTTGATTTTGGTATGGTGGTATGATATGAAAACGATAAAGAAATTTTTTGCCATACTTTTGATATTAGCAATAGGAATAGCCGTGATTAATTCGCAGACAGACTTTTTCTTGAATTTCGGAAGTTATGTTCCGTATCTTAAAGAAAATTGTCCAGAGGTTACGGATTCGGTTTCGGCATTGTCCGAACGGCTTTCGAGGGTGACGGATTATATTCCTACACCGTCCGAGCTTATGGCAATGATAAAACAGGAGGATTTACCTATTGATCCGTCAGATGTGGCGGTCAATGCGTATATACAGAACAGTCCTATGCTTTCGTTTTATCCGAACGAAAATATTTCTATGATTGCGGATTATGACAGAATACAGATATTCGGAATTGTCGGCTCAAGAAGTAAATCAAATTTGATTGCGGCATTTATCGATGAAAACGGTGAAACGCTTGAACAGGTTTCGATTACGGCAAATTCCGAAAATAGTTTCAATAAAACAATATCAATTCCGAAAACGGACGGCGCATCTGTCGGTGTTGACGTGTATACCGGTGATAAGCCTTACGGACAGTTTGAAAGCTGGGTGTATAATTATGTAAAACTTGTGCGTGACGGCAACGGCGGTTGGGTTATCGAACAGTCACCTGTGTTTGAACATAATAAGGCAATGTATGAAAAGGATAAGTCAATTAAAGAGGCACTTAAATACACCGCGTCTATACAATCAAACAGTGACAGTATAATCTCTATCGCCGAACAGCTTACGGCAGATAAAACGACCGACTATGAAAAAGTGCTTGCGTTGCACGATTGGATATGTTCTTATATGTATTATGACGTTGACAGCCTTGCAAGTGACGAGGCACCGCCGTATTACGCAACGGATATAGTAAAGAGCCGTAAGGCAGTGTGTCTTGGTTTTGCAACGCTTATGGCGTCACTGTGCAGAAGTATTGATATACCGTGTAATGTCGTGTCGGGATACGCACTTGGTGTCGGTAATGATACCGCGTGGACAGATACAAGTATTGCAACCGACGAACAAAATCACGCATGGAATGAAGTATACGTTGACGGCAGATGGATGATTGTCGATACAACATGGGATTGTGCAAATAAAATCGAAAACGGTGAAATGAATAAGGGCGAAGTTTCACATTTGTATTTTGACGCAAATTTGCAGTTCTTCTCAAATAATCATAAAATATTGGAATACTCAAAAAGAAGATAATTTAACGTTCGTAGGGGCGATCATCGGTCGCCCGAGTAGCAGATAATAGATAAGAGAGAAAAGAGCCACCCCACAGACGGCTACGCCGCCGGCTCCCCTCAATGGGAGCCATACGAAAGCCTCTCCTTGAGGAGAGGTGTCACGAAGTGACGGAGTGGTGGCAAATCGAAAGGCAAGCCAAAAACATAACACAGGCTTGTCTGTTTTGGATATAATCAAAAACAAAGGGAAAAATAAAAGGCGAAACAATGAAAATAGGAAATTTTGAAACAGAAAACAACGTATTTCTTGCACCGATGGCGGGAGTAACTGATTTACCTTTCAGAAAAATATGCCGAAGATACGGTGCAGGACTTGTGTATTCGGAAATGGTGAGTGCGAAAGGACTGTACTACAACGATAAAAAAACCGCCGATTTAATGCGGATAGATGACGAAGAACGTCCTTGTGCGATACAAATATTCGGCTCTGACGCTGATATAATGGCGGAAGTGATACCGAAAGTTATGGCGGTAAAACCTGATATAATAGATATAAATATGGGCTGTCCCACACCTAAAATCGTAAACAACGGTGACGGCAGCGCATTGCTTAAGACACCCGAAAAAATAGGCGAGATAGTGCATAAAGTTTCTTCCGCGTCGCCTGTGCCTGTGACGGTAAAAATTCGTAAAGGTTGGGACGATGACAGTATAAATGCAGTTGAAGTTGCAAAGATTATAGAACAAGGCGGAGCGGCGGCGATTGCGATACACGGCAGAACGCGGGCAGAGTTTTACAGCGGAACGGCGGATTGGGATATAATAAAGAAAGTAAAAGAATCGGTTTCAATTCCGGTAATCGGCAACGGCGATATAAAATGTGCCGAGGATGCGAAAAGAATGATTGATATGACGGGTTGTGACGCGGTTATGATAGGCAGAGGCTGCGAGGGAAATCCGTTTATATTCAGACAGGTAAACGAATATCTGAAAAACGGCAAAGTGAACTTTGAACCGACTCCTCAGGACAGACTTGCACAAGCGTTGGAACATATTGAAATGCTTGTTGAAGAAAAGGGCGAAAGCCGCGGAATAAAAGAGGCGAGAAAGCATATTGCGTGGTATATCAAGGGACTTGCGGGTTCGTCGAGATTAAAGGGCGAAGTTTTCAAAATTAGTGATATTGCCACAATGCGAATATGCCTTACAGACTATATTAATCAATTATAATAAACTTTAAAATGACGTAAAAAAGGTCTTGAAAAAAACCGCAAAATTTGTTATAATTAATAAAATTAATACTAATGAGAGGAGTTATAAGAATGGAAGAAAAATTTTCTAAGGAAGGTCTTACATTTGATGATGTATTACTTGTACCGCAAGCATCTGATTTTACACCTAACGAAGTTGACTTAACAACAAAACTAACTAAAAACATAACGCTTAACATACCGCTGATGAGTTCGGCAATGGATACTGTTACAGAGTCGTCAATGGCTATTGCAATCGCACGAGAGGGCGGAATCGGAATAATTCATAAGAATATGACGATTGAACAGCAGGCTGCGGAAGTTGATAAAGTAAAGAGAAGTGAGAACGGCGTTATAGCCAATCCGTTCAGTCTTTCTGAAAACCATACGCTAAAAGACGCAGATGAGCTTATGGGTAAATATAAAATTTCAGGTGTTCCGATTTGTGATGACAATAACGTGCTTATCGGTATAATTACAAACCGTGACTTGAGATTTGAAACAGATTTTGCAAAGAAAATTAAAGACGCTATGACAAGCGAAAATCTTATAACTGCTCCTGTCGGAACAACTCTTTCAGAGGCACAGAAACTTCTTTCAAAGCACAAGATTGAGAAGTTGCCGATAGTTGATGAGAAAAATCACTTAAAAGGACTTATTACAATAAAGGATATTGAAAAAGCTATCCGTTATCCGAATTCTGCAAGAGATAAGAACGGCAGACTTTTGGTCGGTGCGGCAATCGGTGTTACAAACGATGCATTGGAAAGAGTTAAGGCTGTATATGATGCAGGTGTTGACGTTGTTGTACTTGACAGTGCACACGGTCACAGTAAGAATATCATAAATAAGGTTAAGGAAATCAAGGAGGCATTCCCTGATTTGGACTTAATCGCAGGAAATATCGCAACAGGTGAGGCGGCAGAGGCACTTATTAACGCAGGCGCAGACTGTGTTAAGGTCGGCATCGGTCCGGGTTCAATCTGTACAACCCGTGTCGTTGCAGGTATCGGTGTACCGCAGATTACTGCTGTATATGACGTAAGCCAAGTTGCAAAGAAGTACAATATCCCTGTTATCGCCGACGGCGGTGTTAAGTATTCGGGTGATGTTGTTAAGGCTGTTGCGGCAGGTGCTGACGTAATTATGCTTGGCAGCTTGCTTGCAGGCTGTGACGAAAGCCCGGGCGAATTTGAAATATTCCAAGGCAGACGTTTTAAGGTTTACAGAGGTATGGGTTCTATTGCGGCTATGGAATGCGGAAGTAAGGACAGATACTTCCAAACAGGTTCAAAGAAACTTGTTCCTGAAGGCGTTGAAGGTCGTGTACCTTACAAAGGTCCTGTTTCTGATACTATATTCCAAATACTCGGCGGTCTGCGTTCGGGTATGGGTTACTGCGGTACTAAGACAATTCCTCTACTAAAGGAAAACGGTAAGTTCGTAAGAATTACAGGTGCAGGTCTAAAGGAAAGCCATCCTCATGATATTTATATCACTAAAGAGGCTCCAAACTACAGCTACAATACACAAGGCTAATAAAAATTTAAGGCAAGTCACTTATGTGGCTTGCCTTTTTGTATGCCTAAAACAGCCCCATACCGCCGTATGTGGCGATAAGTGCGGCGAAAACGATTGAAACCATAGACAGAAGTTTAATCAATATATTAACGGACGGACCGGAAGTATCTTTAAACGGATCACCGACCGTATCGCCTACAACGGCGGCTTTATGATTTTCGCTGCCTTTACCACCGAAATTACCTGCCTCGATATATTTTTTCGCATTATCCCAAGCACCGCCCGAATTAGCCATCATTACAGCAAGTGCAAAACCGGATATTAAAGCACCTGCAAGCATACCGACAACACCGTTGCACCCAAGCACCAATCCGACAATTATCGGTGCAAGTATTCCGAGTGCGGCGGGGAAAATCATCTCTTTTAGCGAAGATTTTGTGCATATGTCAACGCACGTTTCATAATCAGCCTCTGCTTTTCCGTCAATCAATCCTTTTATCTCTTTAAACTGACGTCTTACTTCAACAACAATTTTTTGTGCCGCACGTCCGACAGCTCTCATAGTCATTGCACTGAACAAAAACGGCAGCATTGCCCCTGAAAATAAGCCTATAAGCACTGCGGGATTAGTGACGGAAAGATTAAGTTCAATTCCCATTTCGGTTATTTTATCGGTGTATGAAACTATCAGTGCAAGCGCGGTCAGTGCCGCCGAGCCTATTGCAAAACCTTTGCCTGTTGCGGCGGTCGTGTTGCCGAGTGAATCGAGTGCGTCCGTTCTTTCACGCACTATATCGGGAAGTCCCGACATCTCCGCGATACCTCCCGCGTTGTCGGCAACAGGTCCGTATGCATCTGTCGCAAGCGTTATGCCGAGTGTTGAAAGCATACCGACTGCCGACAGACCGACTCCGTAAAGTCCGTCCTCAAAGCTTGCCATACCTCCTGCGGTAAAGTAGCTTATAATTACCGAAATTCCGATTATAATAACAGGTATCGCCGTTGACGACATTCCCAGTGCGATACCGTCTATTATGATTGTCGCCGAGCCTGTATTTGAAGATTTTGCAAGGTTTTTTGTAGGCTTGTAAGAGTCAGACGTGTAATACTCTGTGAAATATCCTATCATCACTCCTGCGATAAGTCCCGAAATAACCGCCCAAAATACATTTGAATTGTCGGGAAGTAATGTGAAAATAAGAAATGCCGAGCCGACTGCCGACAGGATTGACGCAATGTATGTACCGCGTCTTAATGAGCCTAAAAGCGATTTTTGCGTTGCACCTTCCTTTGTCGAAACGAAAAACGTGCCGATAATAGACGCAATTATGCCGATTGCGGCGATAAGCATCGGCACAAGTACACCGTTAAAGCCAAGCCCTGCCGCCGATGCAAGCGCTCCGCACGAAATAATCGAGCCGACATACGATTCATACAAATCAGCACCCATTCCTGCAACGTCACCGACATTGTCGCCGACATTATCGGCAATGCAAGCAGGATTACGCGGATCGTCCTCAGGTATACCGATTTCGACTTTACCGACTAAATCCGCTCCGACATCAGCCGCTTTTGTGAATATTCCGCCACCCACGCGTGCAAACAGTGCCATTGAACTTGCACCCATACCGAATGTGAGCATAGCGGTCATAACGTCATTTATGCTTAGTTTAAACACGAATTTCAAAAGAATAAACCACACACTTATATCGAAAAGTCCTAAACCGACAACGGTAAGCCCCATGACAGAGCCTGACGCAAACGCGATTTTTAAACCCTTGTTAAGTCCGTCACGAACACCGTTCGCGGTGCGTGTGTTGGCATATGTGGCGATATTCATTCCCACATATCCCGATAATCCCGAAAAAAATCCGCCTGTCAAAAATGCAAACGGCACAAACGGACTTAAAAATCTTTTCGCCGCAAGTACGGTCAAAATGAAAAACATAATCGCAAAAAATATTCCGACAGTTTTGTATTGACGTTTAAGATATGCCATTGCACCCTTGCGTATTTTGACGCTGATGCTTTTCATCATATCCGTACCTTCGCTTTTTCGCTTTACGGAGTAAAATTTGATGAATGAAAATAACAGTGCGGTAAGTGAACAGATAAGAACTATTATCGGTGCAGCAGTTTCAAAGCTTTCCATACGGATACCCCCTTTTGTTTATATTTATTCCGCTTTGTAATATTTGATTACAAAAAAATCGGACGATTGTAATCGTCCGATTTAGATAGTAAACAAAACCGTTATGGTTTTGTTTACTTTGTTATTGGGAGTTTGAGGTGCTAACCTCATTAAAAATCATTTCTGGCGACATGTGCGACAGAAATGGCATAAAATCTAAAGTTTCGACGTTTGAGGAACTTTATGATTTTTTTATTTCTGTACAGTGAATATTGTAACGCTCTGTGGCGGGAATGTGTATTCAAATGTATTTGATACGGCTGTTAAAGCCGATGTTTTCGGCGATACCTTTTTCGGATTATCGAAATCGTTTATATCATCAAGCGAATTGCCGGAAAGCTCCGTTACGTTTGCGTTAATGCCGTTTACGCCTTCAACGCATATTTCAGACGTTATTTCGGTGTCACGCACATTGACCGCTTTAATATAAATGTTGTTATCGTCACTGCTTGCGGTGTAGTACAATTCCTCCATAACAGGCTGTTTGTCGATTGCAGTGTTTGCGGTTTTGCCATTTATATATGTAGTAATATTTCTGCCGTTGACTTCAAGGCAAAGCTTGTATTCCTGTCCTGTCATTACGGAGAAAATGTTGTGGTCAAGGCACGAACCGCGTCCGTTTACTTGTGCGTTGACTTCTGTGTCTTGATTTTGCCAACCGCCGATAAACCATTGAATTAAGTTTTTATCGTCCGACTTGCCGAAGAACAGGCGGAAACCTTTGTCGCCTGCCGTGCGTTTGGCGGTAAATTCGACTTTGTAATGATTTGAGTTTATGCTGTCTATAACGGCTTTGCCGCCGTTGCTGAATGATAGATTGTCGTATGTTTTTACATTGCCTGTTGCGATGTCGATGATTTTAATATCGTAAAATTTCGCACTGCATCTGTCAGCTTCAATCTCAATATTACCGCTGATTTTGTCACTGCCAAGAGTGATAGGCTTGTCAAAACCGTCGTGCTTTACGTCAAGCAGGTCGCTGCCTGTGCAGTTCATAAACATTTTTTGTACATAGTAATTCGCACTGCCGTATACTCTGTGATTGTCAAACCAAATCATATCGGGCTGCCAGTTTATGTAGTCAACATTGCATAAAAGCGGTGCATAGCATACAAGACCGATTGCGTGTGCGTTGTTTTCAAGTCCTGTCATATATGCCGCCTCGATAAGTGCGTTGTAATATGTGTTGCCCCATGACGCGTATTCGCCTAAGAATACTTTCGGACCGTCTGACGGCATATTGTCGTAACGGTGGCAGTTGGCAAGCATCCATTCGGGTGATGTGTAGTAATGCTCGTCAACAAGGTCAGAGCCGTTCTTTTTTGCGTTGTTCCAACCGCGTTCAAATTCACCGCCTTGCGGGAAAGGCCCTGCGGAATTGATTATTTTTATTTGCGGATATTTCTCTTTTATGGCTTTGTGGAAAAGGTCATATCTGTCCCAAAAGCCCTGACCGACTTCTTCGTTGCCGACTGCAAGATATTCAAGATTGAACGGCTCGGTGTGTCCCATATCACATCTTATTTTGCCCCACTTCGTGTCGGCAGTGCCGTTGGCAAATTCGATAAGGTCAAGCGCGTCATCAATCCATTCCTGCATTTCGTCAAGCGGAACGGCTTGCTCCATATGCGGATTATATCCGGCAGGAAGTACAGGCAAAGGCTTTGCACCGATGTCCTCACAGAATTGGAAGTATTCAAAATATCCGAGTCCCAACGATTGATTGTATCGCCAGTTGTTACGTCGTGACGGTCTGTCGGTTACAGCACCGATTGTGTTTTTCCAACGGTACATTGAGTTTCTGTCGTCGGAATTAAGTGTGCCGTCGTGGATAAGACAACCGCCCGGGAAACGCATAAATTTAGGCTTTAGGTCCGCAAGCATTTCGGCTATGTCGTTTCTCATACCGTTTTTACGGTTTTTGTAGGTTTTTACGGGGAATAACGATACAAAATCAAGACAGAATTTACATTCTTGCTTTGATGTGACTGCAAGCACTGCCGAAAAATCGTCAACAGGTGATGTTAATGTAAATGAATACTCCGTCCATTCGTTTGACGTGATGTTAAGCGACTTTTCTGTAATGACTTCACCGTATGCGTTGTCTATTGAAACTGTTATTTCACAAGGCTTGTCACTTTTTGCGTAGCATGAAAAATTGTAGCTTTCATTTTCCTTTACCGCAATACCGCTGTTGTAGCCGAGATTTTTTATGCCGGCTCTTGTGCCTGTTTTATTAATTTCAAGAATAAGATAATTTGGATTTCGCTTTGAAAACGGTGATTTGTTTGATACAAATGACGATACCGACGCACCGCCCTCTTCAATACGTTTCCAAGCCGTCAACGCCTGATATGACGGATTGTCCATAGGTGAAAATTCAAACGCCCTGTTGCGTATCATTTCACCGTAAAGTCCGCCGTCGGCGGCATGGTTTATGTCTTCAAAAAATATACCGTAAAAATCGGACATAGACGCTTTTTTGTTTGTGGTTACTGTGATTTTATTCATGTTTTAATTCCTTTCGTGATACTTCTAAACTTTTCATATTATATCATAATCCAAATAGAAATGTTTGCAATTTTCAGACTTTAATTTAAAATAATCGGTAAAAGTAACACTTTTCGGTGAGTTTCATATTCTATACCAAGGGAAAACCCCAAAAACATAGAAAGGAATGATAATAAATGGCTGATTGTAACAGAAATTGCTGTAATGACTGCGGAAGAGAAAGAAAATATCCTTGTGATACAAATTTCCGTGAAGCAGTGTGTGTACATACTGATAAGATATATGACAGTTGCAGGGATAAAGATTGCTTGGAAAATGTACGCGTGTACTTGACTTCGTGCGGTCAGGATATTGTGGACAGAGCAATAAACGTTAAATGCACAAAAGCCGAAGTGATTTGGGTGTTTACGGACATTGAGGCTGTGCCGTTTAACAGAGGTTTTTATTCGGTTGATTTGAAGTATTTCTTTAAAGTAACTTTAGCAGTATTTACAGGAGTGGGCCGTCCGACAGAAGTTGAGGGTCTTGCGACTTTTGATAAAAAAGTTATACTTTTCGGTTCGGAAGGTAATGCAAAAGTGTTTGAGTCGAAGTATAAGGAGGACGCTTTTGACCCGCAGCTTTGGAGAAAAACAAATATGCCGCATGCAGTGGTAGAGGTGGCGGACTGCAAAATGGCAGGTAAAAATACAAAGGATATAACGGTGAAACAATGCGTATATTCTGTTGGGAAAAGGTACAATGAAACCTGTGGTATAAATTTGAAGAACGGTTTAAACGAAAAATTTAAACCGTTTTTATTTTATGGAATATATTGACAACTGTTGTCGAAAATGATATAATATTTTTAATTATTACTATATAATTTTGTGTATCTGTAATAAAAACTTAAATCTGTTAAGCGAAAGGATGAGGGGAATGAATTCAAGGAACAAATTAATCGCTGTTTGCGTTATATGTGCGGCAGTTGCATTGCTGTCTGTCGGCGGAGTTGTTTTTGCATATCAAAAGTATGCGTCAACATTCAATAATGCAAGCAACGGAAATGTAAGTTTAAACAGCATTAATGAAGGTATGTCATATACAATTTTAGATGACGGTACGAATGTTTATGAAAATCCCGATAAAGGCTCGGCAGTGCTTATGCAGACAAAAGCAAATGAAACGGTAAGCTTTTTGGCACTTGCACATGGCGGTTTTTATAAGATAAGAGTAAACGGAGTGGACGGATATGTGTTGTGTGACAAGGTTGTCGATAAAACTCTTGCAACACCGGCACCGACAGAAAATCCGACAACGGTTATTTACATTGTAAATGTGAATGAAAGCGTAACATTGAGGAAAACTCCGGACCAAAACGGTGAACAGATTACCACAATTCCGCTTGGCACGCAGGTTGAATTTGTAAAAAAGGAAAATGATGATTTTTCAAAAATTAAGTATGGCGGACAAGAAGGCTTTGTAATGACAAAGTATCTTACGGAAGACGCGAATATTGCAATTCAACAGGCAGGTAATAAAAATGCCAAACCTGCTGAACCGGTGCAACATGCGACAGGCTCGTCCGATGTATCGGTTAAATTTACAATGTATGTTTTTAATGTACAGAACTCAATATATTTAAGAAAGTATGCGGAAGAAAATTCGGAAAATATCTGTACAATCCCTTGGGGTGAACCTGTCGGATATATTGAGGATGTTACAAACGGTTTCTACAAAATAAAATACAAGGGACAAATCGGTTATGCCAAAGCGGAATATTTGACATCAACAGATCCTCATGTCTACACAGGCGGAAATCCTATTTATCATATTTCAGGAGTGCAAAATTCGGTGTATTTAAGAAAAACACCGTCAGAGCCGGCGGAATACATTTGTGAAATTCCTGTCGGAGCGGCAGTTGAATATCTTGGCTCGTACAACGGATATGATAAGGTTTATTATAACGGTATGGTCGGATATGTGACAAGTGCATACGTCAGATAGGGGGATAATGATATGAACAGAGAAGATTATAATTTTGATCCAATGACCGGTGAAAAAATTATTAAAGATGACTATAACTTTGATCCAATGACCGGCGAAAAAATTGTAAAAACCAATGAACAATCTCAACAATTTAATTCTGAGGGATATCAGCCAAACAATAAAATCGCTATTATTGTTATTGTGGTTGTAACGGTTATATTTTTGGCGGTTGCGTCAGGCTTTGTGGGATACTTTTTGGTAAGCGGACACAATCAAGGACAAAAACCTGCCAATCCGATTTTGACGTCGGAGGCGATAAAGTGGTCGGCGGTAAAGCTGAATGACGGTGAAATACCAAATACATATGAAAATAATATGCCATCGGCTGAGATAAAAGGCGTTGGAACGAAATCAAGCATAATCAATAAATTGAGAGAAAATACAGATAAAAGTCTTGGTTCACTTCAGGTTTCAGAGATTGACGGCGGTGTAAAGTATTATACTCTCGAAGATCAAGTCCTGAGAATAGATATTCCGTCAGGTGTAAACGGTTTTAAGTATAATCGAATTTATTATTTTAATAATGATGTATTGTATTTTGGACTTGTCTATTCGGCGGCAAATCAAAACAATTTGTATTTTTATCAAGGCGAAATGTACAGATATATAAATGAAAAGGGCGAAATGAAACAAAATGAGTTTAAAGATGATGTCTTTAAAACTTTAGGAAATTTTGCTCTTAACGAGGCATATTCTTTTTATGATTATAAGACAGGTGTAAAGAACGACAGAAGATAAAATGTGAAACAGGTAAGTCTATTTTAAATAAGGCTTACCTGTATATTTTTTTATTAAAGCAGTAGAAAATCTTATGAATTTCTGATATAATTATTATAAAAGAATATGATATTAATGCGTTTAAAGGAGGGATAAATATGAAAAATTATAGGAAAGTAATAGCGGTAATTGCGGTGTTGATAGGTTTGTTTGTTATGTCTGTGAGTGCTTCGGCGGCAGATTCGGCAATTACCGTATCGGGCGGCAAAGCAGTTGTCGGAAACGGCACGTCAGGTGTTGCGATTGTTGCATCATATGATGAGGACGGAAAACTTACAAATGTAGTGAAAGAATATGTGACGAAAAGCAGCAATGCGGTGCTTGATGTAAAAAACGGCGACAAGGTTATGTATTGGGACGGATTAGAAACAATGAAACCGCTTTCGGATGCCGTTACGGTAACAGATGTCATTTCGGACGAAGATAAAGAAACCATATATGAGGCGGCGGTCGATAAAGCACTTCGTGAGGCTCTCGGCAAAAATAAGGGCAAGGATATGACGGAACTTCAAAAAGCATTGGCACTTCACGACTGGCTTGTGATAAATTGTCAGTATGATGTGACGGTATCAAGACCGTATGCACACACGGCGTATGGTGCGATTGTAGAGGGTTATGCCGTTTGTGACGGTTATGCTAATGCATATAACGACCTACTTGGCAGAGTCGGAGTGACGGCAACGTATGTGTTGGGAAGAAAACCGCTACATTTGGGTGAGGATCCGCAACTTCACGCTTGGAGCTGCGTTACAATCGGCGGAAAAAAATATCATGTTGACGTTACAGCGGATGACCCTGTACCGGACAAACCGGGTACGGTAAGTCGTGAACGTTTTTTGGTAAGCGATAATGTATTGAATAAAGCCGAATATGTAGATTATACTACTCATTGCACGGAAACGACTTATGAAGAATATGATATGTTTACCGGTTTTTATATGCAATTTATATGGAATGAAGATATTCAAAAATTCTACTACATTGATATGGACAAAGTGAAAACTACTTCTGATTTTACAGAAACACTTATACCTTCATCAGAAGAAAACGGAGCGAAACCGACAAGCTATATTATAACTGAGGACAGCAAATATATTTGTTTCTTTAGACCGAGCTTTGTAACGAGTCAATCCACAGTGTATCTGTATAGCTTTGAAACCGATAAATATTATACATATACAATCAAGGATATTAATAATGTTATTTTCTGCCGAATAAGACAAAAGGGAAATAATATTGAGGTTGTAAGAGATTATTATGAAAACGATATGCCGGTGGGTGTGATTGTGGTAAAGACTATTCCGCTTCCGACTGATATAAAGGAACGCAATGTTACATTTGACCCTAATTATAGTGGCGGAAACATAACAAGCTGCAAATACATTAACAACTATTGGATAGACGGCGATGAGGCGTTTGCCGATTTGACAAGAAATAATTTTGCGTTTGGCGGTTGGTATACCGAAAAAGGCGGCGGAACAAAGATTGAAAACTTTGAAGGAATTTCCGGCGATGATGTAACGCTTTATGCTCATTGGTGGGGTGCTTGGAGCATATCCGAAGACCCGACACTGACCGAAAGCGGAAGAGCGGTGCGTTCACTTGAGGGTTATCCGAACGTGACGGAAGAAATAACAATTCCGAATTTATCAGATGAATCGGTGTGGACAAAAAAGTATACAAAACCGGCAACAATGACAGCAGAAGGTTGGGTGCTGTATACCTCTGAATATGGCAATGTGAAGATTACATTGCCGAAGAAAGATTGGGAGTATGGTATTACTTATAAAGACGGCAGCGTTTATATTACCGTTACGGAAGAAGCTTCTTATATAGTCAGATTTAAGTGCGGAGATAATGTCGGAGACAGAAAGGTAATCACAAACGGCGCAGGCGAATATAGAGTGATGAATCCAAAGGATTTTACACCGAGCGGAACTGTTACGGCAACTCTGTATGACATCGAAATGAATGAACTTGCCACGGTTGAATATGAAGTGGAATAAGATTTAAAATGTGAAACGGTTTAAACGAAATGTTTAAACCGTTTTTGGTTGTAAGATATATTTGGAATAAAAGCTAAAAATCTACAAAGCGAAAGGATGAGGAAAATAAATTTAAAGAATAAATTATGAAGTGTTTAAACATTTGGGAATTTTGCTCTCGGCAGACGGAAGAACAAGATATACGTTGAAGTCAGAGGTAGACGCATATAAAAAAGTAGGTTGGTATACCGAACCGTATACACCGCCGAAAACTAACAGTAGCTCAAGCGGAAGTTCAAGCGGCGGCTCATCATCAAGCGGCGTTGTACGCGGTTCAACAGTATATGTAACTCCATCAGGAAAGAAATATCATTACAGCGCAAGCTGTGCCGGCAAAAACGCAAGAGCAACCACCCTGTCAGCAGCACAAGCCAGTGGCAAAGGCCCTTGCTCAAAATATGCAAGATAATATGAATATAAAGGCAAGCCTTATTTAAATAGGCTTGCCTTTGTTATTGTAATTCCAACATTCGAAGTTGATCATTAATATCGGAATTGTGTCTTGAACTTGCCGGATGATAATCATTTATTATTTTTTCATGTTTTATGCTTAAATTATTTAATGTCCCTCTTTTGCCACCACATACTATAATATACGGATTAATAATTTCTATTTCTTTTAAAATATAGCAACGATACTTCGCGACATAATGCTTTAGATGTGCGAAGTTTGTCAAATCGAATCCGCCGCGTTTGTTCAAATTCATGTATGCAATATTACAGTTGTCCAAATTTAATTTTTTTAGCCAGTATGAGATGAATTTTGTGTACTTGCTTTCAATTTTATTACGAAGATGATTTTCCCATTCTTTTTTCATATGAAAATAATTGTAGTCAGTTTCGGGATGAAGTTCTTTTCCTTTTAACTTGTCTGAAATATTAGCTTCACGAAATATAAATAATATAGTCTTTTCGTAATCTTTATTATATTCTATAAATCCGTCACAACAAAAACTCTTATTAAAATCATCAGAACATGTATAATCTTTTTTGTAAGGGAATGTGTCTGTATAACGAGTACCGCGTTCTTCTGATTCATGCTTTTTGCGCCACTCTTTAAATAGAGTATCGAGGTCTTGTATATTTTCTAAACACATAATCTTCATCCTTTCATTTAATATTTCACTTATGCACCCAAGTTACTTTAATAAGATACAATTTACACCTAAAAAGATTATATCACTGCAGTGATAGTGCGTCAAATATTATTTAAGGTATCACCAAACATTAAAAATGGTGAGGACGTACCTCACCATTTTGTGTTTATTGCGATACCATTATGTATTTATTCCGCTTTCAGAAGCGATATAGTCGTCTACGGCTTTCTTGGGGATTTTCCAACACGAGCCGATTTTAAAGCCTTTGATTTTACCGTTCCTCAGTAGGTTATACAAAGTGTTTCTTCCGACAAGAAGATAATCCATAACTTCATCAGTGGTCCATATTTCATAATTATCTGACATTATGCGTCAACTCTATTCGTAAAATATTAATTGTATGTTATACGCATAAATCATCATAATCGGAATACTCCAATGCCAAGTCTAAAGGATTTCTGATTGTATCAAATTCGTATCGCCTTGGAATTACGACAGGACTCACACCGATTTTATTAAACTTTTTAAGTATGGCTTTTATCTGAGATTTATTGAAATTAAGTATATCAAACGCCCTATCTAAACTGCTGTGAGTAGCAGATGACTTTACAAGCTCTTTCATCAATTTCTTTGACTTTTTCTTGCATGATGATTTATCAACCATGGCATATATATCGGTAAGTTTATAAAAATCACCTGTGCCATAGAAGATATTTGCATAATGCTTGAAAATGTATTTTCCTATAATATCACTTTCCTTTAAAAAGGAAGATGCAGAAGTACATTTGAATTTCTTTGTAAGATGTCTGACTTTCTTTTTAAAACAACGTATTTCAATTCTTATAATTTTTTTTGAATTATCAATATAACGACATTTAGGATTTTTTTCTTTTAGCTGCCGATATTTGTTGTAGTAGGTGACTTCAATACCGTTATTTCCGGTTATGGTAATACCATTCTTTGATAAGGTATTTCTTTTAGATTTTTCGTTTTTATATTTTTTTATGGTATATTTGCTCGGGAAATATCCTCGTTTTAATAAATTTATGTAAGAATCAATTACTGCCTGATCATTAAGTTCCACATTGCTACAATAATCAATTCTTGATATATTGCAAGAATCAAATTCAGGTAAAAATGGTGATACGGTTTTTATCAATATATTAAATTTCTTTATAAGTTTATCAATGTTTTTAGAATTAAATATTCCAATATAGTTGTGGTTTTCCAATACACGTCTTGGATTGATTCTATAATATAAGACATGATGATTATATTCATCTTGTTTGTATTTTTTTATGAATATTATGATGCCGTAATCTTGTAATGCTTTGAAAACTGCACAATCATCTTTGGGTTTGTAATTTTGTCCGGATGCATTATATAATTCATTGTATACAATACGCACATCATCAGTGGATAACTTGTAACTTAGTTCAAATGTATGAAAATTCATACTATTACCTCCTTAGTATTACCGCATTATTGGTTTTTATATAATACGATATTAGTATTATATTGTTATCTTAGTATTACTTTTTATATTTTTATTTGGTAAATTATTTATACTTATATAATGACAGGTGATGTATAATCGGAGATGGTGAAGTAAATGCAGAGATAAAAGTCGGTTTAAATATATATTTGACGATTTGTATATTTTGTGGTATTATTAAATAAAAATAGTGAATACGTTTAAACATTTTACACATGTGTTGGGAGAAATATTATGTCAAATAAGAATAATGCTAATATAGGTTTTGAAAAACAAATATGGGATGCTGCATGCGTTCTTTGGGGACATATTCCGGCGGCGGAATATAGAAAGGTTATTATAGGTCTTATTTTCTTACGTTATATTTCAAATGCTTTTGAAAAACGATATAAAGAACTTGTAGCCGAAGGTGACGGATTTGAAGATGATATAGATGCTTATACAGAAGAAAATATTTTCTTTGTGCCTGAGGAGGCACGTTGGAGCAAGATTGCATCTGCTGCACATACTCCTGAAATCGGAACTATAATAGATGAAGCTATGAGAGCGATTGAAAAAGAAAATCCAACTTTAAAAAATGTTCTTCCAAAGAATTATGCCAGCCCTGATTTGGATAAAAGAGTGTTAGGAGAGGTCGTTGATTTATTTACCAATATGGATATGGATGACACTGAAGAAAGTAAAGACTTACTTGGACGGACTTATGAATACTGCATAGCGCAATTTGCGGCTTATGAAGGAGTTAAGGGCGGAGAATTTTACACTCCGTCAAGTATTGTTAAAACAATAGTTGCTATATTAAAACCTTTTTCTAATTGCAGAGTTTATGATCCTTGCTGTGGTAGTGGAGGTATGTTTGTACAGAGTGCAAA
>OLVR01001938.1_pt1 | contig 17433 bp, 10 predicted proteins | sample 1673261 | NCBI WGS metagenome assembly OLVR01 (sample SAMEA3178938, study PRJEB25190) | human gut metagenome | biome: human gut; feature: human-associated habitat; material: faeces | place: Austria | collected 2013 | reverse complement strand
AGGTGAAGATCAGCACGATCATCGTGACGATATACGGCAGCATCTGGTAGAAGTTCGAAATTTCCTTGACGCCCTCAAACTTCGGCAGGAAGGTCAGCGTGGCGTTCAGCGCAGCAATGACCTTGAACAGCGCGAAGAACAGCGACGCGCCGAGGATCGGCAGCGGCTTCCAGTTGCCGAAGATCATAACGGCCAGCGCCAGGAAGCCGTAGCCGCCGACGTCGGAGTTGAAGCCGGAGCCGGCTGCCAGCGTGTAGGCCAGGCCGCCGACGCCGCCCAGGAATCCGGAGATCAACACACCGGCGTAGCGCATCTTGTAGACGTTGATGCCGACGGAATCCGCCGCCTGGGGATGCTCACCGCAGGCGCGCAGCCGCAGACCGAAGCGGGTCTTGTACATGACGATGTAGGCCGCGATGAACAGGACGATGGCAACGGGGGTCGTCAGGTAGAAATACTTGAAAATCAGGTTGTTCCAGAAGCTGGGGCCGTCCACCGGGGCGAGGCCGAAGGTATCGCGGGTGATGCGCACCCAGTTGGGAATGAAGATCGTAGTCAGGCCCTGGCCCTGGATGGCCCAGGTCATGACGACGGCGAAGGCGGGCGCAAACTGGTTCAGCGCCGTGCCGCCGATGGTCTGGTCGGCCTTCAGGTTGATGGCCGCAAAGCCCAGCAGCAGCGAAAAAATCATGCCGGTGACGCCCGCCACCAGAATGGCAATGAACATCGACAGCTGCGGATGTGCGGGACCGAAGCCGCTCTGGTCCAGGCCCTGCAGCGTAAAGCAGGCGAACAGCGCGCCAATGATCATCATGCCCTCAAGTGCGATGTTGATGACGCCGGAATGCTCACTGAACATGCCGCCCATGGCGACGAGCAGCAGCGGCACTGCGAACAAAATGGTCATACTGATAATGTTGGCAGCGATCATCATTTTGCAGCACCTTCCTTTCCCTTATGGCCGGAGACCGCCTTGGTAATGATGCCGCGCATCAGCAGGGCAAAGGCCGCCAGATAGATGATGACGGCAATGACGATGTCAATGGTCTCGGACGAGTAGGCGGGCTGCATGGCGGCACCGCCGACCTGGATATAACTGATAAAGAGCGACGCAAAAATCGTGCCGATGGGGTTGGAGCTGGCCAGCAGGGCGACAGGGATGCCGTTGAAGCCCATGCCGAGGATGGATTTTTCCAGCACGTATTGGCCCGTACCGGCCAGGTAGTAGATGGCGCCGCCGATGCCGGACAGTGCGCCGGAGATGACCATGGACAGCACGATGTTGCGCTTGGAGTTGATGCCAGCGTACTGGGCAGCGTCGCGGCTCAGGCCGCAGGCCTTCAGCTCATAGCCGAAGGTCGTCTTTTGCAGGATGACCCAGACGAGGATGGCAAAAATAATCGTGATGATGATGGAAATATTGATCCAGCTTGAGTTGCCGAACAGTGCCGCAAACGGCCCCCTGGGCAGGATCGCACCGGGGTTTGCAACGTTCAGCGCGGCGGTGCGGTCCGAGTTAGACGCGCCCCAGCCGGAGGCCAGCATATTGGGCATGTTGGCCAGCAGCAGATTGACGAGGTACATGCCGATCCAGTTGAACATGATGGCGGTGATGACCTCATTGACGTTGAAATACGCCTTGAACAGGCCCGGGAAAACGCCCCAGATCGCACCGCCGACAGCGCCCGCCAGCAGGCAGACGTACCACGGCATCTGGAATTGAATGGCGCACAGCAGCGAGAAGAAAGCGCCCATCGTGTACTGGCCGGACGCACCAATGTTGAACAGGCCCGTCTTGAACGCAAAGCCGACGGACAGGCCGCACATCATCAGGGGTGCCGCCTGGTACAGCACCTTGCCGAGCTTGTCCATGCTGGAAAAACCGGTGGCCAGCATAGCTCTCATGCCGCCCACGGCGGCGCCGGGATTCAGCAGGACCAGCAGTACAAAGCCCAGCACCAGACCGACGACGATGGACAAAAGGCTGGCCAGGACCCCTACAACGGCGGGACGCTGCAGAAGCGGCTGTTTATTCTGTTTGCTCATGCTTTCGCCTCCCCTTGCTTTTTGGCACCGGCCATATACAGGCCCAGTTCCTCGACGGTGGTCTTTTTCGGGTCGAATTCACCGACGATCTCCCCCTCGTAAATCACGAGGATGCGGTCAGACAGGTTCATGACCTCGTCCAGCTCCAGGCTGACGAGCAGGACCGCACGGCCCTTGTCGCGCTCGGCCACGATCTGTTTGTGGATATACTCGATCGCGCCGACGTCAAGGCCGCGGGTGGGCTGCACGGCAACGAGCAGCTGCGGGTCCTTATCGACCTCGCGGGCGATGATAGCCTTCTGCTGGTTGCCGCCGGACATGCTGCGGGCAATCGTCGCAGGGCCCTGGCCGCTGCGGACATCGTATTGCTTTATCAGGCGCTCGGCGTACTGCAATACGGCGTTCTTTTTAATAAAGCCGTGGTTCTGGAACTCCGGCTGCCAGTAACGCTGCAAAACCATGTTGTCGGCCAGCGTGTAATCCAGCACCAGACCGTGCTTGTGGCGGTCCTCCGGGATGTGGCTCATACCGGCCTTGCTGCGCTCGCGGATGGGGGCATTCGTGATGTCCCTGCCCTCGAGTCTGATGGTGCCGGACGTGGGCTTTTCGAGGCCCGTAATACCGTAGATCAGCTCGCTCTGGCCGTTGCCGTCGATACCGGCAACGCAGACGATCTCGCCCGCACGGACGTTGAAGCTGACGCCGCGGACGGCATTGTTCTTGTGGACCTTGCTCGGCACGACGAGGTTCTCGACCTCCAGGATCGGCTTGCCGACCTCGCAGGGCTTCTTATCGACGGCAAACTGCACGTCGCGGCCAACCATCATCTTGGACAGTTCCTCTTTCGTGGTGCCCTTGATGTCAACGGTGCCGATATACCTGCCCTTGCGCAGGACAGAGCAGCGGTCAGAGACTGCCATGATCTCGTTGAGCTTGTGGGTGATGAACAGGATGCTCTTGCCCTCGGCCTTGAAGCCGCGCATGATGTCCATGAGCTCGTCAATTTCCTGCGGGGTCAGAACCGCCGTAGGCTCGTCGAAAATCAAAATTTCATTGTCGCGGTAGAGCATTTTCAGGATCTCGACACGCTGCTGCATGCCGACGGAGATGTCGCTGACCAGCGCGTCCGGGTCGACCTTCAGACCGTACTTTTCGCTCAGGGCCATGACCTTTTTGCGGGCCTCGTCCTTCTGCAAAAAGCCGTGCTTTGTGTCCTCAACACCCAGGATGATGTTGTCGAGCACCGTGAAGCACTCCACCAGCTTGAAATGCTGGTGCACCATGCCGATGCCCAGTGCGTTGGCATCGTTCGGGTTGTTGATCTTGACCTCCTGTCCGTTTTTCCGTATCGTACCCTGCTCCGGCTGATACAGACCGAACAGCACACTCATCAAGGTGGATTTACCGGCGCCGTTTTCGCCCAGCAGGGCGTGGATCTCACCCTTGCGCAGCTGCAGGGTGATGTCGTCGTTGGCTTTGATGCCGGGGAACTCCTTGGTAATGTGCAGCATTTCGATGACATAATTATCTGCCAATCGTTGCACTCCCCTTTCAATGTGTACGGGCTTGTACACAAATTCTTATACTATATTATACAGAAAAATCGCGCCATGTACAATAGAATCTGCACAAAAAGTAGCCGAAATTTGGCAAAAGAGAACAAAAACCACCCTGCGCGGGGGTGCGCAGGGTGGTTAAAAGTCATACTTTTAAAGCCTTATCAGCTCTGGTAGTCAACCGTGATGGTGGTGACAGCGGGCTTGACATCGGCGTCATAGCTGTCGTCGATGGCCAGGGTGCCGTCCACGATGGAGGCGTACATGGAATCGTACTGCTCCTGGGTGAACTTGGTGAACTTGGAGGTGCTCATCGGCAGACCGACGCAGTTCTCGGCAGCGCCGAGCTTGGTCTCCTTGCCGGAGTAGGTCTCGCTGAACTTCCAGCCGTTGTTCATGGCATCGGTCAGAGCCTCGTTCACGGACTCGGCCAGGCCCTTCATAGCGGAGGTGACGACCGTGTCGAACTGGCCGGACTGGTCAACGTCAACGCCGATCATCTTGCCGCCGTTGGCCTGCGCAGCAGCGTCGCAGCTCTGGCAGACGGGACCGCCGCAGGCAAAGACGACCTCGGTACCCTCGGAGTACCAGCCGTCCATCTTGTTCTTGACCTCATCGGTAGCTGCGAAGCCGCCGGAGTACCAGTACTTGATGTTGACATCCGTAGCGCCGATCTCCTTGGCAGCGGCGTCAGCGCCCTGCACGAAGCCGTAGCCGTAGCGGATAACTGCGGGGACAGCCATGCCGCCCAGGAAGCCCAGCTCCTTGTAGCCGTCATAGACAGCGGCATAACCGGCCAGGTAGCCGGCCTGCTCCTCTTTATAGGTGATCAGAGCGGTGTTGGCGGTGGGAGCCTTGTCGCCCAGGTCGCTGGCGGAAACGTCCAGAGCCAGGAACTGCACGTCAGGGTACTTCTCCTGAGCCTCGGCGATGGCATTGCCGAACAGGTAGCCAGCGACGACGATGGACTTAGCACCGTCGTTGACAGCGTTGTCCATCTGCTCCAGACGGGCGGCATCGGAGTCCTCGGTGGGACGGTAGTAGTTGGCGTTCAGGCTGTTTGCAGAGCAGAAATCCTGCACGCCCTGCCAGGTGTACTGGTTGAAGGACTGGTCATCGATGTTGCCGACGTCGGTAACAAAGGCGACATCGGTCTTGCTGCCGGAGGTGGAAGCGGCAGCCTCAGAGGTAGCCTCCGTCGTGGTGCTCGTGGCGGTGCTGGCGGAAGAACCGCCGCAGGCAGCCAGAGAGAGCGCCATGCTGGCAGCCATTACAAAAGCGAGAAACTTTTTCATGGTTTTGATCTCCTTAGGTTGTTTTCAATTGCGCAGCAGGGCGGTTCCCTGCCGCTTTGCTTTCAGTATACCGCATTTGCGCTGTTAATTCAATGACAAAACGGCGTAAAAAACATTACAAAAGCATAACAAAGCGCAGCCTCCTGCCTCTCTTGGCGAGGGAGGTGCCCCGCAGGGGCGGAACCCTCTCACAGAGGGGGCCAAGTGGGGGGTTACAGCAGGCGGTTCACCGTGACGTTCGGGGTTTCCGGCAGCGTATCCAGATCCGAGTAGGCATCCATCTTCAGGACGCTGGTGCGCAGATCCTCATACAGCGTGCGGTAGTCGTCCTGCGTGAAGCTGTCAAACCGCCAGGGCGCCCCGGCCACCAGCGCGACTTCGCCGTTCGTGAAGCCGGCCTTCTCGGTCTGGCCGCCGGTCTGACCATTCCAGGTGCCCGCCGCAAAGAAGGTGTACAGCTGACGCTGCACGGCAGCGTTGTAGCACTTGATGGCGCTGCCCAGCACGCGGTCCCCCAGCTCTGTGTTGTCGTAATCCGTCGTGATCGCCTTGCCGCCGGTCTGGTTGACGGCGCCGGACACACCCTCGTACAGGTTGCCGCCGCTGACCATAATAAGCGACGTACCGTTATTATACCAGTCGATCATCCGCTGGGTAATGGCGTCGTTATTCTCATAGGTATCGGTGAACCAGGTCTGCAGGGTTACATACTCGCCCTGCAGCTCGGCAGCGGCCTCCGCGCCCTGCAGAAAGCCGGTGCAGTACCGCACAATGCCCGGTATCTCCCGCGCGCCGATGAAGCCGAGCGTGGTGTAGCCATCGGTCACAGCGGCGTACCCGGCCAGATACCCGGCCTGTTCCTCCTGAAAGAGGACGCAATGGACAAGGCTGGCCGTATTGTAAGCGCTATAGTCGTCACTGTGAGGCTCGCTGTCAAACAGCAGATAGTGGACGTCAGGGTAGTTTTCCTGCATGCGGTAGAGCGCCGCGCCCATGGTGTCGCCGCGGCAGACCACGAGCTTTGCGCCGCTCTCGGCGGCAGCGCGCAGGGCGGCCTCGGCCTCGTCTGCGGTGTTGCCCGCGGCAGTCTGGGCGTCGGCGGTATAGCCGTACGTGTTGGCGAACGTCTGTATGCCCTGCCACAGCATGGCATCCTCGCCGGATTCCGTGCCGCCGGGGCCGGTCACCAGCACGACGGACTCTCCGCCGGGCAGTGTGGCCGCCGGGTCATCGGGCTGGTAGACAAAGGTCGCGTCGTTCGTCGGGGCGGTTACAGTGTGCTGCTCCTGCGCGGTGCTGGCAGCCTCCGTATCCTTGCAGGCGGTCAGCCCTGCCAGCAACGCCAGCGTCAGAAGCAGTGCTAAGAATTTCTTCATGTGGTAAGGGAACTCCTTTGGTTTTCTGAAAAAGCCTCCCCTTGAGGGGAGGTGGCCCCGCAGGGCCGGAGGGGTGGGCGGGAGACTCCGCGTAAACCGTGCGGCACCCAGCTACCCCTCACCCGCTGCGGCGGGAGCTCCCCTCAAGGGGAGCCAAAGAGAGTAATTTTACTCCAGATTTGCCGGGCCGAAGCCGTAGGGCAGCAGGTCGCCGAGGGTCGTGACGATGTAATCGTCCTCACTCCTGGCCATGATGACGGTCAATTCGGGGCCGCCGAACTCATAGAGCGCCTGACGGCAGACACCGCACGGGCCGGTGACGAGGGTGTTCGTCTCCCCCACCTTGCTGCCGACGATGGCGATGGCGTCAAACTCGCGCACACCCTCGCTGACGGCCTTGAACAGAGCCGTGCGCTCGGCGCAGTTCGTGGGGGTGTAGCTCGCGTTCTCAATATTGCAGCCCCGGAACACCTGTCCGTTTTTACCGCGCAGCGCCGCGCCCACGTGGAAGTGGGAGTACGGTACATAGGCGAACTTCTGCGCGGCGAACGCCTCGCGGATGAGCGCCTGAATTTCAGCCTTTTCCATGCTCACTTCTCCAGAAATGCGTCAACGCCCAGCGCGACCTTCATCATGGCGGTGAAGCTGGTCTGGCGCTGCTCGGCAGTCGTGATCTCCGGCGAAACAAAGCTGTCGGAGATCGTCAACAGGCAGGCGGCGCGCTTGCCCAGGACCCTGGCGTTGTGGAACAGCGCAAAGCTCTCCATCTCGACGGCCAGGCAGCCCTTTTCGTCGCGCAGTTTTTCCCAGTAGGTCGGCTTCTCGTCGCTGGGCTGGCGGTAGAACACGTCGGAGGAATGGATGTTGCCCTCGATCAGCGGAATACCAGCAGCCTTGGCGCTGGCGCGCAGGGCATCGTTCAGTGCGGCGCTCGGAGTCTGGATGTCGTCGGTGTCGCCGCTCTGGGTCACGGCGTAGTTGCTCTCGGAGTAGGCACCCGTGGCCAGCACCACGTCAAACAGTTTTGCCTTGTCGGTGTAGGAGCCGGCGGAGCCGATGCGGATGATGTTCTCGACGCCGTACTGGGTGTACAGCTCGTAGGAATAAATGCCGATGGACGGCATGCCCATGCCGCTGCCCATCACGCTGATGGGGCGGCCCTGATAGGTGCCGGTGTAGCCGTACATACCGCGGACGTCGGTGACAAGGCGCGGGTCCTCTAGGAAGGTCTCGGCAATGAATTTGGCGCGCAGCGGGTCGCCGGGCATCAGGACGGTCTTGGCGAAATCGCCGTTTTTGGCGCGGTTATGGGGGGTAGACATAAAAGCACTCTCCTTTATTTTGCAATATTGGTAGATACAGTATACCACACTTTCGCCGTTTGTGGTAAACTAAAAGCAAGAAATTTTGTGAAAGAGGCATTTTATCATGCAGATACCCCATCACTGCACCCTTTGCCCCCGGGCCTGCGGGGCGGACCGCGCCGCAGGGCAGCGCGGCTTTTGCGGGGCAGACAACACCCTGCGCGTGGCCCGCGCCGCCCTGCACCACTGGGAGGAGCCGTGCCTGAGCGGCGACCCGAACGCCGAAACCGGGAGCGGCACGGTGTTTTTCAGCGGCTGCACGCTGAAATGCTGCTATTGCCAGAATTACCCGATCAGTCAGGGCGAGGTAGGCAAGGCGATTTCTGTGGAGCGGCTGACCGAGATTTTTATGAATTTGCAGAACGGCGGGGCGAAAAACGTAAACCTCGTCACGGCATCGCAGTATCTGCCGTGGGTCACTGCCGCGCTGGATGCCGCGCGGGCGCAGGGCTTTTCCCTGCCCGTCGTCTACAACACGGGCGGGTATGAGACGGTGGACGCCGTCAAGGCGCTGGCCGGGTATGTGGACATCTGGCTGGCGGATTACAAGTACGCGGACGGTGCGCTGGCAGCGGAGCTTTCCGCCGCGCGGGACTACCCTGCCGTGGCGGACGCAGCGCTGCGGCAGATGCTTTTGCAGACCGGCGCACCGGTGTACGACGCGGACGGGTATTTGCAGAAGGGCGTCATTGTGCGGCATCTGGCACTGCCCGGCCACGTGGCAGACAGCAAGGCCGTGCTGCGGCGGCTGGCAGCGCTGCGGGAGGAAACGGGCATAGAATTTATCCCCAGCTTAATGAGCCAGTTTACACCCTTTTATAAAGCGGCAGAGCACGGCCTCGGGCGGCGCATCACGACCTATGAGTACCGGCAGGTCATCGACGAGGCCGTGCGGCTGGGACTGACCGACGGGTACATGCAGGAAAAGAGCAGTGCCCGGGAGGAGTATACACCGCCGTTTGATTTGGAGGGGGTGTAAGCTCACCCAAAAGCCTCCTCCGCTTGCGGGGGAGGTGGCCCGAAGGGCCGGAGGGAGGGTGACCGCAGGCTGCCGCTCCCCCACCGCCTGCGGGCGGAGCCCCCTCGCAAGCGAAGGGGCCTTAGGAATTGTGAGGTTCTTCATGTTATTTTCCGTTTTCTATCTTTCCCTGTTTCTCTCCGTCGGTCTGCTGTCGGCCCGGCGGGCGGTGCCGGACGGATCGGCGGCGGTGATCGTGCCGCTGGGCTGCGGGTTCGGCGTGTCGCTGCTGGCCGTGCTGCCTGCACTGTTTGCGGTAGTACTGGGCTTTACACTGCTCTCCGTCGCGCTGGCGGCAGCGGCCGCGGCGAGCATCGGAGCAGCGCTTTTGTACCGCAGCACGCGGCTGCGCGGCATGGCGAAGGACCCCGACGGCGGGGCCCTGTGGGCCTGCCTGCTGCCGGTAGTGCTCATCACGCTGTATCTGCTGCACACCCACATTCTGCATCTGGTGGACGGCGCGTACCACACGGGCCAGAGCTGCTACGGCGATATGCCGATGCACCTCGGGTTCATCAAATATATCGCGCAGAGCGGTGAATTTCTGCCCCGCTATCCCCTGCTGGGCGGCACGCACCGGTTCGGCTATCCGTTTTTGTGCGAGACGGTCTCCAGCGTTTTTGTGGTGCTGGGGGCCGACCTGCGCACGGCGTATCTGCTGCCGATGCTGCCCGCGTTTTTGTCGGTGTACGGCATGTTCTGGCAACTGGCGCGGCGCGTGACCGACAGCGTCGGCAAGGCGTGTCTGGCGTTTTACCTGTTTTTTATGGGCAGCGGGCTTGGGTTCGTGTACTTTCTCGGCTCTGCCGACAGCTTTGCGGGCATTTTCACGGGGTTTTACACAACGCCGACGAATTTTGTGGAGAAAAACATCGAGTGGGTCAATCCGATTGTGGATCTGCTTATCCCCCAGCGGGCGACGCTGTTCGGCTGGTGCGTGCTGCTGCCCGCCGTCTATCTTCTGTGGCGGTTCTGCTATGAGGGGGAGCGCCGCCTCTGGCCGTGGCTGGCCGCGCTGGTGCTGCCCCTGCCGCTGCTGCACACCCACAGTGCGCTGGCGCTCGTGCTGCTCTGCCTCGTCGGCGGCGTCTACACACTGGCGCAGGGCCCGCGGCGAAAGACGCTGCTGCCCTGGCTGGGGCTGGCGGCGGTCTGCGGCGCGGCATGGCTGTGCCAGATGCTGCCGACGGTGCTGGCGCAGAGCCTCGACGGCCAGCACATGCTGCGGCTGCACTTCAACTGGATCAACGGCCAGGACGACGGCACGCTGAAGGACAACTATTTCTGGTTCTACATCAAAAACATCGGCCTTGTGTATCTTTTGCTGATCCCTGCGTTTCTCCGCGCCAGGCCAAAGCAGCGGTGGCTGTACGGCGGCGGGCTGGCGATCCTGGCGCTGGCGGAGTTCGTCGTGTTCCAGCCGAACAATTACGACAACAACAAGCTGCTCTATGTCTGGCATATTCTGGGCTGCATTTTGGCTGCACAGCTGCTTGTGGATATTTTTGCAGAGGTGCGCGCCCTGCCCTGGCGGGCGCTGGGGCTGGCGGCATGCTGCTTTGCGGGCATGTTCGGCAGTGTGCTGACCGTAGGCCGCGAGGCGCTCAGCGACTACCGGCAGTGGAGCGCGGACGATATGGCGCTGGCGGATTACATCGACGAAAACGCCGGGAGCGACGCGCTGTTTTTGACGAGTGACAGCCATGTAACACCGGTGTTTGCGCTGGCCGGGCGGCGGATACTCTGCGGGTCGGGCAGCTATGTCTACTACCACGGCATGGACTATTCTGCCGAGTACAACGCCATGCGGGCGCTGTATGAGACGCCGGACGAGGACACGCTGGCCGCGTGGGACATCGGGTACGCCGTGTTTGACAGCAGTGTGTACGCGAAATTTGCGGCGGATGAGAGCTGGTATGCGGCAAGGTATGACGTATGGTATGAAAATGCGGCGTACCGCGTGTATAAGATAAAGTAGCATACTCCCGCCCTCCTTCACATAGGATTTGACAGGAAATTCTATGCGAGGAGGTCAGGCTATGAAGGGCGACCCTGAGGAGCGCGCCGCGGCGGTGGGACGGTATATTGTGGAAAGCGGTGCTACCGTGCGCGCGGCGGCTGCCGTATTCGGCGTGAGCAAATCCACGATCTGGAAGGACCAGCACCGCCTGCGCCGCCAGAACCCGGGCCTTTGGGCCGAGGTGCAGGCCGTCGTACAGAAGAACAAGGCCGAGCGTCATCTGCGCGGCGGCGAGGCCACACGGCGCAAATATTTGCATACAGCATCTTGCGCGGCGCACGGCGGCACAGTATAATAGAGTAAAAAAATAAAGGACGGTGTACCTATGAAACGTCAGGATTACATCAGCTGGGATGAATACTTTATGGGCATTGCCCTGCTCTCGGCCATGCGGTCCAAAGACAACAACAGCCAGGTCGGTGCCTGCATCGTCAGCCCGGAAAACAAAATTTTGTCCCTGGGCTACAACGGTATGCCCATCGGCTGCAATGACGACGATATGCCCTGGGAGCGCGAAGGCAGCGACCTTGACACAAAATATATGTATGTCTGCCACTCGGAGCTGAACGCTATCCTGAACAGCCCGAACCATGATCTGCGCGGCTCCCGGATGTATGTGACGCTTTTCCCCTGCAATGAATGTGCCAAGGCCATCATCCAGAGCGGCATCAAAGAACTGATCTATCTATCGGACAAATACCACGACACCCATGCCAGCATCGCCAGCCGCCGCATGTTCAACATGACCGGCGTCAAATACCGCGCGTATCAGCCGACGGGGCGCGAGATCAAATTGGATGTATAAGGAGCTATGAACATGAAAACCATCATTATCGGCATCGCGGGCGGCACCGGCAGCGGCAAGACCACCCTGACCGAAAAGCTGCGGGATCATTTTGGTGCGAACGAGGTCAGCGTTCTCAACCACGACAGCTACTACAAGCGCCACGACGAGCTGCCCTACGAGGAGCGCTGCAAGCTCAACTATGACCACCCGGACAGCTTTGACACGCCGCTGATGGTCGCCCACCTGCGGGAGCTACGCGCGGGTCACCCCGTACAGGTGCCGGTCTACGACTACACCATCCACAACCGCAGCGACAAGACCGTGACCGTGCAGCCCGCGCCGGTCATTATCGTGGAGGGGATCCTGATTTTTGACTCCCCCGAGCTGTGCGACTTAATGGACATGAAGGTCTTTGTGGACACCGACGCCGATGTGCGCATCCTGCGCCGCATCGTCCGCGACGTCAAGGAGCGCGGGCGCACGCTGGACAGCGTTGTCAACCAGTACCTGACCACTGTCAAACCGATGCACGAGCAGTTCGTCGAGCCGAGCAAGCGCAAGGCCGACCTGATCGTCCCCGAGGGCGGGCATAACCTGGTGGCGCTGGAGCTGCTGATCAAATGGGTGGATAATCACCTTCACGCAGTGGAGGCGGAATAAAAATAAATCCGGCGGACGCCTTTAAAAACGTCTGCCGGATTTTTTATAGCTGGTTGGTTGTAGGGGCGGATGCAAGCATCGACCCCTACAAAGCATTTTACACGTGATTTTACGCTTTCGTTTGGCTCGGATGCGGCACGGGCGGCATTTTCGTGAACAGAGCCTTCAGCGCCAGCGGCGTCGCAACGGACGAGACCACGATGAGCAGGATGACCGCCGTGAAATACACGGGGTCGACAACGCCGACCTCCAGGCCCTTCTGGGCAACAATCAGCGCGACCTCGCCGCGGGTCATCATGCCGACGCCGACCTTGAGGGAATCGCCCCAGTTGAAGCGGCAGATTTTCGCGGCCAGACCGCAGCCGATGATCTTGGTCAGCAGCGCAACGATGACGAAGCAGATGCAGAACAGCAAAATCTCCGGTGTCAGGCCGCTGATGTCGGTCTTTAAGCCGATGGAGGCGAAGAACACCGGTGCAAAGATGACGTAGTTGCTGATGTCAACGCGGCGCTCCACGTAGGGGGCGTCGTCCATCGCACAGAGCACGATGCCTGCAATGTACGCGCCGGTGATGTCGGCAATGCCGAAGTACTGCTCGGCAATGTAGGCCATGGCAAAGCAGAACGCCATGCTGACGATGGTGATGCGCTGGGTGTGAGGGTTGCGCTTGTCAAGCCATTTCATGGCAAAGTGGATGACGACGCCGACGCCGATGGCGACGAGGAAGAACAGCACGGTCTGGATGAGCACGCCGCCGATGCCGGTGCCCTCACCCGAGCTGGCGCCCAGCACGCAGGTCAGCACGATGATGCCGATGACGTCATCAATGACTGCCGCGCTGACGATGGTCGTACCAAGGAAGCTTTTCAGATGGCCCAGCTCCTGCAGCGTCGCCACCGTGATGGAGACACTCGTCGCCGTCATGATGGTGCCGATGAACAGCGCACGGTAGAACTCCGGGCTGCCCACCGCCGCAAAGCCGTAGAATGCGCTATACAGCAGCGTACCGCCTACCAGCGGCACAAAGACGCCGACGCAGGCGATCAGCGTCGCAATGGGGCCTGCGCGCATCAGCTCCTTCAGGTTCGTGCCAAGGCCGGTGGAGAACATCAGCAGCACCACACCGATTTCCGCAAAAATCGAGATGGCGTCGCTGGTCTGCACCAGGTTCAACAGGCACGGTCCGATGATCAGGCCGGCAATGATTTCGCCCACGACCTGCGGGGCCTTGCATTTGCGGGCGACCAGCGCAAAGAACTTTGCGCTCAAAATGATGATCGCCAGGTCACGGAACACGGAATACATGAAATATCCTCTCCTTACCTCTTGTTAGATGTTTCATACCCCTATAGTTTTAGCACCTTGCGCCGCTGTTTGCAAGAGGACAAAACGTGCAAAATATGCAGTTTGCACGCACGTTTTGCATACACCTTGCCCATCGCAGATTTTTTTGCAAAAAAATGCAAAATAAGGCTTGACATTTGAAGATTGTATTGCTATAATAGCTCATGCAGTCAGGCGCTGCGCAACTGAATATGTGGAAAGATGGCTGAGCTGGTCTAAGGCGCACGACTGGAAATCGTGTAGGGCCCCTAAAGCCCTCAAGGGTTCGAATCCCTTTCTTTCCGCCATAAGCCCATGACAAAGAGATGTCATGGGCTGTTTTTGTTGTATAGCGCAAAAACGGCAAAATCGACGAGCCATTTTTGAAGCGCATTTTATAGGGCAATACCGCAGCCGCCAGTGCGGTGCTGGAGCCGTTAGGCGGGAATTATGCGGTATTACCCTAATTATTATCTCAAAACACGAAATGCTTTCTCCCCTGCCTGAGGATATTTCTTGTATACTAATGAAAAAGGAGGATGTTTTCCATGAAAAATACCACTGCAATGGCCGATTATGAGCTGCGCCACATCGAAGCGCTGCGCAAAGATTTGGCGGACTGCACCGTGCTGCTGAAAAAGGACGGCAGCTTCCCGCTGGAAAAGCCCTGCACCCTTGCCGCCTATGGCAGCGGCGTGCGCCGCACGATCCGGGGCGGCACCGGCTCCGGTGAGGTAAATTCACGCTACATCGTAACCATTGAGGAAGGACTGCAGCAGGCAGGCTTTACCCTGACCGGGATGGAGTGGCACACCGGCTACGAGCAGGCGCGGGAAAAGGCCCACAAAGCCTTTTTGAAGCAGCTGAAAAAGGACGCCAAAGCCGCCAGGCAGAACTTTATCCTCTACGGCATGGGCAAGGTCATGCCTGAGCCTGAATACGACCTGCCGCTCAACGCTGAGGGCGATGCAGCAATTTACGTTGTTTCCCGCATTTCCGGTGAGGGCAACGACCGCACGCCGCTCAAGGGTGACATCCGCCTGACCGATTCCGAGGTGCGGGATATTCTGGCGCTGGACAAAAAGTTCACCCGCTTTATGCTGGTGCTGAATGTCGGCGGCGTGGTGGATCTCTCCCCCGTTATGAGCGTGCGCAACATTCTGCTGCTGTCCCAGCTCGGTGTCGAGACCGGCGGTGCGCTGGCGGATATTCTGCTGGGCAAGGCCAATCCCTCCGGCAAGCTGACGACCACCTGGGCCGCCTTTGAGGAATACCCTGAAATGCCCGACTTTGAGGACATGAACGAAACCCGCTACCGCGAGGGCATCTATGTGGGCTACCGCTATTTTGATACCTTCCGCAAAAAAGCTCTGTTCCCCTTTGGATACGGGCTTTCCTACACAGAGTTCCGCCTTGGGACTGCCGGGGTGGAGGCGAACGGTGCGCAGGTCACTGTGCGTACCACCGTGGAAAACATCGGTGCTATGGCGGGGCGGCAGGTCGTGCAGGTCTACCTGAGCAAGCCTGCCGGCAAGCTCGATGCGCCCCGGCAGGAGCTTTGCGCCTTTGCCAAGACCCGCACACTTGCCCCGGGAGAAGCAGAAACTGTCACCTGCTCCTTTACCTTGCCGGAGATGGCAGCTTATGATGCCGAAACTGCCGCCTATATTCTCGAGGCCGGTGATCACCTTGTCCGTGTCGGTGTCAGCAGCGCCGAAACCGTCCCCGCCGCCGTCCTGCATCTGGGCAAGACCGTCACGACCCTGCAGGCAAAAAATGTGCTGGGCAGCACGGATTTCACCGACCTTACCGCCCCTGCCGCCGCGATGGAGCGCTCGGAGGGTGTGCCGGTCATCGAAATCGACCCGGCCTCGATTGTCTGTGAAACGATAGATTATGCCCGCACCGAGGAAATTTTGCCCGAGGTGGACGCCCTGACCAAGGAGGACGCCGCCCTGCTTCTGATCGGCGATTTTGATCCGAACGCAAAGGGCCTTGCTTCGATGATCGGCACAGCAGGCCGCCATGTCTGCGGTGCGGCGGGTGAGAGCTGCAGCACTGTCAAGGGCATTCCCTGGCTGATCATGGCCGACGGCCCTGCCGGTCTGCGCCTTGCGAAGGAGTATTATGAGGACGGCAAGGGCAAGCACGCTGTCGGCAATGCCTCGATGCCGGATTCCATTATGGAAATGCTGTCCGGCCCGATGAAACTGGTGATGAGCCTGATGGGCGGCAACGGCAAGCCGAAGGCCGGCTGCGAGATCAAGACCCAATACTGCACGGCTATTCCCATCGGCACCGCGCTGGCGCAGAGCTTTGACACGGATTTTGTGCAGCAGTGCGGCGGCATCGTCGGCGAGGAGATGGAGCACTTCGGCGTGCATCTGTGGCTTGCCCCGGCGCTGAACATCCATCGTTCGATCCGCTGCGGGCGCAACTTTGAGTACTACTCTGAGGATTCGCTCGTCTCCGGCAAGATGGCTGCCGCCATGACGCGCGGTGTGCAGGCTCATAAGGGCTGCGGCACGACCATCAAGCATTATGCCGCCAACAATAAAGAGTACAACCGCACCCGCAACAACAGCATGGTTTCCGAGCGCGCCATGCGTGAAATTTACTTAAAGGGCTTCGGCATCTGCGTGCGGGAGTCCCAGCCCAAGGCCGTCATGACCTCCTACAACCTGCTGAACGGCATCCACACCGCCGAAAGCCGCGGGCTGGTCACGGATATTCTGCGCGCCGAGTTTGGGTATCAGGGCATCGTCATGACCGACTGGGTCACGCCGATGACCGGGGACGCACGCTCTGCCCACCGGGATTCGCAGGCACAGTATGTGGCTGCGGCAGGCGGCGACCTGTTCATGCCTGGCAGCAAGGGTGATTACGACAATCTGCTGCAGGGCATCGACAGCGGCGCAGTGACGCTGGAGCAGGTAAAAATCAATGCCTCCCGCGTTGTCAAAATGGCGCGGGCACTGACGCAGGAATAAAACACAAAAACCTCTGCCAGACTTGATGTTTGCCTGGCAGAGGTTTTTTGGATAAGCATTTACTTTTCGCGGTACTCCATCGGGGTTTGGCCTGTGACCTCCTGAAAAATCCGGCTGAAATAGTTGCGTGTGCTGAAAGAAAGTGCAGTGGCAATGTCCTGCACGGTCTGGTCGGTGCTTTTCAGCAAAACCTTGGCGCGCTCGATCTTGACAAATTTAATGTAATCTGTCACGCTTAACCCTGTCTCCTCTTTGAATTTGTGGGTCAGATAATATTCCGTATAGCCCACCAGCGCTGCCATATCCGCCGCGCGTATTTTTTTATCGAGGTTCATCTCAATGTAGTCCACACACTTTTGCACCTGCTGACTGAGGTTGGGGTTGGTGCGGCATTTATGCACGCGCCGGACAAAGTCGTCATACATCATAAGGCCGAGCGGTGCAAGATCATCCAATGTTTTTGCATTTTCAGCGGATTGGATATAGCTGTCCCCCAGCGCGTAGGCTTCCTCCGGCGAAAGGCCGCCCTCGATGGCGGCACGGCATACCAGCGAGGTAAACACAATAATGCTTGTTTTGCTCTGGCGCAGGGCATCATCGCTGCGCACCGGCACACCTGCGCTGATCCCCATGCTGGCGGAAAGTGCCTGCTTATAATTCAAGTCGCCGGTGCGCACCATCTGCAGAAGTCCCTGCTCTGCCATCCAGACCTTGTGGCGGTCGTGAGCGGGCTGCTGCACTGTACTGTGTTCCTGCGCCAAAGACTCGCTGTTGATGTCGCTGATCGTAAGGTGGTTACCGGTCAGGCAATAGTGCATCATCAGGGCGTAGCGGTGCAAAACCGTGCATTGCAGCACCGGGACGGTTTTCAACGCCTCGTACAGCTGCATGGTCCATGCCACGCTCGTCTCCAGACGGTTATAGTATTGCAGTCCCTGCTCGATCCCGCGCAGCGAAACATCCTGATAAAACACCGGCCCGATGACCCAGGCGCGTT
>OLVR01001935.1_pt1 | contig 17442 bp, 12 predicted proteins | sample 1673261 | NCBI WGS metagenome assembly OLVR01 (sample SAMEA3178938, study PRJEB25190) | human gut metagenome | biome: human gut; feature: human-associated habitat; material: faeces | place: Austria | collected 2013 | reverse complement strand
GCATATTCTGCAACAGATAAAGGATATCATGGCCCCTCTCAATCCTTTTCTCCATGGCAATCTCCAGCATCTCTTCTGCATTATCCACACCGATCATATCGTAGCCCGCTTTTTTCAACAATCTTGTAATCTTTCCCGTTCCACAGCCTAAATCAAGTACTGTTCCGTCACAGATCCCATATTCTTTCAGAAGTCCTGTAATATACCTGCTCCACTCTTCATAGGGAACATTATCCATGAACAGATCATATACCTGCGCAAAACTTGTATATGCTTCCAAATTATAATCTCCTTTTATCGCTGTTACTGGCAAATACCATCTTATCACAGGTTTTAGTTGAAATAAAGCAAAAAAGAATCTATACTATTAGCAGTATGTCATTTTTTATTTGAGAAAAGGATTTTGATATGCCCGAAAATTACGATCACTACATCAGCAAAAATATCAAGGCATTTTATAAACGCAGACTTGCAGCTCCGATCATTTACCTGATCGTGCTCATTCTTGCATGGCACTTTTTTTCGCTGTCCGCTGTATTTTCTCCGGACATTTTGCCCGACGACACCTCGTTAGAGACCGCTTTCCGGGGTGGTAAACAGTATATAAGCACCACACTTTCCGATTTAAAATTTACCGGATATACCCAGTCCATCTTCGGTCACACCAACGGTTATTATTATTACACTATGCGTGACGAGGAATGTATCATCGTATTGTTATCGCCAAATACCAGTGAGGAGGGTCTGCCTTCCATCGAAGAAGTCACCATCAAAGGAAAGATTTCAAAGGGAAATGAAAATTTCGACACCCTGCTTTCCAATCTGTCCACCGATTTAAACTGGACGGAAAACGGTATCCGCAACAAGGTTTCTTCCTACTATATCAGCGAACCGGGATTTAACCACGTTGGAAACTGGATCCTGTTTGCAGCAATTTTCATTACCGGAACTTACGCATTGCTCTGCATCGTGCTCTCTGTCATATACATGTTTTTCCCGGTGCTCTCCCCTGCATGCCAGGATCTTGCACTGTTTGGTAATCCGAAAAAGATGTTAGAGCAGGCGGAGGAAGAACTCGCCACACTGCCGCAGCTCGCAACGGAAGATATGTTTATCACGGAACATTTTTTCATTGAAACTTCCGTCTACGGCAATGCGATCGTACCGATCGATGAGATCATATGGATCTACAAATACTCCACGCTGCACAAGTTTTTCTGGTACCATTTCAGTATCTCCTACACACTGCATATCAGTGCCAACAAGCATCTGTATATCCAGTGCCCGAAGAATATTAAATCCGACATCGACGGTATCATCGATTACCTCTCGGAGGCAAACCATGATATTCTTGTAGGATTTAACGAGAAAAACCGCTTGAAAGTACAGGAAATTCAGGGAACACCGATGCATTTTGAAAAGTTTATCGCTTTCTTAAATAAGCGCGTATAATAAAATTCCATAAATTTTTTCCAAAAAGAAGGAGACAGGTGAAAATTATCACCTGCCTCTTTCTCTATGGAAAACCATTTTCACAAACCCGTTTTTTATTATCTGCCGTTATGACAGCCGGCATGCTTACCTGCATGACGTACTGATTGACTCAATCGCCACTGCACCACCGCGCACAACCTCGATCCGGTGGAATTTGGATTTTAACAGAGCGATCAGTTCATTGTTGCGTCGTTCTGTCAGTTTGCACTCTAAGAGTACACTGTCGTTTCCGATATCTGCCACCTGCACATTAAATACCTGTGCGATCTGGAATACCTCAAGTTTTCCAGCCTCATCGACATCTAACACTTTCGCAAATAAAATCTCTTTCATGTGGATCGGCACATCTGTAAGATCGATGACTTTAATAACCTCAACCATGCGGTTCAACTGTTTTTTGATCTGCTCAAATGTGATATCGTCACTGGTCACACAGATCGTCATTCTTGAAACCGTCTCATCCTCTGTCGTACCAACCGTAAGACTCTGGAGATTGTAAGATTTTCCGGAAAAAAGACCGGATACTTTTGCTAAAACACCTACCTGGTTTTCCACATATAATGCAATCCATCTATTTTTCATATCCGTATCCTCTCCTATTTCAAAATCATCTCGCTCATTGGATTTCCGCTCTTTACCATAGGAAGTACGATCTCATCTGTGGAAATCATAAATTCAATGATGGTCGGGGCATCTGTGTAGGTACGCGCCTCATCAAGTGCCGCCTGGATGTCCTCCTCTTTTTCCACACGGATCCCGTGTGCGCCGTAACTCTTTGCCAATGCGATAAAATCCGGTGTGTACGGCGGACAGGATGCATTCGGTCCCTTGCAGTTCGCCGGACAGGTTCTCCTTCTGCGCAGGCAGGTTGCCTCATAACGTTTTCCATAAAATAACTGCTGCATCTGACGCACCATGCCAAGGTAATAGTTGTTGAACAGGCAGATGATCACCGGCGCTTCCTGCACGACTGCCGTTGCCATCTCCTGAATATTCATCTGAAAACCGCCATCTCCCGTAAAACATACAACTTCCTTATCCCGGTTGCCGATCTTTGCCCCGATCGCCGCCGGAAATCCAAATCCCATCGTGCCAAGTCCGCCGGATGTGATCAGCTGATGCCAGGAATCCAACTCCAGGTACTGTGTTGCCCACATCTGATGCTGTCCTACGTCCGTCACATAGACAGCCTCTCTAAAGGTACGGTTTACATGCTCAAATACCATCTGCGGTGTCATGCCACAGTCCCTGCGCATCTCAAGCGGATTTTTCTTATCCCACTCTGCGATTTCCTTCTGCCACTGCTCGGTATCTTTCGATTCCGCCCATTCAAGCAGCTTTTCTAATGCCAGATTCGCATCCGATACAACCGGAACATCCACAACGACATTTCTGGAGATTGATGCCGTATCCACATCGATATGTACGATCTTCGCCTTCGGTGCAAATTCATTCAGATCTCCTGTAATACGGTCGTTAAATCTTGTTCCGATAGAAAAAAGCACATCACATTTGCTGACTGCCATATTTGCTGCGTATTTTCCATGCATACCGCTGTTTCCTACATAGAGCGGATGGCTCGTCGGGATCGCACCTTTCCCCATGATCGTTGTGACCACCGGGATCTGCATCTTCTCCGCCAATGCGAGCAGTTTGTCATTCGCATGTGCGATATTGATACCTCCTCCGGCAAGGATCAGCGGTTTCTTTGCGGTGCGGAGCAGTTTATACGCTTTTTTCAACTGTCCGATATGTACCGACTCATTCGGCTTATAACCGCGGATCTGGATGTTCGACGGATACTCCGCCGGTCCTGCTGCCGTCTGGATATCCTTCGGAATATCGATCAGTACCGGTCCCGGCTTGCCGGTGGATGCGATATAAAATGCCATCTTGATGATACGTCCCAAATCTTCCCGTCTGCGCACGGTCACACCGTATTTTGTGACACTTCTTGTCATTCCGACAATATCTACTTCCTGGAATGCATCATTTCCTATTAAAGACAGTGGAACCTGTCCCGTAAAGCATACCAGTGGAATACTGTCATAATGCGCATCCGCAAGACCTGTAATGATATTGGTCGCACCCGGCCCACTCGTCACTAAGCACACGCCAACTTTTCCGGTAGATTTCGCGTATCCTTCCGCCGCATGGATCAGTCCCTGTTCATGTCTTGGCAGGACGACGTCAATACTATCCTGTTTATATAATTCATCGAAAAGATCCGTCACAGTACCGCCCGGATAACCGAAAATGGTATCCACGCCCTCTTCCTGCAGCGCTTTTACAAATAATTTTCTGCCTGTTATATCCATATCGTCCTCCCAAAAACCAAGGTATTTTTTCTTTCAAAAAACTATATCCCATCTCACTGGGAAATGCAATGATTTTATTTATCCAATCAACCCGACTGATTTTAAGATAAAGATCCATCCGGTCAGCGTAAATGCCGCTAATAACGTTGTCGTCACGATCACACTCGCCGTCAGCACACCGTCGTTGTTCATGCTCTTTGCCATGATATAACAGCTCGGCGTTGTCGGGGATGCAAGCATGATCAGAATTGCAATCATTTTCTCCCCACCAAATCCCATCCAGACTGCGACCGGAAGGAAAATGAGCGGCTGGATCACTAACTTGATCAGAGATGCCGCGATCGTCGGCTTGATCTTCGCAAGTGCCTTTCTGCCCTCAAATCCGGCTCCGATCGTGATCAGTGCAAGCGGTGTAGCCATCTGCGCCACACTGTTGACCGTCTTATTGATAATCGTTGGAAATTCGATTCCTAAAAGTCCGACGATCAATCCTGCTAAAATGCCAAGAATGATCGGGTTTTTGGCGATTCCGATACATGCCTCTTTGATTTTTTGTTTTCCATCCACCCCGCTTGCATTTTCTCCCTCAAAGGTCAGCACGATCACGGAAAAAATATTATAAAGCGGCACCGCACTGACGATCATAAGCGGCCCCATCGCCGAGGTTCCATAGATATTCTGGATAAAGGCAAGTCCCATCACCGCCGCACTGCTGCGGAACGATGCCTGCACAAAAGCTCCCCGCATAGTCTGATCCTTTAAAAACAGCTTCACGACACCCCAGATCAGCCAGAAACACGCGGTACTGACAAGCGCACAAAACAATACATATTTTAAATCGAATACTGCCCTGATATCCACGCCCGCAATATCACGGAACAGCATAAACGGCAGTGTTACCTTAAAATTAAAACGGTTTGCCACCGTGACAAAATTGTCGTTTAACATACCGATCTGTTTTAAAAAATAGCCGATGACCATCACTAAAAAAATCGGAAACGTCACATTGATACTGTAAATAAAATTTTCCATCTTTGCTGCACTGCTTTCTGTTTACGTTTACTTATTTTCTGACTCTCTCATACCGGTAAAAATAATACTCAAGATCAAAATACGTCTGTTCCTCACTGTCTGCCGTTATCTCCCATGCCGGATCTGCATCCAGATCCGGGAAATGTGCATCCGCATCGTATGCAAAATCGATTTTTGTGACATGCGCCACATCACATTCACCGATGAGCTGGCGATAAACAGATTCCCCGCCGATCACATAAATATCTTCGCTGTTATACTTTTCTAACTCTTCATGTAATTCTTCCATATCATGCACGATCAGCGCTCCCGGAACCCGGAACTTTTTATCATGTGTCAGCACAATATTCGTCCGTCCCATTAAAGGCAGTCCATTTGGAAATGTCTCCAATGTCTTTCGTCCCATCACAACCACTTTGCCCATCGTCGTCTCACGGAAAAACTTCTGATCTGCCGGAATCCGCACCAGCAATTCATTTTTATTACCGATCGCCCAGTTTTCATCTGCCGCTACAATTAAATTCATAAAAATCCTCATTTCTGAGCAACTTATTGCGAAGAGGCGACGAGAATCTTAAATTCTCGGAGGCATGTTTTTTTATGCCTTGCCATCAAAGCTATTTGTTTTTGCTCAGAAACAAATAGCCGTGTGAAAGATCTTTTTTTCACACGATTCTCCATTCTGATCACTGCACTGCTTTTCAAGCATCATGCTCTTATCCCGCGCACAGTTTCTTCTCTCTCAAACTCTCATTTTACCCAATTTCCACGAAAATGACAAGGTGTATTTCTATTGCTTTTTCTAACAGAATAGGGTATATTATCATTATGTTTATTTGATTTTTATCCATGCTGGGCATGTGAATAATAAAACGGAGGATGATTATGAGTCAGGCAAAAGTTGACCGCTATAAAGAAGAGAAAGCAAACCGCAAAAAGATTCTTGCAAAAGAAAAAAGAAAACGTATCGCAGGCACCATCTGTGGATGGTTAATTGCATTACTTATCGTCGGATGGGCAGGATACTCCGGTTATAACGCTTACGAAAAGAGCAGACCGATCAAAACGATCTATGCTGATCTTGACGCTATCAATAATTACATGGATACGCTCAACACAGAAGAATAACTTTTTTACACAAAAAGGTTCCGGTACATCCGGAACCTTTTTTGATTCTTGACAACACACAGTTCTCAAACCTCTCATTCTTTGATTTTAAACTGTGTTAATCTGCCTCTCCCTCTGCGACCTCCGCTTTCGCAAGTGCATTTTCAATCGCATTTAAAAGTACGATCGATGTATACTGATTATCCGTATGATATGTAATCCCTTCCGTCGACTGCTGTTTTATCACCTGTTCACTGACATTTTCCAATGCCGGCTCCATAAGCGGATACATTGTCGCCACTGTTTCATCCAGACTGACCAGGGAAATGGATTGTATACGGTTTTCATCTACAATGACCTGTACATCGGCTGACTGGCTGCCCATCATTACCGACGAAGTGTATACGCCTGCCGTATACTGCATCGTTGGCTCTGCATCGCCCTTCTGTTTTTTAGGTAAAAACATGAAAAGCAGCAATATGACCAGTACGATCCCAAGTCCGACAAATATCGCTGTATAGATAACCTCCTTCATATGAAGGACCACGATCCTCGTCTTTGCGCTCACCCTGTACCTCCATGGTATCGATTGTTATATTGTATGAGCGCGAAGCATATTACATGCACGCTTCTTTTAAACATTCTTCATATTCTTTTACCGGCAGTGGACGCGAAAAATAGTATCCCTGAATATCATCACAGTCCAGATTGCACAAAAACATCAGCTGCTCTACCGTCTCAACACCCTCTGCCGTAATTTCCATGCCAAAACTCTGTGCCAGCTTTGTAATTGAATTTAACAATTTCTCTCCGTTATCGTCCCCTATGTAATCGACAAGACTTTTATCCAGCTTGATCGTATCGAAATGCATACGGTTTAAAGCTGCAAGGGATGAATATCCACTTCCGAAATCGTCCAGAAGTATCTTAAATCCTGCCGTGTGAAACTGCTCTAACAGATTAAATATTTCATTATTATCAATCGTTGCACTTTCTGTAATTTCCAGCTGAATGTATTTCGAATCAAGGTCAAACGACCGGATAATACTTTCATATTTTTCAACGACACTTGAATAATAGAGGCTGACACGCGAAATGTTTACCGAAACAGGAAGCAGCTTCTGTCCCTGTTTCTGCCACTCTTTCTGCTGCCTGCACACAGCTCGGAATACATACTCATCGAGCCGGATGATATTTCCATTCCGTTCAAACAATGGAATAAACTTAAGCGGCGGAATCAGTGCTCCATCCGCCCTGCGCCATCGCACAAGAGCCTCCGCTCCCACAAGCTTTCTCGAATGTGCACTGTATTTTGGCTGATACCAGATTTCAAACTCTTCGTTTTCAAGCGCTGTTTCAAAATGTTCTTCTAATTCACGGTTTTCCTGAATACTCTCATGGTTCAGCTCATCATAAAATATATAATGCCTGTCACGCCTTCCTTTGATCTGATGCTTTGCCTGCACTGCATTTCCGTATAAAGGATCGATCTCATCTAATACGATCGTATGAAAAATTCCAAACACCGGGAAAAGATTTGGTATTTCCAGACGTTCCGGTATCTCTTCTATCTTTCTTATTACATGTTCCAGTCTTTGTTTGATGTTTTCCTGATTTTCATCCATCCAGAACAATATAAACCGGTCGGCATTGACATGCGCTGCCAGTTCATTTTCTCCCGTTTCGGTTTCAAAAATCTCCCATATGACACGCAGCACCTCATCACCTTTTTTGACTCCACAGGTGCTGTTGATCAGCTTAAAATCTGTCACATCCATAGCAATCAGCCATCCTACACCATCTTTTTTGCTTTTTGCCTTTTTCTTAAAAGCTGCAAAATTATCTCCTAATGTGACAGGATCCTGATATGCAAGCGACATAAGTTCTTTTTTACTTTGGCGCCAGGAGTAAATATACACCCCGACGCTGACCGATATGACAACCAGAATGATCACCATCAGACTGTTGATCGCATCCATGACCACCTGCATACGGCTTGTTAAAACGCTATCCTCTACTGCAGTGACCACATACCATGGTTCACCGCTCTCTTCTATTTTAAGTGGCATATAGTAATAAAGTGAGACTTCTTTCCGTTTTGGATCCAATCCATAGCCACTTTTTCCCTCTTTCATGTTACTGAGCATCAGGTCTCCAGCATAATCATCTCTTTCATCCTCAGAAACATCCGTATTAAAAATATTTCTCCCGATTCCCCATTCTTTACTGTTTCCGGAAGTTGCAACAATCGTACCGTCTATTTTTATGATGTAATTAAAAGCCTGTCCTTCAAATATCTCATTCTTCAGGCACCCCTCAAGCATTTCATCTTTGCAGGTTGCAAATAAAACTCCTTTTACCGTTTTCCGTTCTTTTTCATATACCGGCACACTGAATACATTTATGGTTTCATGTGAAGTATCAATCCTGTCTTCAAATGCATCCGTCAAAAAGTTTTTTCCCCGCATCGACTGTTGAAAAAAATCTCTGTCAGACATATTTAGCCGATAGCCATCCGTCGTTTCTGCTGTACCATCTGCCGCAATATATCCTATCCGTTTAAACTGATACGTCTCTACAAATCCCTGTAATTTATTAACGATAATTTTTTCGTCCCCACCTGACTCTCTCGCAAGACCAGAAAGCAGTCTAAAACGCGTGCTTACTTCTTTCTCTACCAATATTACATTCTGTTCTGCCATCCCCTCAATGCTGCTCATCAACTGCTGCTGTAAACTGCTCCGTATCTGCCCAAAACATCCAAATAATGCTATTCCTAAAATTAACAATATTGCACATAAAACTGCTACAGTACGAATCTTCGCATTTTTTTGTACATTCTGCCACCCCTTTGGCCTTCCAAAGTCATATTTTAAATTTCTGTGACCATTTTCCCATGTCCTTTATTGTAACACTCTTCATTTATGAGTTCTACCCCTAAAAAGTATCGTTTTCATTCTGTTTTTCTTTTTTTCGCCGTAGATCCGCACTCACATTTCTATTTCGGTATCCAAAATTTCTGTTAAATTTTTCTGTTAAATTTTTTCAAAAAATTGTTGACAAATTACTTTTCCCATAGTATGATATCAAATGTGTCTGGCAGACAGATACAAAACAATTTACATATGCGCGAGTGGCTCAGTTGGTGGAGCACGACCTTGCCAAGGTCGGGGCCGCGGGTTCGAGTCCCGTCTCGCGCTCTTTAAAAGCTACAATACAATTTCATATATGCGCGAGTGGCTCAGTTGGTGGAGCACGACCTTGCCAAGGTCGGGGTCGCGGGTTCGAGTCCCGTCTCGCGCTCTTCTGTTGAGAAACAGGAAACTTTGATTTACAAGGTTTCCTGTTTTTTGTTGTAGTGTAAAGGTTGATTACGGTTTTTCCGTAATTTCAATATACTTTTCTGATTTTCCTCATTATCACTTGGTATGGTATAATTTTCATTCGCCGGTGCTTTATGATTGCTACGTTGTAATTCCCTGTTATCACTTGGTATGGTATAATACACAATAAACAAATATAAGGCACAAAAATGTTGTAATTCCCTGTTATCACTTGGTATGGTATAATTACGAGAGCTTAGAGCCTATCAAAACAGCGTTGTAATTCCCTGTTATCACTTGGTATGGTATAATTAATGGGAAGTGTTAACCCTGCACGCATCAGTTGTAATTCCCTGTTATCACTTGGTATGGTATAATGAGCATTTGCAACAAACTCTTTGATTTTTTGTTGTAATTCCCTGTTATCACTTGGTATGGTATAATGTGGCTTGATGAAAAGCTCATCAAAGAACTGTTGTAATTCCCTGTTATCACTTGGTATGGTATAATCATTCTCACTTTTCTGCTCGTTCCCTCGTTGTTGTAATTCCCTGTTATCACTTGGTATGGTATAATGAGAGATACGGAACGATTCAAGATGCACTTGTTGTAATTCCCTGTTATCACTTGGTATGGTATAATATATTCGTTTTGTTCATACTCTGTCATTAAGTTGTAATTCCCTGTTATCACTTGGTATGGTATAATATAAAATAAATAAGGATAGCCGAAAAAGTGTTGTAATTCCCTGTTATCACTTGGTATGGTATAATACTTGCCCTGTGAGTTAGTGCTGCATGTAAGTTGTAATTCCCTGTTATCACTTGGTATGGTATAATTGTATTCCGACACAATAAAAATATTAAAGAGTTGTAATTCCCTGTTATCACTTGGTATGGTATAATGTCCGCGCGCCACGGGGCGCCCCCTCCGGTGTTGTAATTCCCTGTTATCACTTGGTATGGTATAATCAGAGGCAGAGCTGGTACGTTTTTTATATGGTTGTAATTCCCTGTTATCACTTGGTATGGTATAATAGGCGCACCGCCATAATGTGCGCCCGTTCTGTTGTAATTCCCTGTTATCACTTGGTATGGTATAATAAATTTATTACAAAGACAATAGATGAGTTGGTTGTAATTCCCTGTTATCACTTGGTATGGTATAATCAAAACGCAGCTACATTGATGCAGCAAGCAGTTGTAATTCCCTGTTATCACTTGGTATGGTATAATAGTATGACCGATGAAACGACCAAGAAGATGGTTGTAATTCCCTGTTATCACTTGGTATGGTATAATAACACCTCTGCAACAAATTGCAACATTTTTGTTGTAATTCCCTGTTATCACTTGGTATGGTATAATCATGATACTTGCGGTCATCGGAGCGTGCAGTTGTAATTCCCTGTTATCACTTGGTATGGTATAATTTAATAGCTTTGTAAATAGTTTTTTATGAAGTTGTAATTCCCTGTTATCACTTGGTATGGTATAATTATATATTGCAACTTGACAAGCCGTGCATCGTTGTAATTCCCTGTTATCACTTGGTATGGTATAATTGGTGCTCCCTTGTCTGATGTTGCCGAACTGTTGTAATTCCCTGTTATCACTTGGTATGGTATAATCAAGAATAAACTCCATATCGTTTTCGCTATGTTGTAATTCCCTGTTATCACTTGGTATGGTATAATTACTGTTACGGACGCTTTCGGGGTTAACTAGTTGTAATTCCCTGTTATCACTTGGTATGGTATAATAATTTTTCTTCCGTATCATCATCCGAATGCGTTGTAATTCCCTGTTATCACTTGGTATGGTATAATTTACACGAAACACATTAGAATAGCCATACTGTTGTAATTCCCTGTTATCACTTGGTATGGTATAATTTTCATAATTTGTTAACCCCTCTTTTATCGTTGTAATTCCCTGTTATCACTTGGTATGGTATAATGAATTGACACTTGCAGAGTTTAAAATCCTTGTTGTAATTCCCTGTTATCACTTGGTATGGTATAATAGGTGCACCGCCATAATTTGCGCCCGTTTTGTTGTAATTCCCTGTTATCACTTGGTATGGTATAATTTTTTTATTATTCATAGCATTTCTATATGCGTTGTAATTCCCTGTTATCACTTGGTATGGTATAATCCAGTATACTTTCAACTACTGGCTGCGGTGTTGTAATTCCCTGTTATCACTTGGTATGGTATAATAAATGGAAGAGATTGTAAAAGAACTTGGAGGTTGTAATTCCCTGTTATCACTTGGTATGGTATAATCGCTCATGCACAAGGATTTTCTCGATAAACGTTGTAATTCCCTGTTATCACTTGGTATGGTATAATAAGAGATGAATAATCAGGAAACAATTAAAAGTTGTAATTCCCTGTTATCACTTGGTATGGTATAATAACTTGTACACGAAAAAGGTAGTTGCTTAGTTGTAATTCCCTGTTATCACTTGGTATGGTATAATCAAAATTCAAAATACCTGCAACTCCCCGCAGTTGTAATTCCCTGTTATCACTTGGTATGGTATAATATAAAAGCGTTATTAGAATCCGGTGCAGTGTTGTAATTCCCTGTTATCACTTGGTATGGTATAATACTGAATTGTAACGAATTATTCCATCATATGTTGTAATTCCCTGTTATCACTTGGTATGGTATAATAGAAAATCCGCTTCCGACAGTGACCGCATGGTTGTAATTCCCTGTTATCACTTGGTATGGTATAATATAGCAGAGGAAGAGAGGGCGATACGACTGTTGTAATTCCCTGTTATCACTTGGTATGGTATAATCTCTGTATTCCTCTCGTTTATCCCCGGAAAGTTGTAATTCCCTGTTATCACTTGGTATGGTATAATTTGATATAGTTAAAAGCTATGGTAAACGATGTTGTAATTCCCTGTTATCACTTGGTATGGTATAATGTGGATTGCATTTGTGAAGTTAGCCAAGGTGTTGTAATTCCCTGTTATCACTTGGTATGGTATAATGACCAGGATGCGTTGAAAAGATTCAGAGAAGTTGTAATTCCCTGTTATCACTTGGTATGGTATAATTTCTTGAGAATCTCAGCCGTACGCTGCGGAGTTGTAATTCCCTGTTATCACTTGGTATGGTATAATATTCTGACGCGCAAAGAGTCAGAGCGTCCTGTTGTAATTCCCTGTTATCACTTGGTATGGTATAATCATTATACGAAGCCACAAAACCAACATAGGTTGTAATTCCCTGTTATCACTTGGTATGGTATAATCTACATCAAAGAAAACCGCGAAGAATTGCGGTTGTAATTCCCTGTTATCACTTGGTATGGTATAATAGCACATTTATGTCGCTGGCGTTTTTCATCGTTGTAATTCCCTGTTATCACTTGGTATGGTATAATAGGGAGCACAAATCCCCACGAACTACAGGGATTCGTGGGGATTTCATCTAAAAAAAATCTTTAATTTGGAAGTTAAATTCTATCGAAAATCTTCTTTTTTCAAAAAACATCCATTAATTCTATTGATTCCGGAGTGTCATCGAACGTTTTCGTTCCTAACATAATTTCCATAGATTCATACTGCTTTTCTGTTAAAACCAGCGCACGTACTGATCCTTTTAAGGGCAGATTTTGTTTTAAACGCTGTTTATGCATTGCAACTGCATCCATACCATTGCATATCCTGGAATATACAGACCACTGCACCATATTGTAGCCATCTTTCAATAAAAACTTACGAAATTTTGTGGCATCCTTTTTCTCTTTTGCAGTTACTACTGGCAGATCAAAAAATACTAACATTCTCATAAACCTATTCATAGCTATGTACCTGTAATTGCATCAGTTCCGGCAACTCCAAATCTGATCTTTTTCCCTGCAAAGCACTACTGTAACTTGCCACCAGCATATCAATACAATTACTGATAATACGTTTTTCTCCTTTCATATCCATATCATAATTTATAATACCAAAAATACCACGTTTTCTTTCTGGCGTAAGATCGCTGTCAATTTCTGCTATATCATAATTTTGGGCTACATACAGGTCAACTAACGGACGAAATGGCTCGATCATATCATCCGCCAAATTAAAATTATTCAGCTCACTATGATGGAACACTCCAATCGAAGGCTCCAATCCATAACAGACAATGGAGCGGGCGATCAGACCTCTTACAATAGCATAACCATAATTTAACGCCGCGTTAATGATATGATCATTACCGCGTGAAAATCCTAATCCATACAGACTTTTAAAATAAAAAGCTGCTGCTTTCGCCTCCACATGTGTTCGATCGCCTGACTGGACTTCTTTACACATTTTCATCAGTTCTTCTGATCCATCCAGTTCAAGGTAGGCTAAACACAATGCCTGGTTTCTTATTTTCTGAACCACGATCTGCTGCCAGAGTCTTTTCTGTAAGGGCTTTCCTGCCTCTATCTGATATTTCAGAATTTTAAAATGGCGACTGTGCCTTACCATGGGAAGCAATACTGCATTCGGAAGATGTTTCTCATCACAGACATAAACCGCGATTCCCATATCTGCCATTTTTTGAAGTAAATAAGCTGAGACAGTTACGGTCTGATTTTCTATAATGATACAGTTGATATCCTCCAGTGGAATCTGTCTTGCTATGTCTGTTTCAATATTTAGCTGCTGATTTTTGATAGACAGCTTTACATGACTGTCTATCTTAATATTTCGAAATCCCATTTATCCCCCATGTTTTTATCAAGAAAACCCCATTCGTTTTTCACTTCTTACTACTGAAACATGACCTAAAACATCTATCTGACATTTTTCAAGCACATCCAGACTTTGTATACCTAAGCCTCTAAACTTATAACGGCTGTCATGTGCAATTCCTTGTATATTAGCAGCCGAAATATCTGCGCCTATATAGTATGCATACGTTTCTTTTATACCCTCCATCCCACCATTTACCATTTTTATAGGTATATCTTTTTTACTCTTTATATGTATTAAATCCCTCGAATACAAACTGAATAAAAAGTCCTTATCCTCCATAACTTTCCATTCTCCATATGGCTTATGTGCTGTCGCAGCCCTATTCGGCAGCACCTTCTTCACCACATCCGCCGTATACACCGGTACAAAATAATACTTTCCATTCACACGATACACATCGATTCTGACCATACCGCCATTTTCTGCAATTCCATTTCCGGAATCCACAAATACACCCATCGTCTGTTTTTTCTGTATCTTGACTTTCCGTACTACCGGACCTTCTGTACCGTCCGCTTTCGGTTTATGAAAATCCTGTGCAAATGCCTTTTTTGCATCATTTCCATATAACAACAGCTGTTTTTTCAATGCCTCGTATAATAAAAGGTCACTTTGAGGATTATAGTAGCCGTCGATTTCACCATCTTTGTCAAGCTTCAGATCTGTCAAAGCTGTCTTAGTCAATACGATCCCCTCATCCTTAAAATGTCTCGGACTGCGGATGGTATCTGCATGTGCAGCACCTGTCACTTTATGATTTGGCATTCTTGATACAAAGATCGGACGAAGATTCTCATAAATATACTCTGGATAATCTAATTCTAAGGCAACATCAGAATGGGTATCCAAAAATCCCTTCGGATCATCTCCCATTCTCACATCCAGTTCTGCCCGGAATGTCTCCCATGGTTTTGGAATATGAACACCAAATATCTCATCCCATTCTGCCCGGCTGTAATCTTCCGGTCGAAAGATTTCTCCTGTCTCCGCATCCACAAACTCTGTACCTTTTGAGTAACATCTCTCTCTTACTTTCGTATATCGCGATATTTTCTGGATCATGCCATCCGTACAGCAGGCGATGACAACCGCATCCATCGCATGATGTGTATCTGTCTCACGATTTTTCTGAGGTAATCCCCAGCGTTTTCTTAAGTACGCCGTAATTGCTCCATTTACCGCGCGTACCTGTTTTTTCTTTTCCGGACGGTTTAACGGTGCCATTTCAAGGTTCTGACGGATCATATTATAAATAACGGTTGTAATATATTTTGTATCCGTTAAGTTACGCTCTTTAAATTCACTACGCTCTTCCTCTGAAAAATGTTTTTTCAAAAGTTTCTGCTGTTTTTTATAATCCCGTATCGTCGTCTTCACACGAGTTTCAAACTCATTCCAACGCTGCTCATCATTTCCCATGTATTCATAAGGTGTCCTGTTTCCCTTTTGGCGGTTTTCCTGAGAAGTGACAAGTACCTTATTCCGAAAACTGTCATCAAATGTAATACTGTATGGCAAAATATGATCAATATCATACCCCGGTTTAAACAGTTCTTCCAATGGAATAGTCTTACCGGAATACATACAGATTCCCTGCTGTTCCTGCCACAGGCGATATTTTAAAATATCCTGTCCGGTTGGTGATAATTTTCCCAATTCCTGAATCTGCTTTTTCACATCTTCGTTATTCTTCTGGCGTTTTTCCATATCACCTTTTATTTTCCGGCGTTCTTCAAAAGTCTTTGACATTTCTCTTGCAAGCTCAATATTGATTGCCTGTGGACTGCCATAGGTACGGATAATTGCATTGATCACTTTGACAGTCTGTGATACAGAACGCTTTACTACCGGATTTGTAATCTCATTGATCGTCTGATTCACCTTTTCTCCTGTTAATAACTTCTGCTTAATCCCCTTAGAATCCGCCTTAAAATCATATCCGGCTTCCTCACATGCTTTATCATACGTCATGCCTTTTTCCAAAAACGGGATAATATTCCGCATCGCTTTCATCGAAAGATGCTGAAACTTCGTCGGTGTATACGCCAATAACCCTTCCATCTCTATCGGTACAAGTCCCAGCTTAGCCAGCCGCTCCGTACGACTGTCATCATTCTTATAACAGGTCAGGATCGTACCAATCTCATCAAACAGATCCCTGACTTCATTTTCTGTCAGATATTTCACCCGTTCTTCCAAACATTTCTTGTAATCATGGTAGTATGGCATCCCAATAAATTTTGCTTTTTCCGTATTTTGATTTTCTTTTTGCTGTTCTTCTTTCGTGGCAGCTTTTTTATAATTTAAATTATAAAAAAGAATATCCTCCGGCAAACCTAACTTCTTGCGAACTGCTGCGTACTTCACTTCCTTCTGTGTGAATAACAGCAACGTCAGTGCCCGTCGTTCCTCTTCTGTAAAGTTTCTGGTCTCTCCATCCTGGTTAACCAGTTTTGTATGATTTATTTTCTGCAGTGCCACAAAATATTCTGCCGTATAAGTTCCCTTTGCGCCGCGCAGCTCCCCCTGATCTCCAAGAAATGTACATTTTCCAACTCTGTCCGAAAAACCTTCCATCGCATATGGACTTGGCTTTCCATCCGGCTGCATGCCTGGTCCTAAATCAAAAGATCTCTGACTTGTCATGATTTCCAAATATTTTTCTTCTAATTCTTCCGTCGCTTTTTCATTTCCAAGACGTCTCTGGCTGGAGAAAATTTCTTTGACTTCTTCCACAAGCATTGCCCTTAACATGGTGTGCTGATAATTTTCTGCTTTATTGCGTGGGGTGAGAATATATCCCTTTTCTGACCAGGAACATCCGGTTCGAAATGCTTCATCTAAATAAATCATCTCCCCGACCGTACGATATCCCTTTTCCTGCATCCGCTTTTGATTTTCATCCGTCGCTTTTAAAACTGCACCATTTTCCTTTGCAGCCGTCTCTGCCTTTCTAGTCGAACGAAATCCACGGTGTTTTGCAATATGAAGCAACACCTGTGCTAATTCTTCATCCGTCAGTTTCCGGTCTAATGCCTCATAGCGAAGCTGATAAACATCCGGTAACCCTGCCATGTTATATCGTTTCAGAAAGTCATCAATATTTATCAGACCCTGATTCTCAAAGAGCCATTTGATTCTGTCTAAACGATGTTTTCTTCTTCTAAGCCGTCTTCTTGTCGTTCGTGCAGCTCTCCTTGGTCCCGCCAAAGATTCACCTGTTTTCGGGATTTCTGCTGTATCAAATATCCTTACCCCAAGGTCTACGATACGAACCGGCTCGTCATCACTGTTGTTCTGTAATACCGCCCAGCCGACGGATGCAATACCAATATCCAACCCAATACGATAATCCATTTTTTCGTCCATGTTCCTTCTCCTCTCATCTGAACCGTTCTCTCTCATACC
>OLVR01001931.1_pt1 | contig 17477 bp, 14 predicted proteins | sample 1673261 | NCBI WGS metagenome assembly OLVR01 (sample SAMEA3178938, study PRJEB25190) | human gut metagenome | biome: human gut; feature: human-associated habitat; material: faeces | place: Austria | collected 2013 | reverse complement strand
TCTTTTTATTTTTACAGCTTATGGTACTTGCGATCCTCTTCCTCGTAGACGGGGTCGCAGGTCAGGTACATTCCCAGACGGTTCAGGGTGCTGCTGTCCACGCTGGAAAGCAGAACGGTGGAGTGCACATCGCAGCCCTTGAGGTTGGGCAGCTGGTGCATGGCTGCTGCGGCAAGCTCGCTGGAAGCGGCAGAGCTGGACAGGGCGATCAGGATCTCGTCGGTATGCAGACGGGGGTTCTTGCCACCCAGATAGTTGGTCTTGAGGGTCTGGATGGGCTCGATGGCAGCGGCGCTGACCAGATCCGTCTCCTGCGGGATGCCCGCCAGATACTTGAGCGCATTGATCAGGGCGCTTGCGGTAGCACCCAGCAGCGGGCCGGTCTTGCCGGTGATGACAGTGCCGTCGCTCAGTTCAATGGCAGCAGCCGGTGCGCCGCCGGTAGCCTCGCTGCGGGCGTGTGCCTGCTTTTCCACTTCCCGGGCCCCCATGGTCAGCCCGGCCTGATTCATCAGCAGCTCCAGCTTGTAGCGCTCGCTCTCCTTGGCGGTGCCGGTGATCTTCTGCTCGCACAGGCACTTGTAGTACCGGCGCACGATCTCCTTGCGGGAGGCCTCGCAGCAGACTGCGTCGTCCACGATGCAGTTGCCGGCCATGTTCACGCCCATGTCCGTGGGGGACTTATAGGGGCTCTGGCCTGCGATCAGCTCGAACATCGCGTTCACCACCGGGAAGATCTCGATGTCGCGGTTGTAGTTCACGGTGGTCACGCCGTAGGCTTCCAGATGGAAGGGGTCGATCATGTTCACATCGTTCAGGTCGGCGGTAGCAGCCTCGTAGGCCAGATTGACCGGGTGCTTCAGGGGAATGTTCCAGATGGGGAAGGTCTCGAACTTGGCGTAACCGGCCTTGACGCCCCGCTTATATTCATGATACAGCTGGGACAGGCAGACGGCCATCTTTCCGCTGCCGGGGCCGGGCGCAGTGATGACCACCAGCGGGCGCTCGGTCTCAATGTACTCGTTGCGGCCGTAGCCCTCGTCGCTGACAATGCGGGCCACATCGTTGGGGTAGCCGGGGATCTTATAGTGGCGGAAGGTGCGGATGCCCAGACTGCTCAGCCGCTTTTCAAAGGCTTCCACCTCGGCGGCGGCGGTGTACTTGGTCACGCACACGCTGCCCACATACAGCCCCATCTCCTGAAAAGCGTCGATGAGGCGCAGCACGTCCAGATCGTAGGTGATGCCGTAGTCGCCGCGCACCTTGCTGCTGATGATGTCCTCGGCGCTGATGACGATGACGATCTCGGCCTGCTCCTTGAGCTGCAAAAGCATCTGCAGCTTGGAGTCCGGCTGAAAGCCGGGCAGCACGCGGGAGGCGTGGTAATCGTCGAACAGCTTGCCGCCGAATTCCAGATACAGCTTATTGTCAAACTTCTTGATGCGCTCGCGGATATGCTCAGACTGCATCGCAAGATATCTGTCGTTGTCAAATCCTATTTTCATCGTTCGTTTCCTCTCTGGTGGCCCGGCACACCATACCCGGGCTTTAAAATCACGAATATAAGTATACCACAGCCCGGGGTGGGGTGCAATGCAAAACAAAGCGCTGAACGCAATTCCGGCAGGATAGGCCGTTTTGGGCGGTATATTGTCCTGTTTTTTGTGAAAATGGTGCCTGTGCAAAACGCAAAGGGGACCGCCGCGGTGTGCGGCAGTCCCCTTTGCTCTTATGAAGAACTATCCGTATGGAGAAGAAAATGGCTTGTTACTTCGCCTCGGCGGGCTGGGTCTTTTTGACAAGGCTCAGGATCACTGCACCCAGCACACTGCCCACAGCCAGCGCCACGCAGTACAGCGCAGCGTGATCCACCACCGGGAATACGAAGATGCCGCCGTGGGGTGCACGCAGTGCACAGCCGAAGGTCATGGAGAGCGCACCGGCGACCGCAGAGCCGACAACGCAGCTGGGCAGGACGCGCAGCGGGTCGACTGCTGCATAGGGGATAGCGCCCTCAGACACGAAGCACAGGCCCATGACGTAGTTCACAATGCCGTTGCGGCGCTCGTCCAACGTCCACTTGCGGGGGCAGAAGGTGGTGGACAGGGCAATAGCGATGGGAGGCACCATGCCGCCCACCATGACGGCGGCCATCACCTCGTAGTTACCGGAGGCAAGGGCTGCGGTGCCAAAGACGTAGGCTGCCTTGTTGACCGGGCCGCCCATATCCACGCTCATCATACCGGCCACGATAGCACCCAGCAGCACCTTGGAGCTGCCGCCCAGTGCGTTCAGCCAGTCGGTCATGGCGGTGTTGATCATGCCCATTACCGGGTTCACGGCGCACATCATCGCACCTACGATGAGAATGCCGCCCAGCGGGTAGATGAGCATGGGGCGGATACCGTTCAGGCTGGCGGGCAGCTTTTCGGTGATCTTTTTAAGGAACTGCACGATGTAGCCCGCTGCAAAACCGGCCAGCAGCGCTGCAAGGAAGCCGCCGGAGATGCCGGTGGTGCTGCCTGCGGCAAGGTCGGTGAAGTTTGTGCCGTTCATAGCCAGCACGCCGCCGGCAAAGCCTACGGCCAAGCCCGGGCGGTCGGCGATGGACATGGCGATGAAGCCTGCCAGAATGGGCAGCATATAGCCGAAGGCTGCGCCGCCCACCGTCTTGAAGAAGGCGGCAACGGGGGTGTTCATGCCGAAGTTTGCGGGGTTGATGCTGTAATCATCCAGCAGGAAGGCCAGCGCGATCATAATGCCGCCGCCTACCACGAAGGGCAGCATATGGGAAACGCCGTTCATCAGGTTCTTGTACAGGCTGCGGCCAAAGCTGTCCTTACCGGCGGTGTCGTCCTCGGCTGCTGCGCCGCCCTCGGCGTGGAACACAGGCACCTCGCCGTGGGCAATCTTCTTGATGAGCTCCTCCGGCTTATGGATGCCGTCGTCCACGCGGGTGAACAGCACCGGTTTGCCGTCGAAACGGGCGGTGTCCACCTTTTTTTCCGCTGCTACGATAATACCATCGCAGGCGGCGATCTCGGCGCGGGTCAGGATATTCTTTGCGCCGTCCGAGCCGTTGGTCTCCACCTTGGTGGGCAGACCCAGCTTGTCACCGGCCTTGGTCAGCGCCTCGGCGGCCATGTAGGTGTGGGCAATGCCGTTGACGCAGGCGGTCACGGCCAGAATGCGGTAGCCGTCCTGCGGGATGGCCTGCTGGGTAAAGCTCTCTGCACCAAACTGTGCTTCTTCCTGTGCGTCGATGCACTCCAAGAACTCCTTGGGGGTCTTGGCAGCTTTCAGCTTTTCCACAAAGTCCTCGTTCATCAGCATCTGCATCATGCGGGCCAGCATATCCACATGCAGGCTGCCGTTTTCCGGTGCGGCAATGGCAAACAGCAGGTCGGTGGTGCCGTCATCTTCGGCGTTGTACTGCACCGGGGTGCTCAGCCGCAGGGCGGCCAGACTGGGACGGGTGACCACATTGGTCTTGGCATGGGGCACGGTGATGCCGTTATCCACATAGGTAGAGCCCTCGGCCTCGCGGGCATAGAGCGCCTTTTTGTAGGCCTCCTTGTCGGTGATGTTGCCATGGGTAGCCTGCAGCTCCACCAGACGGCTCAGGATCTGCTCCTGCGTCTGCAGCGCTTCGTCCAGCGCAATGGACTGTGCGGTAAATAACTCGGTAATGCGCATAAACGTTCCTCCTTTGTTCCTTTTATCCTATCAAAGCTGCGCCAGCAGCTCGTCGATCTTTTCCTTTGTGGCAAGCCCAAGGCTGAAAGCCGTTGCGCTGCCGCAGGCCGTGCCCAGACGCAGCGCCTGCGCGTAGCTGCGGCTTTGCAGATACCCGGCCACAAAACCGGCCACCATGCTGTCGCCTGCGCCCACGCTGTTGACCACCTTGCCCTTGGGGCAACCGATGCGGTGCACCTGTCCCTGCTCGTCCAGCAGCAGCGCACCGTCCCCGGCCATGCTTACCAGCACGTTGCGCGCGCCCTTTTCCTGCAAAGTACGGGCAGCTGCCACGATCTCGGCGTCAGTAGTCAGTACCTTGCCCACGATCTCGCCCAGCTCATGGTTGTTGGGCTTGATGAGGAAGGGGTGGTAGGGCAGCACGTTTACCAGAAGGTCGCGGGTGGCATCTACCACGGCGCGCACGCCCCTGCCCTGCAGCCGCGCCAGCAGCCGCTCGTAGACGCTTTGCGGCAGGCTTGCCGGGATGCTGCCTGCCAGAATAAGGATATCGCCCTCGGCCAGCTTGTCCAGCTGGGCTTCCAGCTGCTGCAAAGCGCTTTCCGGGATGGCAGGGCCTGCGCCGTTCAGCTCAGTCTCCTGCCCGGCCTTGATCTTGACGTTGATGCGGGTCATGCCGTTTTCCAGATGCACAAAGTCGGTCTTGAGCCCCTGTGCCGCCAGACCGCGCTCCAGCCATGCGCCGGTCTCCCCGGCCACAAAGCCCAGTGCCACGCTCTCGCAGCCCAGCTGCGCCAGCACGCCGGACACGTTGATGCCCTTGCCGCCCAGCACGCAATCCTCGCCTTGGGCGCGGTTCACTGCGCCCACCTCCAGCGGTGCGTCCAGACGCACAACGTAGTCGATGGCCGGGTTAAAGGTAACGGTGTAAATCATGCTTCTGCCTCCTTTACAAAGGTATACTGTTTATACTTAGGGTTCGGGCAGCGGTTGGTCAGGATGGCACCGCCGTGCAGGTCCGTGATGACCGCCGGGTAAATTTTAGCAAATTTGGCGTCATCCACAAGGAACCAGCTTTCCCGGGCGCGGCGGACGGCAGCGGCCTTTACCGCTGCTTCCTCGGGGTCCGGGGTGGTAAAGCCCGCCTCCAGCGCCACGCCGTTGGCACCCATGAACGCTTTAGTGAAGTTATATTGCTGGATGCTGCTGACCGCCGGAGCGCCCACGATGGCTTCGGTCTGGGGGCGCAGTAGCCCGCCGGGCAGATACACCCGGCAGCCCTTCTGCGCCAGCAGCCGGGCGTGCGCCACGCCATTGGTCACATAGGTGGCTTTGAGCGCCACACCCGTCAACGCCCGCACCAGCTCCAGCGTGGTGGTGCCTGCATCAATGAATACAAAATCCTCGGCAGCAATGAGCGCTGCGGCGGCTGCGGCAATGCTGCGCTTTTCGGCTACCGCCAGCGTCTCCTTAGCCTCCATGGTAGGCTCGTCTGCCAGAAAGCGGCTGTCCGGCAGGGTGGCCCCTCCGTGTACCTTGGTCAGCCTGCCCTGCCGGTCCAACTCGGTCAAGTCACGCCGGATCGTGGATTCGCTGGTGTGCAGCGCCTCACACAGCTGCTGCACCGTCACGGTGCGCTGCTCGTTCAGCTGCTCTAGGATCAGCGCAAAACGTTCCTCCGCCAGCATGGTGTCTTTTCCCTTCTTTCCTTCCCACGCCTGACCGTTTCCGCACGGTCTTGGCGTGTTTTGGTTGTTTGCATCTTTATTATAGCAAAAATCTTGTCAAAATCAATCAGCTTCGGTCATTTTCGATCACAAAGAATTTTCATCATTTTTGTGCAGAATTTCCAGTGCCTTGGATACAAGAGCTTTTTGCACGCAAAAAGACCACCGCACTTGTGTATGCGGTGGTCTTTTCTGCGTTTATGTGACCGGTCGCGACCGGTTTTTGTGCTCCGGCTGGTTTACCTCAGGCATCCGAGCGGGAGTAGGCGTTCTTCATCTGGCTGCTCAGCTCAAACAGCACCTTGTCCAGCGTGTCGGCGGCCTTCTCCTGCAGCATAGCGGCAATGGCGGTGTTGGCTTCCTCCCGCAGGGCGGCGCGGCTTGCAGCGTCCGGCTCGGCGGCAAGCTTTGCGTCGTACTGGTTCACCAGTGCGCGGGCAGCGGAGAGCACGGCCTCCTCGTAGCGCTCGAGGTGGAAGAGGGATTTATTATAGGAGGCGTCTGCCATGGCGGCAATCAGACGGCTGGTCCAGTAGAAGTTATCGGTGGACACAGTGCCGGTGGTGTTGGCCAGATACTCCGGGGTACGCTCCACGTTGGCGTAGAAGGGCACCATGGTGTTGAAGGCGTTGGAGGCATAGGCCACCCACTCCACAGCGCGGGATTCCTCCGGCTGGTCGGGGCGCATCTGCAACAGCGCCATAAAGTCGTTGCGGTTGATGCCGATGGAGCGGTATGCGCCCTTTGCGGACTTGTCGCCGTAGCTCAGGTAGGGATCATAGGGGGTGCCCTGATAGTGGCTGGACAGCATATACTTGATGTCCTCCGGGGTCACCTTGCGCTCCGGCACCATGCACCACGGCAGGTCGTCGGACATGGGGGTGTAGTCGGCGTCGGCACCCTCCCACACCCATGTGCGGGGGTTGAGGTAGCGCAGCATATACCATGCGCGGGGGGTGTTGTAAACGTGGTCGGCGTCATCGTGGCTGCCAAAGGCGTCCCGGGGGTTCAGTTCGCCGTCCAGAGAAAGGTCGAGGTGGTTCTTGGCGATGAACTCCCGCAGGTCGGCAGAGCAGAGGTAGTTTTCCTGTGCACCGAAGGCATCTTCCAGATCAAAGGTGTCGATGCCCAGCTGGTTGGGCATGACCACATACACATCGTCCGGCACGCGGCGGGCAATCCAGTGGTGACCGCCGATGGTCTCCAGCCACCAGATCTCGTTTACATCCTGAAAAGCGATGCCGTTCATCTCGTAAGTACCGTACTGCTCCAGCAGGCTGCCCAGACGCAGCACGCCCTCACGGGCAGAGTGGATGTAGGGCAGTACCAGATAGACGATATCCTCCTCGCCAATGCCACCGGGCACCTCGGGCTTTTCGCCCTTGGCAGGCTGATACTCCACCAGCGGGTCTGCGCCCAGCACGCGGGGGTTGGAGGTGATGGTCTCGGTGGCGGTCATGCCCACATTGGCGGCGTTGACACCGGAAGCCGCCCAGATGCCCTTGCCCTCCACGGCGTTGGGCATGGCGGTAAACCGCAGTGCGCCTTCCGGCAGGGGGATTTCCACATGGGAGAGGACGCTGCGGTAGGTCTTGGGCAGATCCTCCGGGTGGATCACGGTAAATTTTTTAGCGGTGAAATGGCCGGAGCCGGAGTCATCGTTGCGGGCGATCATGGTAGAGCCATCGTACGATGCTGCTTTGCCGACCAGAATGGTAGTGCAAGCCATAGGTTTTCCCTCCATATTCTATAATGTGACTCTATTGTAGAACTTTTGCAGCGGAATTGCAACCGGGAAACAAAAACCGCCGCGCTGCGTACCACGGCAGAGCGGCGGGAGATGGAATGCTTTTTTCAGGCTGTTACTGGGCTGTCCAGTAGAAGTCCTCGCCGGGCAACGTGCCGCCCACGGCGGCGGGGTCGGCATCGTAGAGCACCTGCAGGTAACCGGAGACGTCCGCCTTCAGTTCCTCGCCGGTCAGGCAGACGATGTTGCAGTTGGGCAGTGCCTTTTTGGCAATGGCGGCTTTTGCCACCACCCCCTGCTCCTCGCACAGGGCGGCGGTGCCGTCCAGATCGGTGTTGGCGGCGTTCACGCTCTGGGCGTAGTCTGCCAGAAAGGCGGCTACCACGTCCGGGTGCTCCTCGGCGTAGGCCTTGCGCACCACGGTCACACCGGTGATCAGCTGGGTGTCCGCCACCTTGTCCCACTCGGCGGTCAGGTCAAGGGCTACCCGCAGGGTGTCGTCCTTCAGCCCGGCAGCGGTCACATAGGGCTGGGGCAGCACCGCAATGGCGTCCTGCGTGCTGGCCATCTGGGCGGTTACTTCGGTAGCCTCGCTGTAATACTGGATGTCCACATCCTTGTCCGGGTCAAGGCCGTTGGCGGTAAGCAGATAGCGCAGCACATACTCCGGGGTAGTGCCCTTGCCGGTGGACAGGATGGTGCGGCCCTTGAGGTCGGCCATGCTGTGGACGGTGTCGCCCTGCTCCACCACATACAAAACGCCCAAGGTGTTCACTGCCACGGCCTGAATGCCGCCGCTGGTTTTCTGGTACAGGGTCGCAGCCAGATTGGCCGGGATAGCAGCCATGTCCAGCTCGCCCTTGATGAGCAGCGGCACGATCTCATCCGCAGCGCCGTAAAGCTGCAGGTCATAGTCCATGGCGGCAGTGCCAGCCTGCTCCATCGAGAGCAGGTTAACAAGCCCCATGGTGGTGGGGCCCTTCAACCCGGCGATGCGCAGCGGCTCGGTAACAGACAGCGGCGCTGCGGCCTCTTCTTCCTCGGAAGCAGCCGCTGAGGAAGCAGCTTCGGACACCGCTGCGCTGGAAGCGGCAGAGCTTGCGCTGCCGCCGCAGGCTGCAAGGCTCAGTGCAAGGCTGAACGCCAGCAGTAAGGACAGGATTTTTTTCATGAAATACTCCTTTTCACACCCGGCACGCCCCGGTACGGGAAGCGGAAACCGGTCTTTTTTTGAAAAATTTTGCAAAATCATTTGCTTTGCGCGTTCCAGTTTACTATAATAGGGGTAAAAATACCGTTGCGTGCGCAACGTAATTGCAGGAGGCTGCGGAGAACGCTATTTTCTCTGCGGAGTTGCGATGAATAATTATCTGCCGCTGTTACAAACCACCACGCTGTTCGCGGGGCTTTCCGCTGCGGAGCTCAGCACGCTGCTGTCCAGGCTGGGGGGCAGTGTGCGCAGCTACGGCAAGGGCGAAGCCCTTGTGCTGGCGGGGGAGCCCAGCCGCCGGGTGGGCATCGTGCTGTCCGGCGAGCTGGAGGCCTACCGCCCGGCACCGGGCGGGGTGCGCATCCCCATCGCCCAGGTAGAGCCGGGCGGGGTGTTCGGGGACGTGCTGGGAGGCTCCAGCCTGTCCAGCCCGGTCACCGTGCTGGCTGCCGCCCCCTGTGAGGTGCTGCTGCTGCCCTACGAGCGGCTGCTGCTCTCGGACGGCAGCCCCGCCCACCAGCGGGTGGTGCAGAACCTTGTGCGCACCATCAGCGATAAATATTTTTCCCTCTCCCGCCGCATCGACCTGCTGGTAATGAAAAGCCTGCGCGCCAAGGTGGCGGCCTATCTGCTCAGCGAGGCCGCCCGCGCCCACAGCCTGACCTTCAGCATTCCCTTCTCCCGCATCCAGCTGGCGGATTACCTCAACTGTGACCGCAGCGCCCTTTCCCGGGAGTTGAGCACCATGCAGAAGGAACGGCTCATCGACACCTACCGCAGCAGCTTCAAGCTGCTGGAGCCGGATGCCTTGCAGCAGATGGTGCAGTGACCCTCTGACTACTTTTATCAATAAGGAGCGATAAAACAATGTCTAAGCCCGTACTCTGGATCGTGATCCCCTGCTACAACGAGGAGCAGGTGCTGCCCATTACAGCACCCATGTTTCTGGAAAAGATCCACAGTCTGACCGCACAGGGGCTGGTCAGCGATAAAAGCCGGGTGCTCTTTGTCAACGATGGCTCCCGCGACAAAACGTGGGAGCTGATCCAGGGCTTTGCCGCGCAGGATGAGCACTATATCGGCATTTCCCAGAGCCGCAACCGCGGCCACCAGAACGCCGTGCTGGCGGGGCTGATGGAGGCGCTGCACAGCGACAGCTGCGACATCACCATCTCCATCGACTGCGACGGTCAGGACGACATCAACGCCATGGACGAGATGGTGAAAAAGTATCTGGACGGTGCCGAGGTGGTGTACGGTGTGCGCAGCCGCCGGGACACCGACACCTTCTTCAAGCGGTTCACCGCCGAGGGCTTTTATCATGTGATGAACGCCTTGGGCGCGGATATCGTGTTCAACCACGCAGACTACCGCCTGATCAGCACCCGCGTGCTGGAAAGCTTTGCGGATTACAAGGAGGTCAACATCTTTTTGCGGGGCATGGTGCCGCTGGTGGGCTTTGCCCACGATGTGGTCACCTACGAGCGCCACGAGCGCCTGGCCGGCGAGAGCCACTACCCCCTGAGCAAGATGCTGGCGCTGGCTTTTGACGGCATTACCAGCCTTTCCAACAAGCCTATCCGCATCATCACCGGAGCGGGCATCGTGGTGAGCCTTGTCAGCTTTATCGGGGTCATCTGGGCCATCGTGTGCGCTGCCATGGGCAGCAGCGTGGCAGGCTGGGCCTCCACCGTCTGCATCGTCTGCTTTATGAGCGGTGTGCAGCTGGTGTGTCTGGGCGTGATTGGTGAGTATATCGGCAAGATCTATATGGAAACAAAGGCCCGCCCGCGCTATATCATCTCGGAGCGCACATGGGCTCCCTACGAAAGGAAATATCACGGATGAGCAAGCAAAGTTGGAAGGGCAGCACCCTTTTGAACCCGGAGCCGCCGGTACTGGTATCCTGCGGCGGGCTGGATAAGCCCAACCTTATCACCATCGGCTGGACAGGTACCATCTGCACCCAGCCCAGCATGGTATCCATCAGCGTGCGCCCGGAGCGGTACAGCCATCAGCTGCTGTGCGAGAGTGGGCAGTTCGCCATCAATCTGCCCACTGAAAAGCTGGTGCGTGCCATCGACTGGTGCGGCGTGAAGAGCGGCCGCGAGGTGGACAAGTTTGCCGCCTGCGGCCTGCACGCCGCCCCCGGCAGTGTGCTGACCGACTGCCCGGTGCTGGAGGAAAGCCCGGTCAATCTGGAGTGCCGCATCACCCAGCGCATCCCGCTGGGCAGCCACGACCTGTTTTTGGCCGAGGTGGTGGCCTGCGATGTGGACGAGAGCCTGCTGGACGAAAAAGGCAAGCTGTGCTTGGACAAGGCAAACCTCATCGTGTACAGCCACGGCGAGTATCTGGCCCTTGGCAAAAAGCTGGGCACCTTTGGTTACAGCGTGCGCAAGAAAAAGCCCGCAAAACGCAAGAAACAGTAAAAGCAACTCCGCAAAAACAAGTACAGCAAGGCTGAGCATCCGAGAAAGTCAGGTGCTCAGCTTTTTTCCATTTTCGCAGGCAGCAGCTTCGGCTCTATAATAAAAGCTTTCTTTCTGCCGAATCTGCCCAGAGCAGCGCGGCAGGCATTTTCAATCGTCCAATTCCCGTTGCATTCCGTCCGATTTTGTGATATACTCCCTACTGCTGTGCTTTTTTGTGCAGTATCCTCAAAGAGCAACTTAGGATTTTAGGCTCCCCGGTGCCACTCGAGCGGCGCTGGGCAAAACCCACAGGAGCTGGCGGTTCCTGTGCGGTCAAAATCAAACCGCTGGAGTATTATCATGAATCAGAATTCTTCCGTCCGTAAGCTGGTGCACTGCGGTGTAGTGGCAGCCATCTATGTGGTGCTGTGTCTGGCACTGCAGCCCCTTTCCTATGGTGCTGTGCAGGTGCGTGTGGCCGAGGCTCTGTGCCTGCTGCCCGTGTTCGGTGCTGAGTATATCGTGGGCGTGGTGCTGGGTTGCTTCCTGGCAAACCTGCTGGGCTCCACCATCGTGGATGTGATCTTTGGCACACTGGCTACCCTGCTGGCCTGCCTTGTCACCTACAAGCTGCGCAATGTGCGCTTCAAGGGTCTGGCCATTGCCGCCAGCCTGCCCCCGGTGCTGTTCAACGCGGTGATCATCGGTATTGAGATCGCCGTGATGTTCCCGGACCCCACGTCCAGCGCCCCCATCTGGCTGGCCTGCATCACCAACGGCATCTCGGTTGGCATCGGTGAGCTGATCAGCTGCACGGTGCTGGGCGTTGTGCTGGTAAAGCTGATCGAGAGCAACGCCGCACTGCGCAAGGTGTTTGTGACGGAATAACGCAAGGAGGTTTCCATGCAGCCAAACGGTATGATCTTCTGGGACTGGAACGGTACCCTGATGGACGATGTGGATTTTACCCACAGCTGCCTGAACTGGATGCTGGAGACCCACGGCTACCCCCAGCGGTATGATCTGGCAGCCTACCGGGAGCTGTTCGGCTTTCCCATCGAGGACTACTACCGCTGTGCCGGGTTCGATTTTGCGCGGCACCCCTACCCGGAGCTTGCCGCCCGCTTTATGGAGCACTACAACGCCGGTGTGCCCGGCTGCGCTGTAACGGCACACGCCGTTGACACCCTGCAAACGCTGGCCCGCATGGGCTGGCAGCAGGCTGTGCTTTCCGCCTCCCGCCGTGATTACCTGATCGAGCAGGTATCCGCCCGGGGTCTGCAAGGCTTTTTTACCGAGTTGCTCGGCCTTGCGGACATTTACGGCGTAAGCAAGGTACAGCTTGGCACCGACTATCTGCGCCGCACCGGCATCGACCCGGCGGCCTGTGTGATGGTCGGCGACACCGACCACGATGCCGCAGTGGCTGCGGCCATCGGTGCAACTTGTGTGCTGTACACCGGCGGGCACCAGTCCCGCGCCCGGCTGGAAAAGGCCAGTCCCTACGTCATCGACGACCTTGCCCAGCTGCCCGCACTGCTGGAAACGATATAATATCAGTGGCTCAGAAACGCCTGTCGGTGTTTCCGAGCCACTTTTTTACAGCCTGTTCGTGCAAAAGCAAAAAAAGACCAGTACACAAATGTGTACTGGTCTTTTTGGTCGGAGCAGCGGGATTTGAACCCACGGCCTCCTCGTCCCGAACGAGGCGCGCTACCAACTGCGCTATGCCCCGAAAATACCGCAGCTTATTCGGCTGCGGTAACTGGTTGGGGATGAGAGAATCGAACTCCCACAAGTAGAGTCAGAGTCTACCGCACTACCACTATGCAAATCCCCAATATTCGGTTGTGTCAGCCGCGCCGTGCGTTGCTGACAAGGGATATTATACACGCCGGCGGGCTGCTTGTCAACCATTTTTTCAGTTTTTCTGCAAAAGTTTTCGCAGCGGCTTTCCGGTGCACACAGGCTTGTAAATTTTTGGTTTTTCTCTTGACAGCACTCCCCTTTCGGAATACTCTAATACTATAAAAAGGTAGGACCCCGGTCAGCCCGGCACCCTTTGCCGGACCGTTCGGCTTTGCCTGAATGATAACGAAAGAGGGTATTTGAATGAAAAAACGTGTTGGTATCCTGACCTCCGGCGGCGATTGTCCGGGCCTGAACGCCACCATCCGCGGCGTTGCAAAAGCACTGTACGCCCGCATGGGAGATAACGTGGAGATCGTGGGCATCGCCAACGGTTACAGCGGCCTAATCAACGGCGACTACCGTGAAATGAACGAGGACGACTTCCGCGGCATCCTGACCTTAGGCGGCACCATTCTGGGCACCAAGCGCACCCCCTTCAAGCTGATGCGTGTGGTGGAGGACGACAACATTGATAAGGTCGCCGCCATGAAAAAGACCTACAAGGCGGCAAAGCTGGACTGCCTGCTGTGTCTGGGCGGCAACGGCACCCACAAGACCGCCAACCTGCTCTCGCAGGAGGGGCTGAACATCATCGGCCTGCCCAAGACCATTGACAACGATATCTACGGCACCGATGTGACTTTCGGCTTCCACACCGCTGTGGACATCGCCACGGACGTCATCGACCGCATCCACACCACCGCCGGCAGCCACAGCCGCGTGATGTGCATTGAGATCATGGGCAACAAGGCGGGTTGGCTTACCCTGTACTCTGGCATTGCCGGTGGTGCGGACATCATTCTGCTGCCGGAGCTGCCCTACGATATCGACCGCGTGTGCGAGGCCGTGGAGCGCCGCGCCAAGAAGGGTTCCAACTTCTCTATCCTTGCCGTAGCCGAGGGTGCCATCAACACCGAGGAAGCCCGCATGAAGCGCAAGGACTGGATGGCCAAGCGTGCCGAGGCCGGCCTTGGCACCACCGCCACCAACCGCATTGCACAGGCCGTGCAGAAAAAGACCGGCATGGAGACCCGCGTGTGCATTCCGGGCCACATGCAGCGCGGCGGCAGCCCCAGCGCCTACGACCGTGTGCTGGCCACCCAGTTCGGCAGCTATGCTGCACAGCTGGTGGAGGTGGAGCGCTACGGCGTGACCGTGGCCATGGTGAACCGCCGGGTGACCGAGAACCGTCTGGCAGACATTGCCGGCAAGACCCGCAATGTGCCCGAAAACTGCGAGCTGTTGAGCGTGGCCCGCCGCATGGGCGTCTGTCTGGGTTAAACCCTGCCCGCAAGCGGGAACGCTGAAAAAAGTAAGACACCGGAGAGCCTGCGGGCTTTCCGATGTCTCTTTTTATGTTATGGGCAGCGCAAAAGGGTTGGCGAGCGGCTTTTTTCGGTAAATTTTGCCGTTGAAGCTGCGCTTTCTGTCCCAAGTGCGCAAAAAAGGTTGTCAAAACAGGAAAAACAGGGTATGATAAGAGCTGGATCGCAAAGCTGCGGTCCTTCAATATTGTTAAAGGAGTGTGCTTTGTTATGCGCGCCTATGAACGACTGCTTGATTACGTCAAGGTCTACACCACCTCGGACCCGGAGTCCGGCACCCATCCTTCCGCTGCGCGGGAGTTTGATCTGGCTCACAAGCTGGTGGAGGAACTGAAGGCTCTGGGCGTGGAGGATGCCCGGGTGGACGAGCACTGCTACGTCTACGGTTCCCTGCCCGCCACCCCCGGCTGCGAGGAAAAGCCCGCGCTGGGTCTGATTGCCCACATGGACACCGCCCCGGATGCCAGTGGCGAGAACGTGAACCCCATCCTGCACGAGAACTATGACGGCGGCGACGTGGTGCTGCCCGCCACCGGCAAGGTGATGAAGGTCTCCGCCTTCCCCTTCCTTGCCTCCATGAAGGGCGAGACCCTGATCACCACCGACGGCACCACCCTGCTGGGTGCAGACGATAAGGCCGGTGTGGCTGAGATCATGACCGCTGTGGAGACCGTCATCCGCGAGGGCCGCCCCCACGGCAAGCTGTGCATCGGCTTTACCCCGGACGAGGAGATCGGCGAGGGTGCCGACCTGTTCGATATCCCCGGCTTTGGCGCAGACTTTGCCTACACGGTGGACGGCGGCGATGCCGGCGACATCGAGTACGAGAACTTCAACGCCGCTGCTGCCACCGTGACCATCCACGGCTTCTCGGTGCACCCCGGCTCTGCCAAGGACACCATGATCAACGCTTCCAACGTTGCCATGGAGTTCCACGGCGCTCTGCCCGTGATGGCACGTCCCGAGACCACCGAGGGACGTCAGGGCTTCTACCACCTGTGCCAGATGTACGGCGACGTTACCACCGCAAAGCTGGGCTACATCCTGCGCGACCACGATGCCGCCAAGCTGCAGTTCAAAAAGGACAACATGCAGGACATTGCCGATTACCTGAACGGAAAGTACGGCGCAGGCACCGTGGAAGTGGAGATCAAGGACAGCTACCGCAATATGCTGGAAAAGATCAAGCCCCACTTCCACCTCATCGAGACCGCCCGTAAGGCTGTGCGCATGGCCGGTCTGGAGCCGGTAGAGGTACCCGTGCGCGGCGGCACCGACGGTGCTACCCTAAGCTGGAACGGTCTGCCCTGCCCCAATCTGGGCACCGGCGGCTTCAACTTCCATGGCGTGTGCGAATGCACCACCGTGGAGCGGATGGACCGCTGCACCGAGATCGTGCTGAATATTATCTCCCTGTACGCAGAGTAATTCGCCTTTTTCCGTGAAAAACTTTCTGCGTGAAAACAGTCTGTCCATATAACATAAAAGCGGCGGCTGCACAAAGCACAGTGCAGCCGTCGCTTTTCATTTAACCTACGTTGATATGCCCCACCGGCATGATCTTGCGCTTGTTGTCGTCCGGTTTGGCAGTCAGGCTCATGGCAAAGGCCACCGGGCCTACACGGCCCATGAACATGACCAGCATATACAGGATCTTTGCCCCGTTGTTCAGCTGGCTGGTTACGCCTACGGAAAGGCCCACCGTACCAAAGGCCGAGCAGGACTCGAAGATGGCATCCACCACGGACACGGCGTCCGAGGTGTTGTAGTACACCACAATGGCCGAGCCGATGACCGCCACAGCGCCCAGCACGATAATGGTCAGGGCGCGGTAGACGGTCTTGGACTCGATATGATGGTCAGCGATCACACAGTCATCGCGTCCCTGCGCCACGCTGCGGATGGTCAGGATGATGACAGCGAAGGTGGTCACCTTCACGCCGCCGCCGGTAGAGCCGGGCGCTGCGCCGATGAATTGCAGCACGCTCATGAGCAGCTTGCTCAGGGTGCCGCAGGAGGCCAGATCCACGGTGTTCATGCCGGCGGTACGGGTGGATACCGACTGGAACAGTGAAGCCATCACCTTGCCGGGCACCGACAGTCCGCCCAGCGTGGCGGGGTTGTTCCACTCCATCAGTCCCAGCCCCAGCGCGCCGCCCAGCCACAGGATCACCGAGAAGGACAGCACCACCTTGGCGTGCAGGGACAGGCGGCGTTTCTGGTACCACTGGCACAGCTCCACCCAGACCATAAAGCCCAGACCGCCGGAGATGATCATGAAAATGATTACCGCCTGCACATAGTAGTTGTTGACATAGGGCACCAGCGAGGAGTACGCCCCGAACCGGCCGAACAGGTCAAAGCCCGCATTGCAGAAGGCCGAAATGGCGGTAAACACGCTGATCCAGACGCCCTCCAGCCCGAACTGCGGCACAAAGGCGAACATCAGCAGCAGAATGCCGATGCCTTCAAACATCGCTGCCAGCCCCACCACGATCTTCAGCACGCTTTTGGCCTGATCGTAGCCGTCCGCCGAAACGCTTTCGCCCAGCAACCGCAGATCCCGGAAGCCCATGCGCCGGCGCATGGCCAGCGCAAAAAAGCTGGTAAGGGTAACAAGACCAAGGCCGCCCACCTGAATGAGCAGCAGCACCACTGCCTGCCCGAACCATGTGAACTGCGTCCACGTATCCCGCACCACCAGACCGGTGACGCAGGTGGCGCTGGTGGCTGTGAACATGGCGTTGAGCACATCCAGCCGCCCGTGCCTGCTGGCAATGGGCAGGGTGAGCAGGAGCGTGCCCAGCGCGATGACAGCAATAAAGCTGACGCAGATGATCTGGGTCGGGGTGCTCAGTCCCAGCTTTCTCCGCCGAACCGACCTCTGGTGCCGCAGCTTTTTGCGGATATTTTTTATCTTTTCCATAGCATCCTCCCTGCGCAGCACGCAGCCGCTTTGCATTCCTTTATAGCATACACCATTTTGCCCGCAGGTTCAACTTGATTTTACAGCCCGGTTGCGGTATTATAATATGGTACTGTATTTTTGGGGTTTTCTGCCCCAAGGATGCAGAACTGTGTCTCCGTAGCTCAGCTGGATAGAGCGTCCGCCTCCTAAGAATTCGGTCAACCTGATACCTTGGGGGCAGAAGTGATTGCTCTAATCAAAAGCAAGACCGGGAATCGAAGTTTTCTCAACAATTTTTGATGCAACAAGTTTAACACCGTTCCGGTTGCAACGCAGTCGGTCACTTCGTTGTGAAAAGCATTCCATACAAAGTGCAGAAAAGTCAAAAATCAACGATAATACATATATGTCTCTATACCTCAGCTGGATAGAGGGTTCGCCTCCTAAGCGAAACGCCCCCGGTTCGAACCCGGGTAGGGACATCCTTTTAAGAAATGCGAAGGTCATTTTTCCATGTGAAAGACGATCTTCGCATTTTT
>OLVR01001882.1_pt1 | contig 17832 bp, 15 predicted proteins | sample 1673261 | NCBI WGS metagenome assembly OLVR01 (sample SAMEA3178938, study PRJEB25190) | human gut metagenome | biome: human gut; feature: human-associated habitat; material: faeces | place: Austria | collected 2013 | reverse complement strand
TGCCGCAAAAAAGCCGCCGCACAGAGTTTGTGCAGCGGCCTTGTACCGACGGGATATTGAAATAGTTTCCGCATGCGCTTTGGCCATTTCAGCGGTGATCTGCCTCTACGTCTCCACGCATAAAAATGCCTTTGGAGCGCTCCGTTTTCCTTACCGGTTCACGAAATTCAGCACCAGAACCAGCAGCAGCATGTGCATGGGGTAAAAGGCGTAGCAGGCATACTGGAAAGGCTTGCTGTGATAGCCCTGCCGACCGCGGTACAGCCAGATGGGCACCAGTGCCAGCAGCGCCAGCCCCTGCTGGCAAAGCTCAAAGTCCATGCCGAAGAGCTGAATGGGGTACATAAGCCCGCCCAGCAGCTCCACGTTGACCCAGTACAGCGCAGCCAGCTGCCCCAGCAGACACCACCACTTGCGCCCGTGCCCGTGAAAAAAGTAGAAGATGAACACAGTCAGCACCCCTGCGCCGTAGTAGTCCACCATGCCCAGCGTGCCCAGCACCGCGCCCGCCACCACCACAAGGGCGGATACCAGCAGGTATAGTCCTGTTTTCTGCTTTTTGCGCACCGTTTCCATCAGATGGATGCCCAGAATGCCCAAAAGCAGCGTCCAGATGACGTTCTGGTGCACCGGGTAGAACCATGTACCGCCGTACATCAAATCGAAGGGGATCTCCGAAAGCAGGGCAAACAACAGCAGACGCAGGGTGTATTTTTTCAGGTCGTGGGTGTGGAAGTAGCCCTCCACCGCCATAAAGGCAAAGATGGGAAACGCCACCCGCCCGGCACAGGTCAGCCATTCCTGCGCGGGCAGCAACGTCGCCCACAGGTGGTCCATCAGCATCAGCGCCATGGCAAGGATATGAAGCGCCGCTGCGCTCAGGTCAAAGCGGGTCGCGGCAGTGGAATGGATCGGTTTGGTTGACATACACATACCTCGTCTTTGTCGAAATTTGGTCGTTCTGTCTGGAATACGAACGAGCCCTGCAAAGAATTGCAGCCCCGGCCAGATTTTTCCACCGCCGGGGCTGCAGGAATGCTTTATTTTTTCTGATGCGAATACCCCAGACACGAATAGCTGGAGCCAAGGCAGAGCCATACCACCGCCGTAGAGTGATTCTCGCCGGTAACAAGATTCAGCACCGCAACAAGAAAAAACAACAGTCCGCTGAGATAAAACAGATTGCATTTTTTCATAGAGCATTCCTCTGGTTTTGGTTTTTTCACCGGCTATTTTGGATACGGCAAGCGCAGGGGCGATTGCCATTTTACTCCGCGTACAAAGGGGCGCAGAGCGCCCACCCGGCACGCAGAAAGTGTGTGCCCGCAGCAGTCTGCGGGGCAAATTCATGAAGGGTGGCTTGCCTGCCTGCCCATGGAGACGTAAGCGCAAAAGCAGGAATGCGGGAAGGAGCAAGGGACGGTTTCGGCGAAAAAGCGTCTGGCGGTGGCGGAAAAGCCGAACGCAAGATTTTTTTCATAATAGCTGGCTCGTAAGGTGAGCCGTACCAAAACTTCCTTGCGGAAATGTGCAGCGTTATAGTTCATCTGCACCCGAACCGGCAGCTGTGCACCCGGCGCTTGCCGCACCCAAAATAGCCGGTGGAACGATCATTTAGTTTTTGGCGTTTTCCAGATAGATCTCAAAGGCTTCGGCAAAGCTGGCGTTCACATCAAAGGGGACAGTGTAGTCTACCTTGGAGGTCACAAGGCAGAGGTCCAGCCGGTTGGAGGTTTCGTCTGCCTGCCGGTTCAGCTTGCTCAGCGCGGCATGGATGACCTTGCGGTCGTAGTTGATGGTGGTCACTCGCTTCACATCGCAGCAGTAGGAGATCTGGTTGCCCTCAGCGTTGAAGCGGTAGCCGGTGCCCCCGCCGGAGAGCAGCTGCTCAGAACTGCGCAGGTCGTTCATCCGTTTGAAGGTGCGGGCAATGCTCTGCCGCGCGGCATTCAGGCTGACCTCGCTGTCCATATCCATGTCCAGCGCATCCTTTGCCTTGCGGATAGCGGCAAACAGGCGGCTCTTCTCCTCCAGCAGATAGATCATGAACCGGGCAACGTCGGTGATCTGCTCTGCATATTCGGTCTGTGCCACGTCCATAACGGTCTCGTCCTCGGCCTCGGGCATCACCTTATGGCGCAGATAGGTGTTGGCCACCTTGGTCACGTTGGCATCGCAATCCAGAATGCCCTGCGCCTCGTCCAGCAGAGACTGGAGCTTGTTCTGGTAGCGGAATGCTTCCTTCAGGTTCATAGTCGTTCCCTCCATCTTGTTTTTTCTGCTTTCAGCTTACCACAGACTGCCCGCCCGCGCAAGCTTTCCGGTAAAATGAGCAAAACGCCCGCCCCGGCATGACCGGGGCAGGCGTTTTGCTTTTGCTGTGACACTTATTGGGATAAGAGATTGGCATTACTCAGCCGGCCACGCGCTCGGTGCGGCCTGCCTCCAGCATATAGCGCAGGAAGCCGGTCACGTCGGCGGGGTCGGTCACGGTGAGGTCAAAGCCCTTCTTGGGGGCAGTGTCCATCATCTGCAGCATGGAGCGTGCGGTAGTGTCCTTTTTCAGGTCGCAGGTCTTGCCGTTGTCCAGATGCAGCAGCACGCTGCCGTGGCTGGCAGAAAGCTGGCGCATGAAACGTTCCTTATCAAAATACTCGATACGAAGCATAGGAATACCTCCTTGATGAAATGGTTTATGTTACACTTGCCGTCCAGTCCTCTTTGGACTGACGGCGGGAGAATGGCAGTTTTGCCCGGCAGTGGAAACGCTTGCACAGCTTGCGTCCCGGCTGCCTTGGTGTTATACTGAGCTTGGAAGCTCTGATAGGATAATACCACAAAACAATCGCTAATAATAGAATAAAACCGCATAGTATATGCAACAAAACCGGCATTGACAAAAAACATTCAAAGTATTGCGGAAAGGAATTGGTGAATATGGCATATCAGACAAGCTGTGCCTCTTATACCAGCGGCCGGGTGGGGCTGTCCAGCGCTACTGCCGTGGTGGCCGATGCCGCCGGGCGGGAGCAGACCCAGCACGGCAGCCCACTGTTCCCTATCGCCTGTTACGCCGAGGATCTTTCCTGTTTTTCGGTGGCGTGGCACTGGCACGAGGAATTTGAGTTCATTCTGGCGGCACTGGGGCCCATCCATGTAGATGTGAACAAGACCCGGCTGACTTTGCAGACCGGGCAGGGGGTGTTCATCAACTCCGGGGCGCTGCACGCGGTAGAGCCTGCCGAGGGCAGGGCGCTGCTGCACTCCGGCGTGTTCCAGCCCCGGCTTGTCGGCGGCATGGACACCGTATTCTGGCAAAAACTCATCCGGCCGCTTTTGCAGCCGGGCACGCCGCCCTTCTTTTTGCTGGACGAGGCCGTACCATGGCAGCGGCAGGTACTGCTCTGCCTGCGGGAGGCGTGGAAGGGCGTGGCGGACGAGCCCTTTGACTACGAGAACCGGGTGCGCTACCACCTTACCGCTACCCTGCGGCTGCTCATTACCCAATGCGTCAGCGGCAAGGTGAAGGTATCGGAGCAGGAGCAGATCGCCTCGGAGCGGATGAAGCAGATGCTGCGCTATGTAGAGGAGCACTACGCTGAGGAGCTGACCGTGGAAAAACTGGCCGACTGCGTTGCCCTGAGCGAAAGTGCCTGTCTGCGCAGTTTCCGGCAGTTTTTGGGTATCACGCCCATCCAGTACGTCAAGCAGTTCCGGGTGGAAAAAGCCACCGAGCTGCTGCGCTCCACCCGGCTCAAGACCGGCGAGGTGGGGCTGGAATGCGGCTTTTCGGACGCGAGCTACTTTATCAAGACCTTCCGGGAGATCAAGCACTGCACCCCTCGGGAGTACCGTATCCGCTTCTGCTGAGCAAAAAGTAAAAAATGCCGGGCAGCTGCAAGCTGCCCGGCATTGCATTATAAAATTATCTTCTGCCAGCGCTCCGGCGGAATGACAGGCTCGGTGACAAAGGCCTCGGGGTTCGGGGCAAGAACATGGCGGGTGACCCGGAAAAGCCCCTCGGCGTCGCACAAAATGCATCTTGCATCGCCAAATTTTGTGTTCCGGGCTGCGCCGCAGTCCAGATACGCCTGTTCCAGCTTGACGAAATCCTCCGAGATGTGCGGCTGCTGTGCGTTGTAGTGGCGGCGCATATAGACGGTGTGCTGCGCCCCGGCTTCGTCCACCACGGTCATCTGCATGGGCTTGTCGGTCAGGCGGTTCGGCACGTTCAGTACCTCCTCCACGCTATGGATAAAGGTGTTGCGGGCGTGGGTGACCCCCAGCAGCAGCACTTTGCCGTGGGCTGCCCGCAGCCGGTCGTAGCAGCCGCCGGGAGTGCAGGGGGTGTTGGCGTCCAGCTCTCCTTCCAGATACGCAGCCGCCCCCTTGCCGTAAGCCGCCATGCTGTGGGTGGGGTGCAGCGAGCGCACCACCCCGGGGCGCTGCCGGAACAGCTCCGGCAGAATGCCCACACAGCACGGGCTGCGGCGTACATCGAACACTCGGTTTTCCTCGTTGATGAACCGCCATGTGTGGGTGGGCAGCAGCAGCAAGCCCTCCGCAAAAAACTCCATCAATGCGTCCAGAACCGTGTCTGCGCCGCCCTCCACCGGGCCGATGGACTTCATGGAGGAATGGATCAGGATGGTCTCGTTGCCTGTCAGCCCCATTGCTACAAGGTCGTGCTTGAGGTCAGCCTTTGTGTATGCCATGTCGTTTCTCCTTTTCGGGCATTTTGTCTGTACCCAGTTTACCGCCTTTTGTGCGGCAAAGCAAGCACGCACGCAAAAAAGGCAAACACCCTGTTGTATTTGCCGGAGACGAGCCGGTATCTGCGGGGTGTGTGCCCTTGCAGCTTTTTTAGTAAAATCCTGTATACAGCATATCATCTCGCAGCGTTACCGCGAAACAAGCACAGCGCCTTGCAATTATAGCAATTTGACAGTTGTTTCCTGTTTTCTTTGTGCATTTGGTACAACAGTCACTTGATTGCAGCATTTTATCAGCACTTTTCCCGCATTGCAAAGTGGTATATCAGTTTTTCAGTTTCAGGAACAGTTCCGTGCGCGAGTGCGCATTCTTGTATACAAGTATTCAAATCAAGTTCCATTCCAGCATTGACATTCAGTTGCTGTAACGGTACAATGATACTAAGATTACATTTACCGGATAAATGGAGAACAACTATGGCTACATTACAGCACACTGATGAGCTCTATCATATTCTCGAGGACGAGATCTGCGCGTTGAAGATCCTGCCCGGGGAAGCGCTGAGCGAAAACCAGCTGTGCAAGCGGTTCGGCGTTTCCCGCACTCCTATCCGCAGCGTTTTGCAGCGGCTGGAGCAGAACCGCTTTGTGCAGATCATTCCCTGCAAGGGCACCATTGTTACCGCCATCGACACCGGCGTGGTGGACCAGCTCATCTTCCAGCGTGTTGCAGTGGAGGGCATGGTGTTCCGGGACTTTGTGCAGAGCTGCTCGCCCATGGAGATTCTTGCGGTAGAACACCTTTATAATATGCTGCTGGAAGCCGCTGCAGGGCGCAGCGACCCGGAGAACTTTGATTTCAACCACTTCCTCAGCTGCGACCTTGCCATGCACGAGTACTGGTTCCACAAGACCAGCAAGGAGTACCTCTGGGAGCAGATGACCCGCCCGCAGGCAGACTACTCCCGCTTTATCCGTCTGGACATCGTGGGTGCACGCAACGTGTCCAGCGTCGTCAGCGAGCACGCCGAAATGCTGCGCATCCTGCGTGAGAAGGATCTGGACGCCATTGAGCCGCTGATGCGCACCCACCTGTACGGCGGTGTGAGCCGTATGGGCAGCAAGATCTACTCGGACGAATACCGCGGCTACTTCAAGCTGCCGGAGAACAAAAAATAAAGAAGGCCGCTGCACAGTTTCCTGTGCAGCGGCCTTCTTCTGGTTGCGCCAGCAGGAGTCGAACCTACGATGGGGGAGTCAAAGTCCCCTGCCTTACCGCTTGGCGATGGCGCATCATGCAAAACAGTATAGCATATTTTCCGCTGTTCCACAAGAGGTGCGCCGCATTTTTGCAGCTTTTTCTGTGTGCTGTCTGCCGCACTTGCGGCGGTTTGGGTCGGTTTTTGGGCTTTGCGGCCGGGATCCTGCGTTTTCCATATTCTTCCATGTTTTTACGAAAGGCAAGTTTTGCGGGATGCGTTTTTCAAAAAACACAGTCCGCAGGGGGCACAAGATTCATATTGCAAAGGTGAGATTTATTTTTTCCTGATTTTTCTTATTATTTTCTCAAAAGACTGTATTTTTTGTTGCGGTTCTGGTACACTGGATGTGATAAAAATAAGTTGAAGAAACTACGCCGATGTCCGGGCTGTCCCCGGGCGGGGCAGTGTCTCCATCTTTGTGAAGGAAAGCGAGGGGTCTCATGAAAAAATTCCTGAAAACGCTGGTGGTCGGGCTTTGCCTGTTCACGCTGCTGTGCTGCGCACTGCCGGCTGCATTTGCTGCCGACAAAACTTCAGGGAGCAAAAAGGAAGAGAACGTGTACGCCATTGGTATGGATGCCCAGGGCGGCATCTGCTCCACCGTGGTAACCTACACGAACCTGTCCGGCAAACTGGAGAGCACGCCCGAGCAGCCTACCATGACGGGCTACACCTTTGACGGCTGGTACACCGAGCCGGTGGGCGGCAGCAAGGTGACCACCTCCACCGTGTTCACCTCCGACGCCACCATCTACGCCCACTGGACTGCCAAGGTCGGTACTTCTACCGTGCCGCAGCCCACCACCCAGCCTGCCGTCCAGTGGCAGAAGTATGTAGGCCCTGCCCTTGTGGCCGGTGCCCTGCTTACCACCCTGCTGGTCGCCACCATGCTCTGAACACTGCTGTAAACACAATGACACTATTGAAGAAAGGGATCTTACCATGACTACTTCTACCATGAAAATGCCCGCCAGCTATTCCAGCATCGAAGCCGAGGAGATGACCTATCTGGACGGCGGCACCAGCAACGCTTATCAGGCCTTCCTGGACGTTGGCAAGGTGTTCAACTACATTGCCCGCATCTTCTCCGGTGCAAGCTCCATCATCAACAATGTTAACGTCATCTACCAGTCCTTTGTATCGCTGAACAGCCTGCTGGGCAGCTTCGGCAAGTAAAAGCATCACCCCAAAGTTCAGATCCGGGAGCCGCGCTTTTTTCGAAAAGTGCGGCTCCCGTTTTTCGTACACACTGTAATTCAGTACATTACTGCGCAGCACTTCACGTTCCAGAATTGTGAACAACTTTTTAAGTTTTTGGGGGGTCAGTGGCCGTTTTTTGGACATTTTTAATATATAAAGCAAAAAAATGCGATATTTTTTCAGCTTTATCTCTTGATTTTGTATCTGATTTGTTATATTACTGTTACAGTGGGTGTGCTAGAATAAGGTTGTTTATAAAATGCCCTTCAGACCGCGTAAAAAATCGTGGCGGCAAGCGTTTTTTCAGGTATTTTTGTTAAGTAATTTCGTAATCTTCGAAAACCTTTTCGTTCTTTATGATTTGGGAGTATGTACACAAATGGCAGATCGTGAACTGCGGCGGATGCACCGCGCTGAACTGATAGAGATCATCTATGCGCTGAAGCAGAGCGAGGACCAGCTCAAGGCGCAGAACGCCGCGCTTACCGCGCAGCTGCAGGACCGGCAGCTACGGCTGGAAAGCGCCGGTTCCATCGCGCAGGCCGCGCTGGAGCTGAACAACGTGTTCGCCGCCGCGCAGGCCGCCGCCGATGACTATCTGCACTCGGTGCAGGCCAGTCTTGCGGACACCAACGCCACCGCCGCCAATACCCTTTCGCAGGCGCGCAGCGAGGCCAAGCGCATTCTGGAGCAGGCACAGGCAGACGCCGACAGCCTGAAAGCGCAGGCGCAGCAGGAATGCGACGCCATGACTGCCGCCGCCGCGCAAAAACGCACCCAGACCGAGGCCGACTGCAAAGCCATGGTGGAGCAGGCCGAGCAGGAGGTGCAGCAGCGCTGGCAGGCATTTGACCGCAAGGCCAACGATCTGCTGGACCAATACCACAGCACCGACGGTCTGCCTTCGGAGGAAACATGAAAAAACGCGATATCCGGTTCGCTTCCATCCCTTCCACCGAGGAAGTGGCCGCAGAACGTGAGCGTCTTGCGTACCAGAGCCGCTACCAGCGGGTGCTGCGCAGTACGATCTATATTCTGGTGGTGGTGGCCGCAGCAGCCGTGCTGCTGGCTACGCTGTTTCTGCCGGTGCTTCAGGTCTCCGGCGACAGCATGAACCCTACGTTGAATGATAAAGACATTATCCTGCTGGTAAAATCCAACCACATTGAAAACGGCGAGTTGTGCGGGTTTTACTGGCAGAACAAGCTGCTGCTCAAGCGCATCATCGGGCAGCCCGGTGATGTGATCGATATGGACGTGAACGGCGTAGTCTCGGTAAACGGCGTGGCGCTGGACGAACCCTATGTGGACGCGCTGACCGTGGGCGAATGCGACATCCGGTTCCCCTATCAGGTGCCGGAAAACCGCTACTTCGTGCTGGGCGACCACCGTGCCACCTCCATCGACAGCCGCAGCAGCGTGATAGGCTGCGTTGAAAAAAGCCAGATCGTGGGCAGGGTTTTCCTGAGGATATGGCCCTTGTCCAGCTTCTCGTTGATCCATTGACCCCGGGAGGAGGTATTTCGTTATGAACGACATTCTTAAAACGTACATGGAGCGGTTCCGCGAGAACCGGCACACCCTGCGGCGCTACACCGCATTTGTGCTGGCACTTGCCATGATCACCACCCTGTTCGTCAACTGGCAGTTGCATGGCGTGGGCATCTCGATGACCGCGCAGTACCAGTGCGGCGAGGAGGAGCACACCCACACCGCAGATTGCTACACCAAGGTGCTCATCTGCGGTTACGAGGAAGGCGAGCTTGAAAATGCGGACGAGGTGGCCGCCGCTGCTGCGACCAGCCAGCCCACCGTTGAGGCTGAGCCCGCGCCGCTGGCACTGGAGCCGCAGATCGAGTTTGTGCCCCACGAGCACACCGAGGACTGCTACACCGAGGTGCAGACCCTGACCTGCATGGAAGAAGAGCACGTCCACGGTGACGACTGCTTCGACCCCGAGGACGGCACCCTGATCTGCGAGAAATTTGAGCATACCCACGATGAAAACTGCTATACCACCGAGTACGAGCTGACCTGTGGACTGGAAGAGGGCGAGCTTGTGGAGCAGGTGGTGGAGCCCACCCAGAGCGCCGAGCTGGCGGCTATGGCCGTGGCCGAGCCTGTGGCACTGGAGCCGACGGTGGACACCGTGGAGCCCATCTACCACCACCACACCGACGCCTGCTACGAGGAAGTGCTTACCTGCCCCCTGCCGGAGCATCACCACACCGTAGCCTGCCTGAGCGACACCTCCGCCGACGTTGAGACCCCCGAGGAGTGGCAGGCCGCCAACGACGAGGCCGTGATGACCGGCAACTGGGACGAGGACCTGCTCAGCGTGGCAAAGACCCAGCTGGGCTACGAGCAGAGCGAGAAAAACTTTGAGATCGACCCCGCGGACGGCGTGACCCTGCACTACTACTCCCGCTACGGCCAGTCTTACGGCAACCCCTACGGCGAGTGGGATGTGATGTTCCTCTCCTACTGCCTGAAGTACGCCGGTATCCCCCAGAGCGCCATCCCGCAGGAGGCCAGCGTGCTTTCCCTGCGCAGCTCCATGAGCGACATGGACTGGCTGCTGGACGGCGAGGACGGCAGCGCCGCCAATGTGGGCGACATCGTTATTTATAATAAGTACGTCACCCGCACCGTGGCTGTGGACAGCAGCGCCGATGGTGCAGCGGACGATCTGGACGACCAGTTCAGCATGGACGCTGAGGGTGAGAACGGCGCAGCGCTTGAAACTTCCGGCGCTTCTGCGTTGGATGCAGCCCCTGCCGCCGAGGATGCCCCCGCTGCCGACAGCGTGATTACCCCCGATCTCCCCGATACCGCCAACCCGGAGCAGCCCGCCGCAAAGCCGGTGGACAGCACCAGTACCTCTGCATCCGGCGCGGACACCCTTATCCCCAGCGTGGTGTCCCCCGCTGCCGAGCCGCAGACCACCACCGTGACTGACGCTCAGCCCGTGGAGACCGTGGGCATCGTGAGCGAGGCGGACGAGAACACCCTGACCGTCATCTCCGGCGACGTGGACGGCAAGGTGGCTGAGGTCACCCTTTCCAACGCCGAGGTTCTGGCCGTGGTGGATGTTGCCGCCGCCCAGTACGCAGACGAGATGCTCTCCTCTGCCGTTGACGGCGCACTGAAAGCCCCCGATATGCTTACGCTGGCGGGTGAGCCCACGACCGTAAGCACCACGACCGTTGGCTCTGCCTTGGACGGTACTAATTATGTTACTGATTTCAAGATTCAGAAGCAGCAGGGCAGCCAATACGTTGATGTTGCCACCAGCGTTGTCACTGACCAAATGCACGGCTACCTTGAACTGAAGGATATTCCGGCTCAGGACATTGCAAGCCATGACTACAAGGTTAAAGTAGCTTTGCCGGAGGCTTTTGACTTGCAGAGCGTTGCTTCGGAAACTGGCGACTTGATCGATCCGAACTATACCGGTCCAAAGGGCAGCGTTTGCGGCACCTACCAGTTTGTAGAGGAAAACGGTAAGTGGTACGTCCTGTTCACCTATGACCATGATTTTATTCATCAGGATCAGCTGTCGAATACCACCAAGGTCAGAAGTACAGTCAACTTTGATTTCCGGTGGGACCAAACCAAGGTCACGACCGGCGGGAGCAATGAGTTTAAGGTCAACGAAAAAGCAAAGGTCACCATTTATATTAAGCGCGAAGAAAGCACCACGCCCGGCGAGGAAAAGAAATTCAGTCTGGATAAACAATCTGCCGAGCTTAAGTACGACGACAAGAAAGCTTACGTTGATTACACTGTAAAACTTACCCTGAAGGAGGACAGAGCAGCCCCCCTGACGCTGACCGATACACTCCAAAGCCCGTCCGGGGTCACCTTCGACTATGTTGACACCTCCCTCCAAGTTACTGGCCCGGATAGTTCTGCACCCACCATTTCTTGGGCGAATACCGCAGATGGCAAAACGATCACCTTGGGCACCAGCGGGACCCTGCAAAAGGGCACCTATACCATCACTTACCGCGTCAAGGCTGATAATTTTGGCAGCACAAGTTACAACGGGGACTATTTAAAAAACTTTATCAAATTTGGTGATGATGTAGAAGGTACTTCCACCTCTATCAAAACAAAGGATATTGAAAAATCGGGCAAGCTCAGCAAAGACGGCGAGATCATCACATGGACTGTCAAGATCAACAACGGCGATGTCATGCGTTATCTGCCTGCTAACGCTAAATTTACCGATACGATCGACACAGATCAGGAATTTGTTGCCACTTCTTTCAAGGTCAAAAAGACCGATGCAGACGGCAAGGAGACCAAGACCAAACCAACAGATGTCTACGACAGCACAAACAAGACCCTCACCTACCAGCTTGCGGAAGGCTTCAACAAGTATGAGATCACCTACCAGACAAAGGTCACAAAAGCTATCCCTCTGACCGGTCTGACTGTCACAAACACCGGCAATCTGGAGGGCGATGGGCTGGACAGCAGCTCTGAAGGTACTGTCCACATCGACTCGGATGTTCTTACCAAAGAGGCAGTTGGTGAGCCGACTAATAATGGTACAGAGGCCACCATGCAGTGGAAGAGCACCATCAACGCGGAAAACGTCGACAGCTATATTTACTACGATTACAGTAACGCGGTGCAGGATGCAGACGGTAAAAACCGCAAGGCGCAGGAGATCGACCTTGCCTCTATTGTGGTAAAGGACAAGGATGGGAATTCTGTTTCCGTTACGCCCGTCGCATGGAACTCCGGTGAAAGAGATGATTACGGCACGGATCTGGGTCTGTTTAAGATAGACTTTACAGGCATTACTGCACCCGGTCCAATGACCATTACCTACACAACAAAATGCACTATCGTCCAGCAGCTGCCAAGCTACGGTGCAACGGTCAAGAACCACTGCCGCATCAATAATGGCACTGTGGCAACCGCTGAGCAGAAAATTACAAAAGGCTCTGACACGATAAGTTACTTCTATAAGTATGCTGGTGATTGTAATTGGACGAACATTCAGAACGGCAGCGGCAGTACTACCCTGCAGCCCGGCCAAAAGCTGCCTTGGACGATCGAGCTCAACGCGGATGGAGTGCTGAAATGGAAAAATGACAAACAATGGGTCATTACCGATACCATTCCCCGCGGTCTGGTTCTGGACGAAAGCAGCGTTCAAATCAAGAACTATGGCGTTGCCCTGCCCGCTACATCTACAGTCACCAAAAACGCAGACGGAACCACCACGCTGGTAATCACCATGTTGCCGGAGTCGTTCAGTTATACAAATAACGGTGTGACTGAGATCCGCAAGCAAATCAATATCACCTACGACACTACGCTGGATCCTAAATGTACCGACATCTGGAATGACAATACCGCATCGTTTAGGAACGTTGCCGAGTTCAAGCGCAATGGCGAGAAGATAGGTGATACCTCCTTTACCGAAACAGTTACGCGCAGAGTTGTTGGCAAGAGCGGTACTTTTGACGAAACCACCGGTCTTTTGACCTATCAGGTCAAGCTGAACCCCTACGGTGCAACGCTGAACAATGGCACCGACATGGTTCTGCAAGACGTCATGACCGTGCCCTCTGATTTGTGGGCTGATGGGTCTGGTAACAAGCGTGTAACGCTGGAAGGCATCTCTGTTTTTGATGCCAAGCTGCAGGCAGATGGTACGCTGGAAGCAACCACATGGCGTGCAGACCTTACCTGTGTAGCCGGAAATAACGTTGACACGTCCACCTACTATTTCAAGTACAGCAGCGATAACAGCCACCAGCTTAAGGCATGGACAAAGGTACCCGATAGCACCCCGCTTGTGCTGGTTTTCCATTACCGAGTTAATACGGAAGGTCTGGTTAAAGGCAATGCCTTCACCTTTGAGAACACTGCAACGCTGAATGGTAAGTGGAAGAACGAGCAATGCAACACCAGCTTTACTTCCAGTTCGGGAGCTACTGCCGGTATCGACTTCAACTCCAACCGCTTGACCATCGTCAAGTACTCCGGCACGCCAGACAAGGTTCTGCCCGGTGCAAAGTTCAGTCTGGAAAAGTATAACGCTACCACTGGATGGAAAAGCGAAAAAACTGATATAGTGACCAACACCAGCGGCAACGTAACGCTTGGCAGTCTGGACGTTAACACCTTCTATCGCTTGAAGGAAACACAAGCGCCTGATGGTTATCGGACACCGAATAATTACCATTATTTTGTAATTTCCGACAATAGTAGCTACACGGCCTCTGGCGTTCCCGACTATATTGCGGGCACAGACACCTTTAGCGAGTACAAGTTGGCTGAAGGGCAGAAGTTTGGCAGCTTCTACTACTACTGCGAAAACACCCCCAATGACAACTCTGACTACGAGCTCCCCTCTACCGGCGGCACCGGTACACTCCCGTACACAGCCGTGGGCGGCACAATGATGCTGTCTGCGCTGGCATATAGCTTTATCCACCGCAAGCGCAGACGCGAAGGGAGGGCAGATGACTAAGCTGCACTTCCCCCAGCTGGACGCCCGAGGCTGAGCCCCCGCCCGCCCGGCGCAAAAGTTTACGCGATAGACCGAACAAAAACGACACCCCTACCCCCCCCCCTGTGCAAAATGCAGGGGGCGGCAAGGGGCAGAAAAGAAAGGGGCTTTTTCCATGAAAAAAGCAATGAAAAAACTCATGGCTGCACTGCTGGCAGTTGCTATGGTTTGCGCCATGGCCATTCCGGCGTTTGCGGCTGATGCTGGTACTACTACCGCTGCCGCTGGCACTGGTACTGGCAGCATTACCATCCAAAACGCCGTTCCGAACCAGACTTATAAGATTTACCGTATTCTGAAACTGGAGTACCATGCAGGTACTAGTTCCTATCTTTATACGGTCACTCCCGAATGGAAGAACTTTGTCAAAGCGCATTCTACTGACTTGGACTTGAATGAAAGCACTGGTGTTGTCACATGGAAAAACGCTGATAAATCCAATGACAGTTCTGTTATTCAGAATCTTGCAAATGATGCAGGCACTTATGCTAAAGATCCCGCCATCACTGCAGTAGACACTAAGCGGGCTGGAGCTGTTACTATTGAATTTACCAATCTGCCCCTCGGCTGGTATCTGGTGGTTTCTGATCTGGACAATGGCGCTATCTGCTCCATTGGTACTACCGCCCCGAACGCAGTAATCAAAGAGAAGAACAGCAAGCCCACTATCGAGAAGGAAGTTTACGAAGGCAGTAATTCTGGCTACAGCAATGATGCCGGCATTGGTGACACGGTGAATTTCCACACCAATATTTATGTGACCGATGGTAATCCCACCAACTACATTCTGCACGATACCATGACCAAAGGGTTGAAATTCGATTCTACGTCTGTTAAGGTCTATCTCCACCGTGATCGTGCCGGTTCCGCAAACATCTTCAGCGATTATCTCACCGCCGATACCGATTATGAGCTGGTAACTTCTACTTCTGATAAATGCACCTTTGAGATTAAGTTCCTCAAGCCGCTGATGCCTTACGATTCCATCCAAGTGACCTACAGTGCCACTGTTACCGCTGATGCAGAAATTGGTACTACGGGCAACGACAACGATACCGTTCTGGAATACGGCAACAAAAACTACACTGAGCACTCCAGCACCAAGACCTACGTCTGGGAAATGGTCGTGCACAAGTTTACCAAAATCAACGGTGCGGAAAAAGCACTGGAAAATGCTGAGTTCCGCCTGTACAAGAAGGACGGCGCAACCACTAAATACGCTGTGCTGACTAAAATCAAAGACGGCTCCGCTACTGAGAATGCTGAGTATAAGCTGACCGGCTGGACTGACACCGAGACTGGCGCTGCAAGGGTCAAGACCCCTGCTAACGGTAACATTAAGTTTGAGGGTTTGGACGCTGGCACTTACTATCTGGAAGAGACTGACGCTCCCGAGGGTTACAACACTTTGACCGACCCCATTGAAGTCATCATCGAGCGTACCCTGCCCAAAGATTCCGCCGAAGCCGCTATATTTAGCGGTCAGGCCATCAAGTACGGTCAGACAAAAGATACAACCGGCACTGACCATCTGGTACCCGTTGAGAACAACCGCGGCACTACCCTGCCCAGCACCGGCGGCATCGGCACTACCATCTTCTATGTGGTCGGCGGCGGCCTGATGGTTGCAGCAGCCATCCTGCTCATTACCAAAAAGCGCATGGAGAACCGCTAAGCTCTCCTTTTCCCCTGCACAGAGCGGGGCTGTAAAGCCCCCTGCTCTGATCCTGAAACTATAACGTTAGGGAGTAGCCCATGAAAAAGAACAAAAGCACCATTATATTGATCCTCGTCTTTTTCGTGGGTCTATCCGTGATGTTATACCCCACTATCAGCGATTACGTCAACCAGCGCAACCAGTCCCGCGCGGTGGCAAGCTACGCGCAGGACGTGGACAAAATGACCGATGCGGATTACAGCGCCTACTTTGACGCCGCCGATGCCTTTAACGCACAGGTGGCCGCCAACGAAAACGCCCTTTACCGCCCGGATCAGCTTACCGGCTACAACGACACGCTGGATATTACCGGCACCGGCATTATGGGTTACATCACCATTTCCAAAATCGGCGTGGAGCTGCCCATCTACCACGGCACCAGCGACGGCGTATTGCAGATCGCCGCAGGCCACCTGGAGGGCACCAGCCTGCCGGTGGGCGGCGCGTCCACCCACGCGGTCATCTCGGCGCACCGCGGCCTGCCCAGCGCAAAGCTGTTTACCAACCTCGACCAGCTGGAAGTGGGCGATACCTTTACCATCACCGTGCTGGACCGGGTGCTCACCTACGAGGTGGACAAAATTTCCATCGTGCTGCCCACCGAGACCGATGAGCTGAAGATCGCCGAAGGCAAGGACTACGTCACCCTGATGACCTGCACCCCCTACGGCATCAACACCCACCGCCTGCTGGTACGCGGCCGCCGCGTGGAGACCCCGGATCAGTACAAGCACCTCCGCGTTACCGCCGAAGCGCTTAAAATTGAACCCATTATTGTTGCGCCCATTATGGCGCTGCCCATGCTGCTGATCTTGCTGATCGGTATGCTGATTTCCACACGCAAACCCAAGAAAACGAGAGGTGAAGAACATGAAAAGCATTGATCTGCGTCATCGTCTGGCGGCTGTGCTGCTGGCTATGTGCCTTGTGGTATGCTGCGCCCTGCCGGCGTTTGCCACCAGTGCCAACATTGTACTGGGGCGTCTGGGCTCGCTCCACGTCCGTCTGTACGACACCCACAACGATGTGCCCCTGCGCGGCGGCGAGCTTACCCTGTATCAGGTGGCCTCCGTCAAACGCACCAACGGCAACCTGTACTTTGACTATACCGGCGATTTTACGGGCTGCGGTGTCGTGCTGGGCGATCTTTCCGACAGCACGCTGGCTGACCGGCTGGTAAAGTATCTGCCCGCTGTGCCCGCCATTGCCGCCCAGCAGGACGTGAACGAAGAGGGCTATGCCAACATTACCAAGCTGCCGCAGGGTCTGTACTTGGTCGTGCAGACCGAGGCCTCCCACGGCTACGAGGCCATCAAGCCCTTCCTTGTGTCCATCCCCATGCCCGATGGCGACAACTGGATCTACGATGTGGACGCCACCCCCAAGGTAGGCGCTACCATCCCGGAAACGCCGGACACCCCCGACACCCCGAATGTGCCCGATACGCCCGACACACCGGACACCCCCGATCTCCCGGAGCAGCCGGATAACCCGGATACGCCGGTAAGTCCCGGCACCCCGGATAACCCGGTAAGTCCCGGCACCCCGGACAACCCCGTAAGCCCCGAAAATCCGGATAACCCGGTCTCCCCTTCCACCCCCGATAAGCCCGTTCTGCCCCAGACCGGCCAGTTGAACTGGCCCGTGCCGGTGCTGGCCTGCAGCGGTGTGCTGCTGTTTGCCGCAGGCTGGGTGTTGAACCGTCAGGGCAAAAAGGAAAACTGACCCTGCCTCCTTTCTTTTCGGTATCGCATGGCGTGGCGTTGCCGAATTTGCTCCCCCGCAAGGGGGAGCATTTTTTTGTGCCCTTTCCCCTGCCGGGCGCAGCACAATTTTGAATGCGCTCCGCGTTGCTCTGCGCATAATCAGCGGAAAATATATTTTTAAATTTGCAATTCTGGAAAATCTGCGGATTTTCCAGAATTGCCTTTTCACGGGTGGGGTTTGGGCACGAACCCTCTCAGGCATCTCGCTTTGCTCGATGCCAGCTCCCCCGAAGGGGGAGCTTTTTGGGTGGAGCTGGCGAACGCAGTGAGCCTGAGAGGGTTCTCCATGCAAAAGAGCCGCTGTACTTTTTGTACAGCGGCTCTTATTTTATGCAATCTGTATTAGGTTTTTACTGCTGCTGGGCGGCCCTTTTGGCCTCCAGTGCCAGAATGGCGTCGCGGCGGCTCAGGTTGATGCGGCCCTGCTGGTCGATGTCGGTCACCTTGACCACGATGGCATCGCCCACGGCAACCACGTCCTCTACCCGCTCCACGCGCTTGGTGTCCAGCTTAGAGATGTGCACAAGGCCTTCCTTGCCCGGGGCGATCTCCACAAAGGCACCAAAGTTCATCAGGCGGGTCACCTTGCCCTTGTAGATGGCACCGATCTCGGGGTCCTCCACAATGGTCTTGATGGTAA
>OLVR01001879.1_pt1 | contig 17843 bp, 15 predicted proteins | sample 1673261 | NCBI WGS metagenome assembly OLVR01 (sample SAMEA3178938, study PRJEB25190) | human gut metagenome | biome: human gut; feature: human-associated habitat; material: faeces | place: Austria | collected 2013 | reverse complement strand
TTGCCCAGCTCCGTGGTGCCATCCATCAGCACCGTCAAAGCGACCGAGGCAACATCTGGCCTGGCGTCAAAATTTGGGGCCTTTGTCCAGGGCAAGTCCACGCTCAAGGTAGCTATTACCGCTGCCGGGGCCTATGGCAGTACCATCAAGAGCTACAGTGTAACCTTTGACGGCAAATCCTACTCCGGTAACAACTGTACCACCGGCACGCCCTCCAAATCCGGCTCCCTGACCCTTACGGCCAAGGTGACCGACACAAGAGGCCGCACGGCCAGCAAATCCATCACGGTATCCGTGCTCCCTTATGCCAAGCCGGCGATTACTGTGCTGCGGGCCTGGAGATGCACAGAGGACGGCACAGAGGACGACAGCGGGGATTATGTGGGCATCAGCTATGCCTATTCCGTCTCCAGCGTCAACAGCAAAAATACCGCCTCCGCAAAGATTGAGTACAAGCGCTCCACCCTGAGCAGTTGGACCTCTCTGCTGACCAACAGTGCCTACAGCGTCAACACCTCGGTACATCCCTCTGCGGAGCTGCTGTCTGACTACCGCTGGGACATCAGGCTGACCGTGTCAGACTACTTTGGCAGCACCACCATGACCATCACGCTTCCATCAGCCCAGGTGATTATGGATCTGCTTGCCGCAGGTGATGGCATGGGCATCGGGCGCACATCGGAGCAGTCCAAAGTGCTCGCCATCGCGTGGCACACGCTGATTGGATCTGACTTGGAGGTTGGCGGGAAGCTGTCTGTGGGGAATGTCCCCGTGCTTTTTGGCTATCAGTCCCTGTCGAGCGGTACAGCAGACAGCATCACCTTATCCCCCGGGGTCTATCTGGTAGACGCCTCTTCCGTCTCCGGCTGCCCTGTTTCCTCCGGCTATGGCTGGCTGGTGGTGTTCCCCAATCAACGGTTGCAGCAGTTCGTAGTCTACAACACCAACGTCACCTACACCCGGGGCTATACCAACAGCCAGTGGTATGGCTGGACCTGCACCGGCGGAGCCGACAGCGTGGTGGCCACCGGCACCAGCGGCGCCTGGTCCTACATCAAGTATGCCGACGGGATCGGGTTCTGCTATCGCAGATACGATTTTTCCGGGGTCAGCATCACATCCGCCAGCGGAGGAATCTACGTATCTTCCACCGTTATTGCCAACTCCTACTATCCATTTGCCTTTACCTCGCCACCGGTGGAGGAGCTGACGGTGCGGACGGGCGGCACCCGGGTCTTTCCGCTGGGCGTCGGACACAATACCACCACGTACAGCGGCGGTTACGCACTGGCATGCCCCGTTTCTTCTTCCGGCATTACGGGGAACGGAAATCTGTTTGCCATTGGGAGGTGGAAATAATGCGGATTCTGGACGAACAGGATGTGGAACTGACGGAGGACCAGTGCGACCTGTCGGCGGGCTATTTTCAGGAGGAAACAGTGATCCGGGCCGACGCAGTTCCCATTGACGACGTGACCAAATTTGCCTGGGCGGATGCGGACTATGAAACCATCCGGCGCTATGTCCGGGTGCCGGAGGAGCAGCGCCGGGCGGAGCGGATTGCCTGGCTCAAGGGTCAGCTCTCCAAGACCGACTACGCAGTGATCAAGATTGCCGAGGGGGCGGCCACGGCGGAGGAGTACGCCGATGTGATCGCCCAGCGCCGAGCCTGGCGGGCGGAAATCAATGAGCTGGAGGGTAATAGCTGATGGGAGTAACACTGTCTGACATCCTTTTTGGCAGTGGCGGGGGACTGATTGTCCTGCTGACCCTGCTGGAGGTATCCAAGATAAAAATCAATCCTTGGTCGGCCTTGGCCAAAGCCATAGGACGAGCCCTTAACGGCGATGTGCTGAAAACTCTGTCAGAGGTGCAAAGCACCCAAGCACAGACCCGCAAAATGCTGGATGACCATATTCGGCAGGACGCTGACCGAGCGGCGGATCTCCACCGGGCCAGGATTCTGCAATTCAACACCGAACTGTTGCGGAATATCCCTCACACAAGGGAGGATTTTATCGACATCCTGGCGGAGATTGACGCCTACAATGAGCACTGCCGCAAAAATCCAGACTATCCCAACAGCCGGGCCACCCACGCCATCGCAAATATCGATCGTGTCTACGATGACCGATTGAAGAAGCAAGACTTTTTGTGAGGAGGATGCAAAATGAAATTGACCGACACCGTTTACAATGTTCTGAAATGGATGATTGTCATTGTCCTGCCTGCGGTAGGCACGCTCTATGCGGCCCTGTCCGCTGTCTGGGGCTGGCCTTATAGCGAGGAGGTGGTTACCTCTATCACCGCTGTGGACACGTTTCTGGGCGCCGTGCTGTGCATCAGCACCGCCAGCTATAGGGCGGACAGCAAAAATACCACTGGAACCGATACAAAAAAGGAGGGCTAATCTATGACAATTAACGTGCACGCAGGACATAACCGCACTGTGCCCGGGGCCCGCGGCCTCATCGACGAAGTAACGGAGGACCGGAAGGTCAAGGACGGCGTCATCGCCAGACTGCAGGCCCTGGGTCATACCGCCTATGACTGCACCGACGACGCCGGGGCCAGCCAGTCCGCCAACCTGGCCAACATCGTCAAACTGTGCAACGCCCATACGGTGAATCTGGATGTCTCCATCCACTTTAACGCCGGCAAAAACGACCCCGACGGAGACGGTCAGACTACCGGCGTGGAGGTGCTGGTGTACTCCATGACTTCCGCCGCCGTCTCCTATGCAACCGCCGTCTGTGAGGCCATTTCCGCCCTTGGCTACAAAAACCGTGGCGTCAAGGTCCGGTCTGAGCTGGCCGTGCTGCGAAAAACTACCGCCCCCGCCATGCTGGTAGAGTGCTGCTTCGTGGACGACGCCGACGACGTGGCCATCTACGATGCCGACGCCATGGCCGCCGCCATTGTCCAGGGCATCACCGGACAGGCCGTCACCGTCGGCGCCCCGGCCCAGGAGAGCGCACCTGTGGAGAGCACCGACACCACCACCTCGGACAACTACCCCGCCCAGTTCCAGGCGTGGCTCAACGCCGGCTACGGGGCGGGCCTGACGGTGGACGGCTTGTGGGGCCCCAAGACCCGGGCGGGTACCATCCGGGCCCTCCAGACAGAGCTCAACACCCAGTTTTCCAAGGGCCTTGCCGTGGATGGCCTCTGGGGTCCCAAAACCCAGGCCGCCTGCGTCAATGTGCGCCAGGGAGCCCGGGGCAACCTGACCCAGTTGATCCAGGGGGTGCTGTACTGCCGGGGCTACGACCCCAAGGGATTTGACGGCATTTTCGGCGCCGGCTGTGCCGCTGCCGTCCAGAGCTTCCAGCGCGCCCAGGGTCTCAGTGCAGACGGCATTGTGGGCCGGAACACCTGGGAGGCCCTGCTGGGCTAATCTATACAATGATAAATCCCCCTCCGGCTTCGGCTGGAGGGGGATTTTGTCTTTTTTGGTCATGATTTGCCGGATACTGTCCCAAATCAGGATTTCCGCTCTTTTTCGGCGTATGATGCCGACAAAGGAGGCGATTTGATGGAAATCGACAGACAGATGGAGCATGTGGCGGAGTCACTGCGCCGGCTTGGGATCCTGCGCACCTACCTGGGGCATCGGGCGGTCTTGGCCGCTGTACAGCTGGCCCTGGAGGACGAATCCCGGCTGCATCAGGTGACCAAAGGCATTTACATGGAGGCGGCACGCCGATGCGGCCAGAGCTGGAGTGCGGTGGAGCGGAACATCCGGACGGCCGCCCGGAGAGCCTGGGAGGCAAACCCCAGATACCTGGAGCAGTTGACCGGCTATCCAATGAACCGTCCTCCATCTGCCTCCGAGCTGATTGAAATCCTGGCCACTGATGCCATGCGGCACCAGGGCAAAGAAAAGATAAGCGGGCCTGTGTGATACAGGTCCGCTGTTTGCGGGGTACAAGGGTGGGAGTCATCGTCCGGATGGCAGCTCTTTCAGCAGCTCCAGCAGCCGCCGGAGCTGTTCCCCGCTGACCGTATACTGTTCCTCCGGCTGCCCCTCGGTCTCCCGGATGTACTCCGCCAATGTCCAGACCAAGCTCTTTGGAGTGGGGGCTTCCAGCAGAGGCCGCCCGAAGATGCGCTCCAAGTTTGCCCGGCATCCGTATTCCCACACATCCGCCGCCGCGCGGCCCAGGGCTTTTGCGGCGGCCTTTTCTCCGTCCGGATTTCCGCTCCGGCGAGCAGCCTCCCGGGCAATATCCTTCATCTGTGGGTGCATCGGCAGCTGCTCCAGGGTGTATCCCACCGCCTGCCGCAGCGCGTGATAGCATGTCTTGTTGTCGTAGCCGCTGATGCTTCTGATTACCTGGTTGATTCTGTCCATTTTGACCGTCCTTTCCTCGTACTTCTGGGCAGAATCTTTTATTATTATTTGTACTTTGCTTCCAACAGATTTGTCATAAACCAGTTCAGGCTGAGCCAGGCGATCTCCCGCCGCCGGGCCTCCTGGGGATCCTCCCCCTCCAGCCGCGGGGTCTCGGCCACCGAGGCGCGGTACCGGGACCGGGCATAGTCCGCCAGCGCCAGGCTCCGGGCCACCTCGGGGCGGAGCACCTCCTCCCGGGCGGCCATGTCCATGCTCCAGGGGAAGGTGTCCGCCGCCAGCATATCCGGCCGGTGGAACCAGGGATAGCCCCCGAAGATCTCGTCGGAGCACTCCCCGGAGATGACCACCGTGTTGCGCTGCCGGATCTGGCGGCAGAACCAGAGCAGCGAGGAGTCCATGTCCCCCATGCCGGGCATATCCTTGGCCAGCGTGGCCTGGTCCAGCTCCCGCACCAGGGTGGGGATGGGACAGGTCAGCACCGTGTGGCGGGTGCCGAACTCTTGGCGCATCCGCTCCACCCATGGCCAATCGGCGTCGGGCTGGAAGGAGGAGGCGTGGAAGTACTTGTCGTTGTCGGTGTAGTCGAAGGAGTAGGTCTCCAGCGGCGCATAGCCCTGCTCCTCATAGGCCCGGGCGGCCACGGCGGTGATCACCGAGGAGTCCAGCCCTCCGGAGAGCAGGGTGGCCAGGGGCACGTCGCTGACCAGCTGGCGGCGAATGGCCCCGCTGAGCAGATACCGCAGATGCTCCACCGTGTCGGCATAGGACTCAGTATGTACCCGGCTGACCACATTCCACCAGCGCCGCAGCTCTGTCCCCCCCTCCCCCAGCCGCATCCAGTGGCCGGGCTTGAGCTCATGCACCCCCGCAAACACCCCGTGTCCCGGCGTCCGGGCCGGGTTGATCCCCAGCGCCTCCTGCCAGGTCTCCTGATCTGCCCGGGGCTCCAGGCCGGGATAGGCAAACAGGGCCTTTGGCTCGCTGCCAAAGACCAGTGCGCTGCCCCGGCGGGCATAAAACAGGGGCTTTACCCCGCACCGGTCCCGGGCCAGCAGCAGCTTCCGGCTGCGCCCGTCCCAGAAGGCGAAGGCAAAGATGCCCTCCAGTTTTTCCAGCGCCGCCTCCCCAAAGAGGATGCACTGCCACAGCAGCACCTCGGTGTCCGACCAGGTCTCCAGCGCCACCCCCAGCGCCTCCAGCTCCCTGCGCAGCTCCGGGGTATTGTAGAGCTCCCCATTGTAGCAGATGGCGCACTGGCCGCCCTCCAGGGTGCGCACCATGGGCTGGGCGCCGTGGGCCGGGTCGATGACCGCCAGCCGCCGGTGGGCCAGGGCACACTGCCGGGTCTGCCACACCCCGTCGTCATCCGGCCCCCGCCGGGCCAGGGTCTCCCCCATGCGCCAGGCCACCTCTCCCCACTCCGCCGTCCGGTTGTCCCGGCTGAAATCACAAAATCCCGCGATACCGCACATAGCTCTGCCTCCTTATTGTCAGTCTGGGGCATTCTATGCGCCGCCGGGAAAAAGGTGCTCCGCCCGCCGCTCCGGAAGAAAAATACATTTCCAAGCCAGGCCGGCTGTGGTATCATGGAGGCAAGGGCGCCGCCCCACCCCCCCGGCCGGGGCCGGACGCCTGGAACGACGAGACAAGGAGGGCCACCGCCATGATTTTATCCGACCAGACCATCCTGCAGCTGCTGGACCAGGGCACGCTGACCATCAGCCCGCTGGAGCCGGGACAGATCCAGCCCGCCAGCGTGGATGTGCGGCTGGGCAGCACCTTCAGCATCGTGGAGGACTCCCCCAGCGGGGTGGTCACCATGGAGCACCAGATTCAATACAAGACCATCACCACCGACACCTATGTGCTGCTGCCGGGCCAGTTTGTGCTGGCCACCACCATGGAGTATTTCAACCTGCCCGACAATCTGACCGCCTTTGTGGAGGGGCGCAGCTCCCTGGGCCGCATGGGGCTGTTCATCCAGAACGCGGGCTGGGTGGATCCGGGGTTTGAGGGGGAAATCACCCTGGAACTCTTCAACGCCAACCGCTGCGCCATCGAGCTGCGCTCCGGCCGCCGGGTGGGCCAGATGGTCTTTGCCGAGATGGACCACCCCGCCCTGCACCCCTACGCGGGCAAGTACCAGGGCCAGCGGGGGGCCACCGGCTCCCGGGTCTATCTGGACCGGGAGGCGGAAAGGCTGGACAAGCCGCCGAAGGGCTGACCCCGTCTTTCGGGCGGCAGTATCCCTCTCTGCGCATCAATGCAACCAAAACAATTTACCGATGCACAAAAACAAGCGGCGGAACGCTCCTCCGCCAGCGCGATGCCGCGTTCCGCCTCCCTCCACCCGGGCGGAGCTCTCGACTACCCCTGAACCTCAAAAAAACCTTATCTGGCATGAAAATTTAAAAAAGCTAAAATAAATTAAAACTAAGTAAAGGTGATTGCCCTCCTGTTTTGAAGCGAGTATACTCAATCCAGAATCTTTGGAAGGAGGTCCCTATCCCATGAAAACGAAACATCGAAAACGTACCCCGCGCATTTTTCTCTCCGCTCTTTTGACCCTGGTTCTGGCGATCTCCATCGCCGCGCCGCTGCAGGCGCTGGCGGCCGGAGACGACGTGTTCTACATGTCTGTTTCCGGAACGCTGCGGTATGACTACGCCAACGAGGTGGCCAGTCTGACCAACCAGCAGCGCGCCGCCAATGGCCAGGCCGCGCTTCAGCTGGACCCGGTGCTGACGGAGCGGGCCATGCTGCGCGCCCGGGAAATCAGCCGCATCTTTGAGCACACCCGCCCCAACGGGCAGGACTGCTCCAGCGTGCTGGACGGAACCCAGTTTGAATTCGGCGGCACCGGGGAGAACATCGCCATGGGCACCGCCTGGTTCTTCTCCCCCTCCATCGCCATGGAGAGCTGGATGAACTCCTCCGGTCACCGGGCCAACATTCTGGGCAGCAGCTACCAGAGCCTCGGCGTGGGCGTGGCCGTGGACAGCGCCACCGGAATGGCCTGCTATGTGCAGCTCTTCTCCACGCTCCCTGCCAGCGGCGGCAGCGTCTCCAACGGTACGGTGGAGTACAACTCCTTTGTGGAGGGCAGCGACAACTGTCCCTACTACAACGAGATCATGGGCCCCACCTACCTGTACTATATGTCCCCCGTCTTTGACGCTGACTACTACATGGAGGCCAACCCGGACACCGACGTCCTCACCGGCGGCTATGACGCCGGCGCCGCCTTCACCCACTTCCTGGACTACGGCATGGCCGAGGGGCGCCGGGGCAACGAGGAGTTCGACGTCAACTCCTACCGCAATCAGTACGGCGATCTGCGGGCCGCCTACGGCGATGACCTGATCAGCTACTACCTCCACTACATCGACTACGGCCGCTCTGAGGGCCGTCAGGGTTCCGGCTATACCGGCCCCGCCGTCCCCAGCGATCCCGGCACCCCCAGTACGCCCGGCGGCTCCCGCCTCACCGTATACGAGGGACGGGACTACGCCTCGGTCTATGACTACGACTACTACATCAGCCACAACGGCGACGTCGCCGCCGCCTTTGGCGGGGATCAGGCTGCCACCCTGCGGCAGTTCGTCCTCTACGGCATGGCCGAGGGCCGCCAGGGCAGCGAGAACTTCGACGTGAACTCCTACAAAAACGAGTACGCCGATCTGCGGGCCGCCTACGGCGACGACTTGGCGTCCTACTACCTGCACTATGTGGACTACGGCGCCGCCGAGGGCCGTCACGGCACCGGCTGCAATCAGCTGATGGGAGGCGTGGCCAGTCTGGACGGGGTGGACTACTCCGCCGTCTATAACTACGACTACTACATCTCCCACAACGGCGATGTCGCCGCCGCCTTTGCCGGGGATGATGTGGCCGCCCTGCGGCACTTCGTCCGGTACGGCATGGCTGAGGGCCGTCAGGGCTGCGAGGGCTTTGACGTAAACTCCTACAAAAATGAGTATGCCGACCTGCGGGCCGCCTACGGAGGCGATCTGACGTCCTACTACCTGCACTATGTGGACTACGGCGCCGCCGAGGGCCGCCACGGCACCGGCTGCAACCAGCTGATCGGGGCCGTCACCAGCCTGAACGGGGTGGACTACTCCGCCGTCTACAACTACGACTACTACATCTCCCATAACGGCGACATCGCCGCCGCCTTCGGCGGGGACGACGTGGCCACCCTGCGGCACTTTGTCCAGCACGGCATGGCCGAGGGCCGCCAGGGCTGCGAGAGCTTCAATGTGAACGTGTACCGGGACCGCTATGGCGATCTCCAGCAGACCTACGGAGGAGACACGGCAGCCTACTACCTCCACTACCTGAACTACGGCCGTACCGAGGGACGCAGCGGCATCTGACGCCGCACGCCCCGGCCACACGGCATCCCCAGTTTTCCTGCAGCCCTCCCGCCGCCGGCGGGAGGGCTGCTTCCGTCCCTTCTGACGCTTGTATTTTATGGTGGGATTCGCTATAATAGGTGAGAAAATCTGTACTGCACAACAGGCGGCAAACCTACCCGAAAGCACCGCCAATCAAGGAGTTGGAACATAACATGAAATTAGGAATCGGTGGATAATCGGCCTTTTTATATCTCAATATTCCTTCACAAAGCTCAATATTTCCCATATTTACGAACTTTTCCGTCACATAACCCCATGCATCTACATATACTTTCATGACAAATTGGTGCGGAGTGTGGGAATCAACATTCGGGAAGCGGGTTCATCACGACAGATTATTCGTTAAAAATGAAAGCTGTAAGGAGATTAACGCTGTGAACCATTTACTGTCCTGTGAATTCAATATCGACACCGCTTGTGTCGAGTTAAAATATGCCGATGGCAGCATGATTTCCATTGATACCATCGCCGTAGGGAATGAAGTGGCCGACAATATGTATGAACGCTCTGAGCTGGACTGGCTGATTTATAATGCTCCGGCTGAGTATGCAGATTTGGTGCTGAACGGCGATCCCGTGAAGTATCTGAAAACCGTGACTGTATACAAGCCATTTGAAAATTAACAGATGAAACAAGGCGGGTAAGCACACAAAAATGCTTACCCGTCATTTTTATTGTCTCTGTACAAGATAATTACAGGTTTTTATTTGCTGTTTACACAGAAACAATATCAGCTCTTCTCATTATTCATATCCATTGTACTGTATTTCTTCTCTTGACACGAGAAGAGGCTGTTGCAAAACGAAAGTTGAGCAGCAGCCCCTTTTTCATGGCGATTTCTGTTGAAAACTCCATTCCGGAAGGGTTTTTGTGGAGATTTCGTTAAAAACTCCGGCGCAATCCCGAAAAAAGGGTATAGCAAAGTTGGGCTTCACCGAAAGGAGGAGCCTGGTTTTTTGCATATTCCAGAATGTCGGAAAACTCTATTCTTTTTTCAGTGGGAAAAGATGGCTTTTCAGCCGGTTGTGTTGCAGCTTGGCCCAATATTTTTTCAGGTTATAGGCCGGACACAGCAGAAACAGCTCCAGAGAAATATTCGCCCTTCCCCGCATCAGGAAACGCTTGAACTTGCGGTTGCTTTTCCGGACGCCAAAGGCACCTTCTACCTGAATGGATCGGTTCATCCGAAGCAGAGCGCCTCGCTCGGTAACAAGCTGCCGGTAAGCCTGTGCTCTGCACTGTGCAAACTCCTCGCAAACTTTGATTTCTTTGCAGAAGTCAGGATCCTTGGATTTCGTACACTGTTCCCGCACAGGGCAGCCTGTGCATTCCTCGCATCGATAATAGCTGTAAGTGGTAACCATTCCACCCTCTTTCTTTGAGCAAGTCCGGTGCAGCCGAAGTTTTCTGCCTGCGGCACATACAAAACAATCTTCCCGCTCCAGGTATTGCATATTTTCCATTCGCCAGATCTGCTGCTTGTATTTTCTGGTTTTGCGGATTTCATAGTTTGTGGGCTTAATGTAGCCGTTTTGTCCATGCGCTTGCAGATACAGATAATTGCCTACGCTTTCGTATCCGGCGTCTGCCACAATGTCCCGGTAGCTTCTGCCCTGCATTCTCTGGATATGGTTCAGGAACGGTATGAGCGTTCCGCTGTCGGTGCAGTTGGGGAAGGCTGCCACACCGGTAATGTATTCGCTGTTTACTGCCAGCTGCACATTGTATGCGGGCTTGAGCTGACCATTTCCCATGTGGTCCTCTTTCATCCGCATGAAGGTCGCGTCCTTGTCTGTTTTGGAAAGGCTGTTCCTTCGGCATCCCATCTCCAACAGCTGTGCCTCGTACTTCTTCCAACGCTCCAGCAGCTGGTCGATCTCTTCGTATTGCCGCTGCCAGGACGGTTTTCTTCTGCCTGTTCCGTGTACCATCTCTCCGCCTTCCGGCACAAGGTTTCTTGCCAGGGACTGCAGCTTGCCTGTGGTCAGGTTGCCTTTCCCGCCGTATCGGCAAAACAGTTCTTTTGCCTTCGCCTTCACCTTGGCCAACTGCTTGTCTACGCTCTTTCGCCATACGAAGGTATACCGGTTCGCCATGCTCTCGATCTTTGTCCCGTCGATGAACACCTCCTCGTATTCGATTTCTTGTTCTGCCGCCAGGCGTTTTACAAACTGGTAAAACAGCTCCTCAATGGCCTGCCTGGCTTTTCCGCTCCGGAAACGAGCAAAGGAAGAGTGGTCCGGCACATGTTCTCCCTGCAATAGCCAGATGAAATCGATATTCTTTCGACAGGCTTGCTCCAACTTCCGTGTTGAGTAGATCCCGTTCATATATCCGTATACCAATAGCTTGAACATGATCCGTGGCTCTGCTGCCGATTTTCTCCCTTTGGGCGAATACGCTCGATACAGTTCCCTGTAATCCAGTTCCTCAAGCTGGGCGTTGCCTACAAACACGGGCTCATTTTCCGCTATCTCAATATTTTCTGCAATTGGCAGCGCCAACTGTTGATACAGCGCCGCCTTTCTGCTATACTCTTTGTGTTGTGTCTGTTTCATGGACAGTTACAGATTACAACAAAAAAATGAGATAGGCAAACCCTTTCGGGAATGTCTATCTCATTTTTTTAGTTTTTAGGCTATTTTGCAACAGCCCCAAAACAATATAGGAGATCAGGCCAGGCGGTGCTGCTCCAGCCAGACCATCAGGGTGGGCTTTTCCGCCCGGATGCGCCTGGCGCGCACCGTGAAGACCAAAACCGTCAGCAGCGTGAAGACCACCAACCAGACTGCCAGGTAAGCCAGGCATCCGGTGACGCTCTCACCGCCGCAGATGGCACGGCGGAAGGCGGTGACGGTGTAGGTGAAAGGCACCCAGTCGTGCAGGTACTTCACAAAGGAGCCCGACAGCTCCAGCGGGTAGGTGCCCACCGAGCCGGCCAGCTGGATCACCATGAAGACCAGCATCAGGAAACTGCCCACCTTGCCCATCAGATTGGTGAAGAAGTACATCACCGACATGAAGGTCACCGAGGCCACGCAGGCCACCAGCAGGGTCTGGCCCATCCGGGCCGGGTCGAACCCATTGATGGCGTGCAACGCCCCCACCATCACCAGCGCCTGGGCCACCGCGATGGTGTAGAGCACCGAGGCCTTGCTCAGCCACCAGGCGACGCCGCTTTTCAGCTTGCCGGAATACTCGGTCAGCGGGTACATCAGGCTGAAGGCGATGCAGCCCACCCACAGGGCCACCGACATCATGTAGGGGGCCATGCCGTGCCCGTTGTTGGGCACCTGGGTCAGCTGGGTCTCGGTGGTGGTCACCGGCGCGGCGAACATCTCCACCGTTTCTTCGCCGGTGTTGGTGCTGCGGATCTCCTCCGCGCCATCTGCCAGACTGCTCTGCAGGGTACCGGCGCCGTCGGCCAGCTGGTCAATGCCGTCGGCCAGTTCACCGCTGCCGTCCGCCAGCTGTCGGGCGCCGTCCTGGATCTGGGACGCACCGTCGGTCAGGGCCGCGGCGCCCTGATTCAGCGCCGGGCTGTTTTGGGTCAGTTCTCCGGTCCCGCTCACCAGCTGGGCCGTGCCGTCCTTCAGGTCCTGGGTGCCCTGCTGCAGCCGGCGGATGCCGTCGGTCAGGGCGGGCAGCTTGCCGCTCAGGCTGTTCATGCCGTTTTGCAGACTGCCGCTGCCGGTGACCAGGGCATCCAGGCCGCTGTTCAGCTGATCGGCGCCCTGGCGCAGGACCGCAGTGCCCTGCTGCTGCAGAGCCGCGCTGCCACTGGCCGCCTGGGCGATGCCGTCGGTGAGCAGCGGTGCCTGCTGGGCCAGCTGGCTGGTTCCGCTCTGCAGCTGGGTCAGCCCGGTTACAAGGGAATCTGTGCCCGCCGAAAGCTGCTGTGCACCGGTCTGCAGGGCGGGCAGGCCGTTGGTGGGATCCGCCAGTGCCGCGCTGCCCGCGGCAGCCTGGCCCACACCGTCGGTGTAGGCGGCCAGACCGGTTTGCAGTTGATCGGCCCCCTGCTGCAGCTGGGTGATGGCGGTGTTCAGATCGCCGGTTCCCGCGCCGCCGGCCGCACTGCCCAAAGCCTGGGCCGCACCGGTCAGCGCCTCCGCAGCCTGCTGACGGGCGGCGTCGGCGGTCTGTGCCTCCTGATAGTTCTGCTGGGCCACCGTCGCCAGTTCCCCGGCCGCCGAGATCAGGGCGTTCAGCGCATCCGGATCCCCATTCTGGGCCGCTGCGGTGTTGTCCGCAATGGTCTGGGCCAGTGCCGTCGGGTCCTGGGGCGCTACTGCGGCGGCCTGCACCGCCTGGGCGGCATCGCTCAGCTGCCCGGCCAGCGCCGTCAGGCTGTCCCCTGCGCCGGTAGATCCTGCCACGGCGGAGGCCAGAGAATCCAGCCCGTTTTTCAAATCGGCTGCCCCCTGGTTCAGGGCATCCGACTGTCCGCTCAGGGTTTGCAGCCCCTGATTCAGGGCGTCCGCCCCTTGCTGGGCCGTCTGGATCCCCTCCGCCAGGCTCTGGGTGCCCTGCTGGACCTGTTTTGCACCCTCCAGCGCCTGGGACGCGCCGGCATCCAGCGCCGAGGCCGAATCCGGCAGGGTCTCGGTCTGGCTTTGCAGCTGGGCCAGCCCTTCATTCAGGGTTTTCATCTGGTCGTCCACCTGGGCGGCACCGCCGGCCAGGGTATCGCTGCCAGACTTGGCCTGGGCTGTGCCCTGGGCCAGCTGGGCAGCGCCATCATTCAGGGCGCTCACCCCCTGGGTCAGTTCCGGGGCCGATGCCCCCAGCTGGTCCACGCCGTCCTTCAGCTGTGCCGCTCCGTCATCCAGCGTCTGTGCTCCGTCGGCCAGCTGCTGCCCCCCCTGGGTGTACTGGGCCAGGCCCTCGGTCAGGGTCTCGCTGCCGCTGCGGAAGGTCAGGGTGCTGTCTGCCAGGAGTTCCAGATTTTCCCGGATGATGTCGTTGCCGTCCGCCAGCTGACGGGTGCCGTCCTGGAGTTCCTCCGCGCCGTCCGCAGCCTGCTGCATCCCGTCCCCCACCTGGGTGAGCTGATCCAGCATGGTTTCGGCGTAGGTCTTGGTGACCTCTTCCCGGACCCCCGCCTGGATCTCCTTCATGGCGGTTTCACTGAGTTTGGAGGCAATGTAGTTGGTTCCCGGGTTGGTCTCGTAATCCAGCTCCATCTCCCGGGGCTGATCGTCGGTCAGGGTGGCTGCATTGGCCGAAAAATCCTGCGGGATGGTGATGACCATGTAATAGTCCCCCTCCGCCAGGCCCCGGACCGCGTCCTCCTCATCGGTCAGCCGGAAATCCAGGGAGGCATCCTGCTGTAAATTGTCCACCAGCTGGCTGCCCACGTCCAGGGTTTTGCCCTGGTACTCCACCGGCTGGTCCAGATTGACCAGCGCCACCGGCAGGTGTTCTACGCTGCCGTAGGGGTCCCACATGGAACCGAGAAACAGGGTGGTGTAGATGGTGGGGATGGCGATGATGGCCACCACGACCACCAGCATCAGCTTGTTTCTCAGCAGCTTTTTCCATTCTTCCTTCAGCATAGAACGAAAAATTCGCTTCCTTTCCTCTATCTTGGCGCAAAGCGAGACATCGTGTCGTTTATTCGTCACAATATTGCTTTTTACCGCATCGAGAATTATACTAAGCAGAAGGAAAGGACACAACCGACAATTTCCCGTCGTAGCGGCCAGTACTAGACATTATGTCGTGTTGTGTTGAACAGTCACAAAGTTTTTACAAATGGGAGGAAGGGCTCGATGGAGAAAAAGTCGGACCGGCGTGTCCGCCGTACCAAGGCGCTGCTGCGGCATGGTCTTGCCCAGCTGATGACCGAGAAAAGCGTCAACGAGGTAACCGTCAAGGAGCTGGTGGACCTGGTGGACATCAACCGTTCCACCTTCTATCTGCACTACACCGACATCTACAACATGCTGGAAAAGGTGGAGGATGAGCTGTTCGAGGAGATCCTGCACACCATCCGGACCCACCCGGTCAGCCCCTTCAACAAGGACAGCTTCCCCTTCATCGAGGACATCTTCGCCATCCTGTTTGACAACCGGGAGATCTGCGCCGCCCTGCTGGGCCCCCACGGGGACATCGGATTTTTGCACCGCATCGAGGAGATGCTTTCCCAGTACAGCCTGACCGCCCTGCGGGAGGCCTTTCCTGAGCGGATGGACAATCTGAAATACACCTACGCCTACTGCGTGGCCGGAGGCGTGGGCCTGATCAAGGACTGGCTGTCCCGGGGCTGCGAGGAAAGCCCCCAGCACATGGCACAGCTGACCTTCCGGCTGGTGACCAACACGGTGAGCGATTTTTACCCCCATTCCTGAAGGGTATACGGTCCCGCCTGACGGGACACATGGCATAAAATTCTGGAAAATTATTGGCAATTCTGCTGACGGGCGGTGGTTTCTCCGCCCGTCCTTTTTTGTTCCGCCAAAACAGGCCGGATCACCGCGGAGAAATACCGGTCCAGTTCCTCCGGCGTGTATTGTCGGTTGCCTTTCAGCCACCAAAGGACCATCTCCACAAAACTGCCCGAGATGTGATTGACCAGAAAATCCGTCGGCAGTCCGGGGATCCCGCTGCCGCCCTCCGGAAGCACCTGGGTTTTGACCAGTTCGTTCAGGCTCTCCTTGAAATACCGCTGAAACAGATCCCCGTTTTCCCCGCAGAGCAGCCCCACCATCCGGTTGTTCCGTTCCAGATGCTGCAGCAAATGGCAGAACATCGATTTGGGGGCCTTTTCTGCGGAATAAAGGCCATGGGTATGGGTGGCGTCCATGGCGCTATCCACAATGTGCTGAAACAGTTCCTGGCACACCGCTTTCAGAAGGGCGTCCTTGGTTTCAAAATGGGCATAGAAGGTGCTGCGGCCGATGTCCGCCACATCCAGGATTTCCTGCACCGTGATGTGGCTGTAGCTCTTTTGTTCCAGCAGGGTGCCAAAGGCCACAAAAATGGCCGCCCTGGTCATCTTCAATCAACAATATCCGAACCATTGGGATGATTTCCTCACTTTAAATGTTTAATGTGCCATATTATTTTATCACGGAATAGTACTCTGTGCGTGACTGATCTGTCATCTGATATGTAATCTTCCTGGTAAATACATTGTTTCTGACAACTTTGTCACCTTCCAAGTCATCGAATAGAAAGAAATGCCTCCTATCTTATATGTCAAGAGAGTTTAGGAGGCTGGCCATGAAAGAGTTCAAACATCTTCCCGGTCTGGATTTGATTCGGGTATTCGGAATCTTGGTGGTAGTATTCTATCATTATCAGGTAGAAACCGCTGTTCGGGGACTATGTCCAGCAGATTTTCTTCCCGCTATGGAGCCGCTGGTCCAAGTGGCGGTATACACCATGACTCTCCTTTCTGGATCTTGCTTGTGCTGGCAGGAAAAAAGCCGCAGCTGGTCCATGAAGCGCTATCTTTGGGGACGTTTTCTGGCCATTTACCCTCTTTTCTGGCTTTGCTTTTTTCCCATTTTTATTTACAGCGATATTATATGTGGCAACAATGAAGGCGTAGCTCCGTGGAAACTGCTTCTCTCTATAGTGGGAGTAGATGGATATTTTCAGTCTTTCACGCCTACGTTTTACAAAATTGGAGAGTGGTATTTGGGTTGTATTCTGTTCCTTTACGCTGTTTTTCCTGTACTTTGGCGCATGATTCGACGCCGGGGAGTTGTTTTCGCCGCCGTAGGAGCTCTCTTTGCCTGGTTGGCTTGTTGTTTTGTGGAAAATCCGGGGCAGCTTTATCCTACATTGATTGGCCAGCTGCCGTTGTTTTTCATGGGGATCTTTTTGGGCGGGTGTCTCCCATCCCTTTGGATTCCAGGAATTTTAGCAGGAATGACCACTTTGGTACTGTATGGTCTTGGGTGTCCTGAATATTGGATTGTAACCGCAGCCGGTGTTGGAGTGTTTGTAATGGTGTTTTATTTAGGGCAGTTACTCCTGTTTTGTGGTCCGTTTCTTCAAAAGGCTTTGCGTTGGTTATCCCGTCGCTGTTTTGGAGTCTTCCTTGTACATCACTTGGCTATTACCTTGGTGATAGTCCCCGTTCTTGTCAACCACCGTGTAACGCCTCTCTACTGGGTTGGCGGGCTGTTACTTTTAACAGTAGGCAGCTTCGTGATTTCCTTTTTGTTGGATGGATTAAGCAGAAGCATCATAAAGTTCCTCGCCGAAAGGGTTGTCACATAATTTACGCATAAATCTTTGTGCCAATGTGACTTTCCGGTGTCATGAATAATATAAAATCCCGCAGAATTCATCCTTATACCGGGTTGAAATCTGCGGGATTTTTTGTGTTCTCTGAAGTCGTAAAATATACAATACGGGGACGGTTCGTATATACACCAAAAAACAAAAACAAGGGTATCAAAAGTGTCCCCATTAGTTCCGGGTTCCGGTGGGGCAAGAAGTATCCTGATTAGTCCTTTTCCCCCTTGGATTTCTCACGGCTCTTGTAGACATTATACTGATTCTTGCACCGTGGACTGCAAAAAGCGGCGTTGGACCGGCTGCCCAAAAACACCTTATGGCAATGCTTGCACAGGCGCAGGGGCTGCTCATCGTCCACCAGCATGAAGCTGAACATCATCTGGATACCCAGCAGCAGGGAATGGAAATCCCAGTAAATGGTAGGCTTATCCAGCAGCTCGATGTGGTAGCTGGGAGCGATCCCGCCAAATGCGGCCATAGCCTTACAATGCAATCCCCGTTCGTCCTCGCCCATGAAGTCATAGTCATTGTAGTAGAAAAAGGCGGTGGTTAAGGTAAAGGCCCAGTCTTTGAACTGCTGGGCTACCCAGTCGTAGGGTTCCGCATACTCCCGCTGGAAGCTCATGTTCTTGGCCATCGGCTCATCCATGAAGGTCATAGTCAAAGCGATCATGGCCCGGTCTCCGGACACATTCCATGTGGATTCAATGCCCTTCTTCACCACGTCCAGCTGGTCAAAGGGGTAAAACAGGGACAGATATTGGTCCGTCGCCATGGATTCTTCCTTGATAAAGTGGTTTTTTGGCAGG
>OLVR01001864.1_pt1 | contig 17992 bp, 10 predicted proteins | sample 1673261 | NCBI WGS metagenome assembly OLVR01 (sample SAMEA3178938, study PRJEB25190) | human gut metagenome | biome: human gut; feature: human-associated habitat; material: faeces | place: Austria | collected 2013 | reverse complement strand
AAGACAAAGAATCGGTGTAGCTAGAGCACTTATCACAAATCCTGACTTTGTTATTGCTGACGAACCGGTTTCGATGTTGGATGTGTCCCTACGCCTAGGTGTGCTGAACCTGTTGGCCCGTATCCAGCAGGAAGAACAGCTTGCCATGCTGTACATCACTCATGATCTGGCGACTGCCCGTCACTTTTCTGATGAAATTATGGTGATGTACCACGGCGATATTGTTGAACATGGTCCATCGGATGAGGTGATTCTGCATCCGAAGAACGAGTATACGAAGAAGTTGCTTGGTGCCGCACCGGATCCGGATGCGTTTTTCCGTGCCAAGCGTGACCATATCGCGTGACGGATTGTGTGGCATAAACCGCTGTCGTCTATATAAGGCAGTCCGTTTATGCCACACTGTTGCATTCTCATAGGGAGCGTTTATTATGCAAATCGCAAACCCCGTTCTCCCGGGATTCAATGCCGATCCCTCTATGATTCGAGTCGGGGATACCTACTACATTGCCAATTCCACGTTCGAATGGTTCCCAGGTGTCCGTCTGCACGAGTCCAAGGACATGGTCCATTGGAACCTGTTGCCGAGTCCACTGAGCCGCACGAGCCAGCTTGACATGCGCGGCAATCCGTCATCCGGTGGCATCTGGGCTCCGGATCTTTCCTATGCGGACGGCAAATTCTGGCTGATCTACACGGACGTGAAGGTCGTGAACGGTGCGTTCAAGGATTGCACGAACTATTTGGTCACTGCCGAAAGTATCCATGGTCCGTGGAGCGAGCCGATTCGCGTGAACGGTGTCGGCTTCGACGCAAGCCTGTTCCATGACGACGATGGCCGCAAGTATCTGGTGCAGCAGACTTGGGATTTTCGTGAGTACCATCATGGCTTCGACGGCATCACACTGACCGAATTCGATGTGAAGACGATGAAGCTCAAGCCGGAAACTGAACGTACGATTTGGCGCGGTACGGACGTCAAACTCACTGAGGGACCACATCTGTACAAGATCAATGGCTATTACTACCTGTTCGCCGCTGAAGGCGGTACCGTGTATACGCATCAGGAAGTCGTGGCCCGATCCAAGACTTTGGACGCGTTGTCCTTCGAAGGCATGCCGTCGAATCCGTTCATCACGAATTTCGACACGCCGCGTTCCTATCTGCAAAAGCAGGGGCATGGCGCGCTGGTCGATACCCCGTCCGGCGAATGGTATTACGCCTCGCTGTGCGGTCGTCCGTGGCATCACGACAATGAATCTTTCACTGATCCGCGCGGCTGGTGCACGCTGGGGCGTGAAACCTCCATCCAGAAGGTCGAATGGACCGAGGATGGCTGGCCGTATATTGTCGGAGGCCATGGCGGACAGCGTTATGTGGATGCTCCGAAGGATGCCATCGAGACCGAGGCACCTGCGGATCACAGCCAGCATGACGATTTCATGTCCGATACGTTGGATTTGAATTGGAATACGCTGCGTGTGCCGTTCGATGGCGAGATGGGCAAGGTCGGTGGCGGCGTGTTGGAACTGCGTGGCCAGGGCTCGCTGTGCAACCTTTTCGATCTGTCGTTGGTGGCACGTCGTTGGCAGGCGTTCAACTTCGATGCGACCGTAAAGGTTGAGTTCGATCCGAAGAACTACCGCCAGATGGCCGGCCTGACGAACTACTACGATGATTTATGCTGGTCGTGGGTGTTCGTCACTTGGGACGAGAAGCGCAACAAACGTGTAATTGAGGTCGCTCAGAACGATTTCAACAACTACACGTCGTTCCTGCGGGATACCGCTCCAGCAGTGCCGGATGACGTGAAGTCCGTGTGGCTGCGCACGAAGGTGCGCAAGCAGTGGTATTCGTATGAATATTCGTTTGATGGGACTTCATGGGTCGATCTGGGCGTGAAACTGGACGCGAAGATCCTGTCGGACGACTATATCCTGCGTCGATACGGCGGGTTCTTCACCGGAGCATTCGTCGGTTTGGCTGCAGTCGATCTTTCTGGATACGACAGGGTTGCGAAATTCAGCGAATTCGATTATCGGGAATTGCCCGATAACGAGTAGGTGTTTTGGTGGCGACGGGAGCTGTGTTTTCGTCGCCACTGACGTATGCAAGCCGTCATGAATCGTATACGGAGGCTTTATGTGGACTTGTCAAAGATGGAAGAAGGAAGAGCAACGATGCTTGCGATGCCGAAGATTTTTCGATGACGGATGTGTGCTGCAATCCGGGCAGGACGTACCGGTATGGGGTTGGTGCGAACCATGGCGGAGCGTTACTGTCACGGTTTAGGAACATGTGTGAATAAGGAGATTCAGCAATGAAGTTTGAATACCATGTCAAACCAACCGGCAGCGATGTTGCGTGCGGCGACGCGGAGCATCCGTTCGCCACGATTTCCAAGGCCGCGCAGATGGCCTCTCCGGGTGATACGGTAATCGTGCATGAAGGCGTATACCGCGAACAAGTCGATCCGAAACGCGGCGGTCTGAGTGAACATGAGCGCATCACCTACTGCGGAGCCGAAGGCGAAGCACGGCCGGTTATCAAAGGCTCGGAATGCGTGCGGGGCTGGACGGAATTGGCCGATCATCCGCATGTGTGGACGGTGGTGCTTGATAATACGATGTTCGGGGATTTCAATCCATTCGCGACCCCGATTTTCGGTGACTGGCTGGAAATGCCCAAGTTCGGCAAGGATCCGGACAAACATCTTGGCGATGTGTATCTCAACGGTGTTTCCTTCTTCGAATCGACGACGTTGGAAGGCGTATACGATCCGCAGCCGCGTGATACGGATGAGGATTTCGCGTTGAAGATTCCCTGCCCTGTGCCGGATGTGGACCGTACACGTTATGTATGGCATGCCGAAGTGGACGAGAATGCCGGCACCACAACGATCTGGGCGAATTTCCAAGGTGCCGATCCGAATGAGGAACTGGTGGAGGTCAGTGTTCGTCGCACATGCTTCTTCCCTTCCCGCAACCATGTCAACTACATCACCGTGCGTGGCTTTGAAATGGCGCAGGCCACTGGAGATTGGGCGCCGCCTACCTCGCAGCAGTGGGGCATGATCGGCCCGAACTGGTCGTATGGCTGGATCATCGAAGACAACGTGCTGCATGACGCCAAATTCTCCGCGGTGTCATTGGGCAAGGAAATCTCATCCGGCGACAACGAGTGGGCGAAAACCGAGCGCAAGACCGGTTACCAGTACCAGTTGGAGGCCGTGTTCAAGGCCCGTCGCATCGGCTGGGAAAAGGGGCTGATCGGCGGTCATATCGTACGCAACAACGACATCTACGAGTGTGGACAGAATGCCATCGTCGGACATATGGGCAGCGCATTCTGCCGTATCGAGCATAACCATGTCCATCACATTGCGTTGAAGCGTGAATTCTTCGGATGGGAGGTCGCTGGCATCAAATTCCATGCCGCATTGGATACGGTCATTGCCAACAACAACATCCACGACTGCTCGCTGGGCATGTGGATGGATTGGCAGACGCAGGGCACGCGCATCACGCGCAATGTGTTCCACGATAACGTCCGTGACCTCATGATTGAAGTGAGTCATGGGCCGTATCTGGTGGACAATAACGTTTTCGCCTCGCCGGTGATGTTCCAGAACTGGTCGCAAGGTGGTGCCTTCGTCAACAATCTGATTTGTGGCGGCATTGAACCGCATACCGTCCCCGACCGTTCCACGCCGTATCACTATCCGCACACCACCGAGGTGGCCGGGTGCGCTGTGGTATCCGGCGGCGATGAGCGTTGGCTGAACAACATGTTCGCGCCGCAACCGGTGAAACCGACTGTCGGTGAATATGGTTTGTCCGCCTACAGCGATTGCCCGATGTCGATGCATGAATACTTGGAACGCCAGCGGGCCATGTGGGCAGATCCTTCGCAGGGTGGTGGCGAGCGCAATCCTCTGCAGTCTCTATATGCGGGCGGCAACATCTATCTGTCCGGCGCACAGGGGCTGAACAAGCAGGAAGGTGCGGCCGACGATTCGGAGCGCATGCAGGAGGACGCCCCGTTCTTCGGCGGCACCGTCTCCACGAGCGTTGCGTGTGATGAGCCCATGCCGGTGACATTGGTCGAAGAACCCGATGGACTGTATCTGCAGTGCACTGTGCCACAGGCCGTCACCGATACCAGGATGCAGGTCGTCACCAGCGATATGCTCGGCGTGCCTCGCATCGTGGAGGAACGCTATGAACAGCCCGATGGCAGTGACTATGTGCTGGACACCGACTTGCTGGGACAAGCCTTGACGGCAACGGAACGCAAGGCCGGGGCGTTGAATGGTCTTGTCTCCGGAGAGAATCACATCCGAATCTGGGAATGGAACAACTGATATGACAAATGCAACCGATACCAACAAGACATTGGGCGAGTCCATGTTCGCACAGTGCGGATATGCCCAGGACGCCATCGATAAGCGCGTGTCACAGGTCTGGCATGAAATTTTCGAAGGTCCGAACAAATTCTATTGGGAGAACGACGAAGGTCTTGCCTATGTGATGGACACCGGCAACAACGATGTACGTACCGAGGGTATGAGCTATGCGATGATGATCGCCCTGCAATACGACCGTAAGGACGTATTCGACAAGCTGTGGGGCTGGGTAATGCGTCACATGTACATGGAGGACGGTCATCATGCGCATTATTTCGCATGGTCGGTCGAGCCGGACGGTACGCCGAACTCGAATGGTCCTGCACCTGACGGCGAGGAATATTTCGCGATGGACCTGTTCCTCGCCTCCCGTCGCTGGGGTGATGGCGAGGATATCTACGAATATTCCGCATGGGGACGCGAGATCTTGAGATATTGCGTTCATAAGGGCGAACGCTACGACGGCGAGCCCATGTGGAATCCCGACAACAAGCTCATCAAGTTCATTCCGGAAACCGAGTGGAGCGATCCGTCCTACCATCTGCCGCACTTCTATGAAGTATTCGCCGAAGAAGCCGACGAAGAAGACCGTCCATTTTGGCATGAGGCAGCCGCCGCAAGCCGTCGCTATCTGCAGGCGGCCTGCGACGAGCGGACCGGCATGAACGCTGAATACGCGGATTATGACGGAAAGCCGCATGTTGACGAGTCCAATCATTGGCATTTCTATTCCGACGCCTACCGTACCGCGGCGAATATCGGACTGGATGTAGCTTGGAACGGTCTGCAGGAAGTGCTGTGCGACCGCGTCGCCGCGCTGCAGCGATTCTTCCTGACCCACGACCGTACTAGCGTCTACGCCATCGACGGCACCGCCGTGGACGAGGTCGTGCTTCATCCGGTCGGATTCCTGGCCGCGACCGCGCAAGGCGCACTTGCGGCGGTGCATTCGGCCCAGCCCGACGCGGAGCATAATGCCCGTGAATGGGTGCGCATGCTGTGGAATACGCCGATGCGAACCGGCACGCGTCGTTACTATGACAATTTCCTCTATGCTTTCGCCATGCTGGCGTTGAGCGGAAAGTATCGGTATGAATGATGATTACCTCAACTAATCCTATGGTCTACACGGATTTTCCTGATCCAGACATCATCCGGGTCGGGGACGTGTATTACATGGCCACTACGACTATGCATTTCACACCCGGGTGCGATATTCTGCGCAGCTATGACCTAGTGCATTGGGAATTCATTGCGCACGCATTGAATATCGTGGCGGATACCCCTGAAGAACGTTTGGAATGTGAAGGTGCCAATGCCTACGGTCGAGGCATGTGGGCGCCGTCACTGCGTTACCATCGGGGCACCTGGTATGTGTTGTTCGCCGCCAACGATACGCATACCAGCTATCTGCTGACGGCGGACGATCCATGCGGCCCATGGCGAAAGCGTGAGCTTGACGGCTTCTATTACGACAGCGGACTGTTCTTTGACGACGATGATCGAGCCTATGTCGTACATGGGCAGTCGACATTGCGCATCACGGAGTTGAATCCTGAATTAAGCGGGCCGATGCCGGGTGGGCTCGACCGGGTCATCGTGCAGGACGATCCGCAGGCTGACCTTGGTTATGAGGGCAGTCACCTATACAAGCATGATGGACGCTATTACGTCTTCACCTGTCACTTCCCGCAAGGCAAGGGCAAAACAGAAGCCTGCTTGATAGCCGAATCCTTGGATGGCGCTTTCGAAGCGCGTGAAATTATCGACGACGACCTGTCCTTCCACGGTTACGGAGTCGCGCAAGGCGGTATGGTGGACACTCCGGACGGCGACTGGTATGCATTCATGATGCAGGACCGCGGCGGTGTGGGACGCGTGCCGACACTGATGCCGATGCGGTTCGGCGAGGACGGATTCCCCGTCATCGGCGAGAACGGCAAAGTGCCGCAGTCGGTCAGCGTGCCGGCTGCAAGCTGTGCCGAACCTGTCGCGCCCATCAACGGCAGCGAATTCATAGCCCGGCATAACGCTGAAGGCGGAGTCGATGCCAACTGTCTGCAGCCATACTGGCAGTTCAATCACATCACACATGACGAATACTGGTCACTGACGGAACGTCCGGGAGCATTCCGCCTGCATTCCGGACGCATCAGCTCGAATCTCAATCATGCATGGAACACGCTGACGCAGCGCACGATGGGGCCGGTGACGGTGGCCGAAGTCACCGTCGACGCGTCGACATTGCATGATGGCGACTTCGCCGGATTGGCGGCGTTCCAAGGATGCTATTCCTACATCGCGCTTACGCGAAGGAACGGCCGCACGATGCTGACCGTCCAATACAAGCCGGTGAATGACGATTCCATCTTCTCCGACAATGATTGGGACAGTCCAGCCGTAACGGATGCGGAAATCATGGCGGATGCGGATTGCATGCGCCTGCGCGCGGTATATGATTTCACCGATTGCAAGGATGAAGTGACGTTCTTCTACCGCGATGCGGATATGCCGGAATCCGAATGGCGCCCATTGGGGACAGCGCACCGGATGGTCTTCAAAATGGATCATTTCACAGGTTGCCGTATCGGATTGTTCCTGTATTCGACAAAAGAGACCGGTGGAATCGCCGATTTTTACGACTTTGCGTATTCGACGCCGAATACGAAGGAAGGAGGGCGATGAAGCGACAGGCCATAGTGGCGCAGGGAACTGTCGAAGGCTTGGCGGCTGAAGATCAGGGCATCACCGTGTTCCGAGGGGTCCCGTTCGCCCAGCCTCCCGTCGGCAGTCTGCGCTGGCGTGCGCCGCAGCCGGCCCTGCCATGGGATGGTGTGCTGCAAGCCTTCGATTTCGGGCCTACCGCGATGCAGCCGACGCCGGGTGCCTCCGATGATTTCTATGATCGTGAATGGGGCACCGATCCGGCCGTGCCGATGAGCGAGGATTGCCTCTACCTGAATATTTGGACTCCGGCATTACGCGGATATGGCGCGGATAGCATGGTAGCCTCCGAAAAGCTGCCGGTCATGGTCTGGATCTACGGCGGAGCCTATCAATGCGGCGGCACATTTGAAAAGGAATTCGACGGCACACATCTCGCCGCGAACGGCGTCGTTGTGGTCAGTGTGGCCTATCGTCTGAATGCATTTGGGTTTATGACGCACCCTTTGCTGCATGAGGAGGCCGTAGAACGCGGCGACGGCGAACCATATGCGAATTTCGGATTCCTGGATCAGCGTGCCGGAATCCAATGGGTGAAGGAAAACATCGCGAAGTTCGGCGGAGATCCGGAAAACATCACGGTTTTCGGTCAATCGGCCGGTGCCGCCAGCGTCTTGGCCCAGATCTGCTCGCCGATGAATCATGGCCTGTTTCAGAAAGCCATCATGCAATCCGGCGCAGGCCTAGGGCATTTCAATGCGCGGCAGGACACGCTGGAGCATGCGCAGGCCAACGGAATCCGTCTGTTCGAAGCATTGGGTGTCTCCACGCTGGAGCAGGCCCGTGCAATCCCGGCCCGAACGGTATTGGAAGCCGCCGAGTCCCTGCCTGTTCCACCGGACAGCGGACGTGAAGATGACTGGTCGATGATCGTCAATTGGGCGCCATGCGTGGACGGCCTGTTCCTTCCCGATCAGGAGGAGCGTATCGTCGAGGGCTGCAAGGCCAACAACGTCGACATGCTGGTCGGCAACACGACCAATGAGTTCATCGCTTCGACTGAAGATGGGAAGCCTGTGCATGTCGGCCAGCTCGGCAATCTCACGCTGATCCGCAAATGGACCGCAAGCGGTGGGACCGCGCCATACTACTATCATTTCGATGTCGCTATGCCGGGGGATGATGCCGGAGCCTTCCACTCATCCGATCTGTGGTTCTCCTTTGGAAGCCTTGCGAAATGCTGGCGTCCGTTCGTTGGATGGCATTACGATCTGGCAAGGCGAATGGGGCTGTACTGGACCAATTTTGCCGCCAATGGCGATCCCAACGGAACGGACCGTGACGGAACGCCGCTTCCTGTATGGGATCCTTGCATCGGTGAGGAATGCCCCGCCATGCATTTGTGCCAAGAACCGGGCATGCGGACGGATTGGCTTACCGAAACGGATCGAAAAGCATTCGGCATGTGACGGCATGCCGTTGATGTATACATACTGATATGTAAACAGGGACGGTCTTTGCGGATCGTCCCTGCCGCATAATGATTTGCCGTTGCGCGTGCAGGAGGATTTCGAGACTGATTATCCGACTTTTCACCGTTTCTGTCGTCTGGTTCGTCGGTGGCGTCTCGCGGAGGCTCGGGCCATTAAAGACCCTGTTCGGCGTTGTGCAGGCTAGGAGCTGTTTGAAGTGTTCTAGGCCGGACGTTTCGCCGTATAGGGGCGTGTCTGCGTGGATTCCGTCGGATGTGGCGTCTCAATTGTTGGACGTTGCGGTGAGCGTGAACGGGGGTGATTATGAGGAAGACTGAACCCCCGCTCATGACCATTGCCGACACGATGGCCTATTTGCAGTGCAGTCGTCGGCTGTCTTGTTGGGTACCCAACTCGGGTACCTTGCTGGGTACCGGAAATGTTGGCATTGGCGTACATTTCCGTACATTCTCTGTTTGCGCCGTATGTTTTGAAATCGTTGGTATTCCGCCGTTTTGGCATGAAAAAAGGGCTTCCGGATTTCTCCGAAAACCCTCAAGGCGGAGTCAGAGGGATTCGAACCCTCGAGCCGCTAAACACGACTAACACCTTAGCAGGGTGCCCCTATCGGCCACTCAGGCATGACTCCACTGTTGCGTTACGACGCAACAGCATGTAACTATAGCATCTATCCGCGTGCGAAACACCATATTGTGAAAAAATGAGAGAAAAACGTGTGGTGATGTCAGTGGGACTCGAACTCGTGAGCCGTGTCGAGCGGTCTCATTGATATGCGACACGCCGGTATGCCCGCAGGTTTCGCCATATTCGAACATTTGTTCCAAAACTGCCGAATCGTTGTCTATCATGGAATCATGAGCACAGCACCAAGAATCGCAGCGGCCAAACGTGACTGGGGTCACGATGAGGTCGGATGCACGGTGCTGCATATCGACATGGACGCTTTTTTCGCATCCCTCGAAGTGGCGCGGCATCCGGAATACGCCGACAAACCGGTAATCATCGGCATCGGCAACCGTTCCGTGGTGTCCGCGGCGAACTATGAGGCACGCAAATACGGCATCAATTCGGCGATGGCAAGCTCCCGGGCAAGAAAACTATGCCCGAACGGCGTCTTTCTGCCGGTGGACATCCACTACTACCGTGAGATGTCCCGACGTATCTTCACAGAGGTGTTCTCCCGCGTCACCGATCGCATCGAACAGGTTTCCGTGGATGAATGCTATATGGACGTCTCCGGCGCGCTGCTGCGGTGGAAGAGTCCCCGCGCCATCGGAGCTTGGATACGCGATCAGGTCGCCAGACGGTACCACATCACCTGTTCCGTCGGCATCGCGGCGAACAAGCTTGTCGCCAAAATGGCTTCGACCAATGCCAAACCGGATGGCATGCTCATGATCCCCGTGGCCAGACATGCCGAATTCGTGCAGATGATGCCGTTGCGTGGCATACCTGGCATCGGTCCGTCCTTGGAGAAACGACTGAACGCATGGGGCGTTGATTCCGTGGCTGACTTGGCGAAGATGAGCATGGAATCGCTTGAGCAGGCGACGGGGTCAGCCATCAGCGCGCGCGGGTTGTACATGGCGGCACGCGGATTGGATGACCGCCCTGTCGCACCGCGTGCGCAGGAGAAATCCGTCGGCGCGGAACGCACGTTCGACAAGGACACCCAAGACATGCGGCAGGTGACATCCATGCTCCGCTGGTGTTGCGATGATGTGGCCGGCACGCTGCGCAGACGAGGGTTGATGGCGCGTAAGGTCATGGTGAAGCTGCGATTCCCGGATTTGAGCTATGCGACGAAAGGACATACGCTGGACTGTCCGACGGATGCGGCAAGCATGCTGTATCCGCAATGTGTCGCATTATTGCTGGCCATGATGGGCATGCCGGAAAGCTCTATCGACGCCATTTCGTTGACCAGACCGGTGCGACTTGCCGGCATGAGCGCGGGCGGTTTGGTCGAAGCGGCGGATGCGGCGGTTCAGCTTTCGCTTGATGACATGCTTGAAGAGCGGAACGAGGTGCAGCGGGGTCGTGGGACGGATACCGAACCGTCGACCCAATCGGAACGGCTACGCGGTGCGGAAGCGGCATTAGACGCGGTGCGGCTCAAATACGGTAAAGGAAGCGTACGCCTTGGCATATGGCGTACGGGGCCATCAGGTAATCTTGAACATTGAGAGTGATGTGGAGCATGAGAAGAAACAGGGGGAGTGCCATGAGATACAGGGACAAGGCGGTGCATGCCCGCAACCCGGAAGTGCTAGTTGCAGGGCGTCGCAGGCTGGCCATCGTCGCAGCCGTCGTACTTGTTGTATTGCTGGCGGTAGGTGGGTGGTTCCTGGCGCGGTGCTTGCGTTCATCACAGTCCCAAGCCGGGCAGGGGGCCACAACGCAGATGAACGTGGCCAAGCAGAAAAAGCATGTGGTGAAAAAGGCCGAGCCAAAGGAACATCACGGCAATTCGCCGGACTGTCCGGATACCGATTGCATCGCCATGATGGTCAATGGCGATCTGCTGTTCCACCCTGGTCTGTGGGACAACTTCGCCGGTCCCAATACCGCGGCGACGGACGGTACGGCCTATGACTTCACCAGTCTGTTCGAACCGATGCGCAAGTACATCGATGCCTCCGATATCGCGGTGTGCGAATTCGAAACGCCGATCGCGCCTCGCGGTGGCCCCTACACCGGGTATCCGGTGTTCAACATTCCCTCGGAGGTCGCCGACGCGGCCGCCAAGGTGGGGTATCGCGCATGCACGCATGCGTCGAACCATTCGTGGGATCAAGGCGCGGATGGCATCACACGCCTGTGGGATACCCTCGACCAGGACGGCATCGCCCAGATGGGCTCCTACAAGACCGAGGAAGACTCTACCAAACCGCTGGTCATCGATTCTCCGACCGGTGGCGGCAAACTGGGCCTGATCGCCGGTACCGTGTCCCTGAACGCGCAAACTCCCGATTATGATTGGCGCGTCGACCGTCTGCGCGAGAGCGGCGATCCGAACCATCAGGCCGACATCGACAAAGCCGTGGCCAAAGCCAAAGAGGCCCGTAAACAAGGCGCCGACGTGGTGGCCATCGCCATGCATTCCGTGCAGGAATATCTTGACTACGCCGACTCGTGGCAGCAGTCCGAAGCGCATGAGCTGGCCGACACCGGTGCGTTCGACGTCATCTACGGTGCCGGATGCCACTGTGCGCAGCCCGTTGAGAACTACAACGGCACATGGATCATCTACGGTCTGGGCAACGCGGTGACGGTCACGTCCTACATTCCAGGCAACGAGGTCAACAACCAAGGCGTGACGGCCCGCGTCCAATTCGCCGGCAAGAAAGGCGTGGCCGGCTCATGGCGGGTCAATCGCATCGATTGGGTGCCGACGGCCAATGTGCGTCAAGGCCAATACCAGTGGTGTCCGATTTCGGACGACCATCCGGATGGAGCCTGTTGGAACGAAACAGAAGATGCCAATCAGAGACAACGTATCTGGAACGTGATCTATTCCATGGGCGCGGATCAGAACGTGGTTCGCGAATGGAACATCACCGCAGAGCAAGCTGGTTCATCTGGAAAGTAGTTTCCCGTGGCAGAATATGCCTCGTATTCGTTAATCGACCTGTATGGAGCGTTTCCGCTCGTGATGTGAGGTGAAAGAAATGGATGGAGTTTTCGAGACCCAGCCGGACCGCACCGACTTGCCGCTGGTGGTCATGCCGGTGGTCATCGAATCGATGATCGGACCGTTCAAACGGAACTTCACGATGCTCGAAAACGTGGCCCGCGTGCGGATGTACGAGGATTTCACACTGGACGAGGACACCATCGTGGAACGCTGCAAGGATGCCGACGCCGTCATGGTCATCGGATTCCACTGCGCCGATGCCATCCTCGACAGGCTCGACGCCAAGTGCTATGCGTTCGGAGGCACCGGCGTCGCCAGCTACATCAATCTTGAGAAAACCAAGGAACGCGGCATCCGCGTCTGCAACGTGCTGCATTACGGCGATCACGCCGTCGCCGAGCACGCCATGGCGTTGCTCATGGAACTGACCAGGCACGCCGGAGCGCTTGATATGCAGGTCAAGCAAGGCGATTGGGACGGTGCCGACGGTTTCGAACTGTTCGGCAAGAAGCTCGGCATCATCGGACTCGGCGGCATCGGGCAGACCGTGGCCGGCATCGCCAACGCTTTCGGCATGAAAGTATCCGCGTGGAACTCCCACGTGCCGGCACAGGTGTTCGAGAACCTGAATGTCACTCCGGTGGAAGACATGAACGAGTTGATCTCGAATTCAGACGTGGTCAGCGTGCATATGCCGTTGCTTGACTCCACCCGTGGCATCATCACGGCGAAGAACCTCGACGCGTTGCGTCCGGGAACCCTGTTCGTCAACACCGCCCGCGCCGAAGTCATCGAACCCGGCGTACTGCTCGCAAGACTTCAACGCGGAGACATTCCGGCGGCCTTGGACGTGTTCGATCATGAGCCGCTTGCCGCCGACGATCCTTTGTGCAAGATTCCCGGCATCGTGCTCACCCCGCACATCGCATGGCGCACCGACGGCGCGTATATCGGCATGACCAAGCAGGTGGTCCAATCCATCGCCGCCTTCTTCAAGGGGGAGGAATTCAACGTCGTCGTCTGAAAAAATAACCAGGAAGCAGCATATGCGCGCGGTCGGTGAGGTTAGGTAGGTTGAACAGCATGCAGACCATACTCGATTCCGCCGATCGGCCGGCGCACGACGCCTTCGTCGAAAAGAAATCGGAATTCATCGGAGACGCCTGTCATATCAGCTCGTTGGATGAGGCGCTCGCTTTCGTTCAGACGATCCGTGACCAGCATCCGAAAGCCCGGCATGTCGCCTATGCCGCGGTGTGTGGTGGATCCGATGGACGTCTTGCGGAACGCATGAGCGATGATGGCGAGCCGTCCGGAACCGCCGGCAAGCCCATTCTCGACGTGCTGCGGGCAAACGAAATGACTGATTGCGTGGTCGCGGTCACACGGTATTTCGGCGGTATCCTGCTTGGTTCCGGCGGCCTGATCCGTGCGTATTCCACAGGTGCGTCAATTGCGGTCAAGGCTGCTTCCAAGGCGAAAATCGTACCGTGCGGCGAATATCAGGTAATTCTTGATTATCCGCAGTTGGGCAGCTTCCAGAATCTGTTATCAACGGTGGAAGGCGAGCAGACCGACGCGCAGTACACTGACCGCATCGCCTTGACTGTGGTGGTTCCGCAGGAACAGGCGAATGCCTTCGAATCCCGAGTTGTGGAAACTTTCAACGCCACGGTCGTTCCGCAACTGGTGGGCACGTCCAACCGTCCGGTCAAAGTATGAGTTCACGTTGTGAGCCGCATGCATATAGTGTCGTAAGGTGAAAATATGAGTGATGAGAACGAGCAGCATGAGAATGATCCGCAGGCCGACGCCTCGAACGCCGATGAGACCGTGGATTTCGAGCCGTTGACCGCCACATACGAGCGGCTCCGGCATTCCACTGATTCCGCCGCATTAAGCGAGTTCGCCAGACGTCCGCTGCCGGACCGGAGCGACCAGGCGGCGTTCTCCCGTGCCACCGCATTGCTTGAGGCTGTGGCTGGCAACGCGCATACGCCGGTGGAGGACCGCGTCTTCCTTGCCGAAACCATGCCGTTCCCGAACATTCTGGTCAAGCTTTCCACCGACGAGTCTCCTGAAGTACGCAAAGCCGTTGCGGGAAACGCCGATGACAAGAACTGGCTGGTGGGCCGACTGACCAAGGATGAGTCGCCCGAAGTGCGTGCCACCGCGCTGCGCAACAAACGTACGTCTTGGAAAATGCGTCTTGAAGGCGCCGAAGATTCCACCATGGATTCCGACACGCTTGATTTCCTGGGCTCGTTGGGAACGCAGGTCGAACCGGACGCTCCGGTGGTGCTTGCGACCATGGTGCGCAGGGCCGTCGCCTTGAATCCGAATGTTTCCGATCGGATGCTCCAACAGTTGGCGCAGGACGCTTCAAGCGACGTGCAGAAGGCCGCTCAACGGCAGCTTGCGGAAAAATAATTGCATACGTTGTCATTTTTATGAGATTCCTGCGCGTGGTGCGCATGTTTTGGTCCTAGACTGGGAACCATGACAGAACAGACCGAAAACGCAACGCGTCTCGCCCGTCCGCTCATTCGTCTGGCAAAGCTGGTGGGTGTCGCCACCAGCTACGTCGGTATGAGCCATGATTACCACGAAATCGAAGACGATGTTCTAGTGGCGGTGCTCAAGGCGCTTGGTATTGACGCTTCCAACGATGAGGCGATCAACCAGTCCATCACATCCATCAAGTCCGAACGCGAAACTCGCGTGGTGGCTCCCACCGTGCTGCATATCGTGGGCAAGGAAAGCAAGGTGGAGGTGCACGGCGGCATGTTCGATGTGCCGGAAGCCTCCATCACGCTGGAAAACGGCAAGCAATTCACGGGCAAAATCTCCCATGAGGGCGGTGAGAAAATCGCCCATGAGATCAATGGCAGCTTCTTCTTCATGTCGTATCTCGTCCTGCCCGCCGATCTGCCCGAAGGCTATCACACCCTCAAGGTCACTGTCGGAAGCAAAACGGAGACTGCAACCGTTATCAGCGCTCCTGAGAAAATCGAACTGCTCGATGATATGAAGAACGGCTCCCTGTGGGGGTGGATGAGCCAGCTGTACTCCATCCGTTCCAAGGGATCCTGGGGCGTGGGAGACTTCGAAGATCTGAAGACCATGCTGGTCGAGGCTAAAAAGAAGACCGGCTCCGACTTCATGCTTATCAACCCGATGCACGCCGCGGAGCCGGTGCCTCCGCTGACGCCATCGCCGTATCTGCCGATTTCCCGCCGTTTCATCAATTTCAGCTACATCCGTCCGGAGTCCATGCCGGAATATCTCACGCTGTCCCACGAGGACAGGGCTGAAGTCGATGCGCTGCACGAGCAGGTCGAATCGCTGAATGACGACGCGCGGCTGATCGATCGCGACGCCATGTGGCGCGTCAAGAAGCATGCGCTGTGGGTCATCTACAAGGCCGGCCGAACCAAGGCTCGCCAGGCCGAATTCGACCGTTACCTCGCCGAATGCGGAGACGAGATCGAATCCTACGCCACCTGGTGCCTGTGCTACGACAAGTGGGGAGCTCCCTCCGACGACGCCGATAATTGGGTGCGCAAATACAACCGTGATTCCGAAGAAGTCGCGCAGTTGCGTGAGAAGTTCCCGGACACCCTTGAGTTCTACCGCTGGCTTGAGTGGGTCGCCACCGATCAGTTGCACGCGGCGCAGCAGGCCGCCCGCAAGGCCGGTATGAAGATCGGCATCGTCGCGGATATGGCCGTCGGCGTGCATCCGGCAGGATCCGATGTGTGGTGGAATCCGGAACGCTTCGCCAAGGGCGCCACGGTCGGTGCCCCGCCGGACATGTTCAACCAGCAGGGCCAGGATTGGAGCCAGCCGCCGCTTAACCCGATCGCCCTCGAACAGACCGGATTCAAGGTGTACCGGGATATGGTGCATGACATGTTCGCCAATGCCGGTGCGGTGCGTATCGATCATATCCTTGGTCTGTTCCGCCTATGGTGGATTCCGGAAGGCAAGCCCGCCACTGATGGCACATATGTGCATTACGATTCCGATGTCATGCTCGGCATTCTCGCGCTTGAGGCTTCCCGCGCTGGTGGCGTGGTTGTCGGCGAGGATCTGGGTGTCGTGCCGGCCTATGTGTCCAAGTCGCTGTCCGAACATGGCATTCTCGGTTGTGCCGTGGAATGGTTCGAACAGATGGACGGTGTGTTCCGCACTCCGAAGGATTGGCGTCCGTACGCACTGGCGTCCGTCAATACGCATGACATGCCTCCGGCGGCCGGTTACCTCGAATACGGCCACGTCAAGCTGCGTGAACAGCTCGGCCTGCTGTCCGGTCCGGTGGAGGAATTCCAGAAGTCCGCAACCGCCGAGCACAATGCCATGCTGAACATGCTGGTCGAGGAGGGCTATCTCGACAAGGCTGCTCTGGATGACGAAGCCGCCAACGAAAACGAGATTGTCGACGCGCTGTACCGTGGTCTGAAAGGTTCGCCCTGCAAGCTCATGGCCGCCTCCATCGTCGACGCGGTCGGTGAGAAGCGCACGCAGAACCAGCCGGGCACCAATAACGAGTATCCGAATTGGCGTATTCCGCTGGCGGACGGCGACGGCAACGTGGTGCCGCTCGAAAAGCTTTTCGACGAGCCGCGTCTGCAGGAGATCACCGCCATCATGCGTGGCTGATCTTCTATAGGCGATTCCATGGGGTGTCCACAGGTCCGACGGTCTGCGGACACCCTTGTTTTTCGTGTTGCCGAATGTCAAGGCAGGCGATATACTAGTAGACTGTTGTGTTTCCCTACGGGGTCCTTCAAAGCGCTTTTCCCACTCGCCATCGAGGACTTTCAGGGAGCCCACGGATAATGAGACCTGAAAAACGGCATTATTCCGCGCCCAACCAACGCGTGTAATGCTGATGGATGGTCCGGAACACAATATATAGAAAAGGTACATCGTGAAAACTTTCACTCCGAAGCCAGCTGATCTGACTCACGACTGGTACGTCATCGACGCCACCGACGTGGTGCTCGGTCGTCTCGCCACTCAGGCGGCAACCCTGCTGCGTGGCAAGAACAAGCCGACCTACGCTCCGCACGCCGATTCCGGCAACCACGTGATCATCCTCAACGCCGACAAGATCGCTCTGACCGGCAACAAGTTGGGCAAGGAACTGTACATGCACTCCGGTCGTCCGGGTGGCCTGCGTCGCGATAGCTACGCCCAGCTGCTCAAGACCAACCCCGAGCGCATCATCAAGTCTGCCATCAAGGGCATGCTGCCGAAGAACCGTCTGGCCAAGGTTCAGCTGGATCGTCTCCACATCGTTTGCGGTGCCGAGCATCCGTACGCTGGCATGAAGCCGCAGGTTTTCGAGATCGCTCAGGTCTCGCAGCAGGCTAAGTGAACCGAAGGGAGATAAGAAACATGGCTGAAAACACCAACGACTCCGCGGTTCTCGAGACCGAAGAGGAGCTCACCTCGTACACCACCGAGACCAACGCTGGCGCTGGCACCGGTACTTCCACCATCGCTCCGGGCTACGGCACCGGTCGTCGTAAGGAAGCCGTCGCCCGTGTTCGCCTGGTTCCGGGCACCGGCAAGTGGACCATCAATGGTCGCACCCTGGAAGAGTACTTCCCGGCCAAGCTGCTGCAGCGTGAGGTCAACTCCCCGATCGTTCTGCTCAAGCTCGAAGGCAAGTTCGACGCTATCGTCCTCGTTGACGGTGGCGGCACCACCGGCCAGGCTGGCGCAATCCGCCTGGGCGTTGCCCGCGCTCTGAACGCCATCGATCGTGATGCGAACCGCGCAGCC
>OLVR01001863.1_pt1 | contig 18016 bp, 11 predicted proteins | sample 1673261 | NCBI WGS metagenome assembly OLVR01 (sample SAMEA3178938, study PRJEB25190) | human gut metagenome | biome: human gut; feature: human-associated habitat; material: faeces | place: Austria | collected 2013 | reverse complement strand
TTATGGAAGCGAACGCGGCGCGAGTAATCAAAGCTGTAACGAACACACCTCTGGAAATTCCAGAGAACGCGGAGGTGATTGATGTGTGCAAAGCAGTTGAGGATATGATGAACGAGAGTAAGGCTGAAGGTCGCACCGAAGGCGCTGTGGCAGCTCTTGCAGGACTTGTTAAGGACGGCTTGTTGAGCATTAAAGATGCGGCACGCCGTGCTAATATGACGGAAAGTGAATTTGAGGCAGAGGTAAAGAAGTTGAATTGATGGCTGAGGATAGTTCGGATATTTCCTGCAGTTTGCAGTAAAAAAGATTGAGGCTTAATTGCTGTATTTGATTTGCAAATGAGGTGAAAACTTTTGACAGGAACAGAAATAATGGCTTTTTTAGCTAATAATATGGAGCCGGTAGCGTCAGTGGTTGGACCGGTTGCAGGTGCAATATTCACAGTTATTTTCTTGCGAAACAATACAGCTACAAAAGAATTTGAAAAAGTCAAAGCGGGAAAATTACAGGAAGTTGCAGATGATCTCCTTGAGTCGGGAAGGATGACCTACACAGAGTACTATAAAGCAAAAAATTTCCTTCAAGTAGCAAAAAAAGCGGATGAAGAATATAAAAAAGCACCGCATGAAGAAAAAACAGGTGGTTACAACTTCGATTGGTTTATTCGTTTCTATGAAGCGGTTGGAAATATTAGCAATGAGGAGATGCAAAGAATTTGGGCTAAGATATTAGCAGGAGAAATTCGTCATTCGAATACATATTCTCTAAGATGCATTGATGTCATGAAAAATATTAGCCAATCTGAAGCAGATTTGTTTACGAAAGTCTGCGGATATTGTATTTGTGAGGGGGAGAACATATTTTTCCCCAATTATGATAAATATAGGGAAGATTCAAATATATCGTTTTCTGAGATTATGTTCTTGGATGAGTTGGGACTTATTAGTAGTGATTCAATGCTTATCTTGCATTGCCCTGTAAGTACAGAACCGAAAGTCTTTTTTACTAATGGGGCGCTATTGATGACGATTAAGGCAATGAAAGAAAAAACAACAACATTTGATGTTAGACAGTTCCCTTTGACCGCTGTAGGAAAAGAAATATCAACACTAATAGGAAATTCCATAAGCGATGAGGATTTTATCCGTGTGGCTGAAGAACTGAACGAAAGTCAAGAAGTTGTAATAGGTGTTTATAAAATTTTAGAAGCTCAAAATAATAAGTATAAATGTGATGAAGCAGATTTGCTGGTAGAAGAACATGAGACAACAAGAAATTCTGGATAATATGTAAATGGTTTGTCTTGCGAAGAGTCTCGCAACAAGGTATCTCTTTTGTCACACTCAGACAAAAAGGACCCGCAACTTAGGTTGCGGGTTCTTTTTTGTGCTGGAGCTGGTAGGATTCGAACAGGTCGGCCGTCCGCAGACGGCAAAAAACAGTCCTGCGGACTGTTTTTTAGACCGCGGCTTGCGAATCCACTAGCTCCCACCAAAAAGCTGTGGCAAAGATGTTGCCGCAGCTTTTTTTCTTTGTTGTATCGCACAAAACCGGCAAAGTCGATCACCGATTTTCAAAGTGCGTTTTATGGAGATGTCCAACTGCTTCCGGGCGGTTGGATTTTTTTGTTGCCAACCTTTTCTGCTGCTTTCAGAATGTTAAGGCAATACCGCATAATTCTAAGTGCCGATACGGCGAGCGAGGTACGGCAGCCGCCGGAGCGGTGCTTGAGCCGTTAGGCGGGAATTGTGCGGTATTGCCTTAAATTTCCCCGCAGCCGGAGACCGTGGAGTGGTTCATGCCCATCCTGTAAAATCAGAAACCGGGCACAGAATTGCAGCGGGCACTTGCAATCCGGGCGGAAAACAGGTATAATAGCAACTGTTACCTGTCTCAGTAGCTCAGCTGGATAGAGCACACGCCTCCTAAGCGTGGGGCCGGAGGTTCAAATCCTCTCTGGGACGCCAGAAAGCACCGCTGCAAGCCTTTTTTTCGGGGCTTGCAGCGTTTTTTGTTCCTCCTTCTCCCGGTAATTTCACTTCTGTTACCGGGAGATTTTTATACGCCGCAAGCTTTTTTGTGATGGCGTTGGATTCGGCAAGGACGCATTGTTTACAATTTGGCGGTGGATTATCCCGCGCAGGGTGTGGTACAATATAGACCACACTGAAAATGCAGGGGCCGATGCTCACCATTGACCCGTGAACCTTGCGGCGGCCGCTATGTGCCGCGGGCGAACCATGTCCGCCCTTACATTCTCGACGCAGGAAAGCCACACTGCATCTATTATAATTAAAGGGGTGTTTACCATGTGTACAGCTGCAACCTATACAACCGACAGTTTCTACTTTGGCCGCAATCTCGATTATGAATTTTCCTACGGTGACGAGGTCACCGTCACGCCGCGGGCCTACCCGTTTAGCCTGCGCTGCATGGGGGACTTCCGCACAAAATATGCGATGATCGGCATGGCCTACGTGGCGGGAGAGTACCCGCTCTACTATGACGCCGTCAATGAGAAAGGCCTGGGCATCGCAGGGCTGAACTTTGTCGGCAATGCAGTCTACCACCCGGCGCAGGATGGCAAAAGCAACGTCGCCCAGTTTGAGCTGATCCCCTGGCTGCTGGGCAGCTGTGCGACGTTGGCCGAGGCGCGCACGCTGCTTGCAAAATCCAACATCGTCAATATCCCGTTCAGTGAGCAGCTGCCCCTCGCGCAGCTGCACTGGCTCATTGCCGACAAAACGGGGAGCATCGTGGTGGAGTCCACCGCCGACGGCCTGCACATTTACGATAACCCCGTCGGTGTCCTGACGAACAATCCGCCGTTCCCGCAGCAGCTTTTCGCACTGAACAACTATCGCGCACTCTCGCCGCGCACGCCTGCGGTTGCGTTTGCGGACGGCCTTGACCTGCCCGTTTACAGCCGCGGCCTCGGCGCACTGGGCCTGCCGGGCGATCTGTCCAGCCAGTCCCGCTTTGTGCGTGCGGCCTTTGTGCGGATGAACGCGAAATCCGGCAGCAGCGAGGCCGAGAGCGTCGGGCAGTTCTTCCACATCCTGCACGCTGTCGAGCAGCAGCGCGGCTGCTGTGAGCTGGACGGCGGCAAGTACGAGATCACGCTTTACACGAGCTGCTGCAACGCTGACAAGGGCATATACTACTACACGACCTACGGCAACCACCAGATCACTGCCGTCGATATGCACCGGGAAAACCTTGACGGGGACAGGCTGGTCCGCTATCCGCTGGTGCAGGGCGAACAAATTGCGCTGCAAAACTGATTTTACACCCAAAACGTGAAAAAAGCGCTTGCAACGTGCGGCAAACTATGCTATACTGTACGGTGCATGAGACTTTTCACGTCATGGCGGCGTGGATAGAAATAGAAGGAGTGCTAATCTAATGAACTGGTATGAGATCGTTCTCGGCGTCGTCCTCATCGCCGTGTCCGTGTTGATCGTTGTTTTCACCCTCGCGCAGGAGCAGAAGGGCCAGGGCCTGTCCGGCGCGATCATGGGCGAAAGCTCCGCCACGATGGCAGCAGGCCGTGAGCGCGGCGTGGACGCCAAGCTGGCCAAGCTGACCAAGATCTGCGGCGTCGTTTTCTTTGTCGTCACGCTGGTCGTCTGCGTTTTGAGCGCACGCCTGTGATTTTGGCAGGGTAACAAAGATGAAAAGGGTCCGCCAAGCGCTTTGGCTTTGTAAGCAGCGCCCCGGCGGGCCGTTTTTTGTGGATGTATATAAGGGTAGGGCACCGTCGGATGGCGGTGCGACGTAAATTAAAGGAGCAACTATGACACCGTTACAGAAATCTATTTTAAACGCGGTCAAGCGCCGTCCCATGACGCTGCGCGAACTGCAGAACAACCTGCAGGTGGACAACTCCCGCCTGCGCACCACCGTTTCCGCTATGGTCGCCACCGGCGAGCTGTCGATGCGCAACGGCACCTATGTGCCCGGCTTTGCGACCTATGAGAATGCTGCAGCCCCCAACACGATTCCCTGCACGCTCGTCAAGCTGGCCGCGCGCTTCGGCTTTGCCAGCCGCGACGACGGCGAGGGCGACATCTTCATCCCGGGCCGCGCGCTGCACGGCGCAATGCCCAACGATAAGATCAACGTCAAGCTGTTCGACCACCCGCGCGTGGAGGGCTCCTCCGAGGGCGAGGTCGTCGAGGTCACGGTCCCGAACAACCGCTTTGCGGGCACGGTCTGCCTGTCCGAGGATGGCCGTATGGCCGTGGAGCCGGACGGCTGCCGCGACGTGAAGTTCCTGCTGGCCAAGCAGGGGAGCGAGGGCGTGCACCTGGGCGACAAGGTCGGCTTCCTCATTACCCACCGCGGCAACCGCCACAGCGACCACCGCGCCGCCGTTGTCGAGAAATTCGGTTCCTCCGACTATGCGTCCGAGTGTGCCAAGGCCATCCTGTATGGCCGCAGCGTCCGCCAGGAGTTCCCGCCGGAGGTGCTGGAGGAGGCCCGCGCCTACGACAACGCCACGATTGACCCCGCCGAGGCCGCGAAGCGCCTGGACCTGCGCGGCATTCCCATCTTCACGATTGACTCCGCCGAGACGAAGGACATCGACGACGCCATCAGCCTGCAGAAGCTGGACGACGGCTACGAGCTGGGCGTTCACATTGCCGACGTCAGCCACTATGTCCGCCCCGGCTCCGCGCTGAATGAGGAAGCGTTCGAGCGCGCAACGAGCATTTACTACGCCGACAAGGTCATCCCGATGCTGCCGACCCAGCTGTCCAACGGCATCTGCTCGCTGAACGAGGGCGAGGACCGCCTGGCGTTCTCCTGTCTGATGCGACTGGACGAGAACGGCGAGATCCGCAGCTACAAGTTCGTCAAGAGCGTCATCTGCAGCCGCGTCAAGGGCGTGTACAAGGAGATCAACGCGCTGCTGGAGCCCGAGGAGGGTGTTGACCTGACCGACCTCAAGACGAAATATGAGGCCGTGCTTGACCAGCTGCCCACGATGGACGAGCTGTACCGCAAGCGCCTGGTCCTGCGCAAGGCCCGCGGCGCCATGGATATCGAGTCCAACGAGGCTAAGCTCGTCATGGACGAGAACGGACGCTGCATCGACATTGTCAAGCGTGACCGCGGCACGTCCGAGTGCATGATCGAGGAGTTCATGCTGCTGGCAAACCAGTGCGCCGCCAACGCGGGCCGCACGAACAAGGCCCCGTTCGTTTACCGCGTGCACGAGGCCCCCGACGCCGAGAAGATGGAGAAGCTGTCCGCCACGCTGTTGGCCTGCGGCCTGAACGCCAAGTTCAAGAACCCCATCCCGACGCAGCTCGAGCTGGCGGCCCTGCTGGACGAGACCCGCGGCCAGCCCATCCAGATCCCCGTCCACACCGGCATTCTGCGCAGCATGCAGAAGGCCCGCTACGCCCCGCAGCCCCTGGGCCACTACGGTCTGGTGCTGGCGGACTACGCCCACTTCACCAGCCCCATCCGCCGCTACCCCGATTTGGCGATTCATCGTATTTTGACCGAGATGCTGAACGGTGTCTCCGCCAGCCAGCTGCAGCGCGACTTCAACGAGTTTGCCCAGCAGGCCAGCGAGAAGTCCAGCAAGCAGGAGGTCGCCGCCGTGCGCATTGAGCGCGATGTAGAGGACCTGTACAAGGCCGAGTATATGCACAACCATCTCGGTGAGGTCTACACCGGCACGGTGGCCGGCATCACGCCCCGCGGCGTCTTTGTCGAGCTGGACAACACGGTGGAGGGCTTTGCCCCCGCCGCGCAGCTCTGCAAGGGTGAACCGCAGGTCATCGACGGCGTCAGCATGCTGGACCCGCTGACCGGCAAGAGCTGGATGCTGGGTTCTTCCATGAAGATCCGGGTCGCCGCCGCCGATGTGGCGCTGGGCCGTATTGATTTTGAGTATATGGTGGAGTAATTTCCCACGCCATACAATAGAAAACTCCCTGTCCGCACCGGGCAGGGAGTTTTTTGCGTCTTATATCACCTTGTGCTCCATCCATTTCCCGCGGGCAAACCGCACAAGGAAACATAGGCTGCGGCAGATCCAGTCGATGAACATACCGAACCAGACGCCGGTCAGTCCTAAGTGGAACTGCAGAACGAAGATGTAGCTCAGAATCACGCGGAACAGCCACATGCTGACGATGCTGACCGACATCGTAAACTTGGCGTCGCCGCCCGCGCGCAGGGCGTTGGGCAGGGTAAAGCTCGTCGCCCAGAAGAAGATGCTGAACAGGTTGAACCAGTGGACCACGTGGGTACACATGGCGGATGCCTCCGCCGAGAGGTTGAACCAGGTCACGACCTCGGGCATCAGGAAGAACAGCGCCGCGTTCGTGACGGCCAGCCCCGTGATGGCGATGCCCAGCAGCGTGACGGAATAGCGCTGCGCCTGCTTTTTCTCGCCTGCGCCAAGGCACTGCCCGATGACCGGGATCATGGCAAGGCTCATCGTGTTGCCGGGGATGTTCGCCAGCGTCGAGACCGAGTTTGCCACGGCATTGGCCGCGATGGCCGAGGTGCCTAAGGTAGACGTCAGGCTGCTGACACACAGCTTGCCGATCTGGAACATGCCGTTTTCCAGACCCGACGGGATGCCAATGGACAAAATCTGCATGATGGGCCTGCGCCGGGGCCGCAGGTCAGCGAAGCGCTGCACGCGCAGGGGATTGTGCAGGTCCTGGTTCTGCCACAGGATGAACACCGCGGCGAACACACGCCCAATCAGCGTGGCCAGCGCCGCGCCGATAACGCCCATGCCGAAACCGTAGATCAGCAGCGCGTTGCCCGCAATGTTGATGACGTTCATGACAAGGCTGGCCAGCATACTGATGCGGCTATTGCCCTGCGCACGGAACAGCGCCGCGCCGCCGTTGTACAGGCCGATGAAGGGGTAGGACACCGCACTGATAAGGAAGTACTGCTGCGCAAACCGCATGACATCCTCATCAATGCTGCCGAACACCATCCGAAGGATCGGGCGGGAGAGCAGCATACAGACAACACCCACCGCAACCGTAGAGATGCCCAGCACGCTGTACAGCTGGGCGGCGCTGCGGCTGGCGTTTTCCTCATCCCGGCGGCCCAGATACTGGCTGGCAATGACCGCACCACCGGTAGCCAGCGCGGACAAAATCTGAATAATCAAAATATTCAGGCTGTCCACGAGCGATACACTGGAGACAGCGGCCTCACCCACACCGGCGACCATCAGCGTGTCGGCCATGCCCATCGTGACGCTTAATGTCTGCTCCAGCAGCAGGGGCCAGATCAGGGTGAACAGCGCCCGCCTGGTAAACAGGGGACCTTGTGATTTTGCAGTGGATGTCATGGTAAACTCCCATCCTCTTTTACTTGGATTTTACCATTAGTATACAGCAAAATCTATGCGAAATCAAGGATTTGACACTTGTACAAAAAATGCCTGCGAACGCTGTAGCTGCGCCCTGTACAGCAAAAATCCGCAAAAATTAAATCGCAAGGATTTTGCCCACTTTTGCGGCGGCAAAAAGCCCCGGCCACAAAAGCTTGTGGCCGGGGCAGATCATGCGGCGGCTTGCAGGGGCCGCAGAAGGACGGTGGTTAGAAGTCGACCTCGGTGTCGTAGTAGCAGCACTTCAGCAGCTTTTCCATCTCCTCCTGGGTCGGCTGGCGCGGGTTGGAGCCGGTGCAGGCATCGGCAATCGCGTTCTTTGCGATCTCGGGCAGTCTCTCGAGGAATACGTTCTCGGGGACAAAGCCCTGCTCGGCGGGGTAGGAGTCGGGGCCGTAGTGGCCGATGCAGTGCGGAATGTTCAAATCGTCGTTCATGCCGCGCAGATACTGGATGAGCAGCGCGACCTTCTCGTCGTCGTTCTCGCCGCCCAGGTGCATCTTGTCGGCAATGACGCCGTAGCGTGCCTTGGCGGTGGGATCCTTCGCGTTGTAGGCGATGACCTTGGGCAGGTACATGGCGTTGGCTGCGCCGTGGATGATGTGTGCGCCGTAATCGGCAAACGCCGCGCCGGTCTTGTGGGCCATGCTGTGTACGATGCCGAGCAGCGCGTTCGAGAACGCCATACCGGCCAGGCACTGGGCATTGTGCATCGCGTCGCGCTTATCCATATCGCCGTTGTAGCTGCCGACCAGATCCGCCTGGATCATCTCGATGGCGTGCAGGGCCAGCGGGTCGGTAAAGTCGCAGTTCGCGGTGGAGACGTAGGCCTCGATGGCGTGGGTCATGGCGTCCATGCCGGTGTGGGCGACGAGCTTTTTGGGCATCGTGTGGGCCAGCTCGGGGTCAACGATGGCGACATCGGGCGTGATCTCAAAGTCGGCAATGGGGTACTTAATGCCCTTCTGGTAATCGGTGATGATCGAGAAGGCCGTGACCTCGGTGGCCGTACCGGAGGTGGAGGAGATAGCGCAGAAGTGGGCCTTGCGGCGCAGCGGCGGGATGCCGAACACCTTGCACATATCCTCAAACGTGATGTCGGGGTACTCGTACTTGATCCACATGGCCTTGGCTGCGTCGATGGGGGAGCCGCCGCCGATTGCGACGATCCAGTCGGGCTGGAACTTTTCCATGGCGGCAGCACCCTTCATGACCGTCTCCACGGACGGGTCAGGCTCGATGCCTTCAAACAGCTCTACCTCCATGCCGGCCTCTTTTAAGTAGGCCTCGGCGCGGTCCAGGAAGCCGAAGCGCTTCATCGAACCGCCGCCGACGCAGATCATGGCGCGCTTGCCGGGCAGCGTTTTCAACGCTTCCAGCGCGTGGGGGCCGTGGTAAAGGTCACGGGGTAAAGTAAATCTAGCCATAGGGTTTGCCTCCTTTAAAAATAGCTCTCTCGGACTTTGATAATTAAATGTCAAAATCTGTTATTAACAGTATACACCTTATGTGTCTAAACGGTCAATCGACAATACAGAGAATTTTCCGGCGATAATTCAGCATTTTGCCAGTGGAACACTCATAGGCTGTTCTATGGGGAAGGGGGCAGGAGCTATGCGTCCGATCACGCCGCAGCAGAATACAAAAATGCGCCTGCGCATGCGGCTTTTGGCGGCGGTGCTGGCGGTGGGGTGCCTGGGCGGGCTGGCGGTGAGGCTGTTTGTGCTGATACTGCGCGACCCCGGCGGCTACGCGGCACGCGCCGCCGACCAGCAGCTGCGCGGGGCCACGCTGCCCGCCGCCCGCGGGGAGATCTATTCCGCCGACGGTACGCTGCTGGCCGCCAGCGAGACCTGCTGGACCATCCGCGCCGCCCCGCGGGAGATGGCCGACGACGCCGTAGAACCGGCTGCGCGGGCGTTGAGCAAAATTTTAGAGCTGGACTACGCCGATACGCTGGCCAAATTCAGCCAGCGAACCTCCAACGACTGCCTGCTGCGCCGCCGCGTGGATAGGACGATGGCCGACGCTGTGCGGGACTGGTGCCGGGCGAACGGTGTGGACGGCATACAAATTCGGCAGGATACCCGCCGCGTCTACCCGCAGGGAAATTTTATGGGCGGCATTTTAGGCTTTACCGACGTGGACAACGCGGGCCTGTGGGGGCTGGAGCTGCGTTACAACGACGAATTGACCGGGCAGAACGGGCGCATCCTGACCGCCAAGAACGCCTGGGGCTACGATATGCCGACGCACTACCAGACGCTGGTGGACGCCGTGCCCGGCAGCACGCTGACGCTGACCATCGACGCGAACATTCAGCACTGGCTCGAAAGCGCACTGTCCGCCGCTGTGACGGAGCATCATGTGGCCGAGCGCGGCGTCGGCATCGTGATGGACGTCCACACCGGGGCCGTGCTGGCGATGTCCTGCCAGCCCGACTACGACCCGAACGCGCCGCGGACCCTTATAAATAAGGAAGTCCGTGACGCTGTGAATGCCCTGACCGGCGAGGAGCGCAGCGCCGCGCTGCAAAAGGCCCAGCAGGCACTGTGGCGCAACAAGGCCATCAGTGACCTGTATGAGCCGGGCAGCGTGTTCAAGCTCATCACGGCGTCGGCGGCGCTGGACTCCGGGGCGTGTAAGGCCACGGACTATTTCACCTGCGCGGGTAAAATAACCGTCGCAGGCACGCGGTTCCGCTGCGCAAACGGGCATATCCACGGCACCGAGACCTTCGCCCGGGGGCTGGCTGTCAGCTGCAACCCCTGCTTTATCCAGATCGGTGCGCGACTTGGAAAAGAACGCTTCTGCGATTACTTTGCGGCCTTCGGCCTGCGGGAGGCCACGGGCATCGACCTGCCGGGCGAGGTCAAGCGCAGCGAATACTACACGGCGGACCGGATGGGCCCGGTGGAGCTGGCGAGCTGCTCGTTCGGGCAGAGCAGCAAGGTCAGCTACCTGCAGATGCTCACGGCAGTCTGTGCGGTGGTAAACGGCGGCGAGCTGATGCAGCCCTACGTTGTGGCGAAAATCACGGCGCCTGACGGCACTGTTGTGAAGAAAGTGCAGCCGACGGTGAAGCGCCGCGTCATCAGCGCGGAAACCTCAGCCACGATGTGCCGCCTGATGGAGGGTGTCGTTACAGGCGGCACGGGAAAGCAGGCCGCGCTGGCGGGCTACCGCATCGGCGGCAAGAGCGGCACGAGCCAAAAGCTGGACAGCGCCAACGAGGGAGCGCGCATTGCGAGCTTTGTCTCCGTTGCGCCCATCGACGACCCCAAGGTCGCTGTGCTGGTCTGCCTGGATGAACCCCACAGCTGGACGACGAGCGGCGGCGCTCTCTCCGGGCCGGTGTGCGCCGAGGTACTGGGAAAGGTGCTGCCGTATCTGGGGGTGGAGCGGGAAAGCGGCGAATAAAGGCAGCCGGGCACGGGCGGATATGGAATCCGCCCCTACGTTGAATCGGGAAAGCGCAGGGTGACGGGGCTCTGCCCGTTTGCCGTTGCACTATATAAAAAACTCTGCGCCGTCCCTCTTGACATTCCCCGATCCGGTGTTATACTGGTAAAGTACGCAAACGAACAGTTAGACAACGAACAATTCGGAATCTAACTTCTTGGACCCAAAAACCGTAAAGGAGGGAAGAAATGCACGAATCATCGTATGATGACTGCGGCTGCTGCGCGGATGTCCACTTCGGCGCACTGCTGAACCAGACCTCGCGGCTCATCCGCCGTGCGCTGGATGCCCGCATCAACGCCGAGGTCAGCTCGGAGCTGTCGGGCGTGCGCGGCATGGTGCTGGGCGACATCGTCCGTGCCGAGCGCCAGGGCCGCGACGTCTACCAGCGCGACATTGAGCAGTGGTTCAACATTCGCCGCTCCAGCGTCACCGCCATGCTGCAGGGCATGGAGCAGGATGGCTTCATCACCCGCAGCGCCGTGGCGAAAGACGCCCGCTTAAAGCGCCTTATCGCCACAGAGAAGGGCCGCGCCTGTCACAAGCAGATCGAGGCAAGCATTGCGCGGTTTGAGGATGACCTGCAAAGCGGCATTGACCCGCAGCAGGTCGCCGCGGCCCGCGCTGTGCTGGAGCAGACCCTGCGCAACGCACAGCACTTCCTGCAAGAGGAAAATACCAAACAAGAGAGGGGAAATACCAATTGTTAAAAACACTCGGACGTGAAACCAAGGGCTTCCGCCTGGTCTCCGTGCTGACGCCGATCTTTATGATCGCGGAGGTCATCATGGAAATGATCATCCCGAAGATGATGGCCTCCATCATTGACAACGGCGTCACGCCGGGCAATATGCAGGTCATCTACACCGTCGGCGCACAGATGGTCGTCGCGGCGCTGTTCGGCCTGCTGTTCGGCATTCTGGGCGCGGTGGCCGGCTCCCACGCGGCCACGGGCTTTGCCCGCAACCTGCGCCGCGGCATGTTCCGCAACATCCAGACCTTCAGCTTTGCCAACATTGACAAGTACTCCACCGCGGGCCTGGTCACCCGCATGACCACCGACGTCACCAACATCCAGAACGCCTACCAGATGATTCTGCGCATGTCGGTGCGTGCGCCCGCCAGCATGATCGTGGCGCTGATCATGTCCTACACGATCAACCGTCGGCTGGCAAACATCTATTTGATCGCCGTCATCCTGCTGGGCTGCGCGCTCGCCTTTATTATGAGCCGCGCCACCAAGTACTTCGGCGAGGCATTCCGCAAGTACGACGACCTGAACGAGAGCGTGCAGGAGAATGTCTCCGCCATCCGCGTTGTCAAGGCCTATGTGCGCGAGAAGTTTGAGGGCGAGAAGTTCCGCAAGGCCAGCGAGAATGTGCGCAATCTGCTGATGCGTGCCGAGCTGATCCTGGCCTGGAACGCCCCGCTCATGCAACTGACCGTCTACAGCTGCATCCTGCTCATCTCCTGGATCGGTGCCCAGCTCATCGTCAGCTCCGGCGCAACGACCTTCACCACCGGCGACCTGATGAGCATGCTGAGCTACTGCATGAACATCCTTATGAGCCTGATGATGCTGTCCACGGTGTTCGTCATGATCACGATGTCTGCAGCCTCCGCCAAGCGCGTGGCCGAGGTGCTGGACGAGCAGTCCGACCTGACGAACGGTGAGGATCCCGTTATGGAGGTCAGGGACGGCTCCGTCAAGTTCGACCACGTCAGCTTTGCCTATAAAAAGGATGGCGAGAAAGCCCTCGAGGACATTGACCTCGACATCAAGTCCGGCGAGACCATCGGCATCATTGGCGGCACCGGTTCGGCTAAGTCCAGCCTTGTGCAGCTGCTGCCGCGTCTGTACGACGTGACCGAGGGCAGCGTGACCATCGGCGGCGTTGATGTGCGCAGATATGACCTCGACACCCTGCGCAACAACGTCGCCATGGTGCTGCAGAAGAACGAGCTGTTCAGCGGCACGATTGCCGAGAACCTGCGCTGGGGCAACCCCGACGCCACCGACGCCGAGATCGAGGACGCCTGCAAGCAGGCCTGCGCCGATGAATTTATCGAGCGCTTCCCCGACAAGTACCAGACCCACATCGAGCAGGGCGGCAACAATGTCTCCGGCGGCCAGAAGCAGCGCCTCTGCATTGCCCGCGCACTGCTGAAAAAGCCCCGCATCCTGATCCTGGACGACTCCACCTCCGCCGTCGATACCGCGACGGACGCAAAGATCCGCCATTCGTTTGCGGAAAAAATCCCCGGCACGACGGTGTTCATCATCGCCCAGCGCATTTCCTCCGTGGAAAATGCGGACAAGGTCCTCGTGCTCGACAACGGCAGGGTCAGCGGCTTTGACACCCCGGCCAACCTGCTGAAAACAAATGCCATCTACCAGGATGTCTACAACAGCCAGACCAAAGGTTCCGGCGACTTTGATGAGAAGGGAGGGGAGGCATAATGGCACAGCAGCCTAAAGTCGTAAAGGTCGGCCCCGGCGGGCGCAGCAATGGCCCCCGCCCCAAGGTCGAAAACCCCGGCAAGGTGTTCAAGCGCATCCTCGCCTATGTCATGAGCCGCTATAAGGCACAGGTCATTGTGGTGCTCTGCTGCATTCTGCTGGCCGTATTCGCCCAGCTGCAGGGCGTCATGTTCTCCCAGACGCTGATCGACAGCTACATTCTGCCGCTGCTCAAGGCGGGCAGCACGGACTTCAGCGGCCTGGCCGCGGCTATCCTGCGCGTGGCAGTCATCTACTGCGTCGGCATCGCTGCTGTCTTTGTGCAGAACCGCCTGATGGCAAGGATCACCCAGGGCACGCTGAAGGATCTGCGTGACGAGATGTTCACCCACATGCAGACGCTGCCCATCAAATACTTTGACACCCACGCCCACGGCGACATTATGTCGGTCTACACGAACGACATTGACACGCTGCGCCAGATGATCAGCCAGAGCCTGCCGCAGCTCGTCAACACGGTTGTGACCCTCGTCGGCGTGCTGGCCTCGATGCTCTATCTGAGCGTCCCCCTGACGGTGCTGGCCCTCGCGATGGTCGGCGTCATGCTGCTGGCGACGAAGTACCTGACCGGCAACTCCGGCAAATACTTCATCAAGCAGCAGCAGGAGCTGGGCAAGGTCAACGGCTACATTGAGGAAATGATGAACGGCCAGAAGGTCATCAAGGTCTTTTGCCATGAGGAAATTGCCATTGAGGAGTTCGACAGGCTCAACGATGAGCTGTTCCACAGCGCCGACAAGGCAAACTCCTATTCGCTGGTAGCAATGCCCGTCAACGGCCAGCTTGGCAACCTGTCCTACGTGTTCTGCGCCATCCTCGGCGGTGCGCTGGCTATCAACGGCTTCGGCGGCTTTACGCTGGGCGGCCTCGCCAGCTTCCTTGTGCTGACCCGCCAGTTCAACCAGCCCATCAGCCAGATCTCCATGCAGCTGAACTCCGTCGTTATGGCGCTGGCCGGCGGTGCGCGTATCTTTGCACTGCTGGATGAAAAGCCCGAGGTCAACGAGGGCGACATCACCCTGGTCCACGCCAAGTACGAAGCGGACGATACTGTCACCGAGGCGAACGAGTCCACCGGCATGTGGGCGTGGAAACGCATGGATGCCGACGGCAATCCCCGGTACACCAAGCTGGAGGGCGACATCGTCTTTAAGGATGTGGACTTCGGCTACGACGAGAAGAAGATCGTCCTGCATGACATCAACCTGTATGGCCGTCCGGGGCAGAAGATCGCCTTTGTCGGCTCCACCGGCGCGGGCAAGACGACGATCACGAACCTTATCAACCGCTTCTACGACATCCAGAAGGGCCGGATCCTGTACGACGGCCACGACATCAAGTCCATTGAGAAGGACGCGCTGCGCTCCTCTCTGGGCATCGTCCTGCAGGATACCCACCTGTTCACCGGCACGGTCATGGAGAACATCCGTTATGGCCGCCTGACCGCCACCGATGAGGAGTGCATGGCCGCCGCGAAGCTCGCCAATGCGGATACCTTCATCAAGCATCTGCCCGACGGCTACAACACGATGCTGACCGGCGACGGCACGAATCTGAGCCAGGGCCAGCGCCAGCTGCTGGCGATTGCCCGCGCGGCTGTCGCAGACCCGCCGGTGCTGATCCTGGACGAGGCAACATCCTCCATCGACACCCGCACCGAGAAACTTGTGCAGGACGGCATGGACGGCCTGATGTATGGCCGCACGACCTTCGTCATTGCTCACCGTCTGTCCACCGTGCGCAACTCGGACTGCATCATGGTGCTGGAGCAGGGTCGTATCATTGAGCGCGGCACCCACGACGAGCTGATCGCCCAGAAGGGCCGCTATTACCGCCTGTACACCGGCAACTTTGCCGAGAACTCTTAAGCGCAGAGAGGTCGAAAAAAGCCGCAAAACGGCATAAAATCAATCAAAACTGCCGGGATAGCATCTGCCGTCCCGGCGGTTTTTGTGCAAAATGCCGCAACAGCGCCAAAAAGTTGACGGGAAGGTAAAAAGTGGTTATAATAGGATACGTAGACACGCAAAAAGCGGTGTTTGACCACGCGGCATGAGGGAAACTACAAACAAGATTTGCCGCATAATATACATGATATACCTATAGGAGGAACAAATATGGCACCGAAGAAGATTGCACAGACCGTACTTACCGAGGGTAAGTTCTATACCATCAGCGCCGCCAACGGCAAGGTCGTTGAGGTCGCTGACTATAACATTGACAATGGCGCGAAGATCCAGCTGATGGACAACGCCAACTTTGAGTGGCAGCAGTGGAACTTCGTCGCAGCAGGCGACGGCGTTTACCGCATCCAGAACCGCTTCACCGGCAAGATGATGGATCTGGACATGGGCGGCGTCAGCGACGGCACCCGCGTCCACCAGTGGGAGGGTGCCCAGGCATCCAGCCAGCTGTGGGTCGTGGAGCCTACCAACGATGGCCGCGTCAAGATCAAGTCCAACCTGGCCGGCAAGCTGCTGGACCCCGGCATGGCTACCGAGAACGGCACCGTGCTGCAGATCTGGGCTGACGTCAATGGTGACAACCAGTTCTGGACCATCAACGAGGTCACCCGCAAGCCCAAGACCAGCGTGAAGGCCACCACCGTGAAGGCCAAGGCCGCTGCCGAGAAGGCCGCCACCGAGGTCGTCAAGGCTGCTGAGCCTGTCGTCGAGAAGGCCGTCAAGGCTGCCAAGCCTGCCGCTGAGAAGGCCGTCAAGGCTGCCAAGCCTGCCGCTGAGAAGGCTGTCAAGGCTGCGAAGCCCGTCGTCGAGAAGGCCGTCAAGGCTGCCGAGCCCGTCGTTGAGAAAACCGTCGAGGCTGCGAAGCCCGTCGTCGAGAAGGCCGTCAAGGCTGCCGAGCCTGTCGTTGAGAAGGCTGTTGAGGCTGCCAAGCCCGCAGCCGAGAAGGCCGTCGAGGCCGTCAAGACCGCCGCTGCCAAGACCAACACCCGCAAGGGCGGCAAGGGCAAGCGCCGCAAGTAATTTGCTTTGAACTTTTTCCCTGCAATTTTTGTGCTGTAACGAGAAAACCCCGCCCCGTCAGGATGCAGTTCCTGACGGGGCGGGGTTATTTTTTGTTTGTGGCTGAAAAGCCTTCCCCTACGGGGGAAGGTGGCCCGAAGGGCCGGATGAGGGGCGAGTGTGCCAGTATTGCCCGTGAACGAGCTGCGGCGGAAACGCTGCCCTCATCAGTCACCTGCGGTGACAGCTTCCCCCACGGGGGAAGCCTTCAGACTTACCCCAGCGCCGCAATGCTCTCCTTGATCTTGGCGGCCTTGTCCTGGGCGGCAGCCAGCTTGGCGCGGGTCTCCTCGACGAGCTTCGCCGGGGCCTTCTCGACGAACTTCGGATTGTTCAGCTGGTTCGTGAACATGCCCAGCTCCTTCTCGGCCTTGGTCAGCTCCTTGTTCAGGCGGGCCAGCTCCTTGTCGCGGTCGATCAGCTCCATCATCGGGATAAAGCCCTTCGCGTCGGGGGTCGCCACGTTGACCATGCCGTCGGTGCTGCCCTCGTACTTTGCCGTGACCGTCACGTCGGTGGCAAAGGCAAAGCGGGCCAGATACGCGCCGCCCTTCTCAAACGCGGCGGGGGAGGCAGTCTCAATGACCATGCTCGTCTTTTTGGCCGGGTGGACGTTCATCTCGGCACGCATGGCGCGGACAGCCTTGATGTAGTCCATCAGCTTCTCAAAGTCGGCGCAGTCCTCGGCCCAGACCTTCATGTTCTCGTCGCCGGGCCACTTCTCGTTCATGATGGTCTCGGCGCTGCCGGGCAGAGCCTGATAGATCTCCTCGGTGATGAACGGCATGAAGGGGTGCAGCAGCTTGAGCGCCTTGTCCAGCACGTAGACCAGCACCTTGCGGGCCGCGTCGGCGGCTGCCGCGTCCTCGCCGTTCAGGCGGGTCTTGCAGATCTCAATATACCAGTCGCAGTAGACCTCCCAGATGAAGTTCTCGACCTTCTCGGCGGCCAGACCCAGCTCGTACTTGTCGAGGTTGGCGGTAGCCTCGGCGGCGACCTTGGCAAGCTCGGACAAAATCCACTTGTCGCTCATGTCGAGCAGGCTTTCCTCGGGCAGACCCGGCTCAAAGTCCTCGGGCAGGTTCATCTGCACAAAGCGGGAGGCGTTCCACAGCTTGTTGGCAAAGTTGCGGCAGGCAAGGACTTTTTCATCGCTGTAGCGCATATCGTTGCCTGCGGTGGAGCCGATGATCAGCATCATGCGCAGCGCGTCCGCGCCGTACTGCTCAATGACCTCCAGCGGGTCAATGCCGTTGCCCAGGGATTTGGACATTTTGCGGCCCTGGCTGTCGCGGACAATGCCGTGGATCAGTACCGTGTCAAACGGTGCCTTGCCGGTGTAGGCCAGACCCGAGAAGATCATGCGGGACACCCAGAAGCCGATGATGTCATAGCCGGTGACCAGCGTGTTCGTGGGGTAGAAGTAGTTGTAATCCTCGGCGTTCTCGTTGGGCCAGCCCAGCGTGGAGAACGGCCACAGGGCAGAGCTGAACCAGGTGTCCAGCGTGTCGGGGTCCTGGGTCATGTTGGAGCTGCCGCACTTGGGGCAGGTGCAGGGGGCTTCCTTGGCCACGACGGTCTCGCCGCAGTCGTCGCAGTACCAGGCGGGGATCTGGTGGCCCCACCACA
>OLVR01001859.1_pt1 | contig 18032 bp, 18 predicted proteins | sample 1673261 | NCBI WGS metagenome assembly OLVR01 (sample SAMEA3178938, study PRJEB25190) | human gut metagenome | biome: human gut; feature: human-associated habitat; material: faeces | place: Austria | collected 2013 | reverse complement strand
GAAATAGAAGGTAGGGTTTCGATAGCAAGCACAGCAAGCGAGTACCCGCTTGCGAATTTTGAGATTTTCAGGTCCCTTACCCGAAAATTCAAAATTGCTTGTTGGGATAGTCCCAAACCCTTATGAGGAACGGAGGCGGCGCATGGCAAACCGAAAGCGAAATATTCAAATAAAATTCTATGTCACGGAGGACGAAAAACGGCTCATAGACGAAAAAATGAGCCAGTTACCCACACGCAGATATGGCGCTTACCTCCGCAAGATGGCGATTGACGGATATATCATCTATACGGACACCGCAGATATCAAGGCATTTACCAAAGAGCTTTCCGCCATTGGTCGGAATATCAACCAGATTGCCAAGCGGATCAAAGCCGGAGGTCCTGCGTATCAGGCCGACATGGACGAGATACGGGAAAGGCTGGATGAGATATGGCAGTTACAAAGACACATCCTATCAAGTCAACGCTGAAAGCCGCCATTGACTATATCTGTAACCCGGAAAAGACGGACGGAAAGCTGCTTGTTTCTTCCTATGGTTGTGCCGCCGAAACTGCGGATATCGAATTTTCCTGGACCCGCCGCCATGCCATCGACAAGGGAACGAACCTGGGCCGTCACCTGATCCAAGCCTTTCAGCCTGGGGAGGTTACGCCGGAACAGGCCCATGAGATCGGCATGGAGCTTGCAAAAGAAATCCTGGGCGGCAAGTATGAATTTGTACTTACTACCCATATAGACAAAGATCATGTTCATAACCACCTGATTTTCAATGCGGTCAGCTTTGCGGATCACAAGCACTATCATTCCAACAAGCGGAGTTATCACTATATCCGCCGCACCTCCGACCGGCTTTGCAAGGAACACGGTCTGTCTGTCATCATCCCCGGACAGGACAAGGGCAAGAGCTATATTGAACATCAGGCTGCGCAGAACGGCACCAGCTATAAGGCAAAGCTGAAAGCGGCCATCGACCGGCTCCTGCCAGCCTGTTCCAACCTGGAAGAACTGCTTCGCCGCCTGCAGAGGGAAGGTTATGAGATCAAGCGCGGCAAGTATATCTCCGCCAGAGCGCCGGATCAGGAACGATTCACCCGTCTGAAAACCCTGGGTGCGGACTACACCGAAGAAGCCCTTGCTGCCCGGATCGCCGGACACGCCAGACCTTCCCGCCAGTCGAAACAGCAGGACGGAAAGATCAGCCTGCTCATTGATATTCAGAACAACATCAAGGCGCAGCAGAGCGCAGGCTTCACCCATTGGGCGAAGCTGAACAATCTGAAACAGGCCGCTAAAACCATGAACTTCTTGACGGAGCATGGCATCGGCAGCTATGAGGAACTGGAATGCAAGGTGGACGCCGTGTCTGCGCGCAGAGATACCACTCATACGGAGATTAAGCGGATAGAAAGCAGAAGTGCCAAACTTACCCTTGTGATGAAGCACGCTACCACCTATCGCCAGTTGAAACCGATCTACGACCGTTACCGTAAATCCGGCGATAAGGAAAAGTTTCTGCGGGGGCATGAGAGCGAAATCATCCTTTTTGAAGCGGCCGCCAGAGAATTGAAACGGCTGGGGGCTGTGCCGCTGCCGACAACGGAAAGCATGAAAACGGAGCTTGCTAAGCTCAACGCAGAAAAGGAACGACTCCTTACAGAGTACAAAACCGCAAGAACCGAAGCCCAGGAATACGATACCGTCAAGCAAAATGTGGATGCGCTGCTGGCCGTTCCAAAGGAACAGGAACAACAGCGGCGGCATGAACTGGAATAAATTTCTCTGAAAGACGCTGGGCGTAGCTCCCGGCATCCTGTATAATGGAACTGCGGAAGGAGGTTTTACCGATGACAAGAAGCGAAGCAATCAAAGCATTTTTCTTCAAAAGTGTACTACCCGTGACCGTGGCACTGATCCTGTATTGTATCTTCAAATCCGCCTGCATGAAGAACGGAGAGATTGACTATGTATGGCTCTGGATACTCTGCGGGTTGCCGTTTGGCCTCCATCGGATGTGCCTCTGGATCGTGCCGGGCGGCGGTTCCCTGGGTGGAGGGATTGCCCTGTTTGCACTGAACTTTATTATCGGCGGTGTGATCGGAGGTTTCGTTCTGGCATGGCGGCTGATTGTGGCAGTGTGGTATGTGCCGCTGACGGTGTACCGGCTGATTGTTGGATGACTTTTTTGCGTCATGGAAATATGGAAAACTGCCGCTCGTGCCGATGGAAAAGCCGTTCACAACCTGGTGGAAAAAGACAAGCCTTTTCCCACAGGTCTGCAAACAGCTTTCCCACAGCCTCACAATCCTGGCAGTTTACGCACATTCCCACAACGCCTACTACGGCGAAATTTGCATCTCTTATAGAAATAGAACCCCTTTCATGTTAAAATTAAATTACATATTCTAAGGAGGTTGAAGCTCATGGACGAAAATAATTCCATCCAGCTTTTTGAAGATAGAAAAATACGCACCGCATGGGACGAAGAACAGGAAGAATGGTATTTCTCCGTTGTGGATGTTATCGCTGTCCTGACAGATAGCTCCAATCCAACAGACTACCTCAAAAAAATGCGTAAGCGTGATGAACAGCTTGCAAGCTACCTGGGGACAAATTGTCCCCAGGTAACAATGATGGGCGCAACAGGCAAAAAGCGCAAAGTGTTGGCGGCAACGGCCGAACAGCTTTTACGCATCATTCAGTCTATTCCTTCACCTAAAGCCGAACCGTTCAAACTCTGGCTTGCTCAGGTCGGCCGTGAGCGCATTGAAGAAACGATTGACCCGGAACAGGCAATCGACCGTGCATTGGAAACCTATCAGAAAAAAGGCTATGATACAGACTGGATTCATCAGCGGCTCCTTTCCATCCGTGTCCGTAACGAGCTTACCGCTGAATGGCAGGAGCGCGGTGTGCAGCAGGGCAAAGAGTATGCCATTCTCACCGATGAGATCACGAAAGCATGGTCCGGCATGACTACTCGGCAATATAAGAAGCTGAAAGGTCTGAAAAAAGAAAATCTCCGTGACAATATGAGTACGATGGAAATTGTGCTGAATATGTTGGCAGAGGCGACAACCACAGAGTTGTCAAAGGCGCACCAGCCGGAAGGGTTTTCTGAAAGTCAGAAGATCGCCCACCGCGGCGGCAGCTATGCCGGTCAGGTTCGACAGGATATCGAAAAGGATACCGGGCGTCCAGTCATCACATCGCAGAACGCCGCACAGCTTAATGCCGTAGTCGTTGACATGATAGAAAGTGTAGCGGAAACGGAAAAACCTGATAATGACGAAAACAAATAAAAAAACGGGAGTACAGCCGATCGGATGAACCGAAAAGCTGTACTCCCGTTTTGCGTGACAGAAAGTGTCTGAAATCAAGCCTTTTTCTTCATGTGCCAGCAAGCAGACCGACACATGAAAAATCATAAAGGCTCCCTTTGAAAATACGGATACAGGGAATTATTCTGTGTTTTTTCCACCCATATCCTCACAGATTTTAGACCGTTTGGAACTGTAATGCGGACAAGCGACCAGACACGCCCGGAAACTCTGCTTGCAGCCGTGAACACATTTTTTACAGATATGGTTATACTGCCGCCTGCCGTTGTCACCCAGGAAGAACGCCCATTCCAGCCGCCATTTCTTGCTTCGGCTCATAGGCAGTCATGCTCCGGCACATCACGGCCGGGCTTCTTGCCCTCCGGTGGCTTATGCTCGGCACACTCCCGTTTGGCGTCCTCTAACCGCTCACGGATGGAAGGCTTCTCCGGCTTCGTCTGCTCCGCGTGTTCCTGCGCCTTCTCCAGTTCCTCGCCGCGTCTGCCGTTGTTGATAACGCCGTCGATCATGCCGTAGTCATCCTCCAGCGTCATTTCTGCCGTGCGGAGAGGATTGTCCTTTTCCGGCTGCTCCGCTGCCACGGCAAAGGCCCGTGTGCCGTTTCCCATGATAAGGTACTTTCTATCATCGGAAATATGGTGGACACCGTAACCGGCTGCCTCCATCTGCTCCCGGCTCATAGCCGTCACCTGAAAGCTGCCCCTCGGTGTCTGCACACGTTCGCCAGTTTCAAAACGGTCTGGAAGAAAAGCGAGGTCTTGTTTCTCTGCCGGGACAGGGAGAACGACGATATTGCCATTGATCTGCATAAATCGTTCCGGCGTTTTGAACTGTTCCGTGTATTTCTGAATCAGTTCCGGGGACAGGGAGGCAAAATCTTCCTCACCAAGTCCAACCACCAAAAAAGTCCCTGCTACGATATCATAAATTTCTCCATTTTCATCCCGCAGCCCACGGTTCAGATCAAGCCCGATGAGCTTTCCTTCATCATTGCAGACCAGCGCCACCGGGTCAGAATAGGGATAGGTTGCCCCAATATCACCGCCAACCTCTGCCTGCAGGGAATGAAGGTCGGGGTCGATCTCCTTCACATAGGGTTCCTTCATGGGTTCCACTACAAGCACAGTCATCTTTTCCGAGGCAACCTTCTCCGCAGCGGACAGCATTTCATCCGCATGGGACTTCTCCGGGTCATCCAAAGCGGCCTTGACCTCCGCCGGGTCAAAGTCCAGAAATTCCTCATAGCCTGTGGCGTCCTTGAACTTGTCAATTTCCGAAGGAAGATAATCCTCCTGCGTCTGTCCCAGCGTCGCCAGCTTTTCATCCAAAGCGGAAATGCGTCCGGCCATCAGGTTTTCGTAAAGTTCTTCCTTTGCGGCGTGCGCCTCCGGGTGCTCTGCCGCATACTGCGGATCGTTCTGACGGAAAAACTCGTCCATGTCAAAGGCGATATCCATAGCCCACTCAGATTTTTCTTCTTCGGGAAGATCATCCTGGAAAGTCATCACCCGGTATTCGTCGGGGATGCTGCCGCGTTCGCCGTCATAAAACTCATGGAAGCTGCTGCCGGTATCCCATACATATCCCTGATTGGTGAAGGTGCCGTTTTCATCCATAGCGATATCCCGACCGTAGGCTTCATAGTCGATGTAGTTCTTCAGATGCTCCGGCACCTGCATGGCATCCAGTTCTTCGATGTAATAGCGCCCCAGATCGTCATAGTCCTCAATGTTGGGGTAAATCTCATAGCAGTCCAGATTTTCCGTCAGGTTGATGATCTCCTGCACACTGCCGCAATGGTCGCCCATCTCCATACCGGCCTGGAACCTCGCATAATCGCTCTGGTCCATTTCATCCAACTTGGACGCCAGATAGTTCAGCTCGTCCAGATTCTCGTATTCGCCCAGCTTGTCATAGAGGCCGTCCACATAGCAGTCATAGTCCGTGATGAACCATTCCTCATAGGGCTGGCCGAAGTCATCCTTCTGGCCAATCCCGATACGCTTAAACACTTCTTTCAATTCCTCGGCGGTGGTGGGAAACTTCACCCACTCGCCCACAAGCTCGCCCTCATTGTACTTCCCAAGATTGGTGATAAAGGCGGCAAAGGGATAATCCTTGTCGTGATCGTAATATGGCATATCAGCACCTCCTTACAGTTCCGGCGCAGACTTTTCCTTATGGGGCTGCACCTTGTTTTTCTCCGCACATTCCTTTTTGCCCTGTTCCAGTCGTTCCCGGATGGAGGGCTTTTTCTCCGGCTCCGCAGGGCGTTCATGGTTCCACTCGTCACCGGAGAGAGAAATGTATCCGTGTTCCGTAAAATGGCCCTGTTCCTCCTGCATGGCGTACTTGCCAAACGGAACAGGGTCGATTGCTTTCAGAAGTTCCGGGGGCAGCAGCATATCCATGTGCTGCGCCAGATACCGCCACCCCAGATCATTCAGATCGTGGATATTGGGCTCAAATACGAAATAGTCAATGTTGTCCGCAAACTCCTTAAACTGCTCTGGCGCTGTCAGCTTGAAGGGCGAGGCCTGCACCGCCGCCAGCACCTCCCGGTCCTCCGGGGAGAGGGCAGTCATCGCCGCCCTCACTTCGGGTAAATGTTCCAAAGTCTTATTTTCTGCCATTGACACCTTCCTTTCTTTTCGGAAATTCCAGTTTGAAGTTGATGTATTTGCCGCCCGTGTCATCCAGGATCACCGCAGCGTCATAAGCAGCCTGTTTCTTTTCAGACCACATTCCCTTGACATTGGTACGTCCCTTTTTCAGAAGGTCCGTTGCCATCTTCTTTGTCAGCTCCTTCTTGCGGCTCGTCCAGAAGCGGTCATTTTTCCAGAGGACGAAACCACAGGACCGATCCGAACAGGCAAAGTTTTTCTTCCCCTCATAGACCGGCTGGCCGCAGCGGGGGCAGGTGCCGATCACTTCCTTCTCCGGGGCAAACAGCTTTTTGCCGTCCTCGGAAATACAGGAATAGGTGGACACGATCTCCTGGACCATCGTGCGGATACCGTCCATGAAGGTATCCGGGTCAGCGCCGCCCTTTGCGATCTCCGTCAATTTCTGTTCCCATTCCGCTGTCAGCATGGGAGAGGTCAGCGGCTCCGGCAGAATCGTGACAAGGTTGATACCGGCTTTTGTGGGGATCAGGCTCTTGCCCTTGCGTTCCACAAATCCGGCAGCCACCAGCTTTTCGATGATAGCCGCCCTGGTCGCAGGCGTGCCAAGCCCTTTCCGCTCCGCCTCGTCGGGGATACCATCCTTGCCTGCGTTCTCCATAGCGGACAGGAGGGTATCTTCGGTATAGGGCTTCGGCGGCTGGGTGAAATGCTCGGTAACAGCAATCTCCGCACCATCAAAAATCTGCCCTTCGGTGAAGTCTGGGAGTGTGCCGCCGTCCCCATCCGCTGGCTTTTCCTTCAGGGAGGTACGGAAAATGCGGTCGATCTCCCGCCAGCCTTCGGAGAGGATGCGCTTGCCCTTTGCGGTGAAAGAATAGCCGCCGCAGTCGAAAGTTACCGTGACTGCCTCATACACATACGGCTCCGCTGATGCACACAGCAGCTTGCAGCAGACCAAGAGAAACAAATTGCGCTCGCCCAGGGGCAGAGCCTTGATATCCGCTTTTTCAATCTCCATTGTGGGGATAATGGCGTGGTGGTCGGATACATCCTTGTCGGAGATCATGGACTCTACCAGCGGGAAGAAGTTACTGCAGCTATCAAAGGGCGGCACGTTCGCCGCCAGATGGATGACGCAGGAGGCTGTTTCCGCCATATCTGAGGTCAGATACCGGCTGTCCGTGCGGGGATAGGTCAGCAGCTTCTTTTCGTAGAGGCTCTGTGCGTAATCTAAGGTCTGCTTTGCCGTGTATCCGAACAGGCGGTTTGCCTCCCTCTGCAAGGTGGTGAGATCATAGAGCTTCGGCGGCTGTTCTTTCTTCTGTTCCTTCGTGACAGAGGTACAGGTGACGGCCGCACCCTTGCACATGACCGCTGCCTGTTCCGCCTCCGTTGGATCGGTGAACTTTTCCGACACCGCCTCGGTTCCATCCAGCGTCAAGCGCAGCAGATGATACTTTTCCTTGTGAAACAGCGTGATCTTCGCGTCACGCTCCGCCAGCATTGCCAGTGTGGGTGTCTGAACACGGCCCACATTCAGGGTACGGTGATAGAGAACGGAGAAAAGGCGCGTGGCATTGATCCCCACCAGCCAATCCGCTTTTTGGCGGCACAGGGCTGATTGATACAATGCTTCATAATCGGCGCCGGGGCGCAGGTCAGAAAAGCCCTCTCGGATAGCGCTGTCCTCCATCGAGGAAATCCAGAGGCGAAGGACCGGCTTGCGGCAGCCGGTCATTTCATGCACCAGCCGGAAGATCAGTTCACCTTCACGCCCGGCGTCACAGGCATTGACAATGGTATCCACGTCGGAGCGATTCATCAGAGCACGGAGATTTTCAAAGGCGTCCTCTTTACCCGATGCCAGCACATAGCGGAACGGCTCCGGCAGAATGGGGAGATCGTCATAGCGCCATTTCTTGAAATTCTCGTCATAGCCGCCCGCATCCATCGGGGATACCAGGTGTCCCACGCACCAGGATACGAGAAGGCCGCTGCCCTCATAAAAGCCATCGGCCCTGGATGAAGCACCCAGGGCCGACGCGATAGATTTTGCTACACTTGGTTTTTCTGCGATAATCAGTTTACTCATTCTTTTCCTCCGTTTCCTCGTCCTCGGTCAGATATTCTTCTTCATCCTCCAGGTCGAAATCATCCAGATCAGCGGGAACTTTCTTTCCCTGCTTCGGTTTCAGCACCAGGAAATAGACCGCCGCGCCGCCTCCGGCTGCAAGGATCAGCAGCACCGCCAGGATCGCCCCGGTGTTGCTTTTCTTTTCAGGCTTCGGATTCTCCGGCTCGGTGGGCTCCGCAGCTTTCTGTTCTGTGCCAACACATTCACTGAGGTTTTTTACGCAGACCTGGCAAGCAGTGTTGACCGCTCCGGCCTGGCACTTTTCCGTACAGGTGCAGACAATAGGTGTTTCCGCCTTTTCTCCATCCTCCGTGAGTGCCATGAGGTCGGCTTCATCCACCTGATTCAGAAAATGCACGGTTTCCTCGCCCTCGTCGTCACGGTCGATAATGAGATAGAACACGTTGCCGTTCTTTGTCTCCACCGTGATGAACTGCTTGCCGCTGGCGGTCGGGCTGCCAATATCGTCGATCAGTGACAGGTTCCCATCCGGCGTCAAAGCGGCACCGCCATTCAAACCGCCGCCCAGCATCCCCAGCAGATTTTCCAGAGTTTCTGCGTCCAGGGAGAAAGAACCTTCCCCGGAGCCAGCCTCGCCGTCACTTACCGTCATGTAGCCGGAATAGACATAGCCGACTTTCTCCGGCAGGATGACCTTCAGCCAGTCGCCGTCCGTGCCGATCACCCTCACGGTCGTTCCGTTGGGAAGCTGGGTGAAGGCGGTATAATCCATTCCTGCACCCGTGCGGACATTCAGATTGCCGCCGCCCGTGGTGACAGTACCGGTCTGCCCAGAGTCATTTTCACTGGAATTGAACTGGATACCGTCCTCGGTGACGGATACCGTGACCTGGCTGCCTGCCAGAGCGGAAAGCAGATCAGAGACATCCCCAGCCGTTTCCTGTTCAGCCACGGACTCCGTGCTTTCCTCGCCGCCGCTGGCAAAGGCGGTGATAGAAAAAGCGGCAGTGCTGAGCACCACCGCCAAAAGAGCCGATACCATTTTTGTCATAAAGTTATGCTTCATCCTCGTATCCCTCCGTTTCCTCATTCTCGGTGTTGCCCTCCTGCAGCATACCTTCCGGCAGAGAGATCATACCGCTGGCATAGGCTTTCAGGAAAGCGGTCAGCTCCTTGTTGTCCATCTTCACGGCTTTCACCATGCGGACGATTTCCAGATTTTCTTCCTCCGCAAGCTGGGCCTCCAGCGCACGAAGGCGTTTCTGCTGCTCCGCGATCTTTTCTTTGGTTTTCGCAATGTCATTGCGGATCTTCTGTGTCGTTGCCATAAATCAAATTACCTCCATATCGTTTTTTAGTTGTAGGGCGGTCGCCCGAAAGCGTAAAAGTGGGATTGCCAGTAGCTTGTGTTGATATCTGCATACTGAATGGGGTCGCCGCAGTGCAGCATTTTCCCACCGCCCACATAGATACCCACATGGGAAACACCCGGCGTATCGTAAGTACCGACGAAAAAGATTAAGTCTCCGGGCCTTGCATTGGCAGAGGATACCGGGGTGGAAATGTTGTAGAGCCCCTGGGCTCCCAGCCTGCCCGTATTGCAGACACCGCTTTGCGTCAGCACCCAGGATACGAAGCCGGAGCAATCAAAAGAAGTGTTCGGATTACTGCCGCCCCATACATAGGGGTAGCCGATGTACTTCTCCGCCTCGGTAATGAGCGCCGCAAAGGTTTCATCTTCCAGTGCGGAAGGCGGGATATCATAGGTGGTGGGCGGTTTGGTGTACTTGTCTACATAGCCGGAGCCGGGGAATAAATCTTCCCGGTTTCCCAGCGTTGCCATATAGACCGCATACAGGGAAAGTGTTTCCTCGTCCATGATGTAGACCGGCACATGGGAAAGGTCAAAGTTTTCCAGCTTTACCTTGCAGATATAGTAATTGTACGGCACTTCTACATCATAGTCGTTTCCCTCACTGTCTGTCCGTGTCTCCGTCCGATAGCGCACCTCCACTTCCACGGTCTGCGTCAGGATGTACTGCTTTTCAAAGAGCATTTGCAGCTCCGCCTGAACCTCGTCGATGGTAAACACCCCTTCATGGAACGCCGTGAGAATAGAGATCAGCACATAAGGGTCATGCTCGATCTCGTCCAGATCAAAACGGTATTCGTCATATCCTGGGTGCAGAGCTTCATAGTGATCCAGTTCATATTGAAGCTCCTGCTCCAGTTCACAGTAGGCCGCCTCCGCAGCCAGCATATCCGCATCCTCGGAGAGATAAGAGGAAGTGAACACGCCGCCCACACCGGAGCCCGCCATCATGGAACAGGAAGATATCCCGCCAAACAGCAGGGCAACACAGGCGCCAATGCCAATCACCAGCAGAACCGCCCGGCTATGGTGTTTGATGTAGAGGAATGTTTCCTTGAAGGCGTCCTTTGCTTTCTGCGCCGCACTTTTCGCCGTGGCCGCTGTATTCTTTGCGGTTTTCTCTGCCTGTCGCAGCTCCTTTGCATAGTTCCGCTTGATCCGCTGTTTCTGCAGAAAGCGGGATACCGGGTTAGAAGCCGCCAATGCAGGATCATCATGCAGTGCCTTTTGGTAAAGGTAGTCGGCGTTTGCCTTAAAAGAAGCCTGCTCTGCCTTCGCCGCGTCACGCCAGGGCTTTGTGCGGTGATGGTGGACAGTGGCACGGACTTTGCCTTTTCCGTAGGCAAGCCCGCGTTCCGTCAGCACCTCGCCCTTGTGTCCAGCCTCTACACCCACATTTTCCTGCTCTACCTCATGCACCTTCGCATGGGCAGCGTGGACGATCTCATGGACCGGCCGGGAAAGCGGATTGTGCCGCAATCGTCCGTTGGGGCGTTTCTCCACTTCTTCAAAGTGAAGCTGCATTTTGCCTTTTCCGGCTGTTTCGTCAAAAACACGCTCGGTACGGAGAACTTTCTTTGTGGGGATAGCGGCCTTTGCCGCGTCCAGCCTGTCCGCCGCACGGTCGGAACGGTCGATGTACTTTCCAAGTACGGGATCGGCACGTTCTTCCTCGGTAAATTGCAGGCGGGAGGACGGGCGCTGCCTTGCGGCAGAACCATCCCGCACCGCCTGGGTGTCAGCCTTTTCCGCCTTTCGTGCGCTTTTCTTCTCATGGTGTTCCGCCGCACGCAGGGCAAGGTCAGCCGCAGCGCCAGCGGATTCTTCCGAAGAAGCGGACAGTTCCGTTTCCGGCTCCCGGCTGCTGATATGTTCCACCTCTCCCGTGGCAAGATTTTCCGATACCGCACCGTCACGGGTCATTTTCTGCGTGATCTTATCGGTCGCTTTCAGTTCCCTCATAGGCAGTCACCTTCCTTTCCATAGGGGCAGAAGTCACCGCAGGTGCCATTCTCAATCATGGCGATATAGCGAAAAATGGGATAGGCCTGGGGCGGGCAGACCGCATTTCCCAATGTTTTCAGCCGCAGCGCCCGGTCATCCATGCGCTCGGTCATGCGGGGGATTCCTTCCGGTTCGGCGGTCCAGAGGATACGTCCGTCCATCCTTTCGGGAAGCCCATGAGCCATTCCACCCAATCCGGATTCAGCGCCGCCGTTTCGGACACCGGTCGCTCCTGGGAGATGATCTGCGCCGACAGGTTCCCGTCCTTCTTCGCCGGATCGAAGGCCGACGGCTTCAAGGTTGAGCTGAAACCGTCCGACGCCACCGGGGTCAGATAGAATACCGCCGCCGACAGGCTGAGGCTCCAGATCGCCCCGTTTCGGTTCCTCTTGCGGAATATCCCATTGTCCGACAGGAATACATCCAGGCTTGCCGCGTCCCTGGCGGTGTTGTTGTCTGAGGCAAGGGGTGTGGGAAACATCAGCCGCGACGATAAAAGTTCGTTGGCGCTCATGCCATGCGCCGACACCGCAAGCCGGAAATACGAATGGGAGAACAGCGTATCCCGCTTTTGCCAGGTCAAAAATCGTTTTGTCGAGCCCCATATTGATGAAGCCAGCAACATTTTCCCCAAGCACCCAACGGGGCCGCAGCTCGGTAATAACGCGGCACATTTCCGGCCACAGGTAGCGTTCATCCGCAAAGCCCTTCCGTTTTCCGGCGGTGGAGAAGGGCTGACAGGGAAAGCCGCCTGAGATAACGGTAACTGTTTCAAGTCCTGTTTTTTCAAAAAACGCCTCCTTCGTGAAAGTAGTAATATCCCGGAACCTGGGAACATCCGGCCATCGTGCGGAGAGGATGGAGTGCGGAAAATCCGCCCACTCACACTGGCAGACGGTTTCAAACCCGGCAGCCTCCGCCGCCAGGTCCAGACCGCCAATGCCGGAAAACAGGCTCACATGGGTCAGTTTATTCATGGTTCTTCGGCGCACGGAACGGTTCGATCTCACTTTCCAGCTCCGCAAGGACCGCCTCCATATCCGCCGTGACCGCCTTGTTTCTGGCGATCAGCCGGTTCATCACATCAAAGAAGGTTTCACCTTCCTGTTTTTCTTCTGTATGCAAATAGCGGGGATCATTCATGTTCGTTTTCTCCTTTCCCGGTTTCACCAAGTTTTGTTGTCATAATGCTGTAAAGTTCATTGTCCTTCGGGAAGTCATCCACAAAAGGCAGGATCACATTACCGAAGAAGATCAGCCCCTCGCCGGGGCCTGCGTTGCTGATATGCGCCGCCTGCTGGTTGGAGATATTCAGGCGCTCGCAGAGGATTTTCCTGTCTCCGCTGGCCTGGTTCAGAAGGTACACAAAATCGCTGTTTTCAAAGATGTTCTCGATCTCCGGGGAGGAAAGCAGGTCCTTAATATTCTGCGTGATCCCCGTGGGGATACCGCCCCATTTGCGAAAGCGTTTCCAAATTTCCACGCTCCAGGAACCAACCTCGCCCCGCAGCAGAAGGTGGAACTCGTCTACGAAGTACCAGGTGGATTTGCCCTGATCCCGGTTTTGGGAAACACGGTTCCATACCTGGTCCTGGATCACCAGCATACCCAGGCTTTTGAGCTGCTTTCCCAGCTCCTTGATATCGAAGCAGACAATGCGGTTGTTGATATCCACGTTGGTACGGTGGTTAAAAACATTCAGGCTGCCATGCACATACAGTTCCAGTGCCGCCGCGATCCGCTGTGCCTCCGGCTCCGGCTGCCGTTTGATCTCGTCATACAAATCTTCCAGCAGCGGCATATTCTCCGGGCGGGGGTCTGCAATATAGGGGCGGTACACGATCCGCACAGCACGGTCAATGACCGTTTTTTCCACCGGCTCCAGACCGTTCCGTCCGCCTGCCGCCAGTTCGCAGAACGACAGGATAAAGTCAGATTTCAGCGCCAGCGGGTTATCATCTTCGCTGTAATTGAGGTTGATATCCATAGGGTTCACATACTGCGTGCTGGTTGGAGAGATTTTGATGACCTGGCCTTCCAGACGGTTCACCAGCAGAAAATATTCCGCCTCCGGGTCGCAGATCAGGATATCGTCCTTTGTGTTCAGGAACACACCCACGATGGAACGCTTTGCGGAAAAGCTCTTGCCGCTGCCGGGCGTACCTAAGATCATGCCGTTGGGCGTTTTTAGCTTTTTGCGGTCAGCAAGGATCATGTTGCCGGAAGTAGCATTGAGCCCATAGTAGAGGGCTTCGCCGCCGTGGAAAATCTCCTGTGTGGTGAAGGGAACGAACACCGCCACCGCCGAAGTGGTAAGCCCGCGCTGTATCTTAATGCGGTTGACTCCCAGGGGCAGAGCCGACACGAAGCCGTCCTCCTGCTGAAAGTCCAGCCGCACCAGGGAGCAGTTATATTTCTGCGCCACGCTTGCCGCACGGAGAAGGTCATTCTCCAGCTTTTGCTTGCTGTCCGCAAAGTTCACCACCAGGAAGGTCATCAGGAACATTCGCTCATTTCTGCTTTGCAGATCACGGAGAATGTTCTTTGCCTCGCCTGCGTAGGTGGCAAGATCGGTGGGGATGATATCCATGTCGAAACCTTCCCGCACTGCCTTTTTCTGTGCGTCGATCTTCATACTGTCAATGTCGGTGATTTTCCGCTTGACCGTTTTGATTGCCTCGTTCTGATCCATACTGCGGATATGGAGGCTGACAAGCAGCCCGCTGTCCGTATCCAGCAGTTCGGTGAGCATACGGTCATCCATTTCCGGTGCGCCGATCTGCAGAAAGGACACGGCACAGAATTTATCCGCCATCGTGAACTTCCTTGCTTCACCGAAGCGGAAAGAAGAAGGTGCGATAAAATCCTGGATCGACAGGCCGGAAGGGGCAAGCCAGCTCCATTCAAAGGCAAACCGTTCCCCGTCCGGGTGCAGGATGCCGTGGAGCATTTCCAGCCACTCCTTGCCGCCAAGCTCCTTTGCCAAAGCACCCATGACCTTGAAATGGTTAAGGGCGTCCATGACGATCCGGGAAAATCGTGCCCGTGCGGTTTTACTGTCCCGTGCCTCGATGGTGAGGGTCAGATACTTTGTTTTGATAAGACCGTTGTTGCCCCGTTCAAGCTGCTTGCGGAGCATTTGCGTGTAAAGCTCACGGATATGGTCGAAGTGATCTCCTTGCGCCGCGATCTCGATACGCTTCACAAAATCCTCCCGGTTCATGCGGCGGCTCACAAGAGAGAGCTGCATCCCGATAGAAGCGTCATGGGCGTTATACATATCGCAGAGGGCTTCAAAGATCGCCGTCTGGTCGTCAGGCTTTGCAAGCTGATAATTCACATCCTCGAACTCGATACACTTCGACCAGGTGTGGTCGTCCAGCTTGCACAGACCGTCCGGGTACATCTGGCGGAACGGTAAGGTGTCCTGTGCGGAATGTACCTTGCCGTCGCCTCTGGCGGTTTCCAGGATACGGCTGATCTCACGCTTTTCTGCGACGGTCAGCTTTACCGCGGCTTTTGCCGCCTGTCGTGCCTGCGGCTCTGGCTTTCGCTTTCTGAACAATGGCTTTCACCTCCTTTTCCGCCTGGGCCTGCCGCTCCAGGGCTGCGTAGAAATTGTTTGTCTGGTAAGGCCGCTCTTTCGTCCGCAGGAACATACAGCGGATGACCTGTCCGGCCACCACCTCCAGGGGTTGACCATGCCGCTCATACATGGCAAGCAGAAAGAACGGGAGCATGACGATAATCATGCAGAACGCGGCGGCACTGTTGCTGGCCGTGCGTCTGAGCAAAAAGAAAAGCGGTACTCCGATGAGTGCCGCCGCTCCGAAACATATAAGCTGCCGTTTGGTAAGTCCAAACAGCACTTTGGATTTTACTTTCGTCAAATCCTTTGGAATGGTTACATACGCCAATTTATCAAGCCTCCTTAATGCGCTCCGAACAGGCTCTTAGAGAGGCTGCCGGTCTTGAACAGGGCGAAGCACAGCAGGACCGTGTAGCCCATGCAGGCCCATATCGCGCCTGAGATATTTCCGTCCGTGGCGATACTCTGTACCAAAACAGAGTAGATTCCCACGCACACCATGATTAGAAATGCCTGGAACGCCAATGCAAACAGGGATTTCAAGTAGTTCTGTCCTGTATGGCTCCAATCCCGGTTTGTCATAGTGGCAAGCGGAATCGGTCCAACGGAAGTCGTCAAATACACCTCGATCATGCGGCCGTAGATGACAAGCATGATACAGATGGAAAGGGCGTTCATGGTAAGTCCCACAAAAAGGGACTGGAACCACAGCCCGAACAATTCTCCCGTGCCCAGGGCTTCAAGCTGCGCCTCCATATCCGTGATGACGCTGCTGATATCAATGGAGGTATTCCCGATGATGACGCCTGCGCTGCTGTTCACAACGCTTTGCCCCACATCGAAGATACCCATGACGATATTCCATGTGTTCGTCACAATGAGAACGGCACAGAATGTTTTGAAAATCCACTTGAAGAACATCCAGGTATCTACATCGTGCAGATTGTTTTTCTCTGTCACAAGCTGGATCAGCTCATAACACATTACGAATGTCAGGATAACCCCGGCGATTGGAACGATCACCGTTTCAGAGAGGTTTCGGATCATAGAAAAGACGCCGCTGTTCCATGCCAGCGGCGTCTGTCCCACTTCACCGGCGATCTCGCCTACTTTGGTATTGACCGTATCGAACATGCCCGACAGGTTTCCCGTGATTCCCTCGATGAGCAGCCCTCGGAGCCATTCATCGAGTTTGTCGAGTATGCCGCCCATAAGCGATCACCGCCGGACGATCAACCGAACAGACCGGAGAGCAGAGGTACAAGGGTGATGCCGATGAGGGCGACACCGCCGCCGGCCATCAACTGTTTCATACCCTGGCTTTTGGAAGCAGGGTTGTCCTGACCGTAACCTTCCAGAAGGTTGATAACACCCCAGATACCAAGACCTGCGCCCAGGGCCACTACGAGAGTCTGCAAAACACCAACTGCGCTGTTGAAAAATTCCATAAAATAATCCTCCTAAAAAATGTTTTTGATTTTGGGTTAAGTTGTTGCGTCAATCTCGTACACATCGAAGGTGTCCGTGGGTTTTACCACGGCACGCTGCTTCTTCATGTACCGTTCCATGTCAAAGACATTTTTAGGGTCGGCGTCGGCCGTGTATCTGTAATTCGGGTGCCGGGTGAGGTCGTACTTGTCCGAAAGGAACGGGCGCACGCCCCGCAGCATGAAGATACACTTGCCGCCGTCCATCACTGCTAATTCGTCCTGGGTCATCAACTCCTTTCCTAATTTTTGATAACTGAGGCCGTGGGAAACCTGGCTGCCCCGGTTTTCGGACTGGTTATAGAGATCAATGGTCTCTTTCCCCAGCAGCTCCGAAATTTCCTTGAGGGTGGATTTCTCCTTGCCTCCCAAAAACAAGGTGCTGTCACAGTTACCGATGATGGTATCTGCCGCGTCCTTGTAGATGGTCTTTAACTGGCTCTGCGACTGCAAAATAATAGAAGCCGATATCTCACGGCTTCGGATGGTGGCGATCAGCTTATCGAAGTTCGGTATCTGGCCGATGTTGGCAAACTCGTCCAGGATCAGACGGACATGGACAGGCAGCCGCCCGCCGTAGAAGTCATCCGCCTTGTCGCAGAGAAGATTGAAAAGCTGACTATACATGAGGGCGGCCACGAAATTGAAAGTGCTGTCCGTATCCGAAAGAATCACAAACAGCGCCGTCTTGCTGTCGCCCAGGGTATCCAGTTCCAGTTCGTCATATTCCATCAGGTCCCGCAGCTCCTTGATGTCAAAGGGGGCAAGCCGGGCGCCGCAGGAAATGAGGATGGATTTTAAGGTCTTGCCCGCCGCCATTTTGAATTTGCGGTACTGCTTCACGGCGAAGTGGTCCGGCTCCCGTTCCTCCAACTGAGAAAAGAGCAGGTCCACCGGGCTTTGATAAGTCTCGTCATCCTCTCTGGCTTCACTGGCATTGATAAGGTCCAGAAGCGTGATGAAGTTCTTTTCTTCCTCCGTGGCCTCGTACCAGATGTAGCCGATCAGTGCGGAATAATAGAGGCGTTCCGCTTTGACCCAGAAATCTTCCGAAGATTTTTCGCCTTCGCCCTTCGTGTTCATAATCAGGGCGTTCACCAGCTTTAAGATATCTTTCTCTGATCGGATATAAGCCAGCGGATTGTATTTCATGGATTTTCGGAAGTTTATCAGGTTGAGGCACTTGATACGGTATTTCTTCCGTTCCAGGAAAGCGCCGATTTCCGGCAGCAAGGTTCCTTTCGGATCGGTGCAGACATAGGACGAATGGGCTTGCAGCAGAGACGGCTTACAGAAGAACCGCGTCTTGCCGCTGCCGGAACCGCCGATCACCAGAATGTTTTTATTTCTGGCATACTTCGGCTGCTTTGGACGGCTCGCCATTGTGATCCGTTCCGTCTGCGTCATGGGGATGTTTTGGAAAAAGTCCTTGTCCATGTAGGGAGCAATATCCGCCGCCGTACCCCATGAAGCGTTTTGTCAAGTGCTTTTTTGAGTTATTGACGCAAATTATCGTG
>OLVR01001846.1_pt1 | contig 18201 bp, 18 predicted proteins | sample 1673261 | NCBI WGS metagenome assembly OLVR01 (sample SAMEA3178938, study PRJEB25190) | human gut metagenome | biome: human gut; feature: human-associated habitat; material: faeces | place: Austria | collected 2013 | reverse complement strand
GGATCCTCGAATCGGCAGCCATTACAACAACCCATCGTTCGGTTATGGTGGATATTGTTTGCCCAAAGATACGAAACAGTTGCTTGCCAATTATGCAGATGTACCGGAGAATTTGATAGAGGCAATCGTTGAAAGTAACCGTACCCGAAAAGACTTCATTGCCGATAGGGTATTGAACAAAGCAGGGTATTACGATTATTACAACCATGGTGATTTCAATCCTAATGATGAAAAGAAATGTGTTATTGGGGTTTATCGTTTGACAATGAAATCAAACAGCGATAATTTCCGCCAATCCTCAATTCAAGGAGTAATGAAGCGGATTAAGGCGAAAGGAGCGGAAGTAATTATTTATGAACCGACTTTGGAGGATGGAAGTACTTTTTTCGGAAGTAAGGTAGTGAATGAGATGAATGCCTTTAAGATGCAATGTCAAGCTATTATCGCTAACCGTTATGATAGTTGTTTGGATGATGTGAAAGAGAAAGTTTATACAAGAGATATATTTAAAAGGGATTAAAATATCCTCAAATACCTAAAACGGGCAGTAAACAAAATATGCTTACAAAAAATATAACATTAAAAGGGAAAACTGTATTAGTAACAGGTGTTGCAGGTTTTATCGGATCCAATCTTGCAAAAAAACTGTTGCAAGATATTTCGGACATTAAGGTAGTTGGCATTGATAATATGAATGACTACTATGATGTTCGGCTGAAAGAGGAGAGATTAAAAGACCTCTCTTCCTTTTTATCATTTGTATTCATAAAAGGTGATATAGCTGATAAATCTACAATAGATAAACTCTTTGCAGAATATCGTCCAACTGTAGTTGTCAACCTTGCTGCACAAGCAGGAGTTCGTTATAGCATCAGTAACCCGGATGCATATATAGCGTCCAATCTGACAGGTTTTTACAATATATTGGAGGCCTGCCGTCATTCTTACGACAATGCTCAAACTGGGGTTGAACATTTAGTGTATGCTAGTTCAAGCAGCGTGTATGGTAGTAATAAAAAAGTGCCATATTCCACAGAAGACAAAGTAGATAATCCTGTAAGTTTATATGCTGCCACTAAGAAGAGTAATGAACTGATGGCACACGCTTACAGCAAACTCTATAATATACCGTCTGTTGGATTGCGCTTCTTTACAGTTTATGGTCCGGCGGGTCGACCAGATATGGCTTATTTTGGATTTACGGACAAGTTAGTTAAAGGAGAAAACATTAAAATCTTTAATTATGGAAACTGTCGACGCGATTTTACCTATATAGATGATATTGTGGAAGGAATAGTACGTGTGATGCAGCATGCGCCGGAAAAACAAAATGGTGAGGATGGTCTACCTATTCCTCCTTACAAAGTTTATAATATAGGCAATAACAATCCGGAGAGTCTGCTTGACTTCGTAACAATCCTTCAAGAAGAATTAGTTCGTGCAGGTATCTTGCCTACAGATTATGATTTTGAAGCTCATAAAGAACTTGTCGCCATGCAGCCTGGTGATGTACCGGTGACTTATGCCGATACTACTCCTTTGGAACAAGATTTCGGCTTCAAGCCTTCAACATCACTAAGAAATGGGTTAAGGGCATTTGCTGAGTGGTATAAAAACTATTACGGTTGAAAGGAGCAGTTACGGGGGCGGATTGCTATGGACGACAGATTAGACCAACCGATTTTACCATTTCGTATGTATGACCAGTTTAATTGGTATAAGTTTTTAGATGGAAAGAATATTCACAAAAGAAAATAGTCTTGAGGTTAAGGGAGTGGCTATCCTTCTGATGTTGGCTTTCCATTTGTTCGGTTTTCCTGAGCGGATTCCTGTGATTTCTATTGAATGGATAGGTTCTCCTGTGATAAAAGCGTTTCAGATATGTGTGCCTTTGTTTTTATTCTTGGGAGGATATGGTTTAGAATGTGTGGCGGTTAAGAAATCCATTGATAAAAAATGCTTTGTGATAGAATTAGAAAACTTTATACAGACTTTTGGTGGATCTGTATACCAACGATTGTCATAGGTATGTTGATTGACTACTACCCTATGGATATCTTTAAGATGTTCATGGAAATTTTCGGAATAACATCGGACTATAATGGAGAATGGTGGTTCTTTTCTAACTATCTTGAATTGTTTCTGTTGTTTATCGTTTTTCAGCATTTATTAAATTCTAACAAATATACATTGTCTAAAGCGATAATTACGCTTGTTATATTGCTAATATTCAGTCGTCTTATCGGAGGGTATGTGAATTGGAGGGAATATGGTATATTAGGAAGGCATATTCAAATGATATTGGTCAATGTTACAATCTTTCTTTTGGGGAGTGTTTTTGCCCGATATTCTTTATTCGAGGTTGTAAGAAGGGACTTTGGACACTGGTTAAATCTCCCTGGTATTTCTATATTCCTTGTTATTACCCCCATATTGGTACGTGGATATCTACCACTGATAGGAATTACTGAACTCGTTGTAGTACCAATGTTCTGCCTTGGAGTGGTAAATGGAATGGCGCAAGTAGGGGGGGGTAAAATATTAATGTTTTTTGGACAACATTCGATGAATATGTGGCTAACTCACACATTGTTCATCTATTACTATATGAAGAAGATAACTTTTATTACCGAGAATAGTATTGTAATGTATCTGACAGTAATTGGATGTTCGCTCACGGTATCGATACTTGTTGGTAAAATAAAAAAACATACTGGTGTGTTGAATAAAAGAATCGATACCTATTTATCATTTAAATAGCGAGGGAATAACCACTTTTAATAACCTATGCTCTTTAGGGAATAGAATTATAGCAAGTAAATTTAAAATGGTAATATGGCAGGAAGAGGATCGCGTGTAAAGAAAACGATACTTAATGCTCAGGTCAATCTGTTTTCTTCAAGAAGAATTAGTTCGTGCAGGTATCTTGCCTACAGATTATGATTTTGAAGCTCATAAAGAATTTGTGCCGATGCAGCCGGGAGATGTAGCAGTGACATACGCAGATACAACTCCACTTGAAACTGATTATGGATTCAAGCCTTCGACATCACTACGAAACGGGTTAAGGCATTTGCCGAATGGTACAAAAACTACTTTCATTAAAAAACACAAAGAAGGAGGATACAAATCCGAATATATACAGCAATTAATTACTGATTGTTTATGAAATACAAATGTTATTCATTTAAGAATAACTCAGTGATGATTCCTATACCCGAGACACTTAATGATGTCAAGATTCTTATAGGTTCTGATTATTATCGTAACTGCGAAAAAGAAATCGGCTGGGGGGGGGTATTTCTGCTACTACTAAAAGGCAATGTACTTGCCTGGTTCAGACTTTGCCAAATAAACACATTTCTTTTACCTATATTTCGGTTGATATATAAAGCCGTTTCACATAAACGTCAGATAGACATGCCTCTAACTACCAAGATAGGATATGGCTTCTATATGGGACATCAAAGATGTATGGTAATTAATGGTTCCACGATAATAGGAAACAATGTTAATGTTAGTCAGTTCCTAAATATCGGCAGTAACACTGGAAAGGCTGCCATCATCTGCGATGGAGCATATCTTGCCCCTATGGTTTGCATAGTGGGTGAGGTTGTCATAGGATATAACAGCATAGTTGGCGCAGGCGCAGTGGTCAATAAAGATGTTCCACCTCAATGCACCGTCGGTGGGGTTCCCGCAAAAGTGATAAGCTCAAATTTCACACAAGAATGGCATTATTATAAACCGACACATTAAAATGCAATAGTATATGGCAGGAAGAGAATCGCGTGTAAAGAAAACGATACTTAATGCTCAGGTCAATCTGTTTTTTTATTTCATTACTTTGGCCTTATCTTTTTTCTCAAGAAAAATTTTCTTGGAGAATCTAAGTGATGACTTTGTCGGATTGACAAGTACACTTCAAAACTTATTGGGATTTCTGAATTTAGCAGAATTGGGTATAGGATCTGCTATTGGCTATGTGTTGTACAAGCCTTTATTTGAGAATAATCAAAATAAAATAAATGAGATTATATCCGTCTTCGGATTCCTTTACAGGCGCATTGGAACTGTAATACTTTTGTCGGGAATATTTCTAAGTGCTTTCCTGCCTTTTATTTTCTCGAAATCAGAAGTCAGTATTACGCTCGTTTATTTTGCATATTATTCTTTTCTTACATCATCGCTAATAGGTTATTACTTTAATTACAAGCAGACATTGTTAGGTGCCGACCAAAGGAATTATGTCGTTACCGCTTATTTTCAGACAGCAAATTTCATTAAAGCCATTATACAAATCACATCTGCACTATATACTGAGAATTGCTATTTATGGGTTGCTGTTGAATTGGTATTTGCAATACTCTATTCCATAATATTAAACAGAAAGATCAAATCAGTCTATCCATGGCTGGAATCAGAAGTTAAGCGTGGAAAAAAGTTATTGAAGTTGTATCCCGAAGTGATCAGATATACTAAACAGTTATTCGTACACAAAATAGCTTTTTTCGCTCAATTTCAAACTACTCCATTTATTCTCTATATGTTTTCAACTCTTACGATTGTGGCACACTATACAAATTATACCTTGATAGTAAATCAGCTAATTAATTTTGCCAATAAAATACTTGGAAGTACAGAAGCTGGTATTGGAAATCTTGTGGCAGAAAATAAGGTAGAAAAATCATATAGTATATTTCAGGAACTTACATCGTTTCGATATTGGGTAGCAGGAATAGAGGTGTATGCTATTTACCACCTAATAGAACCGTTTATAATTCTTTGGTTAGGCGAGGAATACGTGATGGACAAATTAGTGTTGGTGTTGATATTAATCAATATGTTCATTATGCAGACTCGTGGTACAAATGATCAATTTTTGAATGCCTACGGCTTGTTTCGTGATGTGTGGGCACCTATAGCGGAAACATCGCTTAGCCTGCTTTCCGCCGTTTATCTGGGATATCAGTGGGGACTATCTGGTGTGTTGGCTGGTATGCTGATCGGTATGATTGCAATTGTTGTATGCTGGAAACCTTATTTCCTGTTTCATTGTGGATTTCATAAGCCGGTAATCATGTACTGGAAGGTGATGGTTTTGCATCTGATAGCTTTAGGTACAGCCTTTTGTGCATCTACAGCCTTGACTGGAAAAATAATTACCATGACCTATGATAATTATCTACATTGGTGCATAAACGCTATGATACATGTGCTAACATTTGCGGTGTCAAGCTTTATGTTGCTTTTCCTGCTTACTCCAGGTGCAAAGTTGTTATTCAATAGATTAAAAGAAAAAATATGAAGGTTTCAATTATCATACCTGTATATAATGTTTCGACCTATTTGACAAGTTGTCTTGAATCGTGCGTAAATCAGACATATAAAGATATCGAGATAATATGTGTAAATGATGGCTCACCCGATAATTCCTTGGCAATAATCAAGAAATATCAGGAGGCTGACAAAAGGGTCGTCTGTATATCAAAGCAAAATGAGGGCTTGCCGTTAGCGAGAAAAAGTGGCATCAAGGCAGCTACCGGAGATTATATTTTTCATCTTGATGGTGATGATGACTTGCCCCATAATGCAATCGAGTGTATGATGAAGACGGCAGTGGCTGAAAATGCCGACATAGTTATCGGAGATTATCTTTGGGTGGAAGGTAAACAAAGAAAAGTGATTGACTCCGAGATAAATGAGATTCTCGATTCTCGAAGCTATTCCAAATATTTGTTGGAAAGGGGGCTTTTTAATATATGGGGAAAACTGATAAAGCGAAGCTTATATACGAAAAACGCCATTGAGTTCCCGGCGAAAATAGTCATGGCAGAGGATTTGGTTGCTTGTGTGCAATTGGCGAGATTCGCTCAAATCATTGTTCCTATACACAAAATATGTTGTAACCATTATGTTAGGACAGAGTCGATGAGCCGAACCAACAAGTATGTGGTCGGCGAGTTGACCGATAGAACTATCCATGCAGTGTGTTTCGTGTCGCGATACTACGAGCAGATATCACTTGGCAATGAGTTGAAGTCTTCGATAGATCATTTACTGACTACGTTTCTTTACCAGTATTTATGTTCACCCTATCCGATAAGCCATCATAGGGAAAGTTTGCAATATATAAGGAGCAGGATATCGCCGGAATATATCAAAAATATTTCCAATACTGTCAAAAGAACATCGATACAGATGGCAATGAAAAATTTGGAATTGTCTAAATTAATGATGCGCTGCATCATGCTTTTACTAAAATTGAAGAAATGAACATAGCTTTTTTTCTATTTACATATCCCGGTATCGGTGGGACGGAAACGGTCTCTAATTTGCTTGCTGAGTGGTTTACTAAAAAGGGGGGGGGGAATTGTTGCGTGATTGCGTGGAAACGTGGTGAGCACAAGACTGCAAATAGCTTGACTGACATCTTTTATCTTCCTGATGGTAACAATATCGACTCCGATGCTAATGTTGAAGCCATATTGGAGTATGTGACCAAAAAGCAGATACGAGTCATCATCAATCAAGGCCCTTTCTGGAAAGGTACAAAACGACTGCATACGGCAGGGTGTAGACTGATTTCCGTACTACATTATGCCCCTTCGTTTAGAATCGACAACAACAGGAATGCAATAGACAGGCTGTACAACAACTCTGAGGGGAAGAACCTGTCATATAGAATAAAGACATTGGTACGTCATTCTTTCAAAGATTTTTTTTCCAAAAGGGATTTTTACCGGATTGACGCTCCCTTCTTTCGTGAAGTTCTGGAGAACAGCGATGCTTTCGTCTTGTTGTGTCCTTCCTATGTTACTGAGTGGAAGAATTTGCTGAAACTAAGAGATGACAGGCTACTTCTCTCTATCCATAACCCAATTATTGTGCCCAAAGTCAATGGTACGATAAAGACTGAAAAAATGAAAACTTTACTTTTCGTAGGAAGACTTACAGCATGGGACAAACGAGTCGATCGGTTATTGTATCTGTGGAGCGAGTTAGAATCGAAATATAAGGACTGGAAGTTGTGTGTAGTCGGTGATGGAGAAGAAAGGAAGAATCTCATGACATTAGCAAAAGAATTACAATTGGAGAGAGTAGAATTTGTAGGATACAAAGACCCACGGCCATATTATAGAAACGCAGATGTCCTTTGCATGACTTCAAGTTCCGAAGGATATCCTATGGTGGTTCTTGAAGCTGCTATTTATGGATGTCCTACCATTGCTTACGGAGTTTCTTCGGGTATCAAAGAAATGATAGAAGACGGTGGCACAGGTTTTGTCATCAAACCATTTCAAAAAGAAGAATATCTAACAAAGTTGAGATGGCTGATGGACAATCAGTCAGAAAGAGAAGCTATGGGTAAGAATGCGTATGTAAGGCTTTCTAAGTATGACATAGAAACAATCGGTAAACAATGGATCGCCCTGTTCAATAAAATAAGAGTAGAACAATGAAAGTATCAATAATCATTCCTGTATATAATTTGGAGAACTATATCGCAAAGACTATAGAGTCGTGTCTGAGACAAACGTATGGCAATATTGAGGTGGTCATTGTGAATGACGGTTCGACCGATGGTTCAGAAAAAGAGATTGAGAAGTATCTTGCAGATGAAAGAATAATTTATGTGAAGCAAGAGAATGCCGGTGTGTCGGCTGCAAGGAATCATGGGGTAAAGATTTCGACAGGGGATTATCTGACTTTTGTTGATGGAGATGATCTTTTGAAGTCTGATACAATTGAAAAGAATATAGAACTGATAAAGGCAAGTGAAATACCTATTGATTGGCTGGCTTTTCCCGTTGTAAGAATAGACGAGAACGGTTCTCCTGTCTTGATAACTTGTGGTCGGCTTCAAGACTATCATTACATGAAGGTGGAGGAACTGGATGCCCAAAGTGTCTATGCCCGATATGAGAAAGGATTGTTCCCACCGATCGTATGTAGTATGCTGTTCAGGCGTTCGTTTTTCGACCGGCGGTTTGTAAATGGACGGTACGAGGACACTTATATGTTTCTTGAACTATTGGAAAAGTATCCTGTTGTGTTACTTTCACCTTATGGCGCATACTATTATGTAAATAGAGAAAGTTCATTTATCAATGAGCCGTTTTCGGCAGAAAAATGGGTGGCTTACACGAGAGCCAGGATAAAGTCGATAAAAGTAGGGAACATGCTGTTTCCTGAACGAGTAAGAGAATTTAGAAAAATGAGTTCGTCGATGTATTACAACTTGAAATGGGTGAAGTTTAAGCATAGGCATGATGATAATTTTTCAAAGCCATTACATCTTTTAGAGTCGGAAATACCGGATATTAGGAAAGGGGGAAATATGGCATTGAAGTACTATATGAAATGTGCTGTCAGCGTAATGGGTTCAATCCGTAGAACAAGACGCAAATGAGAAATGATTGTGTAGATTGTTTAAGGGGAGTGGGAATCTTCATCATCGTATGGAGTCATATCTCTCTTGGAATCCTGTTGGATGAAATCGTCAACCCAATTGTCTTGGGTGTGTTTTTCATCCTGTCGGGTATGTTCTATCGAAGTATGCCATTGTACGACTTGCTACGTTCGAAGGGAAAAAGGCTTATCTCCCCTTGGCTGATTTTTGTAGTGATGGGGTATGTCTATCATTGGTTATATTCCTTTGTCGATTCCAAGCCATTCGATTATCTGATGTTGATTGAAGACTTATATACAGGGGATGATTATCGTGCAAACATTCCTTGTTGGTTCTTGATAAGCCTGTTTGAAGTGATGTTAATCTATGCTTTACTTGAAAAGTATATATGGTCGAGGAGGAAAAGGAGGATAGTCGTATTGTTGGTAATATCTATCATTGGGAATATAATGTTGTGTGAAGGCTGGAATTACTTTTACATAGGGAAGACATTGTTCTACATTTCACTATTTGGTGCAGGCAATATGTTTCTAAAACCTTTAAAACGCCTTCGTGGGGGGATTTTTGTTATGGCGGCAACAATATTATTACTTGTAAAAGTTTATGTAATAGATAATCAGTTTGCCGATTATTGTCTTGGTTGGATTGTCGCATTATGTATTACTGTGGGAATCTTTTCTGTTTGTGGTAATATAAAGAATACGAATGTCTTGGCAGCTACGTTGTGCTTCCTTGGTAAGAATTCTTTGGTAATATTATCATTCCATATCTTGGTGCTTGATTTTGTGTGGCGGCTTTTATATCCCTGTTTTGGAACGCCGGGGACAATACTTTCGTTTTTTATATCCATAATAGTTACAACGCTATGTGTGCCTATGATATACGTTTACAATAATATTATGCTATCTAAATTATGGAAGAGAGATGAGTAATAGGAATCTATTGGTTGATGTAGCGAAAGGGATAGGTATCGTTTTAGTGGTATTAGGACACAGTGGGATTGAGTTTGGGCATTACCTGATTTATATGTTTCATATGCCTCTTTTCTTTTTTTTGTCTGGTATGCTTCATAAGGATAGAGGTCTCAATGAACTATTGAGCGTGAAGGTGCCTAAAATGGGAAAAGCTTATTTACTATTTTTTACTTTGTGTACATTAGTCAGCTTAGCACTTAACGGAAGAGGTTTCCTTTATGAGGTCAATGTACTGAACCCGAAAGGTAGCGCAGGCCCACTGTGGTTCTTAATAAGTCTGTTTGAGGCGAATGTCTGTTTTGCGTTAATTCAAAAGTATGCCAACAAGCATTATTTTACGGTATGTTTCATGCTTACCGTATTAGGTTTCATCTTTTGCAAGAAAGGAATTCACTTGCATTGTTTCGTTGATTCAACAATGTCCATAATGTTTTTTTACGGATTAGGGTATGCATTCAAATCGAAAGATAACAAAAGATTACTTTCTATCCCATGGTATATGTCAGCATCGTTTTTCATTATAATGTATATTTGGGATTGGAAAGTTCTTCATCTGATTGGAAATGATATATATAGTAATACAATAATGGATAATTTCCTTTTATACATTCTATCTGCATTGGCTGGCATATCTTTTACATTTTCTATTGCGTATATTCTTACAAGAAAACTGCAACTTGCTGGGGGGGTGGCTGTTATGGGACGAAACTCCTTATATGTGTTTGCAATGCATCGGCCTGTATTAGACATTTGTCATAGTATCCATCCGGCAAACAACGACTGTATAAGATTTATATATGTACTGATTGCGTTGGCAGTAAGTTACTATATAGGGAAGATTATTTCAAATTTAAGATTGATCTAAATGGATAAGAATACTCCTGTTATATCTATTGTTATACCAGTTTATAACGCTGCTCCTTATTTATCTAAATGTATATCATCTGTGTGTTCCCAGTCTTTCAAAAATTGGGAGGTGCTGGCAGTAGATGATGGAAGTACGGATGATTCTTTGAAGATACTGCAAGAATGGTTCAAAAAAGATAGACGTATAAAGAATTACCACAGACCAAACGGTGGGGTTGTTGCTGCACGTGAATTTGCAGTAACTAAAGCCATGGGGAAGTATTTGTTTTTTCTTGACAGTGACGATTATTTACCAAATGATGCATTGGAAATATTACTTCGCACAATGGAAACAGCTAATGCGGATTTGTGTATTGGTAGCTATACACTTGTATGGGAGAAAACAGGGAAAAATGTTTTTGTAAACCATAGAAAGTCCTTTCGTAACGTAATAGGTTGCTTAGAATATTGCCTAAGGAATGGAGAAATGTTTTTACCTATAAAACTATATAAAACAGATTTATATAAAAAATCTGTTCATATACCCAAGGGGATAATTGTGCAGGAGGATACTATAGGTGTAACTCAATATCTTGAACAGTCAAGTACAGTGGTATTCACGACACAAAATGTCTATTACTACCTTAAGCATGAGGGGACTGCAACCAGTACCTATAGCCTTGCCCATATTAAGAGTTTGCTTGTCGTGGTCGACTTCTTATTAGGCAGTCGTTTTTGTAAAACTACAACATGGTGCATCCATTTTTATTGTGCAAGACTGTTGCAGTATTGTCTATCATCTTCTCTAAATAATAATGATACAAAGCAATATGCCATTTGCCTCCTAAAGCACTTGTCTTGGAAAGCAAGAATTATGGCACGTATCAGTTTATGCTCAAGACGACTTGTTGCAAGCGTAAAGAAATTTCTAAAACATTAAAATGAACAATAACGTATATACTCTTTTATTACCAGTATTCATTCTGTCATTATTGAGCGTTCCACTTGGTGCCATGCTCGCATTCATTATGACGTTCACAACACCAGAATTCTATAATTCCAAGAACACGAGGTATGCCTTATATATGATTTTGGCATTAGCCATTTCGTATATAAATACGACCAAGCCACTCTTTGGTTCTGATCTGGGCTATTATTATTGGCTATTTGACTTTGCCGGAAAGAAATCCTTTATCAATTACTTTTCGCTCATCCCTAAGGAACCATTGTATCATATATATAATTATTTGCTCCATATTATTACTTTAGGGAGTTTTAATCTATTCTTGGTGATTACAACGGTATTATGCTATATGCTGATATTCGTATCATACGACACCATTGTCCGGCATTCCGACATCGACATACGCTATGTGTTGTTTTCCGCAGCCTTGTTTTTGCTGTTCATCGAATTTTTCTTTTACACAGCTCAAATCATACGGCAGGTGCTTGCAGGTGCAGTAGCTTTTTATGGCATTACCAAACATCTGTATGAAAGCAAGCGCTTTGCATTATGGCTGGTAGCGGTTGCAGGGCTTATCCACGCATCGGCTTTCTTTTTTCTGTTGTATTATGTAATTTACTTACTTCGCAATTTGAAATTTACAAAATTGTTATTTTTAGTAATAGGATTCCTTCTGGTGTACAAAGTATTTCTTAGCTTGTTGGGTAATGTATTCGACGATACATCTACATTGAGTATTGCGATAAACAGGGGATTGCGCGGTTCGGGAGAACAAGTCTCAATAGGTATGATTCCGCTGCTTGTCACCTGTTCTATTTTACCAATGTCAGGTTTTGTATTCTTGAAGAGTGAAGACATAACAGAAAAATTATTCTTCGTATTTCCCATGGCGTTGGTGGTTTTCATCATGTTGAATATCAACACGCCATTGTTTGTGCTACGGTTTATGGAATACAATTATATGTTCATTCCCATTGCTCTGTCCATATCATCAGCGTATTTGTTCCGGTCATTTCCAATGTGGACTGTAGTTCTATTACTGGCTGTCATGCTTGTCCGCTTCTGTACCAAATTAGGAACCAGTGATTTTTCGTACATTCCACTGTTTGATTATTTAAGTATTGGCATACCGAGATATATAGTTCAATTGATAAAGTTGTGATATTATGCATATAGTTTATATAAGCCAAGAATTTCCTCCATCCAAAAGAGCGGGAGGAATTGCTTCATACGTAAAAGAAATAGCTGATGGAATGATCCGTTTAGGGCATCAAGTAACGATTGTTACGGCATCAGATGATACCCGTATAAGTTCTGACACAGTAGAAGATGGCATAAGGGTGTTTCGATTATCTGGAGGGGCTTTCTTCGTTCCATCGGTAGAGGGCGGTAGCAAGATGAAAAAACTGCGTGTGATTTACCGTTTTCATTCATATCGTAGGAAAGTTTTGGAAGCTATAAAGAATTTGAAGGATATCGACCTCATAGAGGTTGCCGATTATGGGGCGGAAGGGCTTTATCTTGGTAGGATGAATGTACCAGTTATATTGAGGCTACATACACCCTCTCTTTTAGATATAGGCACTTTGGAAAAAGTCAAAGCACCTCTATGGAAGTTACATCGGTTAATGGTGGTAAAAGCAGAGGAGTCTGTGTTGGAAAGCGCGAAGTATGTGTCATCATGCTCCCAATCTTTGTTAGACTGGATGAACGAGAATGTCGGTTTCAGTCCTCGCCGACTCACTGTGATAAGAAATCCTATTGCATTTTCTAGTAATGAGCCTATCGTATCTGATGTTAAGAAACCGACTGATGGGTTTACTGTATTTTATGCCGGGACTATAACTGGAACCAAGGGTGTACAGGAATTGTATAGAGCTTGCGAGCGACTGAACCGTGAAGGTATGAACATAACCCTAAAGCTAGCGGGAAAACAGGGGGCGTATGCGGAAAATCTGAAAGAAGAAGTATCCAAAGGTTGCAATAGATGGTGTCAATTTTTGGGAAATCTTGCGAGAAAAGATTTATACACGTATTATTCTAATGCCGATGTTTGTTGTTTTCCATCATGGTGGGAAAATATGCCGATGGTGTGCCTTGAAGCTATGTCGTGTGGGGCTGTCGTTATTGGCTCTACATCCGGAGGTATGAAAGAAATAATAGAAGATGGCATAAATGGCTTTCTCTCGATGCCACGTAATCCCGATGAGCTGGCTGGAAAACTACGTATGGTGTTGTCGATGGGAAAAGGTGAGACAATGAGAGTGAGACAGGCTGCGCAAATAACCATCAAAGAGTTATTCTGTACAGATGTGATAGCAGCCAAGATGGAAACTTTCTATGATGAGGTAATTAAAGATTTCAAAACGAAGGAGACAATGTTGTGAAAATTACGTGGGTTACAAGAAGTTTTAGGGACTATCGCATTCCTGTGTATGCCGCGTTAGACGAACTCTGCAATCACGAATTGACAGTCATATATTACAGTGATGCATGTCCTCAAGGAGCGCAAGCGAAATTGAAAGCGATATTAGGCGAACGAGCCATAGCCAGAACAAATGAATTACGTATTGGAAACGGAAAGAAACTAGACAATGCCACAAAAATGAAAAGTTCGATTCGTATTCCTCTGAGCCCCGGCTTGATTCACCAAGTCATCAAGACAAGACCCGAGGCATTGGTATCGGATGGTTTTATGCAGTGGACATATGCACCTCTTTTGGTGAAAGCTATAAAAGGAATACCTCATGTGATGTGCTACGAGCGGACCGAGCATACAGAAAGGAGAGCAGGAACCTTGCGGAAACAGTATCGTAGATTTGTCAGTAAGTGGATTGATGTCATAGACTGTAACGGAGTACTTTGTGGCGAGTATGTTAAGAAATTGTTAGGTTGGAAAGACAACAGACTGACTTACGGACACATGGTAGCTGATGTAGAAGGCATGAAGAGTGATGTGGAGAAGGTAACAGAAATCCAAGTTGCCGCATTACGTGAAGATTTACAAGTGGCTGGGACTGTCCTGCTATTTGTCGGTCAATTGATAGATAGAAAGGGGGTGATGGAATTGCTGGCGGCATGGAATGAATTCAAGAGTAAATGTCATGTGCCATGCACAATGGTCTTTGTAGGAACTGGTGAAAAGGAAAAGATAATGAAAGATGTAATTGAAATACATAATATACCGAATGTCGTGATGGCTGGTTCTGTGCCTTACGAAAATATACCGGTTTTCTACCGAATGGCAGATTGTTTTATTCTACCGACAATGGAGGATAACTGGAGTCTTGTAATACCAGAGGCAATGGCTTGTGGCTTACCCGTAGCCACCACAATGTATAATGGTTGTCATCCTGAACTTGTAACGAAACGAAACGGATGGCTTTTTGACAGTATGGACAAGAATGACATTGTAAGAACATTGGACGATATAATTGGCAAGCGCCACCAGTTGAAGACAATGGGTGAGAACGGTAGACACATTGTTGAAAAATATAATGCAATGAATGCGGCTATGGGTATCATGGGAGCGATTCATATAGCTAAAAAGCAAAAATAAGCTGATGAAAATACTATATATCCATAACGATTATGGCCGTCCAAGTGGAGAGGAGCAGGCGGCTGGTGAGATTGTGCAACTACTACGTGACCATGGGCATGAAGTAAAATGGTTCAGACGCACTTCCGAAGGATATAGGGATAGTCTGTGGGGAAATATCATCGCATTTTTTACGGGCATATATAACCCCAAGACATCATGGGAACTGGCAAGGGTGTTGGATGAGTACAAACCGGACGTAGTACAAGTGCAAAACCTCTACCCATTTATATCTACCAGTGTTTTCCGACCATTGAAAAAACGAAATATACCTGTGGTGATGCGTTGCCCAAACTATAGGTTGTTTTGTCCGCAAGGTTTATGCCTCGATCCAAAAGGACAAGTGTGTGAACGCTGTTGGAAAGGAACGTATGAGTGGAATTGTGTAAGTTATAATTGCCTTAATAGTAGGCTGAAAAGCCTTGCTTACGCTGTGAGAAACTGGTATGCCCGTACCTCGCGGAACATTTTTGACGGAGTGGATGTGTTTATTACCCAGAGTGAATTTCAAAAGCATAAATTTGAGGGAATGGGAATAGAAAGCAACCGCATTGGTATATTACCAGGTATTCCACCGATAGTGTGTGATATTGAGGAAAAGGAAATAGGCGATTGGGTGACATTTGTGGGTAGGGTAAGTCCGGAAAAAGGTATCTATGAATTTATTGATGCGGCAAGGTTGAACCCAAAGGTTACGTTCAAGGTGGCGGGGAATTTGGACGAGCAATTTCATATACCGGCAGATTGCCCATCGAATGTAGAGTTTGTGGGTTTCAAGAAAGGTGCAGAACTGAATCAGCTTTACACCGACAGTCGTATTATTGTAATACCGAGTAAGTGGTATGAGGGTTTCCCAAACGTGATATTGAGGGGAATGTTGTTGAAACGCCCCGTCATCACCACAAGCATTGGTGCCATGCAGAGTATCATTGACACTGGCGTGAACGGCATCTTGGTGACACCTGGTAATGCTAAAGAACTGGGTGAGGCTGTCAGGTTGCTATATTATGACAGGCAACAGTGTATAACGTATGGTAAGAATGGATATGAAAAAGCCACTACAGTATATTCAAAAGATGTGATTTACCGTACATTGATGGAAATATATGATAACGCAATAAAACGAGCAAAGCATCATGCATAAGGATAGTACCATAAAACAACTGATGTATAAGGTGGCAAGCCTTATACCGGATAAGATATATCTGTCGTTGAAATATAAGAAGAACTTCGGATATTTTCCAGACTGGAAACATCCGAAAACATTTTCTGAGAAAATAAACTGGTTGAAACTGTATGACCGCAATCCCCTATATACTCGGATGGTTGATAAATATGAGGTCAAAGAGTATGTGGCAGGTATCATTGGCAAGCAGTATGTAATACCCACACTTGGTGTTTGGGATAGGGCAGAAGACATTGACTTTGATTTGTTGCCAGACCAATTTGTGCTGAAAGCCACTCACGACAGCGGACGTGTCGTGATTTGTACAGACAAATCAAAACTTGACAAGGTAAAGGCGGTAGAAGAAATGAAAAAGTCTCTAAAACGAGATTTTTATGCTGTTACAAGAGAATGGCCATATAAGGACGTGAAAAGACGAATTATCGCGGAAAAGTTTATAGCGCCACGGAAAAAGGATGCTCCCAAAGATTTACCGGACTACAAGTTTTTCTGTTTCAATGGTGAACCTAAGTATTGTCAGGTAATACGCGATCGTTCTACGGAAGAAACTATTGATTTTTATGATATGGAATGGAAGCACCAAATATTCGTGGGACTTAACCCCGTCGCTCGCAACGGGCTGACTCCCGTCGCTCGCCCGGAAAATTTGGGAAATATGATAGCCATCTGCCGGAAATTATCAAAAGATATTCCGTTTGTACGTGTGGATCTGTATGAGGTTGATGGATGTGAATATTTTGGTGAGTTGACTTTTTATCCTGCAAGTGGAATGGGAGTCTTTACCCCAGAGGAATGGTCTGTGAAATTAGGAGACTTGATTAAATTGCCGACCACGTCAAGGGGGGGGGGGAATTTGTAAGGTAAAGAATGGCATTGTTGAGATAGATGCGAAGTGTTCTAATTATAACGAACTAAAAGATTACAAGTTTTTCTGTTTTAATGGGAAAGTGAGATGCTTTAAGATAGACTATGGTAGGTTTACAGAACATCATGCCAATTACTATTCTCGCGATGGAAATTTACTTCCTTTTGGAGAAAAAATGTATCCACCGGTCTATGATCATAAAGAAATAATGCCATATAATTTGTCTGAAATGATAGAGATGGCGGAAAAATTAAGCGAGGGACATTCTTTTCTAAGGGTGGATTTATATAGTGTTTGTGGAAAGACATATTTCGGGGAGTTGACATTCTTTCCTAATAGTGGTATGGCAACTTTCACAGATAACAAATGGGACTTAAAGCTTGGAGAATGGATTAATCTTCCCATGTAGTTTCATAAATAAAATGAATAACTTTTTTAATATAAACTATGAGATGGACCATGCTAAGGTGCATAGTGCCATCGAACGTGTTGTAAGTCAGGGTCGAGCAGATTATATATGTGTGGCCGATGGTGTTATTTTGAACACAGCTAACCGTGATCCTGAATATCTGAAGGTGGTGAACGGTGGAATGTTCTCCATTTGTGATAGCAGTTATGTGCCACTCTACCTGCGCTGGATATATGGAGTGAGATATAGGCAGTACTGTGGCGCAGAGATATTCAAGGATATAGTAAGCTCTAGAAAATATAGAATGATGTTCATGGGTACGTCAGAGGCTACGCTTGCTGGATTGAAGAATACTATAAAGTATTGGAACCCAGATGTACAGACTATGACGTTCTACGAATTGCCATTTTGTACAGTAGATGAATTTGACTATTCAGACATAGCCCAGCGTGTTGAGGCTGCAAGAGCTGATATTATTTGGATTGCCCTCGGTGCTCCTAAACAAGAAATATTCATGAGTCGCTTAAAACCATTTTTAAAGCATGGAGTGATGATTGCTGTTGGTGCTGCATTCAAATTTTACAGCGGATTGGAAGAAAAACGAGCTCCGCAATGGATGATCAGGTTACATATGGAGTTCCTATTTCGTATAGCATGTGATCCTAAAAAGCAATTGAAACGCTGTGCTTGGATTGTAATCACACTCCCCGGATTACTTTATGAGGAATGGCGAAAAAAACGTATGAAAATTAGAATAAAACGATAATAATGAAAACAGCATTAATCACAGGTATTACCGGGCAAGACGGTTCGTTCCTTGCGGAGTTTCTATTGGAGAAAGGGTATGATGTTCATGGTATTATCCGTCGTTCATCAGTTGATTATCGGGAACGTATTGCTCATTTAGAGGGGAAACCTCATTTTCACTTGCACTATGCGGATATGG